>Ga0302319_10015891_pt1 | contig 13906 bp, 6 predicted proteins | sample Bog_T0_2_FD_203319 | JGI IMG/M metagenome (GOLD analysis project Ga0302319, IMG submission 203319) | Peat permafrost microbial communities from Stordalen Mire near Abisko, Sweden - Bog_T0_2 | ecosystem: Environmental > Terrestrial > Soil > Wetlands > Peat | place: Sweden: Abisko, Stordalen Mire...
CAGGTTGTTTTGCGCGCCGGCATCGTGTGGCGACAACTCCGCCGAACGAGTCAGCGCATCGAGAGCGTCTTTGCCCTGGCGGGTGAGAGACAGCGCAAGAATTTGCCACAGGACCCCCGCGCTCGGATGGCAGGCCAAGAATTCGCGGCTCTTCACTTCCAACTCCACATAGCGCCCGGCATCGAGCAGGGCGGCGAGTGACTTAAGGTCGGGGATCACGGCCGAGGCGCGAGTTTCAGGGCCAGCATGGCGCCCACCAGGTGATAGAAAGTGCTGGCCGGCGCCGGCGCATCAACCAGCTTGCCGCTCGGCAGCCGTACATCAAACCAAAGCCCGGGAATCGTTGTCGCGAGATACGGCGCGAAGCTCGCTGCTGCCGCTTCGGCTGCCGACCAGTGGCGCGGTTCGTTGGTAAGCTTCGCGGCGAGCAGAGCGGCTTTGAGCCGTTCGGTCTGCGGCCAGAAACGCGCATTGCCGTCGGCGATCGTAAAATCGTCGCGCACGGCGTTAATCGCGACGCCGTTGTGCACGCCATGCTGCTCGCCGATGGAAATGAGTCGTAAGGCGAAGGCGCGCAGCGACGTGGAGTGCCAGCGTTCGCAGCGCAGCAGCAGCCATGCCCATTCGAATTGGTGGCCCGGCTCGAGAATGTGCCCGCCGTCGCCCGGCGACGGCGGCCCGGATGCAAGATAGGACTCGGCCACGGCGCCGTTGTCGTTGCGAATAAAACGAGTCAGCGCCACATCCACCAGATTGCGCACGCCGTCCGCCCACTGCGGCGCCAATCCGATCTCGGCCCACGCGAGATACGCTTCCAGCAAGTGCATGTGTGGATTCGTTTCACGATGCTCCGAGGCTTGTTCGTATGAGTAAAAGGTGCCCAAGTTGGCGCCAAAGCGTGATTCGACCGCGCGCTTGAGCTCGAGCGCGCGGCCCTCGTACTTGCTGCGTGCGTCGAGCGCGGTTGCGGCGGCGGCGTACCCGAGCAGCGCAAAGGCCTGATCGTAGAGCAGCGCACGATCGTCGAGCGCCGCCCCGTCAGCATCCGCCAATGCGCGAAACAGCCCGTCCGGCCGCTGATAAACGCGCGTGAAATAGTTCATGCCGCGACTCACGATGCCCGCCACGTCGCCGGACCAGCCGAGCGCATGGGCCTGCGCAAACGCGTACACCTGTCGCGGGTGAATCCGCGCGCGCCGTGGCAGTGCCAGCGGGCTGCCGGACTGGTCCACCGCCTCGACGAAGCCGCCATTGCGCGGATCGACGCCCAATCGCGCCCACAAAGGGTATGCAGCTTGCGCGAGCCACGCATCGAGGCGCGTGCGCAGAGCTTCAAGCGCGCTCATCGTGTTTTGAGCAGCGCGAACCGCGTCGGCAGCAGCCGGTAACTGAACGGTAGAATGGCGGCGCCGACCGCCGGTGCATCGTCCGAGGTCAGGGCTCGAGCGACGGGCGCGATTGCGGGAATTTGCGTTGCGAAGCAGGCCATGCGTTGGTTCAAGGACAGTGCCAATCGGTCGACCAGTGCCGCAGGGAGGCGACCGCCGATGAGGATGGCCTCCGGGTTGATTAGGCAGTTGATCGCTACAAACGAGTCTACCAGGGCCTCGGTGGATTCGTGGATCCAACGATCGACTATCAGGCGGGCGGCGGGCTCGAGCCGGGTCAGTCCCTCCGGCGTCGCCACTTTATAGCCCTGCTCGGCGAGCCGGCTATACACGCAGGACAAGGAGACGATGTTCTGCAGCTGGCTCTCGTGTCCGCCGTCGCCGCGCGCGCGCAGCCAGCCAATTTCGCCGCTGCGGCCATTGGCGCCGCGGATATAGCTGCCGTCGGACACGAATCCGCCGCCGAGAGCCGCGGTCACCAGCATGTAAAAGAAGCTTTGATAGCGCTGCCCGGAGCCAAACTGCATCTCGCCGATGGCCGCCGCGGCCGCGTCATTTTCGATGAACACGGGAACCTTCAGCACATCTCGGATCAAGTCGTCGATGCGCACCGCCGCCCAGGCCGCGTAATCGGCCGGTTGATCCGGCAGGTGCGCCCGGGCGATGTCGTCTGGAAAAGCCACTCCCACCCCCACCAAGCGATTGCGGGCGATGGCCGCTTGGGTGAGGAGCCGGCCGATCGAACGCTGAAAAAACAGGCGCACGACGGCGGGCTTCGCGAAATGGACCTCGCGCGAGGCGCGCGCACGGACTTTGCCGACGAAATCGAGCACCACCAGCGTAATGTGATCGCGATCCACATTGAGTCCAATGGAGAAGCAGCTGTCGGGATTGATCACGAACTTAGTGGCGGGCTGACCGCGTGCACCGTGCGAGCGTCCGGCCCGCAGGATCAGCCGATCGCGCAGCAGCCGGTTGGTGATGTTGGCAATGGCGGCCGGCGTGAGTCCGGTTTTTAAGGCCAGTTCGGTGCGAGTGACCGGGCCGTTGAGCCGCACCGCGTGCAATGTCACGCGCTGGTTGTGATCACCGGCACGTGCCAAATTGGTGCCGGACAGCTGCGGTCCAGCAACCGGCATCACGGCGAGTTCCGCGCGGCGAAGTAACTGTCGTGAGAGGGTGCGTGCTCGGCGGCGAGTGCGGTCGCCTGCGCGAGGGAGCCGAAAATCTCGCGCAATTGGGCGACAGTCACCACGTCCATCAAAGGATCGCGGCTTTCTGGATTCAGGCCCAAGCCCTCGAAGATATAGAACCAACTCAAGTCGGTGAACAATTCGCCGGGCTTGACGCGGATGCGCCCGGTCCGCTGGTACAGCTCGATTCGCTGCCGCAAGCTGTCGGGAAGCTGCATCGATTGGCAATCAGCCCATAACGGGGTGTCGCGTCGCCCGGTCAAATAATGCAACACGATAAAATCGCGGATGCGCTCCATCTCCTGAATCAATTCCGCGTTATAGGAATCGATATTCGACTGCGCGAAGGCGCAGTTGGGGAAGTGTTCCAGCAGTTTGTAGACCCCGCTCATCACCAGATGAATACTGGTCGACTCGAGCGGCTCGAGAAAGCCCGAGGCAAGTCCGAGCGCCACGCAATTGCGATTCCAGAACAGTTTGCGGCGCCCGGTTACAAATTTCAGGAAACGCGGGTCGGCCAGTGGCTTGGCGCCCACGGCGGAGATTAAATCGTCGAGCGCCTGCGTATCGCTGATATGCGCGCTCGAATACACATAGCCGTTGCCAACCCGGTGCTGGAGCGGGATACGCCACCGCCAGCCGGCCGCGCGCGCGTTGGCTTCGGTGTACGGCGGCCGCGCGCTCGGCAACTCGGTTGGCATGGCCACCGCCCGATCGCAAGGCAGAACGCGGCTCCAGTCAACATAGCCCGTCTGCAACGCCCCTTCGATCAATACGCCGCGAAAGCCGCTGCAGTCGATGTACAAATCCGCCTGCAATTGCGTGCCGTCGCCGAACTTGAGTTCGTCGATGAATCCGTCAGCGCGCAGCGCGGCCGCAGCGACGGTGCGTTCCATCCGGCTGACGCCCAAGCGTTCGGCGTAAGCCCGAAGGTACTGAGCGACCAGACCGGCGTCGAAGTGCAATGCATAGCGCAAGCCCGCAACCGGGGCTTGGCCTGCGCTATCGGGGAAGCGAAACTTGCCGGCATCGCCGAGCGCGGCACACAAACTGAAATCGTTGAACCGCGGCGCGAGCCCGTCGGCCTTTGCCTTGGCCCAGGCATGATGGAAGGGACGAAGGTTGATCATCGCGCCGAAGCTTCCGAACGGGTGCCAGTAGGTGTGGCCGGCGCGCGGCCAGTCGGTGAACTTGATGCCGAGCTTATAGGTCGCCTGCGTGTGCTTGACGAAATCGCCTTCGTTGATGTTTAGAAGCCGCAGCATATCGACGATCGGGGGGATCGTTGCTTCGCCGACGCCGACGGTGCCGATGTCCGGCGACTCGATCACCGTGATGGTGCAGCCGGTACCCGGCAGCGAGCGCGCCAAGATGCTGGCGGCCATCCAGCCGGCGGTACCGCCGCCGACAATGGCAATGCGTTTGATCGCGTGAGGGTCGGTCATGATCTTCGCATCATTGCCCGGCGGCAAGAAAAAAGCACCGCCGCCCCGAGGGGGATCGGCGTGGCGGTGCCCGGGCGTTAAAGCTTGCCCTTTACCCCAATGAAGTAGCGCCGGCCCCAGTCGTCATAGGTGAACGGCTGATTCGGCCACTGCAGGTAGGTGTGCTGCGCCTCATCGGTGAGGTTTTGCACCGAGACGATGACCCCGATGTGCTGGTTGAAGTCGTAACTCGCCTGCGCGTCGAGCTGCCCATACGGCGCGGAGAATACTTCGTACACCTTGGTGCCGAAGGCAAACGTCGAACCGACCTGCGAGTCGTTCAAGGCCTTGTCTCGATACGAATACGAGCCACGGACCGAAAAGCCGTGATTTTCGTAGTACAGCGTACCCGTCAAAGCGTTCCTCGAAACGCCGGGGATCGGCCCGGTGGTCGAGTAGCTGCTCGGCTGCTGCGAGATCGACTGCGAGTAGGTGTAGTTGGCGGCGGCGCCGACGCCTTGCAGCCAATCCACCATGCCGCCGAAGTTGACCTGGCCGCCGACTTCGACGCCGTAGATCCGGCCGTTGCCGGCATTCACGGGCTGACTCACGTTGCCGGCAGTGCCGCCGAAGTCGTCCTTCACCGTCGTCAGGATGTTCTCGGTTTCGACGAAGTTATCCACCTGCTTGTAGAACGTGCCGATGGTGGCGACGGCGCCGGGGGCAAAGTAGTTCTCGTACGACAGCACGAATTGGGATGCGCGATACGGATCGAGATTGGCGTTGCCGGTCGAGCCATTATTGAACTTGAAGCGCGCCGCGCCCGTTACCGGGTCATTCGCACCGCGCGTGAAGTTGTAGGACTCACCCAAGCCCAAGGAATACAAATCCTGCGGTGCCACCACTTTCGCGGCGCCGAACCTGACCTTCTGAGTGTCGGTCACATCCAGCACCAAGTTGAAGGACGGCAATACGTCGGTGTAGTTACGCTTGGTGGTGACGGGAAGCACATTCGATTCCAAGCCGTTCCAAGAGGCCGTTCCATAGTAAGTCGCGCCGTGCGGGTTGGCGTTGCCGGCATTGATCGTGAGGTCGGTGTTCACCAAACGCACGCCGAAATTCGCGTGAATGCGGCTGGTGGGGCCTCCCATGTCGAGCATCAGGTATGGGGCCGTCGTGCGTTCCGTGACTTCGAAGGAACTCAAGTTGTCCTTGAAGAACTGTTCGGTGTTGTTGGGGACGCCCGCGCCCGCCCACACCGTCTGCAAGTAGGTCGCAGGGTTGGTGATGCCGCTGGTTCCGGGGTTTTTGACGACGATCTTACCCGCCGCGAAATTATTGACGGTGAGTGCCAATGCGGGATTGGAGAGCGCCGTGGAATAAGGAATGCTGGGATTGCCATAGCCCGGATCCTGGTAATACAGATACGGGCCGAATCCTGCAGCCGGCGTGCCGGTGTTCGTTCCGGCGACCAAGCCATCCGCGAGGGTGCCGTTGATCAAATAGCGGCCGAATGTTTGGTCGATATCGCGGCCGGCGTATCTTAGGCCCGCGGTAATCGTGGTCTTGATCTCCGTGAACGCCGGATCCCACTGCACCTCTCCCTTCACCGCAAAATTCTTTTGATCGGTGAGGTTGGCCCACGCCCAATTGGATTTGAACGTGGTGTAGGCCGGATTGTTCAATACGTCGGCGTAAGGAGCGAGGTAGCTGACCGAGGGAAGCCCGGACGTGCCGCCGTTGGCGTACGAGAATTCATAGCCGTGATTTCCCGGTCCGGTCGCACCGCACAGCTGACCGTTGTTGCAGCCTGGCGCCGTCGGCGCCGTGGCCGTCCCCGCACCCGTGGCATAGTAGCCATGTTCGACATCGGCTTGCGCGGCTTGCAGATTCGAGGTGGCGTGCGCAAAGGACGCATCGAAAATGCCGCGCAGCGGGCCGTCTTCGCCAAATTTCGTCAACCACTGGAAATTGTTGGCCTGCGAAATGTTCTTCTGATAAAGCGTGGCGGTTTCGGCACCGAGCGCATTGAAGGTGGCGTTCTGCACCACGCCGTTGCTGTCGATCGAATAGGGCTGGGTCGGGTCAAGACCGGGCAGGGGGCTCGTGTCCTGGCCGTTGAACCAGGCCTTATCTGAGTAATCAATCGTGGTCTCGTCTTCGCGCGAATAGAACCACAATAAATTGCTGGTGATCGAATCGTTCAGCCTGAAGGCGATGTCGAAGGAGGCTCCCTTTTCTTTGGACTCATCGTTGACGTCGGTGAAATATCCGAGCTGCGGCACGATGTAATTCTGAGCGATAGTCCCGACTTTGGCGGCCGTCAGCAGGCCGGTGTAGGGAGGCGTCGCCGAATTCGAGATCACCCAACCGCCGCGGTTGGCGTCCTGATATTCGTCGGTGTGCGTTTTCAAATCGGAATACGTGAGGCTCGCGCTCAACGCCAGATGATCGTTGAGTTTCAGAGTTCCGACCAATGTGCCATCGGGTGTTTTGGAATTCTGGCGCTGCGCATCGGATTCGCGGAATAGACCGTTGAGCTCCAGTCCCTCGGGGGCCTGCAGGGGGTCGGAAGTCTTCAAGTTGATCGTGCCGCCCAAGCCGCCTTCAGTCATCGCCGCATTGGGATTCTTGTATACGTCGATGCCCCTGACCAACTCGCTCGGGATGGTTTCCAACGAACCATATTGTTTGTTGCCGCCGGCGCCACCGCCAGAGGCCTCGCCCGATACGTAGAATTCCTTGCCCGTCAGAAACACATCGCCGTTCAAGGTGACGAGGTTCTGCCGCAAGCCATCGATCAGTACGGAGTTGCCCTGACCGTTGTTACCCGAGCGGTCGATCTGCACGCCAGGCAGGCGTTGCAGCGACTCGGCCACGTTGTTGTCGGGCATTTTGCCGATGTCTTCAGCAGCCACCGACTCGATCGGCAGGTTGGAGTTGCGCTTCGCATCCAGCGCTGTTTGCAGCGACTGGCGATACCCGGTAACCACGATTTCCTGCAAATCATCGGCTTTTGTCGAGCTTTGCGAGGTGGTTTGCGTTTGATCGGCTGCGAAGGCCGCATGGCCCGCGAGCGAGGCTTCTAGTGACACCGCTGTCATTATTGCTAAACGAGCAGCCTGGCGCGCCCGCTTTTCTCTACGATGCGACATGGTACGAGGTCTCCCAGTAAATTAACTTTCTTCAGCCATCGGCGAGGTTCGATTCAGGGTCAGCGGCATGCTAGGGCATGCTTCTGCTGCCTCCGAATCCCTCTGCTTCTTCCCCATCACCCGGGTCGGTTCCCGGTTGATCTCGAGCGAAGGCTAACTCCGATTCGTCGCCGGAGTCAACGATTAAATATTTTCTTTGTCTTTAATCGCGGCGGCGCTCTCTTTATCTCCCTGCCCGATTCACATATTGCACTGCGCGATGCCAACCGCGGCGGAGGTGAGGGAGTCGAGTCGCGCGTTCAAGGAGTGGCGGTGCCTATCTGGCCGTTCGCGGCGACAGTTTTTTTGCGCTCATCCGTCAATCGACTGTGACGCCACTGACTCCGACGTTGCAGCGCGTGAACGGCGCGACGCGGCACATCTTGAGCGTGCGTGTGTGCTTGCGAGATACGCAAGACGTCGTCCATTGGCCGCGCGGATCGACCCCCGCCGCGTGGCGACGCGCCCGTGCTTCGGATGCGGATGTGCCATAAAAATGAGCACTCCGTGCATAGCAAATCAAATGACGCTGAGCTTTCGAGCCGCCTTCATTGGCGGCGATGAGCGCCAGTCGAGGCAATCCGCGAGCGACGTGCCGAGTGTCAATCCTGAGCGGTCGATTACTCGAGAACAATTGTTCGCGACGAAATCGCCGGCATCGAAAATGCGAGAATATTGATGCGTGCGCGAGGTTGATCGCCGCCGATGAGTGGACCACCACTCGTGCGCTTCAAGATTGCTGTGAAGATCGCTCAAGAGATTCGCGGCACCGCGATCCACATGGTTCAGCGCAGAGATTCGAACGCCGTAGACCCGCAAGGTGCCGGGCGCGTCACGTTGCGCGGCGCGCGGCGGCGCGGGCCGCCGATGCAGCGCGCCGTCCGACAGTGCCGCGGGTGCAATGCTTAAGAGACCTCGTTCAACAAGTCGTGATTGAAAATTGCGTTCGCGCGCTGCGAGTTTGGTGACTGGCGGTCCGTTCGATCCCGGCGCGGCATGCACCTGCGGACGGCGCGTTTTGCGGGCGTTTCAGCGCGGCGCTCACCGATATTCGGATATCAAAAATAGTCAATGAAGTGTCATCGCTGTCATTGAGGGCGATGCGCGGGTGTGCTACGGCCAACGAGCTCGTTGTTTTGGATGGCGGGCGCTGTCATTTGATCAGCCGCGCGCGGCGGGGACATCGACACTCCGGCCAGGCGCCGTCCAGCCGATTCGTTCCCACTCCGAGGTCGTGAGCAGGAAGGTGCTGTCGAGCGCAATTAGCGCACCGACCGCCTGCGCACTGCCTGCGACGCGCTCGAGCTCGGCGGCACAGGCGGACACTGCGGTGGCAGAAGCGGTGGCGGCTGAACCCTTAAGACCGTGCGCAAGCTTGCGAACCAGTTCGGGGTCCGCCCCGCCATACACCGTTGCCGTGAGTTGCAGGATGGTGTCGCTCGTCGAGCTGATAAACATATTCACCAATTCGCGCGCGAACTCTCGATCCTGTTCGGTTCGCGCCAACAACGCGGTCTCGTCGAACAGCACGGTCCCGCCCGGACCGACGTGCTCGGCTCGTTTGTCAGCGCTTGGCAATGCCTTGGTCAAGGCCTGCTGTAAGTGGGCGGGGTTGATGGGTTTCGTCAGATAATCATTCATGCCCGCCTGCATGCATTTGGCGCGGTCGGTCGCCAGTGCGTGCGCGGTGAGCGCGATGACCGGGATGTTGCAATTCCTCACCCCGCCCTCCGGACTGCGCAATCGCCGCGTGGCTTCGTAACCATCCATTTGCGGCATCTGGCAGTCCATGAGCACCGCGTCGAAATCGGCTTCGCGAAGTGCCTGCAGCGCCTCGACTCCATTGACGGCGACCTGCACCTCGGCGCCCAACCGTTGCAGCAGCCGCGTGGCGAGTTTTTGATTCACAGGATTGTCTTCCGCCAGCAGGATCCGCGCTCCGGAAAAGGGCAGCGACACCGGCGCCGCATCCGTCTTGGGAATACTAGGCCCGCTCGCTCGGGTAAGTTCTACCAGCGTGCGCACCAGAACCGCCGACTTCGCCGGTTTTGTGATGACCCGATCGACCAAGTGTAAATCGGTGTCGGCGAGCGATGTCGAGAGGGAGGTCAAAAGAATCAATGAGGCCGGGGGTGCGGAGGAGGCGCGAATCGCCAAAGCAAACTGCACCCCGTTCAGATCTCCGAGGTCGTAATCGATGATGATGGCCGCGGGCGGGCGGTCGGCGCGGAGCATGCTGTGGTATTGCGTCAGGCCCTCGTCGGCCGACGTCGCGAAGCTCAGATTGCAGCCCTCAGGCCTTAATTGACGGTCGAGAATTCGGCGGTTGCTGCGATGGCCGACCACGATCAGGACGCGCAGCCCGGCCAGCTGATTATCGACTTTGCTGGACAGGCAAGCCTCACCCTGCGACAGGCACACAGCAAACCGAAATATCGAACCTTGCCCCACGGTACTCTCGACCTCGATGCTGCCGCCCATCGCTTCGGCGAGCTGCTTGGAGATCGAAAGACCGAGTCCGGTACCGCCAAAGCGCCGCGTAGTCGAGCTGTCTGCTTGAATGAAGGGCGCAAACAGCGTGTTGATTCGGTCGGCCGGTATACCGATGCCGGTGTCGTGCACTTCGAAGACCAAATTCATTTTGTCGCCGTCAGCCGCCGCGCTCAAGGCCAGGCTCACCTCGCCGCGCTCGGTGAACTTGACGGCGTTGCTCAAGAGATTCAACAGGACCTGGCGCAATCGCAGCGGATCGCCGCGGAAAATGCGCGGCGTTTCTGGCTCGATGTCGACGACGAGATCGAGGCCTTTCTCCGCCGCGCGCAGCGCAACCGCGTCGATCGTGTCCTCGATGACATTCTGAATATCAAAGTCCAAAGACTCGAATTCCAAGCGCCCGGCCTCGATTTTCGAAAAGTCGAGAATGTCGTTGATCAATGCCAATAGCGATTCGCCGCTCGAGCGCACGATCTCCGCATATTCGCGTTGCTGCGCGCCGAGCGCAGTGTCGAGCAGCAGGCCGGTCATTCCGATGACACCGTTTAGCGGCGTGCGGATCTCGTGGCTCATATTGGCCAGAAAGTCGCTTTTGGCTCGATTCGCAGCCTCCGCGGCATCCTTGGCGATGCGCAGGGTTTCTTCGGCCTGACGGCTCTCGGTCACGTCTTGGAACGCGCCGACGATGCGTACGCACTCACCATGGCGCATTTGCGGCTCGCCGATGGTACGCACCCAGCGTTGACGCCCGGTCGCGGTGATGAATGGCAGTACCAGATCGTAGGGCTTGGCTTCTTCGAATGCCGCCGTTACGGCGCCGACGATGGTTTCGCGGGCTTCGGCGGGATAGAAGTTCACCGCCTCGTCCAGAGTCGGCATTGCCCCGACTGGCAGGTCGTGGATTCGATACACCATGTCGGACCAAAATGGGCCCGCTGCGCCACGCTCCAATTCCCAGCCGCCGATTTCCCCCATGCGGCTCATCGTTGTCAGGCGGCCCTCCTGCTGCGCGAGCCGGCTTTCGGCGATTTTTCGCTGCGTGATATCGACACTCAGCGCATAGAAACCCATGACCTGATCGCCGACCCAATGCGGCAGGAATTCGCTTTGGGAATGTCGCACGGTGCCGTCGGCATCGATATCGGTCTGGTCGAACAACTGGCGCTCGCCGCGCAGCGCGGCATCGATTCGTGCCCGCCGGCCGGCATCGAAGTGGGAGTTGGTCGCGTTGGATTCAGCGAACACTTCGTCGAGCGACATGCCGACCAGGCGCTCCGGCGTCAGCCCGAGACGCTCGAAATGAGCCTTATTGGCAAAGCGGCAGATGCCGTTGCGATCCCAGTACGCGACCATCGCCGGGATATTGTCGGCAATTTGCCGCAGGCGCTCTTCGCTCGCCTGCGCTCGCGCCGCTTGCAAGAGCAACTCCGCATTCACGTCCTTGAGGCGTTGCGCCTGTGAGGCCACCTGCGATTGCAAGTGGGCATCGAAGATCGTGGTAATGAGCGTGATGGCGAGCAGCGCGACGGTGATGAGGCCGATGATCATCGCCAGCCATTGATTATCGATCGGCAGGCCTCCAATGCAATAGGCATCGCGGCTGAATCGAGAAGCGGCCATGCCGGTGTAGTGCATCCCACTGATGGCTGCGCCCATGACCAGCGCGCCGGCCAGCCGGCCGACGATCATCTTGATGGAATCGCCGGTGCGCAAATTGAAGGCGAGCCACAGAGCCACGAACGACGCGACGATCGCAATGCCGACGGAATACGCCACGAGCAACGGGTCGTAGCCGATCGATGGCACGATTTGGATCGCGCTCATTCCGGAGTAATGCATGGCGGAGATACCCATGCCCATGAGCAGAGCGCCCAAACTTAAGCGCCGCCATCCCAGTTGCTGACCGCCCGCAATCCACAACGCGCACCCCGACGTCACGATGGCCACGGCCAACGAGAGCAACGTGGTCGGGACGTCGTAGCGCAGAGCGACCGGCAGCGTGAAGGCCATCATGCCGATGAAATGCATCGACCAAATGCCCACTCCCATGGTGACGGCACCGCCGGCCAGCCAGAATCGGACGTGAATCGAGGCGGCGGCCGCCACCCGCGCGGAGAGCGAGAGCGCGGTATACGACACCAGGACCGCGACGATTACGGAAAGCGCAACCAGAGATGGGTTATAGGTGGCTTGCATGGGCGGGCTTCCCTACCGGGTTGTATCGGCCGGGAAGACCAACAATTGAGGACCAATCGTGGCAGTTTGCGGCGCGTTTTCACAAAAAGTTCGCCCCGACGGCGGTTATTTGTTATGGAGCGATAACCCTCGCCGGTACAATGACGCCGCCGCCGTGGAGGGAATGAATTGCAGCAACCGCAACACACCATCGATTTGCGCAGTGACACCGTGACGCGCCCCTCCGCGGGCATGAGGGCGGCAATGGCTGCCGCGGACGTGGGCGACGATGTCTACGGCGATGACCCTACCGTGAATCGCCTACAGGCGACCATGGCTGAGCGCTTCGGCTTCGAGGATGCACTTTTTTTTGCCAGCGGCACGCAGAGCAATTTGGCGGCGCTGATGGCTCATTGTGGCCGAGGCGATGAATATCTGGTCGGCCAGGAAGCACATACCTACAGTTATGAGGGCGGCGGAGCCGCGGCGCTCGGGAGCATTCAGCCGCAACCGCTGCAAAACGAACCGGACGGCGGGATTCTCATCGAACGGATCGCCAAAGCGATCAAGCCTCGCGACATCCATTTCGCGCCGACGCGATTATTGGCGCTTGAAAATACCATCGGCGGGCGAGTGCTACGCCAGGACTATCAGCACGAGGTGACGGAGTTTGCGCATTCGCGCGGACTGATTACGCATTTGGACGGTGCGCGAATTTTCAACGCAATCGTCAAGCTCAACGTCAACGAGCCCGATGCCGTTGCAGGTTTTGATTCGGTATCGGTCTGCCTGTCGAAGGGACTCGGTGCGCCCGCCGGGTCCGTGTTGCTGGGTGCTCATGAGTTCATCGCGCAGGCGCGGCGCTGGCGCAAGGCCTTGGGCGGGGGCATGCGCCAGGCGGGTGTGCTGGCCGCAGCGGGACTCTATGCCCTGGAGCAGAATGTCGCGCTGCTCCAGCAAGATCACGAAAATGCCGAATTTTTAGCCCAAGGATTGCGCGCACTCGGCTTGAAGGTCGAGACGCCACAGACCAACATTGTCTACGTCGAGATCCCGGCCGAGCACACCGCGGGCTTGAAGAGCCACCTCACGGCGTGCGGCATTCTCGCGACGGTGAATTCCCGAATGCGACTGGTGACGCACCTGGATTTGCCGCGCGCCAAGGTACAGAGCGCGTTGCAGGCATTTCGCGATTATTCACACTGGGGCTAGGCCCTGTTACAGCGCGGCCGGCAAAAACTGCCACGTTTTTCCACCCATCGGACAAATTTACCGGGGCGCGGTTGCGATGCGCTGCAGAAGCGGTGGATATCGTATTCCTGATGGTTGTCGCGGTGCTTGTAGGTTCCATTTTGGCGCTCATTGCCGGCTGCGCGGCTTTGGAGCGCAAGAATTGACTTGGGACAACGCGCTGAGCGGTGCGATCGCCGCCGCGCCCCTCGTTTACCTGCTGATCGCCCTGATTCGTGCCGAGGATTTGTGATGGGGCCCGACCGGGCTGACCCTGCTTCTGTACCTCGCCGTACTCGCGATCCTCGCTTATCCGCTCGGGATCTACTTGGCACGCATTGCCAGTGCAACGCCGCTCGGCGGCATCCTCGGCAAGTTCGAACGAGTCCTGTATCGCGCGGCCGCGGTGCAACCGACGGCCGAAATGCCCTGGACGCGCTACGCTGATCGGCCAGTCGTTCAAGCATCCAAAGTATTTTGGAGATGGCTGTCCGCAACCACGCCGATGCCGAACAATGGCGCCGCCTCGGGCGCATCGAATCTCGGGCCCACCAACCCTGCGCTGCTCGACCACGTGCGGGCCCGCATTGCAGCGTTGCGGGCCGTCAATCCGGCTAATCCGCTGCCCATCCCGGTGGAGCTCGTGACCGCCTCGGCCAGCGGTCTCGATCCGCACGTGAGTCCCGCGGCCGCGCTCTATCAGGTCACCCGCGTCGCACGCTGGCGGCGAATGGATTCGGTGAACATACGTGAACTCGTCTTGGCTCACGTAGAAGGCCGGCAATGGGGTATGTTCGGCGAACCGCGAG
>Ga0302319_10015892_pt1 | contig 13905 bp, 5 predicted proteins | sample Bog_T0_2_FD_203319 | JGI IMG/M metagenome (GOLD analysis project Ga0302319, IMG submission 203319) | Peat permafrost microbial communities from Stordalen Mire near Abisko, Sweden - Bog_T0_2 | ecosystem: Environmental > Terrestrial > Soil > Wetlands > Peat | place: Sweden: Abisko, Stordalen Mire...
CCTTCGCCAACAGCGGTACGGTGACCATTGGCGGCCAGAACACCAGCGGCATCAACACCTATAACAATCCCATCATCCTGGGCTGGACGGCCAATCACGGCAAGAGTGTTACCTTGGTGGCGGCCACGGGCGGCACGGTTAATTTCGCGGGCGGTCTGCGGGCCAACGGCACGGACACCTCGGCCGGGGTGACGGCAGGGACGTACACGTTTGGCGGCACCGTGGAATTGTCGGCGGCGAACTCGTATGCGGGACCGACGACCATCAGTTACGGCACGCTGGTTTTGGGTGCTGCCGGTACTCTGTCGGCCAGTTCGAGTGTGAGCATTGCGGCCGGCGCGACTTTTGATGTATCCGCCTTGAGCGCCTATACCCTCGGCACCAGCGCCTCGCTGACCGCCAGTGGTGCCGCCAGTGCGGCGACCATTAAGGGCGGATCCAGTGGCACGGTCAGCCTGGGTTCCCGGCCCATCACCCTGAACTTTGATGGCACAGATCCGGCCCTTACCATCTCCCAAGGCACGTTGTCGCTCGCCGGCAATATCATCACGATCAATGGCTCCGTGCTGGCCTCGGGCAGCTACACGATCATTCACCAGGCGAGCGGTTCGGTCACCCACACCGGCAGCTATACGGCGGCCGGCTCGGCCCTGCCCGGCGGCAACACCACGGCCACCATCCAGTTCAGCGGTGGCAATGTGAACCTCGTGATCGCCGAAAACACCTCGACCTCGCTGGCCCGCACCACCGGCAGCGGTTCCCAGACTTATGGCAGTGCGCTGACCTACACCGCCACCGTCGCCAGCCTGGCGGGTTCCTCGACCACACCGACGGGATCGGTCACCTTCAAGGATGGTTCCACCACCCTCGCCACCGTCGCCCTGAGTTCCGGTACGGCCGCTTATACTTCTTACACCGACCTGAACGTGGCGGGCTCGTCGCATTCCATCACGGCAGTATACGTGAACGATTCCAAACATAATACCAGCACCAGCTCGGCCATTGGCCAGACCATCACGGCCAAGTCTCTGACGGTCACAGGCCTGTCCGTACCCGCCAGCAAACCCTATGACGGCACGACGGCGGCAACGGTGAGCGGCACCGCCGCCTTGCAGACGGCTGAAGCGGCCGCCTCCGGCTCCGTCTCGGATGGTGCGCCCTACACCGTGGATTCCGTGAGCCTGACCGGGACGCCGACCGGTGCCTACAACAGTACGACAGTGGCACTGGCCTCGACGGTGACCTTTGGCGGACTGTCTCTGACCGGCGGCGGTAACGGCAATTACGTAATCACCCCGCCCACCCAGGCCGCGATTATCACCCAGGCCACCCCAACTCTGGCCTTGACCACTTCGGCGTTGACCAATGGTTATCTGGCCACCCTGAGCTTCACCGCCACCGTGACCACCAATGGGATCACCGCTGGCGACGCCACCGGCACCGTGCAGTTCGTCACCAACAGCCTGGGTGGCAGCCCGGTTAATGATGGTCTGCCGGTCGGCCTGACTGCGGCCACGGTGAGCACCAACCTCGCCACTCTCCCGCGCGGCACCAATTACGTTTATGCCGTGTACTCCGGTGACGCCAACTATGCGAGTGTGACCAGCAGCACGCTGTCCGAGATCGTCACTAATCATCCGCCGGTGGCTGCTCCGCTGACCATCGCTCAGATCGAGGGGTTGACTGTGAAAATTCCGCTGTCCAGCCTCGCCACCAACTGGAGTGATGCTGATGGCGATCCCATCACCATTACCAACATCGACACCGTCAGCGCCAATGGTCAGACCCTCTATCTGCTCAACGTTGTCACCAATGGGGACGGATCCTTTGTCACCAACGGCTTCGGCTTCATCGGCTACACCAACACCCTCAACACCGGCACCGACACCATCTATTACACCATCACCGACAACCAGGGCGGTACCGCCACCGGCAGCATCAACGTCGTCGTCTCGGCCGCCCCCGTGTTTGGCGTCAACACGGTGACGGTCACACCCGGCGGCAGCTCAGTGACGGTTAACTTCGCCGGCATCCCGGGGGACACCTATGAGGTGGAACGTGCCACGACCCTGTCGCCGGCCAACTGGTACAACTTGGGCAACGTCACGGCTGCCCTCAATGGGCTCTTTAACTACACCGATAACTTTACCGACCTAGGCGGCACCCCGCCGTCATCAGCCTACTACCGATTGGTCTGGAATCCCTGAGACGTTTGAGCTAAAATGTTATTAATTGGAACCACAAAAAACTAAACACGATGAAAACACGCATTTTAATCGCCGCCTTGGTGGTGGCTTGGGGCACGTGTCCGGCGCAGGATGTCACCTGGAGCCAAAGCGGCCTTAGCGATACCATCCCGGAGGGCAATCCCGTGGGCATCAGTTTTGCCGACAACATCAGCAGCGCCCCCGGTGAAATCGTCCAGAACGTAACGGTGGATATGAACACCACCGGCGGTTATAACGGGGATATGATCGCCTATCTGGTTTCACCCAACGGGACGGAAGTGTCCTTGTTGAACCTGCCCGGGGTGACGACGGGCACGCCCTTCGGGAATGCCGGTTCCGGGTTTACAATCACGTTGGCGGATGGAAACCCGGGGATCACAGCTTCCACCGGCTCGCCGGGGGCGACTGTGACGGGCCCGTATGCGGCGGCGGGGAGTTTGTCATCGTTTGCGGGCGGCAGCATTAATGGCACGTGGACGTTGTTCCTGGCGGATGTGGGCTACGGGGCGGGCAGCCCGACCTTGACCGGATTCACGGTGGACATCACGCCGGTGCCGGAACCGGCGAATGTGGCTTTGGGCATTTTTGGTGTGTTGCTGGGCGGTTTGGGCGGTTTCCGTTGGTATCGCCGTTCCCGGCAGTTGGCCACGGTTTGCCAAACGTCGTTTTGATTGGTTCCAAAAGCGGTCAGCAGGCCAATCCTTCTTGGAAGTGGAGAGGTTTGGTTGCTTGCCAATTGAGTTGCGTGCTTTCGTATAAAATACGACGGCACTTTTATTTTTATCGGCGGAGGTTATTTTCATTTTTTTTTGACATTTCTTCAAACTTGGTCCAGATTATCCCCATCAACCCATAGCGATCTTATCTATTAATTCAGAAATTATTTTAATTTAAAAGTCACACCCATTATGCAAATCAGCGTTACCCCACGTAATTCCCACATTTCCACCTCCTTGGCCGGTCTGCTGCTCGCCGGGCTTTGTTTATTGGCCGGTGCGCCGATGGTTCAGGCGCAGACCGATTGGATCAAGGCCAACAACACCACGGCGCTCACCACCAGCGGCAGTTGGGTGGCCACAGGCACGCCCGGCACGTCCGACTTGTTGACTTGGAATAACACCGTGACGGGAGCCAACACCGTGTTGCTGGGGGCCAATGACTCCGTCGGGGCCATTCAAATCGTCAACCCCGGCGGCGCGGTCACTATTAGCGCGGGCAACACCCTTACGCTCGGTGGTTCCTCATTGGACACCTATGCCATTGATCTCGGCACGGCCAGCCAAAACTTGACCGTCAGCAGCGGGCTCACCTTGAGCAGTCTGGCCACCGCCAATGTGGCTGCCGGCCGGACCCTCACCATCGGGGGCACCCTGACCGCCACCTCGGGTTTCACCAAGGTGGGCGGCGGCACGTTGACCATCAACGGGGTGGCCACCACGGTTAATAATGTCAGCACCCTGTCCGCCAATGGCGGTATCACGATATTGTCCTCGGGGGGTGGCGCCAATGTGTTGAACTCCTCGGCCAACTTGGTGGTGGGCGGCGGCGCATTCTATTACCAATATAACGGCGCTTATAATTCGGCTATGAACAACCTGACCATCAATCCGGGCGAAGCCACGGTCTACTCCTCCCGCAATGGTTCTTATAACCAGTCCTTAACGATTTCCGGAACTGTGACCCGCAATATCGGCGGCACCGTTTACTCCAGGGTGCTCGATTCTTCCCGCGGTTCAACCATATACACCAGTATGACCTCGCTGGCGTTGGTCAAGGATGCCAATGGTTCGGCCTATATGACGACTGGTAATACCTATAGCGGTGCGACCTCGGACGATTTAAATGACTGGGCGGCTATCAACTCCGGTCACCAGGTGGTTATAGCCGGCTATACGTCCACGACCGCCACCACCCTGGGCACATCCGCGCAAAACGCCAATGTTAATGTGGCCACGACCACCTTGGCGGCCAATGACACCATTGCCAGCTTCCGCGACGCAGACAATATCGCGTCCACCGTGGACCTGCACTCCTACACCCTGACCACCGGCGGAATATTGGTGAACAGCTCCATAACGACGGCCGGTTCCATCATCAAGGATTCGGTCGGTGGCGGGGCGATCGTCGGTCCCTCGGCCACGGCCAACTGTGACATCCCCATTTTCGTGGATGCGAATGTGACCACGCCGCAGCCCTATACCATCAGCGCCACGATTGCGAACAACGGTTCCTCGTTCTCCACGGCCATTACCAAGGGGGCGCCGGGCATCTTGATCTTGAGCGGCAACAACACCTTCACCGGCGGGCTCTACATCAACAACGGCATCGTGCAACTGGGCAGCACCGGGGCGTTGAATTCCACGACCCCCAACGCGGTGTATTTCGATGGCAGCGGCGAAATCTCCGGGATTGAGAACACCACCTATGGCCCGGTGGCCACGGCGCCGACGTTGGCGCTGGGCGGGAACAGCGTGGCGGTCGCCTCGCTTTCGGTGGCCAACGATCTCGCGGGCAGCACGCCGTTGATTGAAGATCTGTCCTCCAGCAGCGCCACGCTGACCGTGAACGGGACCTCCACTTTTACCGGGACCATTCTGGACGGGGCCGGCGGCGGTCAACTCGGAGTGACGATGGGTGGGAGCAGCGGCACGCTGACACTGGGCGGCACCTTGAGCTACAGCGGGGCCACCACGGTCAATTCCGGCGGGACCCTGGCGTTGAACAACGCTCCGAGCGCCACGGCGGGCTATGTGGTGAACGGGACCTTGAATGCGACCGCGCTGGGCAGCAGTACGCTGGCCTTGGGCGCGCAATATTTGACCGGCGGCGGCACGGTGAACGGCAGCGTGACGACGGCGGCCGGCAGCATTCTTTCACCGGGGGCGGGCACCAGCACCACCGGTGGTAACGGCACCCTCACGGTGAACAACAACCTGTCCTTGGTGGGCGGTTCCTCGGTCAACTTTGGCCTGAACGCCTCTTTGCCGAACAATTCTCAAGTGGCCGTCACCACCGGCACCTTTACCCTGCCGGCCTCCGGCAAGGTGACCCTCAATCTTTATTCGCCGGGAACTTCCACCGCGTTTACGGCGGCGGGCACCTATAATCTGTTCGCCTATCCGACCGGCTCGGGGATCAATGTCTCGAGCCTGGCCTCGGAATTCACCATTGGCACGTCCATCATCGGCTATGTTCCCAGCTTTTCCGCGACCGTATCGGGCGGGACGACCTATGTGACCCTGACCCTGGCCGTCAGTACGAGCGTGATCGCTACTTGGACCGATGGCAACAGCGGCACGGACAACAACTGGTCGGATGCCGGCAACTGGAGCGGAGGCGTTCCGTCGCTGGCCGGCTCGTCGGCGACCTTGGGCAACGTGGTGAGCCCGGTGGTTTTGGATGCCAATCAATCTGTTGGTTCGCTGACGTTCAATCAGTCCAGTTCCTACACTATCTCCGGGAGCAGCACCCTGACCCTGGACAACAGCGGGGTGGGCGCCTCCGTCAGCGTGACGGCCGGCACGGCGAATCAGATCCAGCCGCCGGTCAATTTAAATGATGGAACGACCATCACGGTGAACAGCGGCACCACGCTGGCGATCTCCGGGGCGGTGGCCAACAGTTCCGTGCCGGAAACCCTGGCAGTGGGCGGCGGCGGGACACTGGCGCTAACCAGTGCCAACACGTATGGCCCGGCCTCCGGTAGTTCCACCGGGACCTCCTTGAGCGGCGGCACCTTGCAGGTGGGCAACAGCGGCGCGCTGGGTGCCGGGGCGGTGAGCGTGGTGGGGAATAGTACGTTGCAGGCGGCGCCCTCGACCACCCTGACGGTTAACAATCCGGTGGCCATCACCTCCGGCCTGACGACCACGGTCGATAACAACGGCAATAGTTTCACCCTCGGCGGCGTCATCAGCGGCGGGGGCAGCCTGGCCGAGATTGGTTCCGGCTCGTTGACCCTGACCGGGGCCAACACCTACGGGGGCAGCACGACCCTCGGCAACGGGGTGGTCAGCATTTCGGCGGACAATAATTTGGGGGCGGATCCGGGTTCGGCCACGCCAAACAATATTGTCCTCAATGGCGGCGATCTGCTGGGCACGGCGACGTTGACGCTGCCAGCGAACCGGGGCATCGGCATCGGGGCGGCGTCCGGCAGTGCAACGGCCACGGGCCTGGTGGATGTGGCGGCCAGCACGATTCTGACGCTGAACGGGATCATCGCCTCGGCGGGCAATTCCGGCACGGACAATTTGACGGTGAACGGCGGGGTGGGGAGCACTGGCACGGTGGTGTTGGGCGGGGCGAATACCTTCAACGGGGCCACGACCCTCACGGCGGGCGCGCTGCAACTGGCCAATTCGTTGGCCCTGCAGGACAGCACGATTAATTACACCAACGGGTTGCTGCAATTTGGCAGCGGGGTCACGGCGGCCACCATCCTGCAGTTTTACGGCACGCAGAACCTGAGCCTGAACAATCAGGCGAGCACTCCGGCGGGCGTGACACTGACCACAGGCGGGAACAATGCCACTTGGGGTTATGGCGGCATCTTCTCCGGTCTGGGCTCCCTCACCAAGGTGGGCTCAGGCAACCTGACCCTGACCAACGCCAACACCTTCAGCGGAGGCATCACGGTCAATGGGGGCACGGTCACCATTGGTGCCAACGGCGTTTTCAATGGCACCTATGCCAGCCCGGTCGCCGGGAATTTTGTCGTCAATGGCGGGGTGGTGACTTCCAGCGTCTCCAGCACAATTGGCAGTGGTTCCACGAGTCAATATATTCAGATTAATTCCGGCACGGCCGTGTTCAACGGCGGCATCGTGGGCGCCGCCAATGACGGCCAGAGCGTGCTGGTGGATGGGGGCACCTTGAATGCCAGTTCAATCTCGTTCTATCGCGTGGCGGCTTATAGCACGTTACCGACGGTGGCGGTGCCGCAGCCGGCCAATCAAAACAACGGGTTTTATGTCAACGGCTCCGGCACGGTGGCCAACGTCGGCAGCCTCACCCTGGCGTCCGGCAACTCCTCCGGGGGCGGCCGCATCGATGGCGGCACGGTGACCATCACCAACACGTTGGCCATTGGCGATTCCGTATCTGGCAGCCGGTATGAGATTATGCAGGTCACGGGCGGTTCCCTCACGTCTTTGGACTCGGTCAATGGGATTGTGGTGACGGAAAATAACGGCACCACCCTGAACCTGGGCGAGCTTTATTTGGACGGCGGCACGACGACCGCCAACATCATCAACTTTGGTGGGACGGCGGACACGGTCAACAACACCGGGTGGTTGTTTGTGGCGGGCGGATCCCTGTATCTCGGCAGCGGCGGCATCGTCAAACGGCACGCGGCGGACGCGGTGAACATTGTGCTGACCAACGGGCTGTTGGGAGCCACGGCCAACTGGTCGAGTTCGCTGCCCATGCAGTTGACCGGCCTGCCGACCTCGCCGTTCACCATTCAGACGGAGAATTCCGGTGGCACCACGGCGTATAACATCACCCTGACCGGGGCGTTATCCGGAACCGGGGCGCTGACCGAGACCGGGAATGGCACATTGACTTTGGGCGGGGTCAACACCTATACCGGAAACACCACTGTGTCCTCGGGCACCCTGGCCGTGACTGGTTCCACGGCGGCGGGCAGTGCGGTCACGGTGGCGTCGGGTGCCACGTTGACCGGCACCGGCACCATCAATGGCAGTCTCACCTTGCAGTCCGGAGCGCTGGCCACCTTGACGGCGGGCAGCCTCCTGTCGGTGGGCGGCACCGGCACGGTCAGCGGCAATATGGTGACGGTCAATGTCCCCGGGGCCGCCTTAACGGCCGGCAGTTATACCTTGTTAACGGCTTCGAGCGGCCTCACCGGCTCGGTGAACACGACCCCGGTCTACACCGGCAGCGGGGTGGCCAGCGGTTTTGCCGGCACGCTCGCGGTCAGTGGCAATTCCATCGTTCTGACGGTTGCGCCGGTTGCCATGCCGAACATCTGGACGGATGGGGACAGCACCGGTAACTGGTCTGATGTCTTGAATTGGAGCTTGGGTGTGGCACCGCAGAATCCGGGCGATGTCGCTGAATTTGGTACCGGCGTGGGTCCGGTGACCTTGGACGTCCCTGAATCCGTCGGGTTTTTGATTTTTAACAACGCCACTTCCTACACCATCAGCGGGGCCAATACGCTGACCTTGGATGACAGCGGCAGTGGGTCTTATGTGAGCGTCACCGCTGGCACGGCCAACACGGTTGCCACCCCGGTTTCCTTGAATGACAACGCTTCCATTTCCGTGGGCAGCGGCGATTCGCTGACCCTCTCCGGCGCCATCTCGAGCACTTCCACCGCCAGAACATTGACCCTGGCCGGACCCGGTACCAACATCCTCAGTGCGGCCAACTCATACGGTCCCACCGCCGGGACGGTGGGCACCACGGTGAACAGCGGGGTGGTGCAGGTGGGCAACAACAGCGCCCTGAGCACGGGCGATGTGGCTGTGAACGGTGGCAGCACGCTGCAGGCCGGGACGGCCGGCTTGAGCGTGGCGAACAACTTCATCACCTCCTCGGGCGTCACATTCACCGCCAATAACAACGGCAACACCTTCACGTTGGCCGGGCTTATCAGTGGCGCGGGCGGGGTGCAGTCCATCGGTTCCGGCACCACCATCCTGAGTGACAACAACACGTACACCGGCCTCACCACCGCCAATACCGGTACCTTGATCTTGTCCGGCAGCAACACCGGGGCGACCGGGGCGACGGTGGTCACCAATGGCGCCACCCTCCGGTTGGCCAACGCCAATGCCGTCAACGGCAAGTTGATCCTCGCCACTGGCACGACGGTGCAATTGCGGAGCGACACCACCACCAGCTTCGCCCCGTCCAGCATCGCGGTGCAGACCAATATTTCCGAAACGTTCAACTTTGACGTCGGTCCCATCACCACCGGGGTCACGGGCAACACGTTAACACTCGCCGATACGATCAATAACGGCACCAATGACAATATGACCATCAATGTCACCGGCAACAGCACCTACGGGCTGGTCTTGGGCAATTTTGTCTCCGGTAACACTGGCCATAATCCTTATACGGAAACGCTCTTCAACACCACTGCCAGCGGACCGGCACTGACGATCGGCCAAATTTTGACCGGCAATTGGAGCCAGTGGCTTAACTTCCAGGGCGGCGGCAATGTCACCATGTCCGGTAGTTTGACCAATGTGTCCAATGGCACCGCCACTATCTATGTCAGTGGCGGCACCTCCCTGACCATGCAGGGCCGTTCCTCCCTATGGGCCAGTGCCACCGGGACTACGGACGGGTTCCGCTACGACGTGGCCAATGGTACGCTGGTGTTGGACAATAATTATGCCCTGACCAACAACACCACGGGGGCGGCGGCGGTGCCCGCTTATTTCATCCTGGGCGCGGCCACCAATCTCTATTACTCCGCCACGATAACGCCGCCGGCCGGGCTGCTGGTTAATACAAACAATGGCTTCAATGCCAGCGTGTATCTGGGTGATGCCACTCATGCCACCGGCGGATTATCCGTCGGTGCAACGGTCACCAACTGGGTGTCAGATGGTGACGCCAACTTCGCCAACAGCGGGGTGATGACGATTGGTGGCCAGAACACCAGCGGCATTAACACCTACAACAACCCCATCGTCCTCGGCTGGACGGCCAACCACGGCAAGAGCGCCAACTTGGTGGCGGCCACTGGTGGCGAAGTGGATTTTGCCGGCCCCATCCGGGCCAACGGCTCGGACACCACGGCGGGCGTGACAGTGGGCAGCTCCACTTTTGGCGGCACGGTCAAACTGCTCGCCGTCAATACCTATGCCGGTCCGACCACCATTAGTTACGGCACCCTGGCCTTGGGTGCCAGCGGCGCTCTGTTCGCGAATTCCAGTGTCAGCATCGCGGCCGGGGCGACCTTTGATGTATCCGCGCAAAGCGCCTACACCCTTGGGACCAGCGCCTCGCTGACCGCCAGTGGCAATGCCAGCGCCGCCACCATCAATGGTGCCTCCGGTGGCACAGTCAGCCTAGGTTCACGGCCCGTGACGCTGAACTTCGATGGTACGCACGCTCCGCTCACCTTGTCGCAGGGCACGTTGGCGCTTAGTGGCAATACTTTTACAGTAGCGGTTTCCGGCGCAGCCTTGAATACGGGCACTTACACGCTGGTTAATGCACCTGCTGTCACCGGTACGGTCAACACCACCCCGGTGATCACCGGCTCCGGCCTGGCTGCCAACACGCTTGCCACGGTCGGCATCAATGGCGGTTTGGTTCAGCTCGTGGTGGCCAACTCGGTGAACACCGGTCGGACCAATATCATATCGAGCGTTTCCGGTAACGTGCTGACCTTGAGCTGGCCGACCGATCATACCGGCTGGCGCCTGTTGGTGCAGACCAATAATCTGGCGCTCGGCATCAGTGCGAACACCAATGACTGGACGACAGTATCCGGCTCCTCCTCCACGAATCTGGAAAATCTCCCGATCAATCCGCTCCTGCCCACGGAATTCTACGAGCTGATCTATCCCTGAGGAATTGAACTGACAATGGTTTGTCACAATGCGGGGTGCGACCGGAAACGGTCACACCCCGCAACTATTTTACGGATCGCCTTTTCCCGGGCGATCGTCCCGGTGGCTGCCAATAATTGCCAATTGCGAATTGGCAACGGTTCCGCCGCCTGATACTTTCCTGCCGATGTCCAATTTGGCCGCCTCAGCGCCGACACCATCAAAAGCCAGTGTGTTTTTCCGCCGGTTGATCACCACGGTGATCCTCTGGACGGTCATTCTCGCCGCCTTGTTCTCCGGACACCCCCTGATCTCCAATGGCGGTTTCATTTTCCTGATGGTGCTGTTGGCGGCGGCGGGACTGGCCGAATTCTACGATATGGCCGGTCGCTGCAAGCTGTTTTGCTTCAAATGGTGTGGCCTGTTCGGCGGCGTGCTCCTCATGGTCGGCACCTTCTTGAATGTCACCGGCCACCTCGGCCTGAATAATTCGCCGGCCCGGGTCAATGACTTTGAGTCCGGTTTCCTGATCCTGTTTGTCCTCGGCTTGTGCGTTCGGCAGTTTGTGTCCAAGTCCAACACCACCGGCATCGTCGCCATCGGCACCACGCTGCTCGGCTTGATGTATGTGCCCTGGCTCCTGAATTTCATCCAGAAAATCAATTTCTTCCCCGGCGTCGATGGACGGATTTACGTGCTCTATTTCATCCTCGTGACCAAGTTCAGCGACATGGGTGCCTATGCGGTCGGCTCCCTGATTGGCCGGCACAAGATGATCCCGCGCATCAGTCCCGGCAAGACCTGGGAGGGCTTTGGCGGGGCGATTGTGGTTTCCACTGCGGCCAGCGTGGTTTTTACCCATTTTCTGGGGGCGCATATGTTCGGCATGACGATTGTCCACGCCATCATCTTGGGCGTCGTGTTAAGTTCCACGGCCGTGATTGGCGATTTGATTGAATCGCTCTTCAAGCGCGAGGCCGGCGTGAAGGACTCCGGCCATTTTTTCCCCGGTATCGGCGGCATTCTGGACCTGTTGGACAGCCTTTTGTTTAACGCCCCGATCATGTACCTTTATTTACGGCATGTGCTCACCTGGGTCTGAAGCTTTTTTAAAAAATGAAAAACGTAGTTCTTCTTGGCAGCACCGGTTCCATTGGCACCAGCACGGTCAACGTGGTGGAGGATTTGTCCGACCGCCTGCGGTTGGTCGGCCTGGCCGCCGGCAATAACTCTGAACTGTTGCTCACCCAGGCGCGTCGGCACCAGCCGGAAGTTCTCTGCCTGAACGACCCTGCCAAGGCCGCCGAACTTTCGGCCACTCTGGGCAACGCCACCCCGGTTTATTCCGGGGCGGAAGGCCTGCTCAAACTCGCCACCCTTCCGTCTGCGGACATCGTGCTCATTGCGATTGTCGGTACCGCCGGGCTGGCGCCGGCCCTGGCCGCCATTCGTGCCGGCAAGGACATCGCCGTCGCCTCCAAGGAAATCCTCGTCATGGCCGGCGAAGCCGTCATGCGCGAGGCCCGGGAACACGGCGTCCGTGTCCTGGCCGTGGACAGCGAACACTCCGCGATATTCCAGTGTCTGGATGACAAGCCCGCCGTCTCCGTGCGCAAGCTCTGGCTCACCGCCTCCGGCGGACCTTTCCGCGACGCCGCGCTGTGGCCCAAGGAATCCTTTGCCGGCATCACCGTGGAGCGCGCCTTGAAACATCCCTCCTGGGTCATGGGCCGTAAAATCACCATTGATTCCGCCACCTTGTTCAACAAGGGGCTGGAGATGATCGAGGCCCGCTGGTTGTTTGATGTGGAGATGGGCAGGGTGGGGGTGGTGGTGCATCCGCAGAGCATCGTTCACTCCATGGTGGAGTTTGTGGATGGCTCGCTCATCGCCCAGCTTTCCACCCCGGACATGTGCCTGCCCATCCAATACGCCCTGACCTATCCCGAACGCGTGGCCAGCGACCGCGTCCGGACAGATTTCCCCAAAATCGGCACGCTCACCTTTGAAACCCCGGATGTCGAGCGGTTCCCGGCGCTGGACCTCGCCCGGCAGGCCGGGGAGGTGGGCGGCACTTTGCCGGCCGTATTGAACGCGGCCAATGAGATTGCGGTCGAAGCCTTTGTGAACCGAAAAATTTCCTTCCCGCAGATCACCGAAACTGTCCGGCGGACCATGGCTGCGCACCAAGTGGTGACCGCGCCGTCGCTGGACCAGATTCTGGCGGCTGATGCCTGGGCCCGCCGCACGGCGGCTGACTTAACGGTGTCAGATTCAGGAGTGCGTTGACACGGTTAATAATTGAGAACTTAGGTTGACTTGTAGTTTCAAATAAGCCATCGTCATAGTGCTCAGAAGATTAATATGATCAAAAATCAAAACAAACTGATTGTTGCCATTGCCGCCGCCTGCGTTGCTTTCGCGTCCTCAACCCATGCCGACCCGGGTTACCTTTACGACACGTTGCAAACTCCGATTACTGACACTCCGGGTTCGACCAGTTTGCATACTGCGACCCAGACTTTGACTGTCCCTGCCGGACAAACCTGGAGCATCACCGATATGGAAGCCGACGTCAGCGAGGATAGCGATGCTTATATCAGTTTCAATTTTTACGATTCAAGTGACACTTTGCTGGCGAGCACCGACTCCGCCTTGATCGGTTTCATTGGTGGATATACAACTATTGATTGCCCGGTGACAGTTGAATTGAGTGCCGGCACTTACACCATTAAATCCGAATTTCAGTTGGAGCAATATGGTGCTGATGAGGGCGCGGCCTGGATCTACAATGTGTCGCAATCGGCATTTGATTTTTCGCTGTCCGGGACGTCGGTTCCCGAGCCGGGCACGCTGGCATTGGCGGGTTTTGGTGGCGTGGCGCTGCTCTGGCGCAAACGCAAATAATATGCCATGTTTTTTCACGCCCCGGAATTTTCCGGGGCGTTTTTATTTTCGCGAGCAGGCCGCCCCTTTCTTCGCCTTCATCCACCCGGCCGGCCAAATCCGGGCGTATCTTGACACTTGCCCCCGATTAGTTAGTTTTCCAGCGTTCGTCCCCATGATTATTTTGGCTGGCTTCGGTGAGTGGGCTCAAGTGGCGCAGGCCTTGGCCCGGGTATGGCCACCAATAG
>Ga0302319_10015893_pt1 | contig 13905 bp, 10 predicted proteins | sample Bog_T0_2_FD_203319 | JGI IMG/M metagenome (GOLD analysis project Ga0302319, IMG submission 203319) | Peat permafrost microbial communities from Stordalen Mire near Abisko, Sweden - Bog_T0_2 | ecosystem: Environmental > Terrestrial > Soil > Wetlands > Peat | place: Sweden: Abisko, Stordalen Mire...
GGTAAATGAAAGCCGCCGCCAGTACCGCCTGACGGCAGAGTTCGCGGTCGCGCGGGTCATACATCTGTTCATGCCGAAGCGGGTCTGCGTCCCTTAAGAGGTCTCTAATTTCTTGCACTGGCTCTCCCTGATCACCACTCAAAAACTGTTTTAAAGCGCGCCTGCCCATCGATAAATGCCACCGAACTGTAATAGCGCTGATGCCGAGCAGGGTAGCAATTTCCGGAATGGCGATCCCCTCCAGTTCGCACATCACGAAGATCGCCCGGCGGCGGGGAGCAAGGATGTTCAGCGCCTGCCATACCGTCGCGCGCGCGACGAGCGCCGGCTCCGGGTGTTTGGTGGCGGTTGACGCGGCTGTGTTGAGGCGGTCGCGAACCGACATTTTCCGCCATTGGTCGCGGCGTATGTTGATCAGCACGCGGACGAGCCAGGCTTCCTCATTTGCCGGGCCTCTGGGTATGGACCTGGCAGAACGGGCCGCCTTTAGAAACGTTTCCTGTACCAGATCCAGAGCATCGTTGGGGCTTGGGGCGAGCCGCCTGGCCAAACGGTACAGACGGTCGTAATAGGCGTCGAATAGGGAAGCCAATCGTTCAACCGGCCTGTCGTCCGCGATTACCGGCGCGACACCGGCCACGTCTACCCTCATAACTGGTAAACGGCTGAGGCACGCATTCTGTTGGTCGATTCCCAACTATTTATAGTTGGCCGCCAGTACGATCCAAGCGCCCGTTGCCGATAGCTTCTCGTCCTGGCGCCATGGCGGGCCGATCAGCTTGCCCATCTCTGCGATGCGCCGGGCGAGTTCGTCCGGCGTCAGCCCGAGCGCCTGCGCCGCCGTGGCAGCGGCTTCCTTTTCCTTCACTCCGCAGACAGGCAGATTACAGGCAGTACAGCCCGTACGCAGAGCTTCCCTGTAGAGCTCGCCTTCGGCGGTGTGAAGCAACGGATGCGCTCGAAGAATCGCCTGCAGATCCGGTAGCCGCCGGCCCGACCCCAGCAGCACGCATCCACCGGCAGCCTGGAAACCCTTCTTAACTAAGTCTGCGATCGCCTGACGGATGGCATGCTCAGCCGCTAAGCTAGTAGCCTCGCGGCACCGATTGAGGAACGCCTGGGCATCTTCGAGGTTCATTTCCGCAGCCGTGTGATAGGGCTGAGCGGCGCCGGGAATGTCGCGATCCAGCAGTTCCAGCCGCAGGCGCAGAATCACCCGCGGGGCCTCCACGCCGCCTTCCAGCGCGACCATCGCAGCCCATCCGGAATGGGCCCGGAACCCCAACGTAGCTCGCTTCAAGCTGGACACTATGCTGGAAGAGTATACCGCCGCTCAATCTGTTGCTCACCATCCTACTTTTTCAGAGTGCGAAGATAGGCGACCACGTCGTCCACCGAAGCCCCGGAAACAGAGCTGACCGGCTTCATTTTGCCCTTGCCGGCGGTGACGATTTTCGCAAGATCGGCGTCACTCATAGCCTGCACGTCAGGCGATTTCAAATCTTTCATTTCAACCTTCATCATTTTGGCGATGGCCGGGTTCCCGGCTCCGTCGGGTCCATGGCAGGTCTTGCAGGATTGGGTGTAGATGGCTTGCCCGGCTTTGGCATCCGCGGCTGACGCCGCAGTCACCGATAAGGTTGTCAAAGTCAATAGCGTGAGAATGGTTCGCATGAAGTCTCCTATTTGGTTCCAAGTTGTTGCTTTTCCGGCGGACGAAGTACACCAAGGGTTTTCAATATGGCCGGCGACGCCTCATCAACAGCCAGGGCGTCGTGGCATGTACCGCAATCCTGCGTGATGGTCCTCTTATCCGCGGTGGCATGACCCTCATCGTGGCAGCGGAAGCAGCCGATCGCGTCGGTATGGCCGAGATTGTTGGGGTAAGTGCCCCAGGCGACCTTGAGATCGGGAAAGACGTTGTGTTGATAAATGGAGAGCGCCGCTTTACCGGCGGCTTGGATGCCCGCGGCGTTTTGACTCGCGATCGCCGGATACTTCGACTGATAAAACGCGGCCAGTCCGGCGGGTATTTTCTGCGCGGCGTCGTTGTCGCTCGAATAGCCGGCCTGGAGTAACGACAAGGTAGTCTTTTTTACGAACGGCAACTCAGCCGGAATCTCGCCGCGGGCCATGGCCCCGTCAACGGCCCTCCCGGGCAGCTGGAATGAATGGGCAGCTCGGTTATGACAATCGACACACTGCATTTCGAAGGTGGGAAGGGAACGGATCGATTCGGGCGTAGCATTTCCCGCCAGGTAGGCTCGGGTGACTCCGCTCACGGTATTGCGGTATTCAACCCAGGGGATCGTCTGGCGATTCTTGTCCGACGTGGCATACCGGATGTGTACGCCGGGGCCCAGGTGCGAGCCATGGATCCCGCCGATTCGCTCGCTGCCGACCAGCATCATCAATACGGTCTCGGTGTGAGTGTTGGCTTCGTCATTCTGGAAGTTGTCGATAACGCGCAGGAGCGGTCCAATCGACTTCTCACGCGAATGACACTCCTCGCAGGTCTCCTTCGAGGGAACCAGTTTGTTACTCTCCATGGCCGATGGGATCGGACGCGGGAAAGTATTGAAGGTGACCTCCATCATCTGGCGGGTTCCAGCCATTTTCGATTGCAGCCAACCAGAAGCTCCGGGGGCGACGTGGCAGCTGGCGCAACCCACCTCTGTATGAGCTCCGAGTAAATGCGCCGTATATTCGGGCTTCATGACATGACAGCTTTGACCGCAGAACTGAACGGATTCCATGTCGGAGACGGCGCGGTAAGTTACCTGGCTTCCAATGATCACGTTGGTCACCGTCATGACACCAAAAAAGACAGCCACTCTGCGCCAAGCCGCGCGACGGTTCACGGGATCGGCCAAATCGGCGGCCACCCTGCGCCGCGCCAGCGCAATGCCGATCGGGATCAGAACCAGGCCCAGAAAGAACACGGCCGGAATAGCCATAAACAGCAGTAGGCCCAGGTAAGGATTGGAGACGTTTCCACGGATGTTCGCCGGCAAGACCAACAACCATGAAATGCCCGCCAGAGTCACCAGGCTGACTCCGACCATGCTAAGCCAGTGGCTGGTGAGCAGTACCAAAATCGGCCGCCGCTGTTGGTTGTTCATCGGGTAAACCTCAATCCGGTCGTCACCAGATGCGTGCGGAAGCCCTCATAGAGATAGAAGGTCTCACCGTAGCCGTAGTAGGTCCATTCGGTAAACCATGCCAAGTTCTTGCGCACGGGCAAGAAGAGCTTTGCGAACGGTTGGTAGTAGCTGGTGGGACGGCTACCGGAGGAGATGAAGAGCGATCCGCCGGCGGTCAGTTTGGGTGTCAATCCGAAATAGTGGGGCAGGTTTCCGCTAAATAGGGCTGAAGCCGTGTGCGCGTTGTCGCGGTAGATCGATTGCTGGGGCGTGAGGGACTCGGGTTCCAGATAACCAATGTCGGAATACATCGTGGACCGGCTGTAAGAACCCTGGACGGTCCAGTTCTTGCCACCCTTGGGCGACCACAGGAATGATAATGACTCTTGCTGCGCTTGGAAAGCGTCTTTGACGCCGGGTACTGGGTTTTGGTTATTGAGAAGAGCGAAATCGGCAAAGAGGCTGAGCGAAGTATTGACTTGATAGCGCGCCTGGGCGCGGACCTTCTGGTAATTGTATAGACTGGTACGGAAGTAAGCGCCTCCGCTGGCGGCGGCTTCCACTTCCCCGTTAAGCGACAAGTTTTGACTGGGACGGAAGGTGACGCCACCGATCCCCACATTGCGCCGCAGAGTGCCTTGTTCCGCGCCCACCAATCCAGCGGCGGGCAATATCACGTCGCTGGCATCTCCCCACACATAGCGATATCCGCCATGCAAAACCAGCTTGGAAGTTGGATCGAAGAATACATCGATTTCCTGCTGGTTGTAATTCGTCACCAGCGACGAGGAGAGCAATGCCGCGGTCTGCTCCGTGGGGCTAAGGCCCGCTAACACCTGATTGGCATTTGCCGAGCCGCTGTTATGCAGGCGATCCGTCAGCCACGACTCAATGATCCGTACGTGGCTGAAAGGGCGGATCTCCGCGCCCAAACTTCCTGTGGTATGTGGTAGCTGTGCCGCGGCCGAGACCAAGTATTGCTGGCTGGTATAGAACAGCAACTGGCTCTCCAGCACCAGGTTTCCGCTATCGTTTTGCTGGTAGTCGATATTGGTCTTTGGTTGACTGTAGAGAAACTGGCCATAGAGGTCGAGCCAAGGCGTTATGCTCGCCGTAAGCAGGCCTTTGGTATAAGTGCTGGAACCGCGAATCCCGTAGGAGGCCAGCAGGCTGGTAAGGTCGACTGTTTGGCCGAAGAACGGGGCAGCCGAATTGCCGTAGTTGGTGGAACCGGGGGATTGATAAACTGTCTGGTCGTTTCGAAAAGTGGTTCCGCCCTCTTCGAGGGTGACATGAAATCTTTTCAGTTCGATCCGCACACCGCCACGATAGAGATTGGTTCGATCGGACATTGTATTTGGCACAGGAAACTCGTTGGCGTCGGAGACGAAGGTGGTCACTCCCGTTCCAGAACCCGAATCGCGGTCAAAGGAGAAGTAGGGAACAATCCAATTCCCCGGCAGCACGTCGAGAGAAAAGTTGGCGAAGCGGCGTCGCGTGTCGAAGGACTGCTCGTCCAAAGCGATACCTCGGGTAGCGAGCAGCGGGTCGGCGTAGGATGGCAAATTATTGAAGTAGGCGATGTCGCGATAGTCGGCGTTGAAGTCGTAGAGTTTCTCCTTCTTCATGTCGAAATGGAGGGTTTCGTACGGCTCGCCGCCCCAACTGTCGGCGCGCGCGTGGATTTGATCGAAGAAGAGGTTCCTGGGCGCAGTGATCGTGAAGTCGGCGCCCAACAGCTTCGGCCCCGACCCCAGATCCACAACGCTACGGTAAGCGTCGACACTGCCTCCGACCCCGGTTTGCCAGCGATAGCCGAGATCGATATAGCCGCTGAACCATGAATCGGTGGAGGGAACCGGCGAAGCGACTGGCGGAGCGCTGGGCGTAGCGGCGGCCGGGGGCGTGGCCTGCTGTGCCGCCAAAGGCAATAACCCGGCAAGTAACAGGAGCGTTCTCATTTCAGCAGATTCCGATCGACGTAACTTCCGTGGATCTTCTGATGGCACACCGTGCAGTTCTGAAAACGGGGCGAGCGCAGATCGTGGAAGGAGGGTGGCACGACACCGAGGACCGAATTGGAAGCAGGGGCGTTGGGAAGATTGGCGTGGCACTCCAGGCAGACGAACCTCACTTCCTGCCGGATCAGCATCCGCGGATTGGCGGAGCCGTGGGGCTCATGACAAGTTCCACAACCCTGGAATCGCACCACGGCGTGCTCAAAGGTAAAGGGGCCGCGCTTGTCGGCGTGGCAGTTGAAGCATCCGGGTTCGTTAGCACCGAACGATTGCAGCATCGCTCGCCGGATGCTGCCGTGCGGATTATGGCAATCCACGCAGCTCATGGCGTCCTCGGGTACTTTGTGGTGAAACGGTCTTTGAAACTGCGCCCGCACATTCAGATGGCAGCTAACGCAAAGCTCGTTTACCGCCGCAGCTTTTCGAACCACCAGGCCGTTGGGTCCGTTGGCGTGGATCTTGTGGCACGTCGTGCAGGCGACCTGATCCTTGGCGTGGCTGCTTTGTAGCCGGCCGATCTGGGTGGGTTGATTCAAGTGGCAGGTGAGGCAGATTCTATCGGCGGCGAAGGCGGCCAACTTTGCAGGATCGCGAATGTCCGCCGCCGATGCGGATTCGGCATGCTTGGCTCCCGGACCATGGCAGGATTCGCAAGCTCGTCCTTCCCAACCACGCTTCTTGTCCGTTTCCACCAAATCGTGGGGGCTTTTTGTAAAGGACGCCGCAATATCTTCGTGACAGGTTCCGCAGGCGGTAGAGCCCACATATCCTGGCGGAAGGGCGGCCCGAGACGCGCCTCCGAAGACTGCCGCGAGAAACAGCACTAGAGAAGATGTACGCACGAATCTCATGTGGGCGCGGGCCTGAATGCTACGGAGTATGCACCGCGTCAACCGCGAACTGCGCCCCGGCGGCATGGCATACGCTACAAGACTCTCCCAACGGGTCGGTTGCGATGCTTCCGCCGTTGGCAAGGAAGTGAGAGGCCTCGGACTTCGACACATGACATCCACTGCAAGCCGACGAAATGGGCTGCACTGGATTGATCCAGCCCTGGGGATCGGTGACCGCATTCAAGCCGCTGAGGAGCGGCAGGTCGTTTTGCTCCGTACTGTTGACGTGACACATCGCGCAGTTCTGTAGATAGGGTGCATCTCCAGCAGGACTCATAGCTGGATAGAGGATGCCTGAGAAATCGTTGTGGCTGCCCCCGTAGCCAACTACTATGTACCGGTTCTTGGGTGAGTCGGCTGCGGCGTTCACACCATCGTGGATGCGGTGAACCAGCAAATTGAAGTTGATGCCTTGGGGGGGCAGCGCCTTATCGGACGCTACGGTGGCATTCGCGCGCTGGCTGGCATCGGTGTTGGACGGGTTATGGCACAGCACGCAATACTCGGTCTGGTTGCGCAGATTGCCGTGCAGCGAAAGCGCCACGTGGCAGTTATTGCAATTGCTCAGCGCAACAACTGTGCGGCGCGCTTGCACCGCCGAGCCATCCACCGAGAAGTTGACCAACGGATTCAGGGCGGCCTCCACGACGGTTTGTTGCGTAGTTGTTCCCGCCAGAACAATTACACTCATGCGTGCCTCGCCTCCAATAGTGTAGGTTCCCGTAGCCGGCGCGGGAATGGCGTGGGTGAAGGTGTAAGCGCAAGCACCGCTGGAAGCGCAGGTGGCCATCGCGGCGCTCTCCGTCACGTAGCCCGGAGTGCTAGTGGTATCGCTTCCGAAACTGGTATAGCCGTAGTCGGTGGTGGGACCGGCCATGGTAAATTCCAGGGTGGACGCCTGCGATAACGCGATATTGTCGCCCTTGTTGTCCTGAAGTGTGAAGTAGACCGTGGGCGCTTGTCCGGCAGAGGTATTGACGACGCTGGTAATCACCAGGTTGATGCCGGGCAGGAGCGTATCGGGATTCTGCGGATAAGTGGCCGACGTGTCGGTAGGAACTACGTGCGCGCCCAAGATAGAAGCGTCGAAGGGGAACTCACCTTGTGGAATATGGCAATCCATGCACTGCGTGTCGTCCAGCTGGAATCCGCCGGGGTGGTTTACGCCAGTGGCGAAGTTGACATCGTCGTGACAGGCGCCGCAGGCGGCACGGCTTGGCTCCGTCAAGAACACTTTGGCCTGCACCGCACCGGTGGTCTGGCTGTGGCAAACTTCGCACCGCCGGGGGTCGGCGGGATCGATCACCGTGGAAAAGTTGCTGATGAAGTTCATGTATCCCGCCACCTCGAAAGGAACGCCGGGGGTAGTCGCCGTGCCAACCACGCTGGGCAACTGCGACCCCATGTGAATCTTGTGAAAGAAGACCTTGGCATCCAGCGAGTTGCCCGTCACGGGATCGCGGTTTTGCGGCTGGTGGCAGAGTACGCACATCTGCATCCCATGCGCATAGCCGCCGTGGAAAGCCAATTGGTCGTGGCACGAGTTGCAACTCTGCGTGCGGATCACATCGCGTGTCACGGTGACGGCGGACCCATTGGGAACGAAGTTGAAAGTCGTTCCGGCGTAGCTGATGCCCAGGTTAAACGGCGTAAGATCGCGATTGCCATCGACGGCGACGGTAGTCGTCACGGTAGGATCGAACCCCGGCGGCGCCACCGCTATGAACGTGTATTGGTAGTGGCCGGGACTTACCTCGGTAGCCGTGCCGCCTAACTCGAAGTCCGGGCGGGTGATGGTGCCTAGCACTGCGCCCGTCGCCTGAGCTGTGGTGTAGGCAACATATTGCTCCTGGCCCTTCGGGATATAGGAGGCGACATACGCCAGCGAGACGACGCCCGGCGTTGTCGCGCCGCTGGCGTCTAGAGGCAAGCCGTTGGGATCGGTCAGACTATAGGTCACAGTGATCGCGCCGTTGGCGGCTACAGCAGCCGAGTTGATAGCGATGACCAACCCGGGAGTTACGAAATCGACGTCATGGGGCGCCGACTGCTTCTTAGTCTGGGCCGTCAGGCAGAGCGCGATAAAGGCCGTCGCGCGTAGCAGCAAAAAGAGCCGTTTCATAAGATTCTCCAGTGCTTCCAACCGAATCGCTGAACTCAAACCGCAGCTGACCGCTCTATGCGGCGGCAGCTATCGTTCGGACGGTTACGGACCTCTCGATGAGATCCACCCTGAAAATCGAGTAAAGATACACGCCGCAGGTGACCTCAATGAATCCTGGCAATCTACTCGGACCTGTGATTACCAGCCGAGCGTCGATCGGCAATGTGGATAGAGAACCCCGGCCGTCCGGGCTGAATGTAATGCCGGTGAGTGCTTTTGTCAGCCGAAACACGTCTGCCATATGCTTTGTCGTCCTTTGCGAAAACGGTAGCAGTCTACTGGCCGCTGCGAAATGTTTGAGGATACATAGGCCAAATCGGCGCGGCAGCCGATGTCATCCATCGAATTCACGTCCGTAAGCATTGACCACCCTTGGTCACGTGACGCCCGGCGGTCAGTTCCCGGATGAAGCGATTGACGGGCACAACATACCTGCGACTACAAAGACGGGGAAAGACGCTGTAGTGAGCACGGCCCCCGGAATGCCTTACCTACGAGATAAAACTCTCACCCGACGGGAGCTTGAATGAGGCGGCCAAATGATCATACGGATAGACCAAAAATCGCTCGGCCGGGCACTGTATTGGACGCAGCTTTTGCTACTGGCCTGCGCTGCCACGATTCTGGCGTACAGCGCTTTCGTTCTGATGGCAACAAAGCCGGCTATACGACAGACTTAAATTTCAGCCGAAAGAGGTGAACATTTTGAAAGAGAATTGCATGATTCGTAAAATAGCCTTTGTCGGCAACCACTTACCGCGCAAGTGCGGTATCGCTACGTTCACTTCCGACCTACTGGCCGCCGTTGCCGCCGCCCACCCCGCCAGCCAGTGTGTGGCGGTCTCGGTAAACGATATTCCAGGCGGCTACGAATACCCCGAAGTAGTCCGCTTTGAGATTGGCGAGCAGGATTTATCGTCTTATCTGCGCGCCGCGGACTTCCTCAATATCAGCAATGTCGACGTCGTCTGCCTGCAGCACGAATTCGGCATATTCGGCGGACCGGCCGGCGGTCATATCCTGGCGCTGCTGCGTGAATTGAGAATGCCGGTTGTCACTAGCCTGCACACCGTGCTGCGCGATCCGCAACCCGACCAAAGGCGAGTGATGGAAGGACTGATTTCTCTCTCCACGCGGCTGGTAGTGATGTCGGAGCGCGGACGGCGGATGCTCCAGAGTATCTACCATGCTCCACCAGCCAAGATCGATCTGATCCCGCACGGCATTCCGGATGTAGCCTTCGTCGATCCGGCTTACTTTAAAGATCAGTTCGGGGTGGAAGGAAGGATGGTGCTGCTCACTTTCGGCCTGCTTTCGCCGAACAAAGGCATCGAGTATGTGCTCAACGCGCTGCCGGACATTCTGAAAGAATTTCCCGAGGTAGTTTATATTGTCCTCGGCGCCACGCATCCGAATGAGCTACGGGAGCACGGCGAATCTTATCGGCTGAGCCTGGAAATTCTCGCCAAAAAGAACAAAGTCGACAAGAACGTCATCTTCTATAACCAGTTCGTGGATCTGGAGAATCTGAAGGAGTTCATTGGCGCGGCGGACCTCTACATCACGCCTTATCTGAACGAAGCGCAGATCACCTCGGGCACTCTGGCGTACACGTTCGGCGCCGGAAAAGCCGTGATATCCACACCCTATTGGCACGCTGCGGAATTGCTGGCGGACGAGCGCGGTGTATTGGTGCCGTTCGGCGACGCCGCATCGATCGCCGGCGAAGTCACCGGCTTGCTGCGGGACGACAATCGCCGGCACGCGATGCGCAAGAATGCTTACAAGATAGGCCGGGAAATGATCTGGAGCAACGTGGCCCAGATTTACATGCGGTCCTTTGAATCCTCCCGGCTGCAAGTGGCGTCGCGCACGCGAAAGTTTCTGGCCACCCGGACGCTGGACCAGAAGCCGCGAGAACTGCCAAGGATCAATCTGAGTCATCTATCGCGGATGACCGATTCCACCGGCATCTTCCAGCATGCGGTATTCAGTGTTCCGAACTTTTCTGAAGGATACTGCACGGACGATAACGCGCGGGCTTTCATTTTCGCGATGATGCTGGACGAGTTGGGAGAGGATCCGGAATATGTACAAAAGCTGGCAGCCACTTCGGCGGCCTTCTTGCATCACGCTTTCGATTCGAAGACGAGCCGCTTTCACAACCACATGAGCTTCGACCGGCGGTGGCTGGACGAACAAGGCTCCGAGGATTGTCACGCCAGGGCGCTGTGGGCGTTAGGGACCGGTGTCGGGCGCTCGCCCTTCCGAAGTTTCCAGATGATGGCAGGACAGTTGTTCGCCCAGGCGCTGCCAGTGCTGACCGCATTCACTTCGCCGCGGGCTTGGGCGTTTGGTCTGATCGGCATCCATGAATACCTGCGAAGGTTGAGCGGCGACAGCCTGGTGAACCAAACTCGGGAGATCCTTACCTGGCGCTTGATGGAACAGTTCCAAGCGGCTGCGGAACCGGATTGGCAATGGTTTGAAGATGAACTCTCGTACGACAACGCCAAGCTCCCGCACGCTCTGATTCTGAGCGGACAGGCCACCGGACAAACCAAGGTGCTGGAGCGGGGCTTGCACGCCCTGCGCTGGCTAACGGAATTACAGATGTCGGAGAAGGGCCACTTCCGGCCCATCGGCAGCAATGGATTTCATCGCAAGGGCGGCCAGCGGGCCAATTTCGATCAACAGCCCATAGAAGCGCAAGCCACCGTCTCGGCTTGCCTCGAAGCTTACCGCGCCACTTCCGATCAGTGGTGGTACGGGCACGCGCAACGCGCCTTCGACTGGTTCATCGGCTGGAACGATCTGGGACTGGAACTCTACGTTCCCGAGACCGGCGGTTGCCGGGACGGGTTGCATGTCGACCGGGTGAATGGGAATCAGGGCGCCGAATCGACGCTGGCTTTGCTGCTTTCCTTGGCCGAGATGCGCTTGGCACAAACTATACTGACCGTCTCCGCCGAACCGGCGGCCACCGAAGCGCTACCGGAGCTGGTTCTGGCTGCCCCCCATCAATTACCCCATGTCAATTCACATTACGCGAACTCCCACGATCCTGAAGCCGGATCAATCGCGCGTCCTGCTGCGACCCTTTAATCCAGGGAACGCCAACCGCGCGGCCGCGATCATTGGCAGGATCATGGCCATACCAGAAAGCGACGTCGGCGGCCTTCTGGAGGAAGTCACCTCTGAGTTCTCACAACGGCACCAGGAGATCTGCAAGCTTTTCCTGGACCGCTTCGAACAGGTCCGAGACCCGCTGTTGGCCGACGATCGACTTTCCTGCGAAAGGCGGATGTTGATCGGCTCGTATTTTCTGGCTGAATATTCTCTGGAATCGGCCGCGCTGTTCAATCCCTCGATCGTCCCGCACCCGGACCAGACTGGATTGCCGGACGGCGCGCTGCGCTTTATCCTCAGCCTGCGCGCCACGGGAGAAGGACACATTTCCTCGATTACGTTCCGGACCGGGATCGTCCATGCGGATGAGGAAATCGAGGTATTTGCACCCACCGGCTACCTGGTGGAGCCTCGTCAAATCCCCAATCCTCTTTATGAGAAGCCGCTGTTCACGCGGAAGCTTATCGAGTTGGGTTTGACTCGCGAACTGACCCGCCGGGTGATGTATAAGCTCGGCGATTCGTTCTCATTGGAAGCGCTGCGCATCAGTTTACAAACCGAGCAGTTCCGGCTTCCGGACGGCATGATGCAGGAGGATCAAGACGAGGCACAGGGCATTTGGATGCTGGCCCGGTCGAACTACGAGGTCCAGTTCCAACCTGAGCAGGATATGTCCGAACGAATTCTATTTCCAGCCACGCCCTCCCAGAGAAACGGAATTGAGGATGCACGTTTCGTTTATTTCCAACAGGAGGACGGCGCTCACGTCTACTTTGCAACCTTCACTGCATATGACGGTAAAGTGGTGATGCCGGAATTGGTAGAGACCTCGGATTTCCTTCTTTTTCGATTCCTGAGCCTGAATGGTCCGGCCGCCCAAAACAAAGGCATGGCCCTTTTTCCCCGAAAAATCAACGGCCTTTACGCCATGCTGTCACGCCAGGACAACGAGAACATCTACCTGATGTTTTCGGATAACATTCACTTCTGGAATCAGCATCGCGTACTGCTCACGCCGGCGTACCCCTGGGAACTGATTCAACTTGGCAACTGCGGATCTCCCATGGAGACCGAAGCTGGATGGCTGGTGCTGAGCCATGGCGTGGGTCCGATGCGGAAGTATTGCATCGGGGCGTTCCTGCTGGACCTCGACGATCCCGGCAAAGTGATCGGCCGTCTGCGGGAGCCCTTGCTTAAGCCCAACCAAAACGAACGGGAAGGGTACGTGCCCAACGTCGTTTATACCTGTGGCGCAATGATCCATAACGGCGTGCTGATCATGCCGTACGGAATGGCCGATCACGCCACAAGTTTCGCCACCGTGCCGCTGGCTGAAGTTCTCGCCGCCATGCGCTAACAAGAGACGATGCGAAACAGAAGAGTGGCGATCCTGTCGCCGGTAGCGTGGCGCACGCCTCCACGCCGGTATGGGGCTTGGGAGACCGTTGCCAGTAACATAACCGAAGGACTGGTCGCGCGCGGTTGGGACGTGACTCTATTCGCGACGGGAGACTCGGTCACCCACGCGCAACTGCACGCCGTGGTGGACAGAGGCTATGAAGAGGATTCGTCTGTAGATCCCAAAGTCGCGGAATACCTGCATATATCCGAGGCGTTCGAACATGCCGCGGATTTCGACCTGATCCATAGCCATTACGATTTCATGGCGCTGAGTTACACACGGCTGGTGAAGACACCGGTTCTGACGACGATTCACGGATTTTCCTCGCCCCAGATCATGCCGGTTTATGAGAAGTACCGGGACGGATACTTCGTGTCGATCAGCGATTCCGATCGGGCGCCAGGACTAAACTATCTGGCGACAGTCTATAACGGGATCGATCTCTCGTTGTACCCGCTGCGGGAAGCCGGCGGCGATGCTCTGGTTTTCCTCGGCCGGATCCATCCCGATAAGGGCGTCCATCTGGCGATTGAGGTAGCTCGCCTCAGCGGATTGCCGCTGCTGATCGCGGGTATCGTACAAGACCAGAGGTACTTTCGGGAGCAAGTGGAGCCGCACCTTGGCGCGCAAATACAATTCATTGGTCCGGTTGACGTGCAGGGGAAAAACGACTTGTTCGCGCGCGCTCGGGCGCTACTTCACCTGAACACGATCCCGGAACGATTCGGCCTGGTGCTCGCCGAAGCGAATGCCGCTGGAGTCCCGGTGATCGCCATGGATCTCGGGTCCTGCCGTGAGGTGGTAGAAGAAGGCAAGACTGGGTTCCTGGTGAATAGTACAGCAGAAGCGGCTCTGGCGCTGGAACGCATCGGAGAAATCGATCGCGCCGCGTGCCGCCGACGGGTTCAGGAACGCTTTTCGATTGAAACGATGGTGAAGTCTTACGAGCGCGTGTACTCCACCATTTTCGAGCTATGCGATCCCCAGGCGGTGGAACACGGGGACTTTGATGAAGTCCACCACGAAGGCAAAGACCAGCGCGGCCACGAAGATTTCTCCCACGGTGGTGAACGCCAGAGGAGTCATGGCGATCCCCAGTAGCGCCAGCGTGGACGCGATGGCCAGATCGAGCAAGGACGAACCGATCAGCCACCGG
>Ga0302319_10015894_pt1 | contig 13904 bp, 12 predicted proteins | sample Bog_T0_2_FD_203319 | JGI IMG/M metagenome (GOLD analysis project Ga0302319, IMG submission 203319) | Peat permafrost microbial communities from Stordalen Mire near Abisko, Sweden - Bog_T0_2 | ecosystem: Environmental > Terrestrial > Soil > Wetlands > Peat | place: Sweden: Abisko, Stordalen Mire...
CAGCCGGATGATGCCTCGGTTGTCACCTTCGAACACAAGATCGATATCGCGAAAGTGAAGCCCAGTAACGCAAGGGGCTCTGCCGCTGCGTCAAGCAGCTCCAAGGAGCTTCCCGTCCTTGGCGCCGCCGTCGGATCCTCTAGCGGACACACCTCGACCAGTCTCTTCGTTGGCCCCAAGTACGTGGATGTCCTCAAAAACATCCACACCGCGGGCGGAGGCACGCTCGAGCCGCTGCTCGACTTCGGTTTCTTTGGCCCCATCGGTAAATACCTGTTTCTCGGCCTCCGAGCCGTCCACTCCTGGATCGCTCCGCACGATAACGGAGCTCACAACTACTCGTGGGGATGGGCCATCATCATCTTCACCATCATGATCAACGTTGTGCTCCTTCCCCTGCGCATCCAGGGCATGAAGTCCGCGCTCAAGATGCAGCGCATCCAGCCGCAGATCGATGCTATTAAGGCCAAGTACAAGAACCCCAAGCCCACGGACCCCAAGGCCGGCGAGATGAACGCCGAGGTCATGGCGATGCAGAAGGCCAACGGCGTCAGCATGCTGGGCGGTTGCGTCCCCTCGCTCATTCAGCTTCCTTTGTTATTCGCCTTCTTCACCATGATGACCAAAGTGGTAGAGCTCCGCCAGGCGCACTTCTTCTGGCTGCCGGATCTCTCCTCCGCTGATCCCTACCACATCCTTCCTATCCTCATGGTGGCGACCTCGTTCCTGGCTCAGTTCTATACCCCCTCTCCCGGCGTCGACCCACAGCAGCAGAAGATGATGGCCTTCGTCATGCCGCTCTTCTCGGGCTATCTCACCTGGCAGTATGCTTCTGGCCTCGCCCTGTACTGGAACGTCGGCAACATCGTTATGATCGCCACGCAGCTCGTGATGAACCAGACTTCTCTCGGTCGCGAGATGAAGGAGTTGGCCGCAAAGCGAGCTCGCCGCAAGGTCGCGGCTCCCAAGCCGGGTCAGCGCGCAGCCACAGCCAAGACTATCCAGGGACGCAAGTAGCTATCTCTTTGAAGCAGCATACGCTTAGACCTTCGAATTGTTGGTTCGTCCAAGCATTAGAGGCTGAGAAAGTGTCATACTGCTCGAAGAGTTTTTAGTGGTCGACTGTTTCACTTTCTCGGTTTGTCGATTTCGCGCTTCCTTCGATAGGACTGATGGTTTATGGATGATTTAGCAGTAGCCGCGGAGAAGGTTGCAGTCTTGATGAGGCTGTTGACCACAACAGGCCGCCTGCGCCTCAAATACCGGATTACGGCCGGTGCCGGTGCGGTCGATCCGGACGGCTTCGAGCGGCGCGATATTTATGTTGAGTGCAAGGGTCTTGACAGCGACCTCTTGCTAAGTGGCGATGGCGAACTCTTGCGCTCGCTCGAACACATCTCCGCCAAGATGTTGCGCCTCGAGCCGGAGGATCACGACCGAGTCTCCTTCGACGCCGACGGCTATAAAGCATCTCGCGCCCGCGCCATTCGCGACGCCGCGGACGCTGCCATAGAAGAGGTAGAGGAGACGGGCGAGCCCTTCCGCTTCCAGCCCATGAACTCGCGTGAGCGCCGCATGCTTCATCTGTTTCTAAGCGACTCTGGACTGCAGACGTCGAGCTCTGGCGAAGGTCCTCGCCGCTTCGTCGTGCTCTATCCGGCGGGCTACCGCATTCCTATCGAGCGTCCGCAAGACCGCCGCGGAATACCCTCGCGTCCCCGCTCTTCGAACCGCTACTAAGATCTTCCCGGCCGCTGAGCGTTCCTACAGGACCGAGCCCCCTCGCGTCCGCCGCAACCTGACCCCAGAAAAATGCTCTAAATTTCTTCCTCCTGTCTGAGCCTTTCGTCTCTGCGCAACGCACCTCCGGCCCCGCCACGCGACACCATTTCCTCACCCTTCTGCGCTCCTGTACAAAACCCCACCCCATCTTTGATCCCTGTCCATGCGGTTTTCGCCGCTCTGCGCACATTCCTCCCCGGTTTCGCTTGCGGACTCACACAGGCGCCTGTGCGTACTTTGGAAAAGCTCCCCCGAAACCCAGGCTACCTATCCAGTCTTCCGCCTTACGGTCTATCCGCCCGTGCAGTTTTGGAAACTGTGTACCAACCTTTTGTCCAACATCCATAGGGATTAACCCCGCTTATCCACTCTTCCACCTATAACTACTACTACTGCTAGCAATATCTCTACTTTCACTCTATTTCTTAGAAGCATTCTCCCGGCGCGCATGGATAGCCTCAACCACGTCCATCTCCCGCCGCCCAAACAGCACCCCTCCGACCCGTGCCGGGACCCCACAAGATGCCCCCTGAAATTCACAGGGCCGGGAGTTCACACGAAACCGCTGGAACAACCTAGAATCAGGGTGTTGCTCCAAGCGAATCCGAGGGGCAACTTCGAGGGACCCACACATGTCCAGCACAGCCCTCACGTCACCGGCAGAGCAATCCGCCGCAGAGCAAGAGCAAGGGAGAGACCCCATCGTGTCTACCGCCGCTATCATCCCCGAAGCCGTTCCCACTGGCAATCTCGAGATCACTGTCTCCCGCGCCGAACTCCTCCGCGAACTCACCGCCGCGCAGTCCGTCGTTGAGCGCAAGACCACCATCCCGATTCTCTCTAACTTCCTCTTCGAGGCCACCGTCGACGAACTTGGCGCTGGCAAGCTCACCATCACCGCCACCGACCTCGACCAGTCTCTCCGCACCTCCTGCGCCGCCAAGGTGAAGAAGCCCGGAGCCTGCACAATCCCCGCCCGCAAGCTGTACGACTACATCAAGCTGCTTGGCGAAGGCGACATCTCGCTCAAGCTCATGGACAACCACTGGGTTCAGATCCGCTCTGGGCGTTCGAACACCAAGATGGTCGGAATGGCCCGCGCCAACTTTCCCCAGGTCCCCGAGTTCCCCTCTGCGGGAGCGTACAAAATCTCCTCGCCAGCCCTGGCGAACATGATCGCCAAAACCATCTTCGCCATTTCCAACGAAGAGTCCCGCTACACCCTCAACGGCGCCCTCCTGGTCCTCAAAGCCGAATCCATGGCAATGGTAGCCACCGACGGCCACCGCCTGGCCCACATCGAAACCCTCGGCCAGACCCTCGAAGGCATCTCCGGCGAGAAGAAGACCCTCATCCCACGCAAAGCGCTGGCTGAGCTCTCCAGCCTGCTTTCGTCTTCCGATGCGACGACGCTGGAGTTCGGAGATGACGACCAGACCCTCTTCTTCAAAGTAGGAGGGCGCGTGTTGACCAGCCGAAAGCTCACCGGCCAATTCCCCAACTACGAGGCCGTTCTCCCTCGCGACAACACCAAGTTCGTCATCGTGCGTTCGGAAGACCTGATGGCCAGCATCCAGCGCGTCGCCCAGTTCGCCGATGAGCGCTCGGGCGCGATCAAGATTCGCCTCGAGCAGAACGAACTCAAGCTAAGCGCCCAATCCACCGACGCGGGCGAGTCCGAAGACATCATAGAAACTCCCTACAACTACGATCCTCTCGTGGTTGGCTTCAACAGTTCCTACCTGGTCGACTTCCTGCGAGCGACCGGTGTCCAGGGCGAAGTTCGCCTGGAGTTCAAGGACGCCCAGTCAGCCGGCCAGATGCGCCCAGAAGACGCCAACGAAGACGTCAAATATCGCTACATCCTCATGCCTATGAGGATCTGATCGGTCCCGGAAGAGCTAGACGTGAGAAAAAAACCATAAGTTGGCAATTTGGCCAACTTATGGTTATAAAGCCTCTCCATCTCGCTGCTAACAGGGGTGCTCGGAGCACCTTTTTCAATTTATGCCTCCCTAATATCCGAGAGACAGACACTATCTTCGACGGAACGCAGCTTTCTCCGCGGCACCAGGGGACACCGTTGCAAATTTCCCGCCCGCGCTCCGTGCCACTCTGTAAACCCGACCGACGCGCTATACCGCGAATATATCTTCCTCGCTTCCAACTGACGATCACCAAATGTTTTCTGCGCCCCCCAAACGTTCGTGTATCCTACAGCGTTTGTGGGGATCCCACTCAAATTCAGGTGGGCAACCCACTCATCAGTGCAGTCGAAGATGTGGAGCGGTTGGACATCTAACGGTCACGCTCAGACTGCTTCTGGGCTATCCTTAAAACATTAGGGCCAACCAAATGCCGAATCGAAGGTCCTGGACGGTGCGGGTCGATGGATGACTTCAAGTACGACGTCGCAATCTCTTTCCTAATTCAAGACATCTCTATTGCTACTGCTCTCCGCGAAAAGTTGAGCGAGAGTCTTAGGGTCTTTTTCTTTCCAAGGAATCAAGAGGAATTGGCGGGCACTGATGGCCTAGAGTCGATGCGTGCACCCTTCTTCGAACAGTCCAGGCTCAACGTGGTGATTTATCGGGAGAGATGAGGAAACACCCCGTGGACGGGTGTTGAGGCTGCTGCCATTCGAGATAGCTGTCTAAACTGTGAGTTCCGAAACGTCTTTTTCTTCATGGTGGAGCCGAATGACAGAAAACCAAAGTGGCTACCGGACACTCCGGTTCGCTTCAACTATGGGGATTTCACGCTGGAGCAAGCCGTGGGGGCAATCAAGGCGCGGGTCCAAGAGCGCGGGGGCCACTTTGAGCCGCTGACGCCGCTGAAAAAAGCGGATCAGCTTAGGGCTGAAGAAAGGTACCAAAGGGCTAGGTCCCGCATGACCTCCGATGAGGGCCTAAAGCAAATTCAAGAGGAAGTGGCTGTCCTCATCCGTCGCGTGGAGAGCCAAGTTGACGAACTGAAGTCCCATGGTCACGCTGGACTGGAATGCGAGGCGAATCCATCTGAGCATGTCATTCTCAGGTATCAGAAGGTAGGAATGATAGTCCGGTGGATCCAGAGATGGACAAACTCGCTTGAGGACAGTGGCTTGTTCGTTGAGGAATACAACTCAAGGCTCCTTTTCAATTCCGAACTTGCGTCGAAGACGTACATCAGGAGGCCGACGATAATTCAGACCGATCAGTTCGACCCTGATATTTCGCGGGCATTTGCCTATGGGTGGAAGGCGGTCAAAGGCACCGACGACTTCATCTCAACCGAAAGTCTTGCGGACCACTGCCTAATCAAATTTATCGATTTAATCGAGCGCGATATCAAGGGACAAGTTGAACGAGAGCCCTATTACTAGCCCCCGCACCCCTTACACAACAAGTCGATACCAACCTGTCTCCAAGAATTCCGTGACGGTTCTAGGTTCATGCACATTGACGACCGTGTGGCGAGAGTTTGGGAAACTGGTCGCTCGTATAAAGCAGGCTATGGCCCTTCGGGTGCCAAGGTTAACGCTCATGTCACTTGCGGTAGGATAAGTCCCCGGAAGTCGGCCAGTCCTGGAATCACATCGAGGAGTGGCCGGATAAGCGGACACTGCAGCGTTTATGCGGGACTTGTGCTAAGGGGTACCATAGCTGTACCACCCTTTGTCGTGTGAAGTTAGCTTGGCTGCGTAACGCGTATGGACATCTCAGCTCTAAAATTGGCGATTCAGCAGCACATGAGCGACGGCTTGGTGACGATCGTCGGCTCGGGCTTGTCATGCGCTGAGGGTATCCCAGGCATGGATGCTCTTGCGACTCACCTTTGCTCCGCGATGCCGTCACTCGTCACGGGCCCCGTCCTTGACGAATGGGCCAACGTGTCACCAAACATTATCGCCTGCGGCCTTGAAGATGGTCTGACGAAGATCGCACCTTCAACGGACCTTGAGGAGGCAATCCGGGCGGAAGTTGGACGTGTTGTTTCCGAAGCGGAAGCGGCAATCATTAGGGAAGTGTTTGCTGGCACTAAAATTCTTCGTTTCACACGACTGTTGCCGCATCTCTTGCGACCGACCGGGGGCATACAAGTCGTCACGACGAATTATGATCGGCTGTTAGAAGTAGCTTCTGAGGAGGCATGCCTCGGCGTCGACGTAATGTTCAATGGTGTTTACGCGGCGCGCCTCAATGAGCGCGAGGCACGCCTGAGTTTCTGTCGTGAGGTGCAGCTGCACAAGGGAACATCGCGCTTTTTTTACGCGGACAGAGTGGTCATCAGCAAACCGCATGGAAGCCTGGATTGGTACGAGCGCAATGGTGAGCCGGTGCGCCATTGCGGCCATCTGCAGAATGTAAGCAGGCTCATTATTCCACCCGGCCAAAACAAGTATAGGAATGGCTATAGCAGCCCTTTCGATGTCCACCGCGAACGGGGGAACAAAGAAATAGACCGCGCCTCGCGCTTCTTAATCATTGGATACGGATTCAACGACGTACATCTGGAAACGCACTTGACAGATCGAATCCGCAAAGGGACTCCCACTCTCATATTGGCGCGGACATTATCAGATAACGCGAAAAAGGTTGTTAGTGCGAACTCGAACGTCATCGCGTTAGAAAGCTCGGTCGTCAGCGGAGCGGCAGCCACTCGCGTTTATAGCCAAGGAAGTACGGACATATTTACCGGCCTATCCTTGTGGGATCTTGAACAACTAGTGACGGAGGTTTTTGAACCATGAGTGAACCGGCTCTTAATTTTGTCGCGTCCGACCATATCGGGCGCGTGGTGTCCGTTGATACGAGCCGCGTCCTCATCAATGTATCGGACTCCGTCCTTCTGACCAGCATCGGTATCGGACAACTTCTCGCGATCAAAGGCACGACACAACAGGAGTTCTTAATCGCGATCACCGAGAAAGTAACACGTACGCTTGGCCTTGAGTTGTCGCCCGAAGCTGAGACCGGTGATAACGAGTCCTTGTCGACAGTCCCCACGGACCTCATGAGGGCGGCACTCGTCGGGACATTCAGGACGGTAGAAGGCGAAAAGAAAAATACATTTAAGCGAGGCGCGGACAGTTTTCCGCAAATCGATCGCGACTGCTATGTGATCAGCGGTGGCAATCTCCAGCGGTTCATGGGCATCCTTGGCCAAGAGATTGCGGAGGAAGAACGTCTATTATTGGGTCGCTTTGTCGCTGACCGCTCCGCAGTAGCGATCGCGAACGGCGATAAGTTTTTCCAGAGGCATGCCGCAATTCTCGGAAGCACAGGTTCAGGCAAAAGTTGGGCAGTAGCTCTCATACTTGAGCGCGCATCTAGACTGAAATTCCCGAACATTATCGTAATGGACATGCACGGGGAATATGCGCCTCTTGCCGACAAGGCGAAAGGCGGGTTCGCGCAGCGCTATCGTATCGCCGGCCCAGGGGACTTGGACAAACCGAAGGACGATGTGCTTTTCCTGCCCTACTGGCTCCTAAATCGGGAGGAGATGTTGTCGATGATTTTGGACCGCAGCGATCAAAATGCGCCTAACCAGGCGTCGAGATTTACATCCCATGTGCGCCAGCTGAAGCAAGAGTTTCTGGACGGTGCGGGCAAATCAGAGGTGAAAAAGACGTTCACGGTGGACTCACCAATTCCGTACCAAATGAAAGACCTGGTTGAACTGCTTGAAGCCGACAATACGTCAAAAGGAGTCTCCGCCTCGACCGGAAAGCCAGTTAAAGGGGACTGGGAGGATAAGCTGACGCGATTCATCTCCCGTCTGGGAGCAAAGCTCGAAGATCGCCGCTATGGTTTCATGTTCACACCACCCGACGAAGCTCTGAAATACGACTGGTTGTCACGACAACTCGTGAAGCTACTAGGGTCGGGCGATGGTGCGGGAATTAAGATCATCGATTTCTCTGAGGTGCCCTCCGACGTTTTGCCCGTGGTGACCGGCACTTTTGCCAGACTGCTCTACGACGTTCAATTCTGGATGAAGGCGGATAGCCGAACCCCCGTCACGATATTGTGTGATGAAGCTCATCTTTATCTTCCCGTCCGGGAAGACGCAGATGCGGTTCAGCGGCAAGCATTGGGTGCATTCGAGCGAATTGCAAAAGAAGGTCGAAAGTATGGCTTTTCTCTGCTGGTCGTGAGTCAGCGCCCATCTGATGTCAGCAAGACGATTCTCAGCCAATGCAATAACTTCCTTTCGCTTCGGCTGACGAACGAGACGGACCAGAATGTCATTCGACGACTGATGCCAGATTCACTAGCTGGACTTACCGACATTCTCCCCTTGCTCGATACCGGCGAAGCGGTTCTTCTTGGTGACGCTGTTTTACTTCCAACTCGAATCCGTTTAGACAAGCCCGTTATCACGCCGGATAGCTCTACGCGTGACTTCTGGGTCGAGTGGTCGACTAAGGAAGCAGATGCCGATGCCATTATCGCGGCAGTTGAGTGTTTGCGAAGTCAGACGCGGCGGTTGCCCTAATACCTTGGAACTGATCTTGTCGTAATCGCACATTACTTCTCATAAGTCGGCCAGTGTCGGAATCCCATCGATGAGAGCCAGGATAATCGAACACTGCGGCGTTTCTCGTTACCCAATAGCCCATGAGCAAAGCTCCTATGAGAATCCACCAACCCCGTGAGCCATTGGCAGGAACAAACCATGGGAATCGAAGGAGGGTGAGCTATCAATTGCGAACGGCAACTTTGGATTGCTGGAGCATGCAACGGTAGAATCGAAATACTGAAGAGCAGCGCAGGTCATCAATGTCTAGTTCAATGTCGCCGGACGGCAGCAAGTCCTCTGAGACAGCGAGTCCCAAGTCGCCGCTGAATCTCCTTTCCGGAGGCCTATTCGCCGCGTTTCTCGCCGCCACTATTGCAGCTCCGACAATGGGAGGAGTCACGGGGCCGTTGTTGGTCCACATGATGACAGTCCTGATTGCAGTGTTCGGGGCCTTGATCATCTGGTTTGAGCTCATCCCACACCACCGGGTGCGCCATAAAATCTTAAGCACAATGGCGATAATCATCCTAGCGATCGCCTACGACCGCGTGATCATTGCATTCCGAAATTACGGGGCCGCACCCAACGGCAACTCGCAACAGGTTCAGTCTGGAGCAGCCGAACAATCGACCTCTCCGAGCGTTATGGAGCCCTTCCCGAAAGCGACGCCTAGCCCAACTGCTTCGACTTCGACTGGGACAAGCAAGAAGGAAGCAGTACACAGGGACACAAACGCTAGAGTGTTCAACGCGCGTGATCGAAGCTACGAGCCGGTGCGACGTAGCGCGACCGTCGCCGACGGTGTGCGAGCTATGCTTCGCGAGCAGTTGCAGGTGGACGAATCGAGAATTAAACCGCAGAGTGATCTCATCCTTGATCTCGGTGCGACCCCACTCGACGTGACCGAAATCGTAATGCAGTTGGAAACGTCCTATGACATCAAGATCACCTCATCGGAAGCAAGGAAACTGAAGAGCGTTCAGGATTTGATCGACTGCGTGGAACAGAAGACAGCCGAAAGCCCGGCCTTACGCTAGTTCCTTCGTGATGGCGGCGAGCGCGTCGCATTGTCGCTAGCGGAAGAAGCTGTAAGGTTCGCCGGCGATCGGACGAAACAAGATGAGATGCTGCAAGAGTCCTCGATCCTCCCGGCGAAGCCTGGTTTTCCACATAACCCTGTAAGAATCTCGTGACAACCAGCCAAGCGTGCCTCATAATTGAGGCAATTTACCGGGACCCAGCACGCCTCTTCAGGAGGATTGATTGCTGACGGATGGGGAGTTCGGAGAGTACTGTGGTCGGCTCGGGTTTCCGAGTCCCACGGTAGAGCTGCTTAAAAAGACTCGCACTTCACCTCCGTCCCGAAGGGTTGGAGGAGGCCGGGAAAGCGTGAGCGGCTTCTACTCGAGCTCCAAGAACGGGTTCGGAGTTCAGTTTGAATCCCACACAGTCGAATTTCACCTCGTGTACAAGCTTGAGCACGATCGAGATGTGCTGGAGTATTACTGCCAGCCGCCAGCTATTCAACTGAGGTATCTCGGTCCAAGCGGGAAGCTCGTTGTTGTGCGGCATACACCGGATTACTTTGTTCTGTGGCGCGACCGCGCTGGGTGGATCGAGGCCAAACACAAAGATAGGCTTCCCGACTTAGCGAAGGATAGCCCGAACCGTTACCGGTTGGTGGACAACCGATGGGAATGTCCTGCCGGTCGCGAATATGCCCAACCGCTCGCGCTTTGCTATGAGGTTCATTCTTCGGAAGCCATCGATCCTACGTTCGTGCGAAACGCACAATTCCTCGATGACTACTGGCGTTCGACGGATCCAGTTTCCCACGCGAGTACGGAAGCGGTGTTCAAGTGCCTGGCGCGCACACCCGCGATAACGTTAGAGCGGCTGCTCTCAGAACTGCAAGACACAGTTCCTCCCGATGACATCTATCAACTGCTGGCGAAACGTACCATCCACTTCGATTGGAATGTGGCTCCGCTCGTAGAACCTGCACGTGTTCGTGTCTTTGCCGACGAGGAAGCCTCGGCTCAGTTTGGTGCAGCGGCTAACCGTGATCGAATCAGCGTCGGGCTGATCAGTCTCAGAGTAAACGGACAAATTGATTGGGATGGCAAAGCTTGGACGATCCTCAATGTCGGCAACAACAATGTGTCCCTTCTTGGAGAAGGTAAACAGTTTACGGAGCTGCCGGGTGTCGTTGTCGAGGACTTAATCAGGGAGGGGAGGCTCCACTACCGAAACGATCAGGACCAGACTGCAACAGAACATCCAAGAGTCCAAACTTTAATTAGCCAGGCGTCGCCGAAGGACCTTGATATTGCAAACAGCCGGGCTGAACTTGTCCAGCGCTACTTGAGCGGGGATTCGGGCCATGGTTCTTATTCGCTGTCGCGCAGCCACCGCCGATATGTCTCGCAGTTTTTGCAAGCGCGGGAAGTTTACGGCAACGGGTATGTTGGCCTTTTACCCCAAACCAAGCTCAAAGGAAACCGAACGCGTCGGATGGATGACCTGACACGGAACGCTCTCAGAGAGTCGATCGAAGGAGAATATCAAGTCCTCAACCAGCCGACGATCTATAGCTGCTGGGCGCGACTCAAAATGAGTAGAGAAGCACAGAACCTCTCCTACCCCAGCTACACGACGTATCGCAAACAAATCCGCGAGCAACCGCAACACACACAGATCTTGAAGCGGAAGGGTCGGCGTGCTGCTTACTCTAAGTCAGAGTTCCATTGGACACTTGACCGTGGGACACCGCGTCACGGGGATCGTCCATTTGAGATTTGCCACATCGACCACACGGAATTGGATGTCGAATTGGTATCAGCGATCACTGGTCAGAACCGCCGCCGAGTCTGGCTGACTCTTCTCACCGATGCCTTCAGCCGAAGAGTTCTAGCGTTCTATTTGACATTTGATGAACCTAGCTACAGGTCATGCATGATGGTGCTTCGAGAATGCGTTCGACTCCATCAGAGACTGCCGCAAATCATGGTGATAGATGGCGGCCCGGAATTCAGAAGTACGTATTTTGACCAGGTAGTTGCTCGTTTCGAAAAGACCAAGAAGACTCGTCCAGCAGCGAAGGCACGATTTGGCGCCGCCTGTGAGCGTCTTTTCGGTACGACAAATACGCAATTCATCTACAACCTCCGTGGAAATACACAAATAACGAAGAATGTTCGTCAGGTGACAAAATCCAATAACCCACAGAACCGGGCGGTCTGGGATTTCGAGAGCCTGTACGAACGGCTAACCGACTATCTCTATGAGGTGTACGACACGATTGAACACCCGGCTCTGGGGATGAGCCCCAGAGCCGCCTTTCTTCTGGGAGTTCGCAACAGCGGCGCTCGCCTGCAAAGCATCATCAGATACGATCAAGACTTCCGGATGGCGACGGCACCCAGCACTAGAAAGGGGACAGCCAAGGTTTGGCCCGGACGCGGCGTGACGATCAATTACTTTCTCTATTGGTCGGAGGTATTTCGCAATCCCACCCTCGAAGGTCGAGAGGTTCCGGTTCGATACGACCCTTGGAATGCGGCAATTGCTTGGGCATACGCTGACGGGCAGTGGGTTGTATGTCACTCTCTGCACCATGGAACACTCGAAGGGCGTTCTGAAAAGGAACTCAAGATTGCTAGTGATCTTCTGCGGGATCAAATGCGTGCCTACGGACAGGCACGTCTCTCGATCACCGCAAACAAATTAGCTGCGTTTGTCGAACAAACCAAGCAGCACGAATCTCTCCTGATGCAACGCGCGCGCGATATTGAAAGCAGGTGCGCACACGATAGAGATTGCAAGGTTCGAGATCCATCGAAAGTGAGTAGCCAGGACCAAATCAAGATTCTCGGTAGAGACGATGAAAGTGTCCCCACCACTACCCATATAGCCAAGACAAAGCGAAAGATCGTGATATTCGGAGATCTATGATTAATAAGGAAGCCAGCAAGTTCCCTCGAGTTCTCCTTAGTGCCTCTCTCGATGAGAAGGTGCAGTTTTTTAGAAACGCGATCATCAACCATCCAAACATTGACAATGCACAGAGAGAACTATTATCAGCGATTTCGATGGCAACATCCGATTCACTGATTTTCGTGTTTGGTCCCGCTGGAGTCGGTAAGAGCACTTTATGTAACAGCACCGCAGATAAAATCCTCAAAGAGCTATTACCTGAACTTGACTCGGATCTGGAAAGGATTCCCGTAGTCAGCATCGAAATGCCAGCGCCGGGGCCGCGCAAGTTTGATTGGCGCGAGACATTTAGGCTTTTATTGCATGAGCTGCAGGAACCTCTAATTGATCGAAAACGCATGCCTCGCACTGACGACGATCTCACTCTAAATGGCGGAAACGGGAACACATTGCCCAGCGCGCTGCACCTTGCAAATAGGAAGCCGGCTGTGAATGATTACCGCCACTCGTACGAGACCTCATTGCGTCACCGTAGGCCGGTCGCTGTTCTGCTGGACGACGCCCACTATATGAGTAAGGTGTCCGGAGGAGATCTGCTCAGTCAGCTCGACCTCGTCAAGTCCTTGGCAAGTCGTTCTGGACGACCTCATGTTCTGTTTGGAACATACGAGCTGCTCGCAATGCGGAATCTAAGCGGACAGATCTCCAGAAGAAGTATTGATATCCATCTTCGGCGATATACGGCGGAAGACACAGATCAGAATAATTTTGCCAGTGCTGTGGCTAGTCTATGCGCCAGGATGCCACTGCCAGACTGCCCTACCTTGGACGACAATTCAGATTACCTTTTTGAGAGGAGTGCAGGGTGTGTTGGCGTCCTAAAGACGTGGATGGCAAAAGCTCTCCACCACGCGCTGTCGAAAGGGCTGCCGACCGTCACCCTTGAGCACATGGAACAGCAGACTTACTCGGACGCTGCTCTTACCCAGATGTTGACTGAAATTGTTGAGGGAGAGAAGAGGATCGACAAGGGTGGGTCGAGATATCTAGAAGCCAAAAGGCAGTTCTTCGGAAAGGACCTGACCAGGACTTTACCTTCCTCCCAAGTCGAGGAAACAGAGCCCCCTCAGCGAAGCCCTCGTGCGAAGAGGCGAGTTGGGGAGCGGCTGCCGAAGCGCGATCCGATTGGCAAGAGGAGTCGCCTGCATGTAGGCGCATGAGCCAAAGTGGACCAATATGAATAGATATCGACGTGATCAGCAGTTTGAGGATAGGGGCTGTACTCCGCGCCGCAGCACCCTTTATTGCCTACCTCCGATCGGGGTCGGCACCCCTCTGGTGGAGGGTCTCTCACGCTATCTAAACCGGCTGGCAACAGCCCACTCTGTCAGTGTTTCAGACTTGATAGAACTAGATGTATTCCCTCTTGGGAAGTCTAGCGATGAGGATCGGAGGGGCAGGCGCAGACTTTTCCGCGCGAGCTGTCACCTAATGGATGGATCCGAAGCATATACCAAAGCGTGGGTGCGCGCCTTGGAGTCAGCTACCATGCAGGGTGGCCTGCATGCACTGACTCTTCTGCCCTACATCAGACTCTGCGATGGCTCATGGGTACGTCGTAAGCGAGCGTGGTGCTCATATTGTCTTGATGGATGGAGACGTACTTGCTCAGAGATTTA
>Ga0302319_10015897_pt1 | contig 13902 bp, 8 predicted proteins | sample Bog_T0_2_FD_203319 | JGI IMG/M metagenome (GOLD analysis project Ga0302319, IMG submission 203319) | Peat permafrost microbial communities from Stordalen Mire near Abisko, Sweden - Bog_T0_2 | ecosystem: Environmental > Terrestrial > Soil > Wetlands > Peat | place: Sweden: Abisko, Stordalen Mire...
GCCCGGATCCATATCGGCCGCACGCTGGTAAGCAGCAATGGCATCCTTGGGCTGCTTGAGCTGGTCGTACGCCGCGCCCAGAGCGACTTCCATCTTGGGACTGCGGTCGTTCACCGGAACAGCCTCGATCACCTTGACCGAATGGGCGACGTCGCCGCTCTCAGCATAGAGTCGTGCCAGATTGAGAACCACTTCTTCCGAGTCCGGCTCGATCGCCTGCGCTGTCTTGAACTCATCTTCAGCCTTCTTCGGCTCGTGCTTCACTGTGTAAAGCTGGCCAAGGACCATGCGATCCTCGACATCTTTGGGCTGAAGGGAAACGATCTTTTCAAACTCGGTGATGGCCTGATCCAGCACGTTTCCTGACGGTGAAGCTGATGAGACGGCGTTCGAGGCATCGCTCAGTTGGCGAAGGTAAATTCGTCCCAGCAGCTTGTGCGCGTCAATGTCGTTGGGGGAATTCTTTAGCAATCCGCGGGCGGTGACTTCAGCTTCGTGCATGTGGCCGGGCATGCGAAAGTACAGATCTGCCAGCCCGTCATTCAACTGCGGCGAATTAGGATCGGCATTCAGCGCATACTTGTACTCATCGATCGCCATACGGGCGTCATCTGAATTGCCGGTCTCCAGAGCCTCGTCTTCATAGATATTTGCCAGCGCAAGGTGGTAGTAGGCCACGGAGCGGCCCGAATTCGCCGCGGCGTCAGAGGTCGGAGCAGGCGTGGAAGCCGCCGTCGAAGTAGCGGGCATTGCAGGCTTGACCTGGGGGGACTGGGCAGTAGCGGGTGCGACCTGAACCAGAACAAGCGATGCGGCGGCAAGCGACAGCGAACAAAGCGATACAGCGAATTTTGTATTCATCATCCTGTAGTTTCCGAGCCTTTCCGAGCTGGCCAGTCGCGTGCGACTCAATGCCGGACAGCCAACAGGCGGCGCAGGCAGCCGCTGAGAGCAACTCTGCCTACTGTAGAGACGATTTTACAGGTCATTTGTCGCAAAGTGGCGGCCGATTGCTGGATTTTCCTCTATGTGAGCGACGATTTGAACCTGATGAACAGAAAAATAGTCGCGCGAACCGTCACTCAGCCCGGAGGATCCTCCGCGGTGCCGTGCTTTGCGGAAATTGGTATCCAGCCCTGTTCGTGTAGCGTACGTAGTTGGCGATGAAGGACTTCGGCTTGGCGCTCAAGCCGTTCAAGTTGACGCTCTCCGGGATGGTCCTGAGTCGGAATAGCAGGCTGCATTCCGAGCGAGCCAGGCTCCGGCCATGGATGGGGCTCCGGGTGCGAGCAAATCTGCTGTTCCATCCATTGCATGCGGCGATCGAGCAGCTCCAGGCGGCCTTGCACGCTGCTGGAGCGCTTCCAATCCCAATCACCGTCGATGGTCGCAAGGGTCGTTACGGATTGGGCGAAGCGACGTAGGTATGTGACGAAGGCGGCCACAAATTGCGCGAATGGACGTCGGCGAGGCCAGGATTCAGCCAGCAAGCGCTCCAAAGACTCCTCAGTATCGTTGTGGGCCAGGCCGGCAGCGCGCCGGGAATTCGCCAGCAAGCGAGCAGATTTTGTGCGGATTCGCCAATTCTCTCCCAGTTGGGCCAGATAGCGCCGGTCCGCAGCTAGCGAGGCGCGCAGAAACCGCGGTGCGCGGTCGCGCTCATAAATAGGGAACAGAAACGTCATCGCGAGTACGGAAACAATCGCTCCGGCAATCGTGTTTCCGGTGCGAATCAAGGCTAGTTGCCAGTCCCCGGAATAGGGTAACCAGGCCAACACAAAAGCCGGCGTCAGGAAGAAAGCATACGCTGCATAACTGACCGGCAAAATAGCCAGAGATAACAGAGCCAACGGAAAAAGTACAGCCGCAGTGGCAAGTTGGGAGTGCAACGCAACCGCCAGCAGCGCTGCCAGAATCCCGCCTGCCACCGTGCCGCCGATTCGCTCCAGGCCTCGGCGCATCGTTCCTGAAACATGCGGCTGAAGCACAATCAGCGAAGTCATCAGGAGCCAGTAGCCGTGGTTGATATTCAGCATGAAGATGATAGCCACGTCGAGGCCGCAAACCAGCGCGACACGCGCGGCATGGCGCAGCAGCAGTGATCGACCGGTGAAGTTGGCCCTCAGTTGGTCGAACACACGCGTAGGATGCCAGCTTTGACGCAACTCGGCCAGCCGCGCGTACACATAGCCGAATTGGCCGACAGACAACGACCCCCTCAGCGACCCATGCACATCAGGCACTCGCTTCAATTCCGGCTCCATGCCGATGCGCAATACAGCCGCGCTTTCAATAGCCGTGTCGAGCAGAGAAGCAGCCTCAGTGATCTGTGCGAGAAGGAAGCGGGTGCTCGCGTCGGCAATGTCCCCACAGGCCTTCAGGTAACCGGGAAGGCGTTGCATACCCAGGCGTCTACTTTGTGCGTCTGCTCCGAACTGTCCCCTCCGAACCAGAATGGAAGCGACAAATAGCTCGGCGTTTCGTATGTCGGCAAGGCTCGAGAGCCCGCGATCCTGGCACTCTGCCCTGTCCGATCCGGCCTCCGCCTCAAGGTGTTCTGCCAGTGCAATCGTGCGGGCGATAAGCAGGTCGGCGTGTTCCAGCAGAACCACGAGGTGGTGCCCCTGTGCCGTCTCCGACTGGTGCTCGGCGCGGATGGAGGCAACGGCCTGCCAGCCCTGCTCAACCGCGCGCCGAATGCGGTATTGGTGATGCTGGGCCAGACGATGCCAAAGGGCCGGTCGTTGCTTTGGACGTTCGGCAAGTTCAGCGATTGAGCCCAGGAAAGAGGCCAGCTCCTCATAGCAGTCGCTCACGGCTGCGCGAGCCGGCCGATAGGCATCCAGCGGCCACAACAGCAGCGAAAGCGAAGCCGCCCACGCGCCACCAGCCAGCAGAAGAAGGCTGTGGGTTAAAGCCACATGCAGATCAGAAGTAGGCGCACCAATGCCGCAGATGAAGATAACCTGGACAAGAATCCCGGCAGAAGAAAACGGCTGCCCCAGAACCGCCAGGTAGCTCCATAGAAAGCAGAAAAGAACGGTCGTCGGCAATGCCAGGTAGAGGCTTGTACCGGTTATAGACCCAAGAAAAAGCCCAGCCGCCCCTCCCAGCGAGAGGGTCGCAAGGCTTGCCATGCGCGTCCGATAAGGCCCCCCAGTGTCTGAAAGGATAGCCTCAAACCCACCCAGCGCCGCCCAACCCATGTTCGGTATGCCGGCTATGTCGCCAAGGACAAGCGGAGCGCAGAGAGCCACACCCGCGCGCAGCCCGCGAAACCAATCCATCTGGCTTGCGATCGCCAGGGTGCGAGTCCGGAGCCTTTGCCATGGATGAGATTTTGGCGGCATTGATCTGTCCAATCTTCTATCCGATCAATGACGGAAATGCCGAATTCCCGTGAAGACCATCGCAATCCCAAGCCGATCCGCCGCATCGATCACTTCCTGGTCTTTCACCGAGCCGCCAGGCTGAATCACCGCGGTAGCCCCTGCCTGAGCCACTGTTTCAAGCCCATCAGGGAAAGGGAAGAAGGCGTCCGAGGCAGCGACGCACCCCGCAAGCGGCAGAACAGCCTTCATAGCCCCAAACCGCGCAGCATCCACTCGGCTCATCTGCCCAGCGCCGACGCCAAGAGTCTGGCCATCTTTGGCATACACAATGGCGTTGGACTTCACGTGTTTCGCCACGCGCCACGCGAAGAGCAAACTGCGCAACTCCTCAGCCGTCGGTGGACGCCAGGTCACGACATCCAGTTCCGACTCGGCAACCCTGCCTGTGTCTGCGTCCTGAATCAGCAGCCCGCCAGAAACATGCTTGACAACCGGGCGCACAGGGGCGGCATGGACTTCAACCAGCCGCAGGTTCCTTTTTGCCGAAAATCGTTCGCGAGCTTCCGCAGTAAAAGCCGGCGCCGCAATAGCTTCCACAAACAGCTTCGCAATCTCTGCGGCAGCATCGCCATCCACTTCCCGATTGATACCGATAACTCCCCCAAACGCCGAGACAGGATCGGCAGCCAGAGCCTTCTGGTAAGCCTCCAAGACACTTCTGCCGGTGGCCGCGCCGCAGGGGTTGGTGTGCTTGACGATGATCACCGCCGGCTCCTCAAACTCCTGCGCCAGCTCCCAACACGCATCCAGATCGACCAGGTTATTGAAGCTGAGTTCCTTACCTTGCAACTGTGTGGCCCCCGCGACGCCAAGCCCGGAGCCGTCCGAATAGAGAGCAGCCCGTTGGTGCGGGTTTTCCCCGTAGCGGAGTGACTGCGCCAGCGGGAAGTTGATACGCAGCGTCGTAGGCAAGGCAGTTTCGTCCGGTGCCGCGGGAGAGGATGGCGAAGGCGCCTCGGCAACTCGATCCAGCGTGTTCGCAATCGCTGTGTCGTAAGCCGCGGTTGTCGCAAAAGCCTGCTTTGCCAACCGCCATCGGGTCGAACGCGTCAATGCACCGTTGTTCGACTTCAGCTCCTCGATCAGCGCCGGATAGTCCGACACACGCGTTAAGATGGCAACATCTTCAAAGTTTTTCGCAGCCGAACGAACCATCGAAGGCCCCCCGATGTCGATGTTTTCGATCAAATGTCCGAAAGCAACACCCGGTTGCGCCGCAGTCCTTTCAAACGCGTAGAGGTTCACCACCACCATGTCGATCGGCTGGATATTGTGCGCCGCAACAGCAGCTTCGTGCTCGGCATTGCCGCGGATATAGAGCAAGCCTCCGTGGACCAGCGGGTGCAGCGTCTTCACACGCCCATCCAGCATCTCAGGAAAGCCCGTCAGGTCGCTGATATCCCTGACCGTCAACCCGGCTTCCCGCAAGGACCGAGCCGTGCCTCCCGTGGAAATAAGCTCCACGCCATAACTGGCAAGCACCTGTGCAAACTCCACCAGTCCGGTCTTATCGGTGACGCTTAAAAGTGCTCTATGAATGGGCTTCGCGGAAGTTACTGACTCGCTCAAGACTGCACTCCTCTTGTAAATGAGATAGATGAAAGGCAGCGCACATTGCGGTATGAATGATCGCGTCGCGCACAACCAAACTCCAGACTACATCGAGTTTCCGGCCTAAGTGAGCAATTCAGGACGGAATCAAGGCCGTAGTCTTCCTTGACGCATAGGTAGTATTTCGGAGTTCAACGAAATGCTTTAGAGTTAAGGTATGGGAAGTTATTCCCCCACTCCTCCATCCCGCGAAGAAACCGTCGTTCGCGAGGGCCACAACTCTCAACCGGAGATACTGGCTCCTTATGCCGTGATGCCATCGCCGCAAACGGTGCGCAAGCCGCGGCCATCGTGGTTGACAGCTCCGGCCACATATTTCCTGGTGGGTATTAACTGCGCCGTATTTCTAGCCATGGTCGCCCGCGGAGTGAGCATTGGCACTCCCACAACCGCCCAACTGATGAATTGGGGCGCCAATAACGCCGGGTCTGTGCTGATCAATGGCGAATGGTGGCGGATCGTAACCGCCATGTTTGTGCACGTCGGCATTTTGCATCTGGCCACCAACATGTGGTGCCTATGGAACCTCGGCCTCCTAGCCGAACCTCTGATGGGATCAACAGGCGTGCTCGCGGTTTACGTCCTCACCGGAGCTGCTGGGAATCTACTCTCCACGTGCGTCGGGTGGGCCAAGTACAACCATGATTGGGCGAGTTATCACGCCGCCGGTGGACTGAGTATGGCCGCTGTGTTCCCTCCTGGCGCGGGAGCTTCCGGAGCAGTATTCGGAATTGCCGGGGCGTTGATCGTACTGTTGAAATCGAATCGCCTGCCGGTCCCTCCAGACGAATTAAAGAAATTGCGGAAATCGGTAATCTATTTTGCTGCGCTCAACCTGGTCCTTGGCTTCTCAATCAACTTCGGCACACAAGTCTTAGGCTATGGGCTAAGCATCGATAATTATGCCCACTTGGGAGGGTTCACTTCTGGGCTCCTGTTTGCTGCTCCTATGGTGCCCAGGCTTGGTTCGCCCCGCAAGATCTTTGAGACGAGACTACGCGTTGCCATCGGGATGGTTGTGGGGGTGCTTGTTCTGTTTGGGTTCTTCGTGGCTAGTTTCGCGGGTTAGAGCGCTCCGGGGCCGCTCTTCAGCCGCCTGCGTCTTCAATACCTTTAAGTTCATGTGTTAAGAACATGCCTCGATTTCTTTTTGGTATCGATACGTTCCAATGTGTGATACCTTACGCCAAACTCTAGGAGGCGCATGGCAACGAACCTAGCAATCGACGACTACCTTATCGACGAGGCCCTGCGAATCGGCAATCACGCGACCAGGAAAGCCGCCGTAACTGCCGCACTCAATGAATATATTGCGCGAGGAAAGCAAGTAGAAATTCTAAAACTCAGCGGCTCAATCGACTACGACCCAGCCTACGACTACCGAAAGGTCCGCAAACTCGACTATGGCGCCTGACTGACCTTGCATTTGGGAAACGAAGTCCAGCATTCTGGCGGCGGAACTTCGCGGCGATCCTACCGCACCGCAGTAGCCGCGAACTTCTTCACCATAGCCAGCAGCAGCTTGCGATCGCTCTCATTCAAATTCGTCGAATATCGGCGAATCTGCGTCAGGAAGCGGAGTTCATCGTCGGAAAGCTTTTGCGCATTGAACTGATGCCCAAACGAATCATCCGCAAAAAACTGTGCAATCGGCAGATCTAGGGCCAGCGCGATCTTCGAAAGCGTGTCCAGCGAAGGCACCGTGTGGCCGTTTTCCACGCGAGACAGATAGCAGCGCAGCAGGCCTGTTTTCTTTTCAATATCTCCCTGAGACAGACCCTTCTGCAGCCGGTGAGCGCGAATGGTTGTGCCGATCTTCATGCAAGGCTTCCTGTCTGCTGCCGCCCAAAAGTTTACTCACTTGGCAGCAATCAAAAGAGTATTGGCTTAATAGTTAACATGGCCTACGAAAGAATGCAAGCGCAAACATGCGGCATGTCCGAGGATTTGAGTCCTTCCTGTCACATGCTCTAAGAGCGTCCATCATGTCGTATCGATCTAAGAATGGATCGCCGAGCTAGAGAGACTTCTTCAGCCACGCCAGCCCTTCCACCGGATTGTCGTTATACGGCGCGCAAGGCTCGAATCCAAGTTCAAGATAGAGACGGTGCGCCGCTCCCATCGATGCAGGCGCCGTATCAAGGTAGACGGCCTTTCGTTGCGCAGCGACCGCCCGGTCGAGAACGGCCAGCGTGAGCGCACGCCCGAGCGTGAGCCCCCGTGCAACCGGCCGCACCCACAGGCGCTTGAGTTCCCAAGAATCCGGCGCGACTTCAATCGGCACCGGTCGCCAAGCAACGAATCCAGCCGGCTCGCCTCGGACATGGGCCATAAGGCAGCCACCGCCCTGCTCAATGTAGCTAAACGGCAAGTGCGCCGCTTCCTGCTCAAGCGATCCGAAACAGAAGCGTGCCGCACCGGGTTGTGCAACAACGAACCGCCCGTATTCAAGCAGAAGTTCCCGCGCCTGCGTCAGAGTATTGTCCGAAGAAGTTGTCAAAATCTCTTCCAGATAAAATGGCCGGGATGCGGTTTCTTGCGAGTCCATAACCGAGTTTACGATGAAGTTGCAGATTTCCGATGAGCCCGCGAACGTCCAAGCTCGTAAACCTTAGCGAGGCGCAGCGCGTCTGATTGAGTACGGGATAGAAATGCCAGGGAGCGCAGATGCGGCGAGCAGCCACGTGTTCATTAGCAGTCGCGATGGTTATGGCTGGCAGCATTGCGATATGCGCGCAAACGGCAGCACCGGCTCAGCCGGCCGTTGAGTCTCCCGTTCAAGCAGTCACCGGCGGCCGCCTTCACGGAGTAGCGAAAAGCGGCAACGTTCCCCTACCCGGCGTGACCGTGACGGCGCAGAACACGCTGACCGGCAAGCGCTATTCAACGACAACCGACACGACCGGCGCCTGGTCATTGACGATCCCACAAAATGGCCGCTACGTGATTCGCACTCAGTTTGCGGCTTTCGCTGTTGGATCTCAGGAAGCGCTGCTCAACGCCACAAGCCATGATCAAACAGTGAATTTTGACTTGATGCTGGCCTCGCGTGCTCTTGTCCAACAGGCGCAGCAGGCCCGCCAGGCAGGACAAGACGCGACCGGACTCGATGCGGCGGGCGCTCAGGCCATTCGTCAATTAGTAGGAAACGGCGCGCAGAGCCTGAGCTTAGTGAGTTCCCTGGCTGCGGATACAGAAACACAGGCAAGCACGCCCGGCACAGGTGTTTCGGCGGGCGCGGCACTCCCTTCCATCGCAGGCAACTCCGACTTCGGTGGAGATTCCGTTGCCATCAGCGGTCAGTCTGGCCAGGTGAGTCCAATGGCCGGCGTGGATATGGACCGTATCCGCGATGCAATCGAAACAGCGCGCGCGCAAGGCAGCATGCCCGGAGGCCAGGCGGGCGGCCTGTTTGGGGGTGGCGGCGGAGGGTTTGGCGGAGGCGGTGGTGGCTTTGGCGGGGGAGGCTTCGGTGGCGGCGGATTTGGCGGCGGTGGCCGAGGCAACTTCCGCGGCTTCAATCCCGGTCAGCCCCACGGCGCAATCTTCTGGTTCGGCAGCAACTCCGCGTTGAATGCTGAACCGTTTTCCCTTCAGGGCCAACCGCAGGACCAACCCGCTTCCGGCAGCAACCGCTTCGGCATCACATTCATGAGCGCGCCCTACATTCCCAAGCTCACCAAGCCCAGCGGAAAAGACACAGTGTTCCTTACTCTGTCTGGCACGCGCAGTTCCAGTCCGGTCGATGAATATGCCAACCTTCCCACAGATGCGGAGCGCACCGGCGATTTTTCCGCCGCTGGCCTACCACCAATTTACGATCCAACAACAGGTCAGCAATTCAATTCCAATGGCGTAGCCAATGTCATTCCGGCGTCGCGCATCACGTCCCAGGCGGCGGCGCTGCTCAACTATTTTCCCCAGCCAAATCTCCCCGGCGATGTGCAGAACTATCACCTGCTCACAACGCAGCAATCGAACACAACTCAAGCTGGCGCGCGCTACATGCGCAGCTTCGGCGCAAACGCCAGGCAGCCCGGCGGTGGTCGAAGTGGCGGCGGAGGCGGTGGCCGCAGAAACCAAAACCAGGGACTCCGCCAAAGCATCAACTTCAATTACAACTGGACCGACACGGCGTCCGACTCGGTCAATCTGTTCCCACAACTCGGAGGCAAGTCTTCATCTGCTTCAAATTCCGTTCAGGCCGGCTACACGGTGGGCTATCACAAGGTGACCAACGTCTTCAATACCGGTTGGAATCGCAGTCACGCGCAGACGACAAACTACTTCACCAGTCTCGACGACGTCGCGACCCAGGTAGGCGTGGTTGGCCCAAACGGCGCTCCTTTGAATTCAAGCCCGCTAAACTACGGATTGCCAAACATAACTCTGAGCGATCTCACCGGCCTGAGCCAGCTGCAACCGAGTTTCTCCCTTTCGCAAACTATTTCCATTTCTGAATCGCTGAGTTGGATTCACTCCAAACACAATTTCCGTTTCGGTGGGGACTATCGCCGCGTCCATCGTGACTTTCTCGGCGGCTCCAATGCCACGGGAAGCTTCACTTTCACTGGCTTGTTTACAGAAGGTCCCAACGCAACTTCGAACAGCTATGGTATTCCGGCAACCGGTTCCGCGCTCGCGGATTTCCTGCTCGGATTGCCGCAAAGCACAACCATCAACTCGTCGGTTGCAAAGAGCTATCTCCGCGACAACGTCTACGATGCATTCGCCCTGGACGATTGGCGCGTGCTGCCCTCTCTCACGCTGAATTACGGCGTTCGCTACGAGCTTTATGAGCCCTACACAGAGAAGTATGGACACCTTGCCGATGTCGACACCAATCCTGGCTCGCAGTTCACAAACGTCGCGCAAGTGCAGGCCGGGGGCACCGGTCCTTATAGTGGCCCCTTGCCGCCCTCTCTCTTGTTTCCGTTCCATCTGGCCTTTGCGCCACGGCTAGGCTTGGCATTGCGGCTGCCCAAACAGACTGTGGTAAGGGCCGGCTTCGGCATGAACTATACCGTTGGAGAATACGCAACCTTCGCCAACTCCATGGCGCATCAGCCTCCATTCGCCAACGAACAAACCAACGAAGCAATTCTGAATTCGAACGGCAGCGGAACTCCGCCGTGCATTCAAACAAACACTTGCTTTACGCTGGCGCAAGGATTCCCCGCGCCAGACACAATTGGCAACTACGCACTCGATCCGCACTACTCCATGCCCTACGTCCAGGTCTGGAACATCGATGTGCAGAAAACATTGCCCTGGGGCGTCGTCATGAATGTGGGTTACAACGGATCGAAGGGCAATCATCTGGATGTGAGAAGCGCACCACGCGCTACGCCGTCCAATCCGCTGACGAACCCCACTAACCAGGTCTTCACTTACGATCAGGCCCTCGCGTTTTCCAAGCTGAGTGCGGGCACATTGCGCGTAAATAAGCGGCTAACGAGCGGCATCGCGCTCGGAGCCAACTACCAATATTCGCATTCCATCGACGACGCCGGATCAGTGGGCGGAACCTCCGCAGTGGTTGCGCAGAACTGGCAGAACTTGGATGCGGAAGAAGGGAATTCGAGTTTCGACATACGCCACCAGGTCAGTGGAACATATCTCTACGAGTTACCCTTCGGCAAAGATAAACACTGGGCTACTACAGGTACCGCATCGCACATCCTTGAAGGATATTCGATCTCCGGTACATTCAGCTTCGCAACCGGCGGCTGGCTTACACCGAGTTATCAGGCGTCTATATCTGACGTAGCATGCGGCACAGCTAACTCAGGTCGTCCCGATCGAGTGCCAGGGGTTTCGCTAACCGCCGGCGGAGGCTCACGTGAACGTTGGTTCAACCCCGCCGCGTTTACCGAACCTAACTCCGTCGCAGGCTATCCCTGCGCGGTCTTTGGCACGGCTGCACGCAATTCGATTGAAGGTCCGGGAACGATTTCAAACAACATGTCACTATCGAAAACATTGCAAATGGGAGATACACGAAGCATGGAAATCCGTGCCACCGCAAGCAATGTTTTCAATACGGTCCAATACTCCGGAGTCGGAACCAGCGTAACATTGCCAACCTTTGGACAAGTAACTTCCGCCGGACAGATGCGATCGTTCAACTTCACCGCGAGGTTCAGGTTTTAGCGCTAAGCAAGTGGGAACGAGCAAGCAACGAAGTGCACTGTATCGGCGCAGGATTTTTATAGACTGCGAAAAACTCGACGCTTTGAAAGGGCACGACTTTAGTCGTGCCGATTGAAACCACAACAATTTGGGCTTTAGCCCCTGAGGGATTGGGATATACGGGACCGAAACCTCTTTTTAACACGCAGGTCAAGTTGCCCGGAAGCAGGCCGAGAGGGAATTGAATGACGAGTTGGATTCAGAAGATCGGAGCAAGCGTGGCCGCGCTGGCCCTTGTATTTCCCGGCGCTCAGCCGAGCCACGCGCAAAGCTCGGTTCCGGCATCCAGCAGCCAATCCTCGAACGCACAAGTCTCCGATTCCCAGCCAAGCGGATTCGTACTGAAGATGAACGGCGAGTTAGTGCTGACCAACGTAGTGGCTCGTGACTCGAAAACCGGCGAAGTGGTGAAAGGACTTACCCAGAGCGATTTCAGCATCTACGAAAACGGCAAGCAGCAGCACATTGAGACCTTCGATTTCGAGAGCGTCGACAAAGCCACGCCTTTGAATGAAGCAACTGTGAGTGGACTAGCCGCCGGTGGCAGTGGCAACAAAGCCGTCGTAGTTGCGAAGCCCGAAGAACTCCGCAACCACCGTCTGATCGTAATGTTTTTCGACCTCACCTCGATGCAACCCGAAGACTTGGACCGCAGCGTATTAGCGGCGCAGACATTTCTCAAGCAGAAGATGCAGCCCGCCGATCTGGTCGCGCTGGTCTCGCTCGGCGACACGCTCAAAGTAGACCAGGATTTCACTGCGAACAAAGACGCACTGATCAATCAAGTCGCTGTCTACAACGGCACTGAAGGTCAAGGCTTCGCCGCCGGCGCAACCGCAAACTCGAACCAGGTTGAAGACACCACCGGATACACACCCGACGAGAGCGAGTACAACGACCTCAACACAGATCGCGAACTTTTTGCATTACGCGCGGTCTCAAAGTCGCTTGAAAAAATTACGGAAAAGAAATCGCTGCTCTATTTTTCCGGCGGAATTTCACGCGACGGAATCGAAAATCAAGCATCCTTGCGGCAGGCAATCAATGCAGCCGTGCGCGCCAACCTGGCCATTTACAGCGTGGATACGCGCGGCCTTCAGGCCATTTCACCTTTGGGCGACGCATCGACCGGAAGCCTGCGTGGGACCGGTGCCTACAGCGGCGCCGCGCTTACCAACAACATGAACGCCAACTTTGCTTCCCAGGAAGTGATGGCCACGCTTAGCACGGATACCGGCGGCAAAGCCTTCTTCGACTCCAATGACTTTGCCCCCGCATTTGCGCAGGTCGAGCGCGACACCTCGGCGTATTACGCAATCGGATTTCGCAGCACTAATCCCCTGCGCGACGGCCGCTATCGCAAGCTGACCATCAAGATCAACAAGCCGGGAGTGAAGCTCGAATACAGGCCCGGCTACTACGCCCCCGCGGATTTCAAGCACTCCGGTCAGGAAGATCGTGAGCGCGATCTCGAAGAGCAGTTAGCCAGTGATCTGCCCGCGACCGACATGGCAGTTTATCTGGACGCGTCATACTTCCGCCTCGATGAAAATCGCTTCTTCGTCCCGGTTTCGCTGATCGTGCCGGGCTCGCAGATCCCATTTGTAAAAGGCGGCGACAAGGACAAGGCCACGCTCGACATCATTGGCTCCGTGATCGACGAATTCAAGCGCCCCATCGGCCATGCGCGCGAAACAGTGAAGCTCAATCTCGATCCCAGCTTGCAGGCGCGCCAAAAGAACATTCAATACACCACGAGCTTTGACTTGCCGCCCGGCAAGTACCAGATGAAGTTTGTGGTGCGGGAGAATCAAACCGGCCGTATGGGCTCATTTGATGCCGACATCACGCTGCCCGACATGAAAAAATCCCCCATGAAGATGAGTTCGATTGTGCTCGCCTCCATGCGCCAGCCGAGCAAGAAGCAAAGCCCCTTGGTGAGGAGCGGGGAAGAATATGTGCCCAACATAAGCCACGTATTCCGCCAGGACCAACACCTCTATTTGCTGTATGAGGTCTATAACCCGGCACGTGAGAAGGCTGCGGAAAACCAGCCCAAGGGAACCAAGCCAGGCATCAATCTATTGAGCAGCCTCGAACTCATTCAGGGATCTACCAAAGTCTACGAGACGCCAATTGTGCAAGCCAAAGCCATCAACGTTGAAGGGCGCGACGCCGTTGCTATTGAGCTCGACGTACCGCTCACCGGCCTGAAGCCCGGGCCGTACGTTTGCCAATTGAATGTCATCGACGACGCAGGCGGCAGTTTTGCGTTTCCAAGATTCGCGGTGTTGGTAAGAGAGCCAAATGCTGTTGCGCCCGCAACTCAGCCAGTCGGCGGCACTTCCTCATCGGGAGCCGCATCCGCAGCCGCTAGCCCGTAAGGGCAGTGTCGGCACCCCGAGCCGCAGCAGGTGCCGCGCTTGAGATGGTACGCCGCCGTGAACACCATGTATTCCCCATCGAAGTAATAGTCTTCGGGTTCAAGCGCTGCGGAAGCCGGTAATTCCTGATCCATTCCTCTATTTTCTCGCGAACAGCCAGGTCCTGCCCAAAGCCGCCGAAAGCAATAGGTAAAATTGAAGAATGACAGTTTCCGCAGAGGATCGTGCGCGCCGTATCAAGATCATTATTTTCGATGTCGACGGAGTGCTGACAGACGGGACCATTTGGATTTATCCCATGCCCGTGGCGTTGCCAGACGGGT
>Ga0302319_10015899_pt1 | contig 13899 bp, 11 predicted proteins | sample Bog_T0_2_FD_203319 | JGI IMG/M metagenome (GOLD analysis project Ga0302319, IMG submission 203319) | Peat permafrost microbial communities from Stordalen Mire near Abisko, Sweden - Bog_T0_2 | ecosystem: Environmental > Terrestrial > Soil > Wetlands > Peat | place: Sweden: Abisko, Stordalen Mire...
CACAGCTTCTCCGGCTTCCAGACGAGCCTCGCGCTTGATTTTTTCCAGGGTAAAAAAGGGCGTCAGATCTCAACGGCCTGTTGCCCAAATCCGGCAAAAGCCCCTCGATTGGATTTGTAAAAGAGGGAGGAAGTTTGTAAGTGAAAAGGCTCATGATGGGATTGCACCAAAAGCAAACCGAACTGTGGGTGGAAGCGCTCAACTTTGGACGAAGGATTCCTGAGGATCATTTTCTGAGGAAGTTGAACAGGACGCTCGATTTAAGTTTCGTACGCGAGGAAGTCTTGGGGCGATTTCAGGGATCGCTGTGGAGATTCGGGCCGTAAAATGGTCTGGTGGTTGGCGCGGCGTCACGCGGGGATGACGGTGAGTGGGAGAGAAATCCGGCCCAACGATTACGCCGCAGTGGGGATGGCGTTGAAACGCTACGAATTGAAAATGAAGGAGGACCCGGCGATAAGGAGTGAGGGGCAAAAGTTGGAACGAGCACTGTTGAAGGTGGAGACATGACTCCCGTTTTTTCCGCATTGACATACATGGCCCCCCTATGTATCGTGCTCCTATGCTTCGTAAAGAACTCGTTGCCGCCGCCGCTGAACCCCTGGTCCTTTCGCTCCTCGCCAAAGGTGAAAGCTACGGCTACGCCATCATTCAGGAGCTAAAGGCCCGCTCAAACGGCCAGTTGCTTTGGACTGACGGAATGCTCTACCCGGTATTGCACCGGATGGAGCACAGGGGCCTCGTCAAATCACGCTGGGGAGAAAGCGAAACCGGGCGAAAGCGAAAATACTATTCGCTCAAGAATGCGGGCAAAAAAGCCATGGCCCTGCACCGCGAGCAGTGGTCACTGGTTGACTCCGTACTGGCCGGTTTGAGGGAGGAACGCCATGTCTGATATCGAATGTTCCATCGCGGAATGGCGGCGGCGGATGCAGGCTGCCGGTCTGAATGCTCCCGGCGTACTGGATGAATTGGAAAGCCATCTCCGGGAAGGGGTGGAAAACCAGGTCTCGTTGGGATTAAGCAAGGAAGAAGCTTTTGAAACCACGGTCCAACACATCGGCAAATCGCATATGTTGCGAAGGGAATTTGCAAGGGCCGGCGCGCCAAGAGCCGCCATGATGAAGCATTTCGTTCTTACAGTTGCCGGGATTCCTGATCCATACAGCGATTTCGTGATGGACGAATCTTACGCAGCTGCTGAAGAACGATGGGCGACCTATCTGAAAACAGCCGCTTCCGCCCTGCCTGCGTTCATCCTTTGGTTTTTGAATGTGGTCTGCATCGTTCCAAAGTTTGAGGAACTTTGCCACCTTTCTAGAATTGCCCTTCCGGGGTGGATGCTTTCGGCGATGGCTGTTGCGCTTTTCACGACCCAGTATGCGGTATCGCTGGGCATCGGCCTCATACTCCTCCTCGCGTTGCTGGAATGGCGCGTCCATCGATGGCCGCGTTATCGTCGCGCCTTTTGCGGAATGTTCTCCATCGGGCTCAATCTCGCGGTCCTTTTTGCCATCACCATGCTCGGCGTCATTTCCATCGCCGCGGCCTTCGATTGGGCAAAGAAACTGAACCCGAACGCGATCCGGAATCCGACCATCTCCCAGGGCAGCCCGAGCCCTAAGTAAAGAATCGGGGCACGCCTCTGTAGTCTGGTTCTACTTCGTTTCAAAGGGCTTTCGCCCTGAGCACCACACTGTCAAAGCCGCTCATTAGGCGGTTGATTTAGATCCCCAAAGGCGAGCCCAGGCGTTCCTACTATTGTCCACAAAAGGTCAAATTCTTGTTGACAGATGCTCAATAATGTGTATCATGACCTTAATGCACACCTTTCATCTCGCGCCCATCCAACCCTCCTGCGCCCGCATGCCCTGTCCACACTATTCCACATTATTCCCCGATTCCGATTTTTCGACAATTTCCGCCAATCGATTTCACGTAATACTCTCTCCGAAAGGTTATTAACAATAAAAAAGCCCCATGCTAAGTGATCGAAAAACCCGCTCAAAGTCGCACAAAAAGTGTCTCATTTCCGATCAAAATGACGCCGCATGCGCCCATTGCCAGACCGTCTTTCTCCGGGAGGCCTTCCCCTGGCTGTGCCAAATATTCAACATCCAGTGCAAGTAGGGTCGAAATGAAAGCCCGCCAGTGTCCACTCCTCGCTTTCATTTCTTTTCAGAGTTAGGTCGGCAGGCGATACGAATTCAAACTAATTCAAACCAATTCAAACTAGTTTTTTCACTTTTGTGCCATTTCCGGGCCGGCAAACAGGTTGTCTCCCCGTTTTATCCCCGTCCGGGCGGCTTCAATTCACCATGCCAACCTTCACCCAGATGCCCGGTGCAGCCTTTCCATTTCCAAGTGCCGAATGCGACTCCCGGCGCCGCCAGCCCATTGATATGGGGGCGGAGGGTAACGTAAGGTAGGTCTCCCCATGACGGCTGAGACTACCAATGCCATCCGCCGCGAAATGCGGCAGTTGCAGTTTCGGCTTGCGGCTACGCGGGCGCGATTGGTTTTGACCCAGGCTGGGACCGGGATGGCGATGGCGGCGAGCCTGGCAATCGGGGGATTGGTGGTTGAGATGACGCTGGATTGGCTGGTGCATCTGCCCTGGCTTGCCCGGGCTTGTTTTTCGGTGCCGGCGCTCGGCGGGGCGATCTGGATATTTTACCGGGAGGTGATTTTGCCGCTGCTGCGGGTGCCGAGCGATCATGCGGTGGCGTGCGCCATCGAGCGGGCGATGCCTGTTTTTGAGACGCGGTTGATTGCCTCGATCCAATTGGGGCGGGATGCGGCGGGGAAGAAGAATGCGCTGGTGGGTGCGTTGATCCGCGAGACGGCGGCGCTGGCGGCGGGGCAGGATTTTCGGAAAGCGGTGAAGAATGAGCGGTTGATGCGGTATGCACGAGCGCTGGCGTGTGTGCTGGTGGCGGCGGCGGGACTGGCGGGGATGGCGCGCGGGAATATGACGCTGCTGCTGGAGCGGGCGCTTCTGTTGACGACGCGGCTGCCGAGCCGGACTCGGATCGAGAAGATCGAGTGCGCGACCCGGATCGCCGCCGGCGAGGATTTGAAGATCGAGGTGCAAGCGGCGGGGGTGATCCCCCAGGATGGGATGATCGAGGCGGAATCGGGGCCGCGGAGCGCGGAGTACAAGCTGGAACGGGATGCAGGAGGCGGGGGCGGATTTCACGCGATGATCCGGAGTGTGCCGGAGTCGCTGCGGTTTCGCGTGGTGCTGAATGATGCGACGAGTGATCCGGTGACGGTAACGGTTTTTTCCCCTCCGGCGGTGCTGGGGGTGGAGTGCACGGAGGTGTTTCCGGCCTATACAAACCTTGCGCCCGTCCCCCGGCCTACCGGGGACCTCTCACTGCTCGCGGGAAGCGTGCTGCGGCTGAAGGTGACGGCCAGCGGGCCGGTCAAGGAGGGGAATGTGCACCTTGCCGGGCTGGAGACGGATTCGCCGCTTGCGGTGAATGCGGGTGATCAGCGGGAGGCGGATGGAGCGATCCCGATCCCGCGGGCTGGACTGACCGGTTTTTCGATCCGGCTGGTGGATGACAATGGGATCGCCTCGCGGGAGACGGCGGTGTACCGGATCGATATTGTCCCGGACCATCCGCCGACGATCAAGATCACCCACCCAAGCGAAGAGGAGGCCGCGACGGTGGCGGCGACGGAGTTGATCGCCTTCCGGGCCGAGGACGACTTTGGGGTCGCGAAGGTATTGCTCCATTACGTCGTGAATAACGGGCAGGAACGGGTGATCGACCTGGACCTTGCCGGGGCGCGGCCACGGGAGCTGGAGCGGCGTTTCGACTGGAAGCTGGATGCGCTGAACCTGGCGCCGGGTGGGGAAGTTGAGTACTGGATGGAGGCGGTCGATGCCAATGATGTGACAGGGCCGGGGCGCGGGGTGACGGGGCACGCGGAAATCAAGATCGTGACGGATGAGGAAAAGCGGGCGGAATTGGCGGAGCGAATGAACGATACGCTGGGCTCGCTGGATGAAATGAGCCAGGGCGAGGATGAGGCCGCGGGAAGGCTGGGGACGCTGATTTTCCAATCGCCGGATGGAGGCAATCCATGAAGCGACGATTCTACTGCGGGATGGCGATGGCGATGACGCTGCGTGCGATGGGGGAACCCGTGGCGCCAAATGCGGGCATGGTGCAGCAAATCGCGGCGCGGCAGGAGCAGATTCGGGGACAGGCGGGGATGCTGGTGGGCCGGCTGGATGACTTGATCGCGGAGTATGAGAGAAATGGGCTCGCGAAGGGAGATGACTTCACGGCGTTGGAGGCGGTGCGCGCGGCCCTGGGCACGCTGACGGATGGAGAGATGGAGCAGGTGGTGGGGATTTTAAAGGCGGCGGCGGGGGATCCGGAGGCGATTGCGAAGGGATATGCGGGGCAGAAGGATATCGCGGTGCAATTGAAGGAAATATTGGCGCTGCATGAGCGGCAGGAAGATATCGACTCGGTGGCGCGCGGGGTACGGCAGTTGGCGGACCGGCAATCGGCGAATTTGAAGACGGCGCTGGATACGCGGCAACTGGCGGCGCAGGACACGAGCGCGAATGGGCAGACCGCGGTGACGGCGTCGGAACAGGGGCAGCAGAGCGAACAGGGTGCAATCGGGGAGGAGCTGAAACTAGTGGCGGCAAAGCTGAGGAAGATCGATGCGCAGGGGAAGTACAAGGATGCCGAGGCGGCGCTGGCGGAAGCCCAGCCGGAGGCGGATGGAGCGGCGGACTCGCTGGGTGGCGGGCAGATGGATGAGGCGGTGAGCGCGGAGACGGCGGCACGGGAGCAACTGGAGACGGCGGCGCAGACTTTGGTCCCGGCGGAGACAGGGGAGCAGCCGGCTGCCGGACGCGCGGTGGGTGACCTGGCGGACCTGTCGCGGGATCAGCATGCGCTTGCGACGAAGGCGGCGCAAATCGCGGCGGCGCTGAAGAAGGTGACGGACGCGGAAAACCCCGATGCAACGGACAAGGCGATGTATGCGGCGATAGGGCGGCCGAGCCGGGCGATGTCGATCAGCTTTACGGCAAGCGGGATTACGGCGGGCAGCCCGGCGGATGCGATCCGGAATGACCCGGTGATGAAAGCGGCGCTGGATGCGCGGGCGGCGGCGTTGAAGAAGCAGGAAGATGCACTGAGGCCGCAATTGGCGGCCCTGGTGCCGATGGAGACGTCGCTGGCGGCGAAGGCGCAGATGGCGGCGGAGGATTTGCAGGGAGAATCGAAGGCAGCGGCCGCGGCGATGGCCGATGGAGCGGCGGCCATGGCGAACACGTCGGAAGCACTGAATGCCGCGCAGCAGGGTCAGGGGAATGGAGATGCGGACCAGGCGGCGCTGCATGCGGCGGAAGCGGCGACGGCTGTGGACCAGGCTCAGCGGCTGGCGACGAGCGCCGCGCTGCCACCCGCGGCGGCCAGCCCGGCGCAGCAGGTGCAGGCTTTGGAGAATGGGGTGAAGGCTTTGACGGCGCGGGAGACGGCGGCGGTGCAGCAGGGGGACGCGCTGAAGACAGGGGCGGCAGCGGCGCCCGCCGCGCAGACCCAGGAGACGCTGGCTGCCCAGGCGCAGGCGTTGCAACAGGCGGCGGCGCGGGAGGGTTCCGGAGCCGCGGCGGACGCGTTGCAGCAAGCGGCGGAGGCCTTGAATAATGCGGGGCAGGCAATGCAGGCCGGGGGACAAAGCGGCCAGGCGGAGGCGGCACAGCAGAGTGCGTTGCAAAGCCTGGCAGATGCGGGACAGCAGCTTGCGCAGCAGGCGGCGGGACTCGCGGCGCAGAAACAGGAGTTGGCCAACCTGGAAAAGCAGATGGCAGGGGTGGGGAGGTTGATCCAGATGCAACGGGACCTGGGGATTGCCGGACAGAAAGGCTTGAAAGGCGTTGGGACGGAGGCGGCGAGGGCACGGCAGATGGCGGGGATGGAGGCGGCGCTCCACAAGACTACGGATGCTTTGCGGCAGGGGATGGCCGGGGAGGCGGCGAAGGCGCTTGAACAGGCGGAGGCGGCAGGGGGATCGGGAGAAGCAAACGCGGCGCAAAAGGCGAGTGGGCAGGGATCGGAGGCGGCGCAGAAGGCGGCGATGGGGGCGCTTTACAAGACGCAGGATGCCTTGGCGGATGAAATTCAACGGCGGGCGCGCGCAATGGGGGAATCGATGGCGCCCACGGCGGCGCAGGTGGGGGCGGCGTTGAAACAGGCGCAGGCCCAGACTGCGGCTGGGCAATTGGCGCAGGCGGAGCGTTCTACGGCCCAGGCGGCGGGGCAACCGCAGGTGCTGCCGCAAGGAGCGCGGGATGCAATGCGGGATGCGCAGCAAGCGCTGGCGGATGCGGCGGCGGGAGGTGGACCCGAGGCGCAGGCGGCGATGGAGCGGGCGGGTGAGGCATTGGCGGCGGCGCAGGCGGCGATGGGTGAAGCGCAGGCCGGGATTGCGGAGGTGGGGAATAAGGGGAGCGGGGAGCTGGCGTCGAATGAAGAAGGGCAGGGGACAGAAGCGGGCCAGCCAGGACAGGCAGGACAGGCAGGACAGGCAGGACAGGCAGGACAGGCAGGACAGGCAGGACAGGCAGGACAGGCAGGACAGGCAGGACAGGCAGGCCAACAAGGCCAACAAGGCCAACAAGGCCAACAAGGCCAACAAGGCCAACAAGGCCAACAAGGCCAACAAGGCCAACAAGGCCAACAGGGTCAGGGGAGCCAGGGGAGCCAGGGGAGCCAAGGAAGCCAAGGAAGCCAAGGAAGCCAAGGAAGCCAAGGAAGCCAAGGAAGCCAAGGCACGCAAGGGAGTCAGGGCACACAAGGGAGTCAGGGCGCGCAGGGGAGCCAGCAGAGCCAGGGGACCAACGGATCACAGAATGGCGGGGAAGGGTCCGGGGCATCGTTGGGGGAGGCAGGTCCGAAGGGCCAGGGTGCTACGGAGAAGAAATGGGTGGATCAAGGGGGAGCCGCGAAGGCAGGGGGGAATGGCGCGTCCGGTACGGGGCAATTCGCGGGGCTGCCGGACCGGGACAGGGCGGCGATCCAGGAATCACAGTCGGAGAAGTATCCGCAGGAGTATGGATCGATGATTGAGGAATATATGCGGAACCTCTCGAACGATTCCGGGGGGAAATAGGGACTATGAAACGGGTTTTTCAGTTGGGAGTTTTAGGGTTTTTGATGCTCTGCGGAGTGGACGGACGGGCGGAGGAGGACACGGTGAAGGTGGATGCGGTGACGGAGGGGGTGATCCATGGCGCGCTGAGTTACCTGGCGAAGCAGCAGGGAATTACGGGGGCGTGGACGCAGGCGCCGGGATCGACGGCTTACCCGGTGGCGATGACGGGCTATGCGCTGATGGCTTTCCTGAGCGCCGGGAATCTGCCGGATGAAGGGGAGTTCGGGCACAATGTTGCGGCAGGGATGCAATACCTTGTGGACCAGATCGAACCGGATGGGCTGTTCCGCGATGTGGACCAGGGGAAATATATGTACAGCCACGGGATCGCGACGGTGGCGCTGTGCGAGTTATACGGGGAGACGCGGTCGGAACTGCTGCGGCCGCGGCTGGAGCAGATTGTGAAAGTAATTGTGAATGCACAAAACCCGGCGGGAGGCTGGCGCTACAAGCCGGATGGGAAGGATGCGGATATCTCCGTGACCGTGCTCCAGGTGGCGGCGCTGCGGGCGGCGAAGAATGCGGGGCTGGCGGTGCCGGAGGCTACAATCGACCGGGCTGTTGAGTTCATTGATTCCTGTTATGACGCGACGACGGGCGGGTTTGCGTATCAGCCGAAAGGGCCTCCGGCGTTTGCGCGGACGGCGGCGGCGATCTACTCGCTGCAGGTGTGCGGGAGGTATGACGATCCGAATATTAAATCAGGATCGGATTACCTGTTTGCCCATGGGGATGAAGGGCAGGCGTGGTGGCCCTACGGATGCTATTACGCGGCGCCGGCGCAGTATATGATTGGCGGGGAGCCATGGGCGCGATGGTATGCGCAGATGAAGGGTGCGATGTTATCCACGGTGATTCATAACGGAGATATGAGTTACTGGAATGATAAACGGGGCCAGTTACTCGGGCCGACTTATGAGACGGCGGTGTTTGTAACGGTGCTGGCGATGCCGTATCATTATATCCCGCTGTATCAGAGGTAGGTGGGGAATTGAACCACGGATGGACACGGATGAGAGGACGTGGATTGTTGACGGAAGGTCCGGGAGTTGGTAGTTTATTGCAATGTCCAAAGAACAAGTGATAGCCGAGGCGCTGGAGCTTCCTCTCGCTGAGGGTGCGGCCCTGGCGCAGGCGCTTTGACGAAGGATTGAAAGACGCAGACGAGCGCGCCACATTTAAGGAGGCCCTGAAACGCGATCAGGAGCTTTCGTCCGGAATAGTGGAGGGGCGGACGCATGAAGAAGTCATGCAGGCGGCGCGGCGTGCCATTGGATGCGCTTGATCGTACAAAATTCATTACCGCATTCTGGAAGGCGGAATTGGTATCCTTGTCTTCAAGCATTCCAGCCGGGACCCGAGTTACTGGCGTTACCGGCTCGCGGACTAGGCCAGGCGCGATGCAGTCAGGGATGCTGGCTACTGAACGTCGTCCGCAAGGCGGAGATCGAAACCCGGATTAGAGGCCGGGTTGGGTGATTGGGACTGTCCAATCGCTCCAACCGGCGGCGTTGTGGGCGCGAACGGAAATTTGATAGGAATCGACGCTGGAATCGAGATTAAGGGACGTCTCGGTGGAAGCGCCGGCGTTGACGAGAACGGGTCCGCCGCCGTCGGAACTCGTGGCGGAAACCTCGTACTCATCGACAGGGCTGTTTCCCGGGACGGATGCGATCCACGAGACGACCAGACCGGCTCCCCACGATGCGTGGACGTTGGTGGGCGGAGAGGGAGGGATGGTGGCGGCGTGGGTCTCGAAAAGGACGGGAGCGCTGACCGGGCCGGAGCCGGCGATATCGCGGCTGAGAACGGTGAGGGAATAGGTGGTAGAGGGCTCGACGCCGGGAATGGCGCCGGCGGTGGCGCCGTTCGTGCTGGTGGCGGTGAGCACGGACAGCCCGGGTGTGGTGGGGGTGGCGGTGAGAAGGGAAGAGGTGACCGCGGCTCCGGCGGTGAGGGGAGCTTTCCATCCGAGGACGATGCTGTCGCCGGATTGGCTCGGTACCAGGGCCCTCGGGGCAGAGGGGATGGGCGGAACGATGCAGACGACAGTGTCGCTGACGGTGTGCACCACATGGTTGAGCTGTGCGGTGGTGCCGGAATTGACGGTCCATACTTCCCCGATGGTGCCGACGGGGTAGATTGCGTCGAACTGGATGACGCGGACACCGTGGGGCGCAAGGGCGACGGGCGCCGATTGCTGGGCGGTCCATCCGACGCGCCTTGAACCGCCCCCGCGACCGCTATGACCCGTCTCGAGGGGGGTACAAACATAGCTGGGGCTCAAGGAATCCAGCACCGGGCCGCCGGGTGAATAGGTGACGACAACGGTGGGGGCGGCGGCGTTGCCGACGTTTTTAACGATCAAGGAGACTTTGCTATACCCTTCCTCGTAAACGGTCCCGCTGTCCACGAGGGCGAGGGAGAGGTCGGGGCCGGTTTTGGCAGCAGAAGCGCGCGCTGAAGGGGTGAGGTTTGCGAGGAAGACTAGAGTTAGGATTGAAAGAATCGTTTTCCAGTCAATGAGCCGGGGGAAGGGGACATTCATAGGCACTGGGAATATGAGCATAAAGTATGCGTTCTTTTGCAGAAACACAACGTTTCACGGAGGCGGCTATGCCACACAAGTTCGGAATCGGGGGCGGTGACCATGGTTCCCGGGGATGAAGTGATGGCCAAGGCTCGGAGGATGGTTGAGTCGGTCTACACTAACCGCGGCGGATTTGGGAGCCTTTGAAGCGGATGGTGAAGCGGAAGACTTTCTTCTGACGGCACTGGATTTCGCCAGTCTGGGTGTCGAGCCAGTAGGGGATCTCGAGGCGCTGGACGTCGACGGAAGCGTGGAAACCGCGCTCGGAGAAGACGTCGATGAACATGGCGAGCGCAAGGGGATCCTCGAAGACGGGCTCCTCGGAATTGATATTGGCCTGCCCGGGAATGGCGTGGCGCATGACGATGGGCATGACTTTCTGCTCGATGAACTCGATGACGCGCTGGAAGGTGGCGGCGTTCTCGGTGGCGTAACTATCGAGGCGGTTAACGAGTTCCTGCCGGGCTGCGCGGACGATCTCGCTGGCAAGCGGAAGGCGGCGGAGGAGGTCGTAGGTGCGGGGCTCAAGCTCGAGGGAGCTCTGGTACTCGAGCTCGCGGATGATATTGCGGCGAACGACCTCAAGCGGGGCCTGGGCGTTGATGAAGTGGTAGTGGAAGAGTTCCTTGAGGGAGACGAGTGCGTCGTAGGTTTGCTCCTTGAAGACGCGGTAGCGATTGCGTGCCAGAGCCTCGTTGAAGTCGGTGGGGCGCTCCTCCCAGAGCTCGCCGATGCCGGAGCGTTTGACCTCCTCGTTGTGGCTAATGACCTGACGGCCGCGTTTCAACTGGCGGGCGATGCTCTCCGGCTCGTCCACGAAGAGGACCATGATGTGAAACATGGGCTGCCGGAAGTGGATGGCCAGGGGTGTATCCGCGAAGTCCCGACGAAGCGAAATCATCTCGTCATAGAGCAGCTTGAGACACTCGACCTGAACCTTGGTGCGCGGGAAGCCGTCGAGGATGGCGCCGTTCTGCTGCTCGGGCTCAAGGAGCTTGCGGAAGAGGATGCCGATCACGTCCCGGTCAAGGACCATGCCGCCGCGCGCCTTGATCTGGCGGGCCTCGGGCGTATCAAGAAGGGCGCTGACGACGATGGGTGAAGCGGTGATGTCGCGAAGCTCGCGGATGAAATTGGTGTTGGTGCCTTTGCCGGCGCCGGGAGCGCCGCCGAGGAGGATGAGTTCCTTTGGGAACCGAAGGTTTTCGCGGCCGTAATCCTGTTCGAGATCTTTCCAGATGCCGTTGAAGATGAGCTGGGCGTCCTTAATCTCGAGATCCTGGGCAGAGGATTTTTGGGGGGGGTCCTGGATGGGGGAGCTCACTGGAAAGAAGTGAACCACGGATGGACACGGATGGACACGGATTTTTGCGGGGAGAAGGGGGAATGGGATCCCGCAGGGCGGGAACAGGTGAGGCTTGTGGGACGTATATGCGGCGGGTTGCTTTTGGGGTGGGGATGGGGTATTTTTTGAAACCAATGGAGGCGCTAAGAAGGTATTTGGGGCCGATCCGGTTAGGGGCGGGGATGGCGCTGGTGGTTGCGCTCTGCCTGCCGCTGGGACAATGCGCGAGGGATGGGAGCGGGAATAATGGCAGCGGAACTCATTTGGTTGAAAGGTCCGTGGCCACCGGACTTTTTCCGCTGCCTCACGATGAGATTCTCTATACCTACGCGATCATGTCCGTAATCGGTGGGGGGATCTCCTGGCTGAGCGCAGCGATTTTGGTCGCGTTCACATGGCCGCTGGCATCGGTGTCGTTTGGGGCGAGGTGGATGGAATCGCGATTCTCGTGGATTTATAATGTGGTGGAACTGCTGTTATCGGGCGGGACGGGGTACGTGCTTTGCATGCTTACGGCGTTCGACGTGTGGCTGTATGGCGCCTACGTGGTGGCGATATCGATTGGGCTGTTTGCGTGCACGTCGCTGATATTCCTGGCGTGCACGATCTGGGCGCTTTGCCGCAGGTTGCGTGGCAAGCGGCGGGGGGAGGATAGGCATCCGCCGGTGGTGGCGGGGCCGGTTCCGAGCGGGTGAGGAGGCTGCTGGACGGGGAATCCGGGTTCGCGTTTTCTGCCGTCGTTGCGGGACTTGGCTCGCTTTTGCGCCTATTCCCCGGGTTGAAACCCGGGGCTATTTTCGGCCGTCGTTGCGGGACTGGGCGGACGGTTCATTCTCAAGTGAATTGCAGGCGCGCGAGGTATTTACGCGGGCTGGATTTCGGCTTGGAAGATTTCCAGGGCTTTGCGGATGAGGGGGTCGTTCTTGAATTCCTCCATGGGATCGGCCGGAACAGGCTCGGGAGGAGGGGAGGGGAGATTGGCGGGCTGGATGACGAGGCCGTCGCGGAGTTCGCACTCGACCGTGTGGGGGCGGCCCGTGAGCTGGGTGAAGAGTTTCTCGAGGAAGCCGCGGTTGTTTGGGCGGAGTAGGGACTCCATGGCCATTTTTTGGGCCGGCGGGAAGCCAAGGAGGATGACGCTGCCGGTGGCATCCAGAAGCATGCCGGCCTCAAGCCACGTGGTGATGAGGGGACGATCGCGGCGGACGGCGAGGAGGGTGTCGGTCCAGAGGGTGGGGAGATCAATCGGAGCGGCGGGCGGAGGGGTGGGGGTGTCCGGGGTCTCGCTGACGACGGGGGCGGGCTCAGGGAACGGGGCTTTGACGGGAGCGGGATCGGGGGGTGCGGGAATCGTGCTTACTGCCGTGGGTGCCTGAGCCTTGACGGGGGTGGGCGCGGGGGCTGGTTTGCGCGGGAGGGGACGGGCAGGCGGGGGCGTGGCAGCGCTGGCGCCGGAGGAGCGTGTTGGCAATTCCCCGCCGGAGCGAATGGCGGCGAGGGCGTCGAGGATTTCCGATAGGGTGGCCTGGTCAAGGGTCTGGACGGCCTTGATGATGGCGATCTCGAAATGGAGCTTTTTGTTGGGCGCCCATTTCATCCGGGACTCGGCGGCGGCGAATTGCTCGATGAGCTCGAGAAGGCGGTCCGTGGCAAGGCCGGCGGTTTGCTGCTCGAGGGCGGCGAAGAGCGCGGGGCTGAGATCGGCGCGGAGACCCTCGGGGTCTGCCTTCATGACGAGGAGATCGCGAAGATGGGTGATGACGTCGGCCATGAGGCGGCTGAGGTCCTTGCCGTTCTCGGCCTGGGCCTGTAACTGGCCCAGCGCATCGCCGCACTGGCCGGAGAGGATGGAGCCGCAGAGGGAGGAGACGGTCTCCTGGGCGGTGAAGCCGAAGATATTGAGGACATCCTGTTCGGAAATCTGGTTTCCGCAGAAGGCGACGAGCTGATCGAGCATGGACTCGGCATCACGGAGGCCACCCTCGGCGCCGCGGGCGATGGCCTGGGCGGCGGGTGGATCGAGGGTGATTTGTTCCTTGCCGGCGATGAATTGGAGGTGCTGCTCGATGAGAGGGGCGGGGATGCGGCGGAGATCGAAGCGCTGGCAGCGGCTGATGATGGTGAGGGGGACTTTTTGGGGATCGGTGGTGGCGAAAATGAAGATGACGTGGGAGGGGGGCTCCTCGAGGGTTTTGAGGAGGGCGTTGAAGCTGGAGTTGGAGAGCATGTGGACCTCGTCCACGATGTAGAGTTTGTATCGGCCGCCGGTGGGAGCGTACTTGACGTTGTCGATGATGAGTTCGCGGACTTTGTCGACCTGGGTGTTGGAGGCGGCGTCAAACTCGAGGACGTTGAGGCTGCGGCCCTCGGCAATCTCGCGGCACTGGGAGCAGACGCCGCAGGGCTTGGTGGTGGGGCCGTGCTCGCAATTGAGGGCCTTGGCAAGGATACGCGCGGTGGAGGTCTTGCCGGTGCCGCGGGGGCCGACGAAAAGGTAGGCATGGGCCAGGCGGCGCTGGTCTATGGCGTTCTTGAGGGTCTGGGTGATATGCGCCTGTCCGACGACTTCGTCGAAATTCTGGGGGCGATATTTGCGGGCAAAAACCTGGTAGCTCACGGCACTGGCAATTGTAATTGGGGCGGGGGCGAAAGGCGAAATGGAAATTTGAAGAAAAGGGGGTAGGGCGGAACAGCTCCCTGAAGGAGTGTTTGTGGCCAACGATGGGGGACACCCAACGGGCACCTCAGCATTGGAGCAAAGGAGGCTGTCGTT
>Ga0302319_10015900_pt1 | contig 13899 bp, 12 predicted proteins | sample Bog_T0_2_FD_203319 | JGI IMG/M metagenome (GOLD analysis project Ga0302319, IMG submission 203319) | Peat permafrost microbial communities from Stordalen Mire near Abisko, Sweden - Bog_T0_2 | ecosystem: Environmental > Terrestrial > Soil > Wetlands > Peat | place: Sweden: Abisko, Stordalen Mire...
AGCGATTCATGCGATCCATTCCCTATCAATGGGTGCGTTGAAAGACAATTGCTGTCGGGTCGTGGGGATCGACCAAGCCGCGGCCGGGAATGAGCTTGAGGCTCAAGCGGGTCTGGGCGTAGCTGACGGTGTAGAGGTGGCTGCTGGCGTCGAAGAGCTTCCACTTCCCCTTGGTGCCGCTGGCAAACTCCAGCGTGCCGTCGGGCGAAAACTTGGCGGCACTGTCTTCGTTGTCGTGTACGGACATAGGCGTGTAGGTGCCCACAATCAACTGCGTGGGGTTGAGCGGCGGATCGAACTTCACTGCGCCGGTGGCATTCACCGTGTAGTCGCCGCCTGCGCGCACCAGGCCTCCGTTGGGCGGAATGACAGAAAGGATCAGTTTCGTTGGTGTCTTGAGGTTGCCGACCAGGGTTGTTGAACTGGACTGCTTTACAGAAGAGATGGTGCGGCGCTCAGTCCAGGATTTCTTGTCGTCGGAGAGTTCTATATTGAGCGCGGAACGCTGCGCGTTGCCCAGCAGGCTCATGGAACTGTAGCTGACCGAAATGGTGACAGCGCCGGGACCGCCGGTGAGATAGAAGTAGTTGCTTCCAACAAAGTTGTCGACGGTGCCGGTGTTTTCTCCAGGCTGGAGCGGAGCAGGGCTGCGCGGATCAAGCGACTGGGCCCGGGCGGAGTGGGCCGAGAGTACCAGGAATGCGCTGAGCGCAAAGGGAATCAAGCGGCGGATGGAACGGGCGGCCGAGTTGGCTTGCATGACGATGGCTCCTGATTGAATTGAGGTGGTAGACGGAGGCCTGAGGATTCGATGGGAGAATTAGCTGTTGCGGGAACAATACCCTAAGAAATGTCTTTAGAGCAACAAATATCGTTTATCTGTCGGGCGTTGCGAGGGTTATGCAGTCGGGAAGATCGGCCAACGTTCCCAAGATGGCGCACATAGCGGTAACGCCAGTGGTTCCCGATGGCTCATAAAAACAAAAAAAGCTTAAAGTGAGAACATGAGGGTCGTGACTTCCCCAAATTCCACACGTGGCTCGATGCGAGCGCTTGCCGGCGCCTTGGCAATCTTGATGGCTGTCTCTCCGGTGACGGGGCAGACCTCGGCCGGAGCTGCCGCACAATCGGACGGTTCGGCAACGACTACTCCTAAAAAGAGCACCAAGCCCGCCGCCGCAAGCAGCAAGAGCAAGGCCGCGAGCAGCAAGAGCAAGGCTTCCCGCAGAAAGAGCAAGACGTCGGCCAGCAAATCGGCCAGGGCGGCGCGTGCAGCGCGGATCAAGCAGGCGTTTGTGGCATCCGCTGAATTGCGGCCCATGGCGCAGCAACTGGCGACTCTGCGCACCCCTGCGGCTTACGCCGGCGTGACGAAGTATGCGCATGCGCACACGGGCGAAGCCGCGTCTGCGGCTTACCTGGCGCTAGGGCATGCTTATTTAGCTGACCGGCGCTTTGCGGAAGCTGCGGACAACTTGCGGCTGGCTCGACAAGCAGGTGAGGAACTGGCCGACTACGCGGATTTCCTGGGCGCAGAGGCGAATCACGATGCGGGCAATGCGCAGGAAGCGGAAACCCAGCTGCGCGACTTTGCGACGCGGTATCCGGACAGCATCTTCCTTCCGCAGGTGCCGGAACTGGAGGCAAATGTCCTGCTGACTCTGAACAACCCCACAGAAGCGCAGCGAGTGCTGGCTGCCGGCACGGATTCAGCTGGCCGGACCGGTTATCAGTTGGCACAGGCGCAGGTGGCTGCCGCGCTGGGGCAGACGCAACAGGCGGAGCAGCTGTTCAAGAAGGTCCTGCTGGGGCATCCGTTGAGCGGAGACGCGCTGACTGCGCGCGCCAAGCTGACGGCGATGGGCGCTGAATCAACCCTGACCGTGGGGGAGCTGCGCAGCCTGGGCGACGCCTACTATAACGCCGGCCACTACTCTGAGGCTGACGAGCAATATCGTGTGCTGGCGCAGAAGACAAGCCTGGATGCATCGACGCGTGCCGGCTTTGCCGTAGATGCGGCGGCTTGCGAATGGAAGCTGAAGCGGCTCACTCCGGCGCAAGTGCAGGGGCTGCCCGACACTGCTGACGAGCATGGCGCGCGACGGCTTTATCTGTTGATGGAACTGGCTCGCGACCGCGGCGATCAAGAAGATCAGCAACGCATCGTCGACCTGATGGAGACCAGGTTTCCGCACAGCACATGGCTGGCGGAAGCCCTGTTTTCAAGCGGCAACATGTACATGCTGAAGCGCGACTATCCCACGGCGGTAAAGTACTACGGCTATCTGGCGGCGCATTTTCCCGAGAATAAGGATGCACCCGCAGCGCACTGGCGGGCTGGATGGTTCAGCTATCGGCAGGGGCTCAACGCGGATGCGGCGCGGCTTTTCGACGAGCAGATCCGGCTCTATCCAGGCGACAAGGATACGGTGTCAGCCATCTACTGGCGAGGCCGCCTCTATGAAATGGACCACAAGCCGGCCACCGCGGTTGCAAACTATCGCACACTCACGCGTGCTTATCCGCACTACTTCTATGCGCAAATGGCACGCCAGCGACTGGCCGGGCTGGGCAGCGTACAGCAGGTGGCACAGCCGCAATTGGACAGCATCCAGGCGCCGGCGGTTCCTGTGTTGCAGGAGAGTTTCCCCTCGGAGAGCCCGCACCTGGCCAAGGCGAAGCTGCTGGCAAATGCGGGACTGAACGAATATATCGCGCAGGAGATTGCCGCCGATCCCGATTCATCGTCGTGGAGCGCGCTTGCAGAAGCGCAGATTTATGCGTCGTACGGCGAAACGTATCGGGCGATGCGGGCGCTGAAGAAGGCGCTGCCATCCGCGGCATCGGCTTCCATCAAGTCGATTCCGCTGGTCTACTGGCGGATTTTATTTCCACTGGCGTGGTGGGACACGATCAAGACGGAGTCGGCAAAGAACAACCTCGATCCGTACATGGTGGCCTCGCTGATCCGCCAGGAGAGCGAGTTCAACCCGTCGGTAGTTTCCTATGCGAATGCGTACGGGCTGATGCAGCTTTTACCAGTTACCGGCAAGCAGATGGCGAAGGAAGAGGGCATCGCACATTTTCAAACATTCCAATTGCTTGACCCGGAGATGAATATCCGGCTGGGAACGCGGTATCTGCGCGAGATGCTGGAAAAAGTTGGCGGCGTGCCGGAGTACGCAATGGCGGCCTACAACGCGGGCGACGGGCGAGTGCTGGACTGGGAAGCCGCCGGTCCCTACAGCGGCATCGACGAGTTTGTGGAGTCCATTCCATTTACACAAACGCGCGAGTATGTGCAGGGAATTGTGCGCAACGAGGAAATCTACAAAGCGATTGAAGAGGTCGCCGGGCCTCAAGTCAGGACGCAAGCTAAGATAGCCTCGGCGATGGCGCACCAGCCCACGGATATTAAGAAATAGCGCAGGAATCCCATTCGATACTCCCACGGTTCGATTGCAGTTGACTTCCATAACCTCAGCAACGGACACTGTTTGGGACCGGGGGCAAGTCAGCTTCCGTTGTGCCATTCGCAGCCTGCTGTTGTTCGAAAGACGGAGCCGCAGGAACAACTCGCGGCGGCTCGGTTACATCAACCCATCATTGGATTTGGAGGGCAGGATGTCAGCCGACTTGCAGTTTCTGGAAGAATGGATCCCCGAAAGAATGGACCCCGGCACGGTTTTCGTGCTGGAAAACCAGGCCAAGCTGGGGCACGCCCAAAACCCATTTGTAGCCGTCATGTCGTGCCCGCGATGCGGCACCCTGGGGCTGATTACGCGCCGCCAGCTTTGCGGCGGAGAGGCCATGATCTGTGGCGGCGACGTCTGCTCAGCCGAGTACCGGCTGGACGGTGAGAATATTTGCTTCCGCAAGTTTCAATAGCGCTTCCTGGGAAGGGAACGCTCCGGAGTGGCGTGTACGCATGGCAGCGGGCAGGCCACGCTCTTCCGGCGCAGTTGCGTTGGGAGCCGGAGGCTGTTCGGTATGAGGCGTGGCCTGATCGCGCTCCTCGGTTACCATAGAGGAGTTGCCAATCCCTCAATGCCCGGATGGCGAAATTGGCAGACGCAGCGGACTTAAAATCCGCAGGCCGCAAGGCCGTGGGGGTTCAAGTCCCCCTCCGGGCACCATAAAATCAATAACTTAGACAGTAATACCCGGTGCGGCTATAGAGCCGTTTCGAAGCTGGGTAGCCAATTTAGGAGCCACTTGTTCCTTTAGGTGTACCGGGACGCATTGATCCGTAGCTGGCTGACTTCCGATACACCCTCACGGTGCAGAGGCACCAAAGCCACCAACCAGGATTCCACACACCTTTTCCACCATGAGTGGCGGTTTCCAAGAATGCAAGATTCACTATGTTGGCAAGAAGCTCCTGCTTTTGGCGGGTCAACCTGTAATTAGCATTTTGTAACGCCTGCGTAGGAATCGCATAAGGTTATGGAACGTGAGGACTTCGTTCTGGATGTAAAGGGAAATGGCAAGTGGCAGACACCACGAGGAAGAATACCGATGCCAGAGCGACGGGCGGATCATCCTGAAGTAGCGTTGAGGCGTCTGTAATGGATGTAGAGCGAAGGGGATGACATAGCTCGACGGAGGGTACGGCCAACTGGGCAACCAGGATGAGCCATTTCTTCCAGAGAAGGTTTGTACTCGCGAGAGGCAAACGCAGGGCTATGAAGAGCCGTGTGAATCGAGAGATTGAAGCACGGTTCTGTGAGGGCCTCGGGGTGAAATACCCCGGGGCTACTCGACAATCGCGGCGAGAATTCTTTCGGGGTAGAGTCACTCTGGTTTCGCTCTAAATGAGCACAACGACCGCAATCGGCCATAGGCAGCTTATATTCCGCAGCTATTGCAACTGCGGCACTATCTCCGTCCCCTGCGTGTGTGGCTCGGTTATTTCAGAATTGCCATCGAACGACGGCCGAGAAATCCCGTGCCTCTGCATCTTGTAGATCAGCGTAGTGCGCTTCAAGCCAAGCCTGGCGGCTGCGCCATCGCGTCCGCCAATTACCCATCCGGCTGCCACAAGCGTGCGCAGAATCAGGGTGCGTTCAGAATCCAGCAACGTAGTTGGAGCCTGGGAAACGCCGATGCGCTGCGTTTCGGCGTTCAACAGTGGATTCGGAAGCACACCGTATTCGGACAGGATTACGGCGCGCTCAATCAAATTCTGCAGTTCGCGGATGTTGCCCGGCCAGTCGTACGAACTGAGAGCCAGCATCGTTTCCGGAGGAATCAGGTCGATGTGCCGGCCCACCCGCCGGCCAAGAATGTCGACAAAATGTTCGACCAGCGCCGGAATGTCCTCGCGGCGCTCTCGCAAAGGCGGCAACTGGACAGGAAATACATTCAGGCGAAAATAGAGGTCACTGCGAAACTCCCCATTTCTCACCATCCCAGCCAGGTCGCGATGGGTCGCGGCTACGAGCCGAACATCCACTTGGTGAGTTCGACTGCTGCCCAGGCGCTCGAATTCCTGTTCCTGCAATATGCGCAGCAGTTTGGGCTGCAGCGACGGCGGAATGTCGCCGACTTCGTCAAGGAAAAGTGTGCCCTTATCGGCTAATTCGAAGCGGCCGAGCTTTTGTGCAATCGCTCCGGTGAACGCGCCCTTTTCGTGGCCAAAAAGCTCGCTTTCAAGCAGGTCCAGTGGGATGGCGGCGCAGTTCAGCTTGATGAAGGGGCGTCCGCACCGTGGGCTGATATTGTGGATCGCGCGTGCGATCAACTCCTTGCCCGTGCCCGTTTCGCCCTGGATCAAAACTGTAGAGCTTGTCGGCGCAACTCGCTTTACCCCATCGAGCACTGCTTCCAGCGCAGGACTGTCGCCAATGAGTTGCTCGAATTTGCGCGGGCGAGAGCCGTGATCGCGGCTGTGATCGTCGCAGCCGCAATCTTCGGATGGCTGCACGGCAAACCTTGTGCTCATCATGTACGTTCCTTCTCGACTCAACGGTTGAGAGCGGCGCGAATACTTTCGATCAGGACTTCATCGTCGAAGGGTTTCTGCAGGAACTCCACGGCGCCTTCTCTCAGCGCCTTGAAGCGCATCTCTTCATCGCCGTGGGCGGTGATAAAGATGGTCGGAATTCTGCATCGTTCGGCATTCAGCTTGGCCTGCAACTCCAGACCGGATATTCCCGGCATGCGAATATCCGTAATCAGGCACGCAGTCTCCTGCTGATTACCGGAGGCAAGAAATCCCTCTGCCGAGTCAAATGCTCGCGAAGAAAATCCGGCAGATCTCAGGAGTTCCTGCAACGTACCGCGTACCGAGTCATCATCGTCCACGATGGCCACGAGTTTGCTCGCCTTATGACAGCTCATAAGACTCACTATGCGCTCGCTGGAAAGGTGACGCAATCATACGTTGGTATGAGCGTCCGATGGTTTTGCGCGCTATTCCGGGGAGTCGATTGGGATGGGTAGGGTGAAGGAGAAACTTGCGCCGTGTGGAGAATTGTCGGCTGCACACAACCGGCCGCCATGCGATTCAACGATGGTTCGGCTAATCCGAAGGCCCATGCCCAGGCCATGTGATTTGGTCGTAAAAAAGGCATCGAATATCTGGTCGCTCTGTTGTGAGGGCAGTCCCACACCTGTATCCGTGACCGAGACCATCAGTTGCCGATCTTTCGCCCGCCGCGTCCGAATCACGAGTTCGCGGGTGCGATCGACGTCCTTCATCGCATCGAAACTATTCATAATGAGGTTCATGACGACCTGCTGCACTTGCACCGGGTCCGCCATGACTTTGGGAAGATTCACGTCAAAGTGGGTACGGATCGAAATCGAGTATCTCTCCGCTTCGTTACGGAGCAGCACCACGACCTCGCGAATGACTTCATCTATTTCGATCAATTGCCTTTTCGATTCGCCCTTTTTCGATATCGAGCGGATGCGGTTGATGATGTCTGCTGCGCGCCTGGCGTTTCGAACGACTCCCAGCGCAGCCTCGCGCGCTTCGGCCAGATCGGGTTCGTCCCGCGTAAGCCAGCGGACGCAGGTGCTGGCGCCATTGACAGCGGCGGTAATCGGCTGATTCACCTCGTGCGCCAGGGAGGCTGTCAGCTCTCCCATGGTAGTCATCCTGCTGGCGTGCGCGAGATCCGATTGCGCGTGACGCAGCGCTTCGGACGCAAGCGTGTGTTCTGTGAGGTCACGGCCGATGACAAGCGCCGCCTCCACTCGTTGGGAGTCAGACAACAGAGGCGAGTAACTCACGGCAGAGTATCGGCGACCGAGCGCGTTCTCGAACCAATCTTCGAATCTGACACTCTCTCCCGCGAAGCAGCGGTCCAGGAATGGCTGTACTCGCTGTTCGAAGAACTCCGCACCCAAGAGGTCGGCTACATGCATCCCGACCATGCTCGCGGCCGGCCTCCCCCAATTCCGCGCATGCACTGGATTGACACGCTTATATCTGTAATCTGTTCCGATAATGAGTATGGCGTCAGGCGAACACTCGAAGACCTGCCCGGTGAGATATTGAGCCTGATTGCGCTCGGCAATTTCGCGTTTCAGGTTCTCATTGGATCGAGTGAGCTCCGCCGTTCGTTCCGCGACTCTGAGTTCAAGTTGATTTCGCTCCCGCGCAACACGAGTCATGAGTAATGCAAAGACCAGAAACACAAGGTCGAATAGAACACGAGACTCGGTGCTGGTGGTGGCATCGAATAGATAGCTGCGGACAAGCGATGACAGCACCGCGGCAAGAATGCCTGGCGCGGTTCCGGCGTACCAAAAGGTGAGAGCGATTGCGGATATCGCAAATGCACCAAAGGGTTGAGGCAGATGGAAGTAAACGAACGCACGAGCCAAGCCTAGAGCGGCTGCAACCGAGGCAAAAGCTAATCCATAGCGCAATGTTACAAACCATGCCGGCCCGGGTGCCAACTTCATCTTGGCCAGATTGGCCATGTTTCCAACCTCCTTCCTACCTCGCCCAAAAACTGAGGGAGTGGACCGCAAAGAAGCCGTCCTATTTGTTTCACAGCTTCGGCACACTCTTTTTTGTCTCACAACCGTCGGATACTATTTCTTGCCCACCGGAAGCTCAAGCTTGGCCGCCATTCGAACTAGCTCCGCAAGTGATTCCGCCTGCATCTTTGTCATGACATGACCGCGCTGAATCTTAACGGTGATTTCGCTGGTCCCGAGCTCATATGCGACTTGCTTGTTGAGCATGCCTGAAACCACAAGTCCCATGACCTGGCGCTCGCGCATCGTCAATGACCCATAGCGCCTTCGCAATTCGGCAACCTCACCCTGTTGATGACGCGTGACGCGGTCGCGATCGAAGGCCTGCTGAATCGCATTCAATAATTCTTCGTCGACGAAGGGCTTCGTCAGGAACTCTATCGCGCCGGATTTTATGGCCCTCACCGTCATCGGAATATCCCCATGGCCAGTTATGAAGATGATGGGAATAGGCACGCCGACATCAGCCAGTTTCCGCTGAAGCTCCAAGCCGTCAACTCCGGGAAGAGACACGTCCAGAACGAGGCAACTCGGTCCATCCGGTACTTTGTTGACTAAAAACTCCTCCGCCGTCCCAAAGGATTCTGAATGCAGGCCCGCGGCCTTCAACAAGCTCTGAATGGACTGACGCACTTCTACATCGTCATCAATGACGAATACCGTAGGAGCACTCCGAGAGGTCATTCGTGGGCCTCCAGGCCGAGGTCTGTCGGATGGCGGACATCGCGTCGGATATCTGACGCGTGAGGTGGACCTTCTCATCCCCCCGGTTGCAGTATACCGCTGAAACTATACAGCTAACCTATGCCCGGATGATTGGCAACATGCGTGCACTTAGCAGGGATCGGGGGTCATCGACAACATGCAGGTGCTGGAGTCGCAAACCGGAAACGAGCAACACCACGCCGCGCACATTCGCGAACAGAACACGGCGGAGCTTCAGGACGTTGTTTCGCGATATCTGCCCATGCTTTACAGAAGGGCCCATCGCTACGTGGGCGACCAACACGACGCTGAGGACGCGGTTCAGGATGCCCTCTTGTCGGCTTACAGGCATCTGGATCAATTCAAGGGGACAGCGCGGATGTCGACATGGTTAACCACCATTGTAACCAATTGCGCCCTGTCGCAATTGCGCAGAAGACCGCGACATCTCCACGTATCTTTGGATGAACCAGTGGCTGAAGACCAGGAGTCTTTTGTGTCCGATAGGCTGGCGGACGTCAGGCCAAGCCCTGAACGCGAGTGTATCAACTCAGAAATGCATTGTAATCTTGTGCAGTCCGTAATGGGGCTTTCGCCTTCGTTGCGCAAGGTGATTCAGCTGTGCGACTTGGATGGCCTGAATACAAGAGAAGCGGCCCAGGTGCTGGGATTGGCTCAGGGAACAGTGAAAGCTCAAGTCTCGCGTGCGCGCACTAAGCTGAAGCGCATCATGCAAAACGGATGAAAAGCAATGGGTTTCTCAAATGAGTTGTGGGCCGGATAAAAACGCGTTATCGCGGAATAAAGCATGGGCAGAACGGGCGATCGGAAATCGATCTGCTCCCTATTTCGCTTGGGCTGTGGCAGGTCTTCGGAGCCGTCAATGTTTTGAAGACAAGCCCTGCGCGGCTGCGATATGGTCAATAGAGATATTGCAGCTGCGCGGGCAAGGAACTAATTACTTTCAAACCTGAGGAGCTTAAGTATGCGATCCCCGTCTACCGTCGTTCTCTTTGCAGCCGCCATGCTTCTTCCCACGGCACTTCCGGCGCAGCAGACCATCACAGGCCAGGCCGCATTCGCCGATTGGAACCAGCAGCAACCCGGCGTCCGCCGCAAGATCACGCTCGCCGACCTGCCCGAACCCAAGCCGGAAGAGTCCGTCAACAACACTCCGCGCGTCATTCCTAAACCTGCCGATGCGTGGCCCATTGCGCCCGCCGGCTTCAAAGTCACCCTCTACGCCGGCGGCGACACTGCTCCCATGCAGCGTGCCGACAACAAAAAGGTGATGGTTCTCAGCGGCGGCACGTTCACAATGCCGCGCCTCATTCGCACTGCTCCTAACGGAGATCTCTTCCTCGCCGATTCCGGCGCTGGAACTATTTTCATCCTTCGCGGCGTGGGTCCGGACGGCAAAGCCGCGCAAATCGAAAAGTTTGCAACTGGTCTGGATCATCCCTTCGGGATTGCCTTTTATCCTGCCGATAACCCGAAATATGTTTACGTCGGAAACGCCACTACCATCCAACGCATCCCCTACAACTCAGGCGATCTGCACGCTAAGGGGGCGTCCGAGACTATCGTTCCCGACATCCCCGGCTACGCTCAGCTTACCGGTGGAGGACACTGGACCCGAGACGTCGTCTTTACCAAAGACGGTCAGCACATGCTGGTCTCCGTTGGCTCCGGGTCCAACGTGGACGACGCCGACACACATCCGGGAGAGTTTCACCGCGCCGACGTGCTCGAGTACACTCCCGACGGAAAATTCGTTGAAGTATACGCATCCGGCATCCGCAACTGCGTCGGTGAAGCCATCAATCCAATCACCGGCCAGCTTTGGTGCTCGACCAACGAGCGCGATGACCTGGGCAACCATCTTGTTCCCGACTATGTCACTTCGGTGAAGGAAGGTGGCTTCTACGGATGGCCCTGGTATTACATGGGCGGACATCGGGACCCGCGTCTCCCCGAGCCATGCGCCAATGGGACCGGCCCCAACCTGCAGGCGCCGGCACTCACTGCGGATCAGGCCAAAGACTGCAAGCGCGTTGATCTCTCCTCTAAGGTCATCACCCCGGACGTTCTCGTTCAGCCCCACATGGCTTCGCTGGAGATGACGTTCTACCCCCATGCCGGCGAGTTCCCAAAGCAATATGACGGCGATGCCTTCGCCGCCGAACACGGCTCATGGAACCGCGCCAACCGTGCCGGCTACGAAGTCATCCGTGTCCCCATGCACAATGGTCATGCCGATGGCAGTTACGAAGACTTCCTCACCGGTTTCGTGACGAAAGAAGGTCAGGTGTGGGGTCGCCCTGTCGGCGTTGCGGTTGCTAAAGACGGCAGCCTCTTCGTTACCGACGACGGGACTCGATCGGTCTGGCACGTCTCCTACGTCGGGAAATAGGTCACGCTTGATGTAACATTGATCCGCTTGGTTTCGTCCAACAAACTGGGAGAACAGCCTCACAAGACTGGACCGCGCGAATAGCGAAACCAACACAGAGGAGAGATTCGTGCAATATCAATCGATTCGCGTAGTCCGTCCGGAACAGCTAGACTCCGCGACTGCGCAGACGCCGGGGGCACAGCGCTTTGCCGCCATCCATTCAGGAGCAGGCATCGAATCGCCCATGTGGGGAGGCCTATTTGTGGTTGAACCAGGAGCCCGCACCGGAATCCACCACCATGGAGAACAACACACGATCGTGTACGTTCTGAGCGGCTTTTCTTACGTTCGGTGGGGCGAACGAGGGGAGTTCCTCGCAATGATCCAAGCTGGGGATTTCCTTCATGTTCCGGCATGGCTGCCGCACCAGGAAATCAATCCTTCCAGCGACCTTCCATTTCAATGGATTGTTGTCCGAAGTACTTCCGAACCGATTGTCGTGAATTTGCCTGACGACTTTTGGGACGAAAGCAATCCGGTCGCGACTGAAGGATGATTCAACCGACCTGTATGAGCATGTGAAGACACACTCGACGTGGCCTTGCTCACCCGTTGGTGTAGCCGAGCCACGCCGGGTTCTTGATTGTGCCGTCATAATGCGAGCTTGTCTTGAAGAGCTCGAACTTTCCGGTCATGGCGGCTTCCTTTGTTTTCGCGAGAAGCGCTGCGACTTGCTGCCGGTCCATGGGCCTGAAGCTTGCGACGGCCTGGAACGCCTGGTCGAGGATTGCCGGAGAGTCGATCCCCGTGATGACTACCGACGCCGGCGAGTTCAGTCCGAAATGCAAGGCCTCCATCGGCGTCACTGTCTTGCTTTGCAGGATGTAGGGATCTCCAAAAGTCTTCATCGCGAGAATGGCTGTGCCACGATCCTGCGCTACCGGCGCAACCTCATTCAGAAACGAACGGAAATGCGCATCCATCACGTTGATAGGCATCTGCACTGTGTCGAAGTGGAATCCGTGCTTTTCGGCAGTCTCAAACATGCGCAGATGGACGCTGGGATCCTTATGACCTGTGAAGCCGATGTAGCGGATCTTGCCTGCCTGTTTCGCTTCCTGAACGGCCTCGATGGCCCCACCCGGCGCGAAGATAACGTCCGGATCGTCGAGCCGAATGACCTCATGGAATTGCATGAGATCGATCACATCCGTCTGCAGGCGTCCCAGCGATTGCTCAATCTGTCTTGCCGCTGTGTTTTTATCCCTGCCGTCAATCTTTGTCATCAGAAAGATTTTCTGCCGGTAACCATCGCGGAGCGCCTGGCCCATCCGCACCTCGCTGATGCCGCCGTTGTAGTCCCAACAGTTATCCATGAAAGTTATGCCACGATCGATTGCGGTGCGAAGCAAGCGGATACTTTCGTCGGGGTCTTGCTGCTTCCCAATGTGATAGCCACCCATGCCGATTGCGGAAACACGTTCGCCCGTACCGCCAAGCTCGCGATAAATCATATTCGGGGACTCAGGTCGGCGGGAAGGAAGGGAAGACTGGGCGCTTTGTGCGGTGGCAGGCGCCACCGTTCCTGCGGCAGCAACGCTGGCTGTCTTTAGGAAATCTCTTCGATCCATGAAAGACACCTCGCAAGGAAGTTTTTGTTCATACAGATGCAGGCAACAGCGCAGCGATTCTCGGAGCGTTCCAACGCACGTGGCGAGAATGATCCGGCCTCTCGAAGATCAGAGGATTGCCTTCACCACACCACCGTCTACCCGCAGTGTGGCGCCGTTTGTGGCCGAAGAAAGCTCGCTGGCCACGTAAGTCACCATGGCCGCAACTTCGTCCACGGTGGAAAAGCGCTTGAGCAGGGAGGAGGGACGGACATGCTCGAAGAACTCTTTCTCAATCTCTTGCTTCGACTTGTTCTGCCGTTTCGCGATTGCCTCTACGAACGCACCCACACCTTCCGACTCGGTCGGTCCGGGAAGAACACTGTTGACCGTCACACCCGTCCCTGCCACGGACTCCGCGATGCCCCGCGCCACGGCAACCTGCGCTGTTTTGGTCATTCCGTAATGCACCATTTCAGGGGGAATCTGCACTGCCGACTCGCTCGAAATGAAAATAATGCGGCCCCAGTTTTTCTTCAGCATCCCCGCAAGGTAGTGTCGCGCGAGCCGTACTCCGCTCATGACGTTGATCTCGAAGAAGCGGTACCAGTCCGCATCGGGAATCTCGGTGAACGGCTTCGGCTCGAAGATGCCCACATTGTTTACCAGCACATCCACCACAGGGAGTTTCGCAATCACAGCCTCAGCTCCGGCTGCGCTGGAAAAGTCCCCTACGATGCCATCGACTTTGACCGTTGCAGCCTGTGATCGGATCGTTGCCACAGCCGCATCCACGCGTTCCTGCGTGCGACCGTTCACGTATACGTGCGCACCTTCTGCAGCAAGCGACCGGGCAGTTGCAAATCCGATACCAGCAGTCGACCCAGTTACCAGCACAACCTTATCAGTGAGCCTCAGGTCCACAATATCCTCCACAAGGAAGTCAACGTTCATTCGATTCATCAACCACTGCAAACGACTCGAACCACATACCGAATTGATGCCAAGCCGGCTTCCGAGTTGCAAACGGCAACAGCGTTTTGTAAAGTCTTGCCGCAGGTTCTTTTGGATGCCGAACTCTCTGTTACCAGCTAAACCACGGCCCTCGTCTCTTGACCAACGACAAACGGGGTTATCGCGGACAAGTCCAGATTGCCACTTGAGAGGACATTGGAAGCAAGTACGGATTGGGCG
>Ga0302319_10015902_pt1 | contig 13898 bp, 19 predicted proteins | sample Bog_T0_2_FD_203319 | JGI IMG/M metagenome (GOLD analysis project Ga0302319, IMG submission 203319) | Peat permafrost microbial communities from Stordalen Mire near Abisko, Sweden - Bog_T0_2 | ecosystem: Environmental > Terrestrial > Soil > Wetlands > Peat | place: Sweden: Abisko, Stordalen Mire...
CCGGCCTGCTATCATTTCTACTTCGATCTCTCGGACTACCCGAGTGCAGCCCCAACCTCGTATTGCTGGGATTTGCAGACACGCGCCCTCTTGGACGATAACCTCTGGCCCCGTAGTCGCAACGCGGAGGAGCTAACCTTCCGCAAGGGGTGGCCCGACAGTGGCCGCCGCGCCTTGTACGCACCTTGGGACCGCATGGCCCGCGCTGATGGAAGCCACGCCGAATGGATGCCGCTCACGGGGCTCATCTGGAATCCCGAGAAACACACTATCGCCGACTACCTGCGCCACACCTACGAGTTGCTCAACGCTGACCACTACACCGGAACCTATGAAGCTCAAAATCCCTAGGCTGTCTTGGATTCGGTTGGTCCACACGCTACGCGAACGCGGGCAGCGACGCCGCGAATCCGGCGCATTTCTTCTGGCTAGAAAAGGCGATCGCAAACTTGTCGATTTCATTCCCTACGACGACCTTGACCCGCACTGCTTGGATAAGGGCTACATCGATTTCGACTGCAAATATCACGTCCCGCTCCTTGAAATGTGCCACAAGCGCGGTCTCTTCGTGATAGCGGGCACTCATACCCACCCCGGTCGCCGCACGAGCCAGAGCGGTAGCGACAAGGCAAACCCGATGTTTTCCATCAAGGGCTACACCGAGCTAATCATCCCGTGCTACGGCCACTGCTCGTTGCTGAACTTTACCGGCGTCGGCGTGTACCGTTACGAGGGCAACGAGAGATGGTTCACCTATCGCCACCCAAACGACGCCTTGGAGTTTACCCTACTATGAATCCTGATAAGACTAGCCGCCTGCTTCTCGGGTTGATTGAGAAGCTCCAGAAGACAGCCGAGGAAGCCGAGGCCATCCTCAAAAGCCTCACCCTCCGCATCGTTGCGACGCCAGGGGTGGCAGCCAGCGCCGCTGCCCAGGCCGGGCTGCTGACCGCCATCAACACAGGTAAGCGCTGCTTTCTCGGTGGCGTGCACGTCGACGGACTGGAAACACCGATCGCGCTGAAGGTGCCCTACCCTCCGTTCCGCACTCTTAACGAGGCTGTGTCGGAGTTGTTGCCCGCGCCGTTGACGGACGGACCCTACACCGAGACAATTTTCGTGGGCGAATCCGGGGCCGGGGACCGTGATTGGGTGATGCACTGCGGCGGCTGGCGCGGCGGTGTCACCATAGGACGCTTGTCTGTCCCGTTCACCGTAAACCTCGCGACCGACTTCGCCCTGGGCGGTATCTACGCTGGCGGCCTTGCGGTTCACCATGCCTTCTTTAGGGCCGCTCAGTTCGACCATCGACTCGAACACCCGCAGGGCATCTCGCTTTGGAATCTCGATAATAACTGGACCGGCGAGGCTGGCGACGGACCGCCACTCGACTCCCTGCCTTCGGCGCTTTGGCTGATCGGGCTTGGACACTTGGGCCAGGCTTACCTGTGGACGTTGGGGCTGCTTCCTTTTCCAAAGCCAGCGGAGTGCCAGCTCATGCTCCAGGACTTTGATGCCCTGGCCGAGGCCAACAAAGGCGCGGCCCTTCTCGCAAAGGACGGCGACGGCGATGTCGGTAAGCGTAAAACCCGTGTCTGCCGTGAGTGGCTCGATGCCCGGGGGTTCACCAACACGCTGATCTGCGATCGCCCCTTCGATAGTAAAACCGAGCGCATTTCCGACCCTGACCGCAAAGAGCCCCACATCGCACTTTGTGGCCTGGATAATTCGATCGGACGCCGCCATCTCGAAAACGCTAACTTCATCCGCGTCCTAGAATCCGGCCTAGGTGGTTCAGCGGGCGACTTCGATCAGATCGTTGCGCACAGTTTTCCCAACCAGAACGTCAAGGCGGAGCAGATCTGGAAGGGGGACGAGCGCAACGAGGCGAATCCCACGCGCATGAAAATCCTCAAAAAGGTGGTCGGTGAATGCGGGGCGGTCCCATTGTCGACGGTCGCCATCTCATCGAGCTTCGTGGGGGCTGTTGCCGCCAGCTTCGTCATGGGGGAACTGCTACGCATATACCACGGCGGCAAGCAATGCTGGGATGGCGAAATCTCGCTGCGTTCGTCCGTTGGCCACACTTTCAAGATTGAGCCCAAGGCTTATGACGCCGTGGAGATCGTTCGTCCTGGGGTCATTAGGCTTGGCCAATCTTAACCTACCCAAAACAATACCAACGGACTTTACCTTCAGCGTTGTCCCTTTGGGCGCTCTAGGCCTGCGATCATATCTTTAATCACTGGGAGGGATCAGCGTCCACAACTTGTGCGCATCCTTGCGCAAGACATTTCCCAAGTAATGGTTTTTTAACGTCTGCGGGCTGTTCCCCATCTGTGCGGCCAATTCCTTCAAGTTACCTTTCAGTTTGGAAACCATGTGGCTGGCATACGTGTGGCGTTGCCAATTATGCCACTTCTTCTGGTGCGTCATTCCCCTCTCCGCCCGATACGCCCTATCCAATCTGTTGAATTGCCCTGTCGTCAGAATCGGGAGCTTCTTTTCGTCGCACCATTTTTTCCAGGCCAGATATGCCTCGGGAACCTTAAATTGACGCGCCGGCCCCTTCTTCCCGGCTGCCCCGGCAGGAACAACCAACAAACCTTCTTCTTCCCGAACCCTTGAATCCAGGCTCTCCTTTGTTCGAGGCCCCGCCAAAAGCCGGAGCATGTAAGGTCGAAGCAGGGGCCGATACTTATCGGATCCAACCAGGAAGTCGCGTTCGGCCTGGATTTCGTCAAAGGTCGGGATGGAGATGGGTTTCGGCGTGCTCCGCTCAAGAACCATTTTCCCTTTTACGAAATTCTCAGCCCAACCCTTCTCGTCAGCGTGAGTAAGAAGCGCTGATATGCGCGCCTTTGCTGTCTTTTTATTGTCACCTTGAGAGTTCCACCAGGTTCGCACGTCACTGGGCTTGAGCATTTTGATCGGCATCTGGTGCGCCAACGCGAAACGGCGTAGCAGGCCGCCGGCGTTGCTGATGTAACCGCTGCTCTTGCCGGCATCTTTCCAGAACTGGATCAAATCCTCGACGGCAAAGGACACGGTGTGGCCTTCTTCCTTGGCTTTGGTCTCCTTGTAAAGCTTGGTTGCCTTCTCAAGTTTACTAACTGCGAGTGTGTAATTCTTCTTCATTTCTTGCTCCTTTTCAGACAATTCTTCCAAAAGCACCATGATACGGGCGCGCTGGTTATGGGTGAGTAAGGCATACTCATGCCCCATTCTGATAATTCCTGCCTTCGCCTTCTGAATGCATTTCTTGGCGTCATCCTTGTTTTTAAAAGTTTGCTTCTTCTCTTTATTGCCGAGTTTGTAGCGGACACGGTAAGACCCATCAGGAAGCTCCTTGATGTTCTTCGAGTACGTTGGCAATTTCTCGACCACATACTGCTTTATGTCCTGTGGTTTCGCAGAATCTTGAAATCTCGACCTAAGTCATTGTCCTTCAACGCAACAAACCATTGGACAGGTATGGCCTTGGGCCTTTTACCAGTCTGGCTTTACGGGGGACTTTTACGCGGCAATGCGCAAGTCGTTAATCAGAAATGCGTTCCAGAACAATGGCAGGCTTGCCAAGGTTGATGTCGCGAGTTCGAGTCTCGTCACCCGCTCCCCCTCTTGCAAATCAGCAAGTTACGACAAAAAAGGGGGCCGACTAGTAAGAAAAGTAGTAAGATTTCTCCTCTGAAACGATATCCGTTCGATAGCGTTTTGGTTGTCTCGGAAAGATCGTTTCATGGTGTCGGAGAGTTTGTCCCCAACGAGCATATATTGCAGTTTGACGAAAATGGGGGGTAGTGTCTTAATTTGAAATCTCAAGGAGAGCCGTCCAAAAACCAAAAAGGATCGTATTGACTGTTCTTCGCGGCTTTCTGCAATTCCATTAGGTTAGTAGTTTGGCGCAGCTCTTCCTCTGGATCAGTAACCCCATATTTGGCATCCAGATCGTGCGTTTCTTTGGCCTTGGCCTCAACGCCGTCGATTATTCGCTGTTCATGGCCGACGTGCTCCATAAAGCAGATTCCCCAAACTAAAAGCAGTAAGGCCAACAAAGCAAAGAAAACGCCGAGAAAGACGCTCACACAACCAAGGCGCGACTTCTGGCGTATCTGGTAGTGGGAAGGGCTAAGCTGAATGGGAGCCTTAAGCTTGTTCGGTTCCATTGAACAGAGGCACCCTACCACCGTCTCTGCCCAGAGACAGCTTTCAAATTGCTAGGTCGGACCAGCTTCTCCCGCCACCATCCTAACAATTATTTTTGCAAATTTTATGATTGCCAAAGGCAATCATAATAACGCGTTCCATTAAATGGCAAGCTTATTTTCTTGAAATAAATCCATTCAATGCAATCCTTTCTCATGTTCGATTTACCCCCGCTGCAAAAAGAGTACCTTGCGAATTTAAAGGAGATGAAAATTCTAGAGGGTGAATTACGGAAACGTCGAGATCGAGCCTCTGCCCTCTACTCTGTGATTAAGGCATATGGCGGAGAGCCGGAAAAAACGCGGGCGGTTCTAGATGAAGAGTCCGAGGAATCACTTCCGCTGCATCTTCCCCCAGGAACGCCTACGCCAACCCTTCCCGAGGCAATCAGAAAAGCTATTCCCGCTCAGGGCCAACAATTCGTTATTGACGACATTCTAAAGGCGGTGCGCAGACAGTTTCCTATGGTTAAACGCGGAGAGATTGCTGGTGTGCTTTGGCGATTTTCTAAGCAAGGCAGCCTTAAAACAATCAACAAGGGAACAAGAGGAAATCCGGCACAGTACGCCAGCGTCTAATTTGTCCGTGTAACGACCTTATGAAAACAGGAAGTCCAAGCGCCAGCTAAGCAGGCCCATTATCGGTGTGACCAAGACTTGCATGGTTGGCGCTCCCAAACTCGGACAGATTTCAACCTCTCATGTCGAACGCCAGAACCTCACGATGCGGATGCACTGCCGTAGGCTCACGAGGTTGACGAACGCATTTTCCAAAAAGCTCGAAAGCTTTAAAGCTGCAATGGCCCTCCACTTCGCGTATTATAACTTCGTGAAGATTCATTCGTCCATCCGTATGACCCCGGCTATGGCCGCCAAGGTCACTGATCGGCTTTGGGAAGTCTCCGACTTGGTGAAGCTCGCATGAGCCCCGATCAAATAGCGGAAGTGCTGGCGAAGAAGGAAGGCTCGCCATGCCGCTTTGTCCAAGCCGTCGAGGTAACCGAACGGTTCAAGGGGAAAGTCGCGTGGACTGGTACGGTGCTTGTCTTTGCGCTTAATCGGCCCCCAGATGAGCTTTGTTATTCCTGGGTAGACCCAGACGCCAAGAGCCTCGTTACCGTTCTTAATCGGCCTCCTGTGGAGTCGCCGGAGACTGCCGTGCGGGCTTACATCGTTTCGCGAGGGAAATGATTCCGAGCCAGCTACATGATTTGACGGGGGAAGTGCTGATTTTGGCGATGCTGTGCGCCATCGAGATGCACTTCATTTGGAAACGGGAAGGTGCAAGTCGAAACTACTATCGCTGGTTTTTGTATTTCTTCCTTTTCGGATTGAGCCTCATGATTATGGGCTTTGCCGGTTCTAATTCAAATTAAGACACTACCAAATGGGGCGCTGAGTTGACAGCCTCCATTTCGGTCGTAAGTTAAACCTAAGAGCAACGGATCTGATTCAGATAAGATCTTTTTGCTCCTCTCACCAGCGCTGGTCGTGGCAGCCCGATGTTGATAGGGCCGCAGGGTGTAAGCCCCTGGCTGGTGACCTATGCCAGAAAATCCTGTTAAAGCGAAGTTGGCATGTCCAACCGCGATTGGCCCCACCGTTGAGCAGCTCGAGATGTTGAGTCGCTTAGCGGCAGTGTTGGGCATTGCTGTCAACCCGGCCAGAAGTAAGACCGAGGTTCCATCGACCATTTCGGCGAGCGATGCGGGCTTAACCACCTTGTCCCAAAGGGTGCGCGCCGGTGCGACCGTCGTGAGGTTCGGGACATCGAGGTTGAAAGCCTTCAGATCCTCCGCGAGATAAGGTCGGATGGTCAGAGGGTGGTGTGGATCGAGAGCCGACTTGGCTCCAGCTTCAATTTTGACCGCAGGTCCCACGTAGCCGTCGCCGATCTCAGAAACGCGTGGATACCAAAGGAGCAGACTCTGCTGCTCCCGATCCGCCGCGTCGGGCTCAACTCGCAGGTAGGCGGTCGGTGCCATTTCGCGGAAAAGCCTTTCCAACTCGTTCCTCAGTGGTCCCGTAATATAGGCGCTACATGCTTCCCGGATGGCGTCGAGTTTTCTACTCCGGGCTTTCGTGCCCAGCTTTTCAAGTTGTTCCACGGTCGCCGATTGATGCAAGTCTTCACGGAAGACGGTGATGTCGATGTCTTCCGAAAATCGAGAAATCAGGCCGTGTCCCTTGGAGAGGGAGGTCCCTCCCTTGAAAAGGAGTCTGGGACCGCCCGTCGGCAGACCGTTGAAGAGCGCATCCAAAGTCCAACAGACCCAGAAATCCTTTTCGACGTTCTGGACGGATGTTCCCAGCCGTGTGGCGGTCCCGAGAAACAGATCCAAACGGTCTTTTTCTGAGAAGGCCAAAAATCGGATGTACTCCGGGTTCATCATGGTTTGTCGGGGGTGGGACGGGTGCTGTCACGGGGCACAGGTTTCGCGCTTTCCTTGGACGGCTCAAGAACCTCACGGACAAGATCCTGCATCCAGGCGGGTAGGGTAGGAAGCCCGTCCCGGAGGTCGTTGCGAAGGCGTTTGCCATGTTTGGGATCATGCAGAATGGCGTGAAGGCGGCGCACGATCCGTGCCTTATCCTGAGGCAAGGTATCCCGTAGCCAGTGAAGGGCCTGCACAACTTTCATGGCCGGTCGGCCCGCCCAATAGAGTTTGCTTGGGGCGGTCTGCTTGAAGTGGAGGTCGAGCTTGCCGAGCCGGAGCGGCTTGAGGCGGGCGTCCGTGTGGATGACAACCCGAGCTGGCACGGCGTCGGTCAGTCCCAGGTCGTTGGCGGCGCTCAAGCCGTCGATTAGCATCCGCGTCTGATCTCGACGCGCCAAGGCAGCCACGATTTTCCGGTAGTCGGGATTCGTCGGCTGTCCGGTGAGCCGGTTAAGTCGCGGCTTAAAATAAAGACCGCGATCAATCCTCTGGATTTTGTTGGCATGAGCTAGCCTCTGGAGCACCTTATCAACAACGTCGCGCCTGCCCACGTCGAGGAAATCAACCGGCGTCCATGCACCAAGGTCTGTCTTTGCGCCCAAGCGATGGAGGATGCGGGTTTTGACGTCAGATTTCGGCATAAGTATTGTCCAATAAACATGTACGAGTTTCGGACAAAGTCAAGGCTACTTATGTCCGAAACTTGTTGTTACTTATCGGACGCAGGAATGTAATTAAGCTTGGGCTTGGGCTAGAGCTTGATCACATCGGCGATATTTGGTCGGTTGTATTCAGCGCCAGCAACCCTGACGGTCAGGTTAGGGAGTGGGGAATAACAGGCCAGATGATGGGTGTGGCCGCAAAGGACGGTAAACCCAGAGGTTCATTCCGAACGGCTTATGGGTGAGTTTCCGAATCTCCGCCGCAACCTTCAGAACATCCTCAGGTGAAAGTTCATTCGCGCCAAAAGAACCCAGGCCACCCAGATTGGAGACCGTCCCGGCCAACTGGGCGGTTGAGCCACCCCTTCCGAAGGGCCCCTGAATGATCGGACAAGCAATCCCAAGGTTCCGGGTGACACTGGTATTGGTCCACTTGCTCATACAGTTCCTTTCAGTTCGAAAATGGTTTCGACGACAACCGGCGTACCTTTAGGCAGACTGGCAACACCGGAGACCATCCGTGCGTGACCGCGTTCTTTGCGGAAGATCTGGGCAAACAGGTCGGAGGCCCCGTCGGCCACGGCGGCGTGGTCTGTGAATTGTGGCGTTGCGGCCAGATAGATATTCAACTTGGCGAGTTTCTTGATCCGGTCCAGATCGCCCACATGCTCCAGCACAGCCGCCAGTGCATTCATCGCCGCCAATCGGGCAGCCTCGCGACCTTGCTCAATAGTGATGCCGTCGCCCAGCCGCCCGGTTATGGTGAGCTTGCTCTTGGATATCGGGAGAGTTCCGCTGATGAAGAGGAGCGAACCAGCTTGGGAAGCTTCCACGTAGTTACCCAAGGGTTTGGGCGCTGAGGGAAGCTCCAAGCCGAGCGCACGCAAGCGCGCACCCGGTCCGGCGGATGAATTAGCGTCCGGCATGGAAGCCTCCGTCCACATGGATGTTTTCGCCAGTGACGAACGTGGCGTTTTGGAGATAGAACACTGCATCGACAATATCAGAGACCTCCGCGATCCGGTTGAGCGGATGGAATTTCGCGAGGGCCGTGTGGTCTTCGTTCGCGTGCATGGGCGTATTGACTACTCCGGGCGAGATGGTGTTGAAGCGGATATTATCTGCTGCGAACTCTAAGGCGAGTGCTTTGCTAACCGCTGGCATGGGGGACTTTGACAGAATCGCCAGGAAGGCGGTAACGCCTGCGGCCGGTTGATCCACCAGAGTGGTCGAGATGTTCACCACATGACCCGCATGCTGCTTTTTCATCTGCGGAATGACCTGCTGAGTCATATGGAACAGACTCGTGACGTTCGTGCCCATCACCAGGTTGTAGTCGTCCTCCGTGTATTCCGTGAACGGCTTGGGCAGATAGATGCCTGCGTTATTCACCAGCAGGTCGATCCGTCCGAAATGTTTGATGGCCGCGTCCGTCACTTTAACTGCTGTCTCCTTCTTGCTGGCCTCGCCGTCAATGAGAACCAGATTGGCCGAGGGCGTCAGCTCCTTGGATTTGCTGATCGTGCGAGAGGTTCCGACGACATTCCAACCGCGTTCAAGGAGGGCCTTGGTGATGCCCAGGCCGATTCCGCTGGATGCGCCGGTAATGATTGCTGTCCGAGTTTCTGTAGTTGTCATGGTGGATTTCCTTTCTTGGTTTTCTAGTCTTGCTCCCTGATTTGAAGGGAGCGTTGTTTGCATGCCTTCAGCAAACCACCGGCGGGGAAATTTGGGAAATTGAGTATTTTTATGCCGCTTATGAGGATTATTTATGGGGAAGTCAGGCTCGCACTTGTCACTCTGTGGGCTTGGCTTTAGCCTGGTAATTGACTAGTCTCTCGTCTCATGCGCGTGCCTGATGTCGATCTCGATCTGGTGCGCTGCTTCGTCACGGTGGTCGAATGTGGCGGCTTCACCTCGGCCTCGAAGCGGCTGCATCTCACCCAGTCCGCCATCACGCTGAAGATCAAGCGGCTGGAGGACCTGCTCGGACAACGGCTCTTTGTCAAAACTGTGGCACCGCTAGAACTCACCCCGGAGGGTGAAATTGTCCTGGGCTACTCTTTCCGGTTGCTGGAGTTGAACCGCGAAATGGTGACGCGGGTTGCCAAGCCGGAGGGAATGGCGACAGTTCGCCTCGGGGTCATTTCCCATTTTGGCCATCATCATCTGCCGCTGTGGCTGTCCGCCTTCAAGAAAGCCTATCCACAGATCCGGGTGGTGATGGACATGGGCATGACCGACGAGCTTTTGAAGAGCCTGGACGAAGACCGCTTCGACCTCATCATCGCCGGGGCCGGATATACCGGGATGGCCCAGTACAAGAGCGCGCCGAGATTTCACGAACAACACCTTCAAAAGGAAAAGCTCATCTGGGTCCACGCGAAAAATTCCAAGATCGATCCTAAGAAAGAGCCCTTGCCCCTGGTTATGTTTGGCCCCCAATGCCGGTTCCGGCCGCTTTGTCTCGATTCCTTGCAAAAGGCGGGGCGGACTTGGGAAATTGTCTACGATGGAGGCAGCATCCACGCCATCCAGTCAGCTGTGGAAGCCGATCTGGGGCTTTCAGTTTTGACAGCCATTTCCCTCAAGCCGGGAATTGAACAAGTGGGGAAAAAGACGGGGCTTCCTCCCCTGCCTTCATGCGATCTCGCGCTCTATTATCGGAAGAATCTCACGATCCCGGCAGTGCAAAAGCTGGCTGACTTTATCGCTGAGCAGGTGGCTCTTCAGGAAAGCGAGCCGCGCCAAGCAGCCGAGCGCACTCCGCATAAGGCCACAAAGGCATCGGCCCTTGCCGCGACTTTTTAGGAATCCGCGTTGTTCGTAGGTTCCGAAGCTTCCAGTTGCGGTTAAGCACCAGTACAATTGGTCTGTTGAGTATGTCGTCCATAGTTCTTCTGTGTCTGCGGACTCATAACGGTGTTCGTTCTTTATTGTGGAGATTCGTTGTTTTAAACTTTCTGAAATGAAAGCTCTTAGGCGTCAGCGTGTGCAGGACACGAATCGTGCCGTCGTGGGCGGCGAGGACTTCAGGCAGACGACGATAGGCCTGCGGCGCTTCGTCGAGGTCAACCCAAAAGCTGAAATTTGCATTACTTTAGCCGAGCACAATACTACTTATAACGAGTAACCATAAAATACCCGTTTATAATAGTATCTTGCGTTTACTCGTTATAGGTAGTAACATGCGAGCGTGAACCAAACTCACCCAGTATCCACTCCTATCCAGCTTGCAGCCACTTTGCGTGCCTTACGGAAGTCATGTGGTTTGACCCAGGAAGCCGCCGGTCGACTGCTCGGGGTGAGTCAAAAGCGTATTGCCTGGATCGAATCGGTACCGGGACGCACCAGCTTTGACCAGCTCTCCCGTTTGGTTGCGGCCTTGGGCGGACGGATGGTCATTGAGGTCCCTGCAGAGGAAGTCGGCAAACCGGCCGGCAGAAGCACTCGCAAGCCTGCGGTCAAGTGGTGAGGTCTCCCATGGCTAGACGATCTCCCCTTGTGGTTTGGATGAACGGTAAACGTGTCGGCGTCTGGACGCCACCGGCCTCTGGTTCTTCCGCCTTTCAATACGATACCGATTGGTTGGAGGCTCCCGAGCGGCGTGTTCTTTCGTTGTCGCTGCCATTCACGCCCGGCAACGTGCCGCACGCCGGCAAAGTGGTAGCCAACTTCTTTGACAACCTCCTTCCCGACAGTGACACCATTCGTAACAGGCTGAAGGCTCGCTATGGCACCCCAACCAAGGAGACCTTTGATCTGCTGACCGCCGTCGGTAGGGAATGTGTCGGGGCGGTTCAATTGCTTCCGGAGGGAGAATCGCCTCGTGGTTTCGACCGGATCAAAGGAGACAAGCTGGACGAGGGCGGAGTTGAGCAGGCTATTGGCTCGGCTCTTTCCGGCGGTTTTATCTCGGGGCAGTCGGACGGGGATGATTTTCGAATTTCGATGGCCGGAGCCCAGGAGAAGACGGCGTTGCTTTTTCATCAAGGCCATTGGTGGCGTCCGCATGGAGCGACCCCCACCACTCACATTTTCAAGCTTCCCCTTGGAGTCATCGGCAATCTGCAAATCAACATGCAGCATTCAGTTGAAAATGAATGGTTGTGCTCGCGCCTGATGAACGCCTTTGGCCTTGAGACTGCCTCGTGCGAAATCCTGCAATTTGGCGAAAGAAAGGTGCTGGTCGTGGAGCGCTTCGACCGCCGCTTGATTGATCGGAACTGGATTGCTCGGCTTCCCCAGGAAGACTTCTGCCAGGCGCTGGGTATCTCGGGTGACAATAAATACGAAAATCAGGGAGGCCCTGGGATTCAGGACGTTCTGCGCGTGTTGGACACCAGTTCTCAGGCGGCCCAAGACAAGCGGGCGTTCGTTAAAGCCCAATTGGTCTTCTGGCTCCTGGCGGCCACGGACGGACATGCCAAGAATTTCTCGATCTTTCACGAACAAGGCGGCACCTATCGTCTGACTCCCTTCTACGATGTGCTTTCGGCTTGGCCGATCATTGGGCATGGCGCGGGCCTACTTGACCTGCACAAGGCGGAACTCGCCATGGCGCTGCGAGGAAAAAAACCTCATCGAAGGCTACTGGAAATTCAGCCCCGCCATTTTGACTGGGCGGCACGACTGGCAGGGTTGGGAGATGCTTCCAATTTGATTCAGGAGGTGTCCGATCAAGTGCCTGATGTACTCGCCAGCGTTAAGCGTGAACTACCACGGGCCTTTCCGGCCCAAGTGCGAGATTCAATCTTTGCCGGCATTCGCCAGCAAGCTGAGCGATTCAGATAACCCATTGCTGTCGGCACCGATCTGACCGGATTTACCAGTCCGCTAAACACTTCTACAGCTGAGCGACTCCAAATCAATCTCTATCTTCAGACCAAGGACATGCCCAAGTTGAAAGATGCGCTCAACAATCTCACCGCGGATCAACTGGTGTCGCCAGAGTTGGTCCAGGAAACCCTGCCGGCACTGGAAGCTGTCGGCCTGAATGACGAAGCGACGCTGGCTCGCGATTCCCTCGACAAGCTGCTTTATCAAGACGTGCTACAGGCATGGTACAATCCCGTTGGGCGTGACATACAGGGCGCCGCGAACGATATGGAGGCGCTGGGCACCTCCAAAGATATCCCCGAGGCTTTTTCCACTTTTGCCGACACCCATGTCACACGGCAACGGCAATTGCTGAGCTACAAGTTGATGAAGGCCTACCTGGATAAGGATTGGAATGCGGCGGTGGCGGCTGGCGCGAGCTTTAAGCAGCAGTACCCGACCTATTACACTGTGTATTGGTTCCTGGGACGAAGCCTCGCCGAGTTGGGCAAAAAAGATGATGCCATCAAGGCCCTTACTATTTATTGCCAGTACTCGAAGGACGAGCTTTGGTACCCAGACGCAAAAGCGCTTCTGGCTAAATTGTCTGGGACGACCACGACCTCGAATTGATTCTGGCCCCGTATGACTTTCGACGTCCTATCCTAAAGGAACTTTCACGAGATCGTCGTAAACGTTAAATAAAATCACGTGACGCATCCGAGACCAGCCACCAGGCAGCACCTCATTTTGGTCAGCAGGATCATCGTTAATCTGCCATTGGCACGCAGGAAGGGAAGAAGCCAAGCGTCAAGGAAAGAACTTGCTTCCCCTGCCAAGGTATCGTTTGATAAGTGGCCCGCCAGAGGCTATCCAGGCTCGGCGGTCAACTTTGCCGCGTGGTGCAATTGGTAGCACACCAGATTCTGGATCTGGGTGTTCTAGGTTCGAGTCCTAGCGCGGCAGCTTTACCTCTGAAAGTAAACTTCGAGAAACATCGTGGACACGGGCGAATGTTATGACTATTGTTATGACTTATGGCCACCGTTCACCGAGACCCGAGAGGCAAGTCCCCCTATTGGTACGCTTACTTCACCGATGCCAACGGCAAGAGACGCTGCTCGTCCACGAAGGAGACCGATAAAGAGAAGGCAAAACTGAAATGTGCCCAGTGGCACGCCGAGGCGCTGGCCTTGCGGAATGATTCCACCAGGGACGCCCAGGCCATCAAGGTCATGAATCGCATCCTGGAGTCCGCTGGCAACGCGAAGGTCAAAATCAAGACGGTCAAAGGATGGTTCGACGAATGGCTGGCCGAATGGAAGGAGAGTAAAGCGGAAGGTACCACCGTTCGGTATGAAGCCGTGCTTAAGCGCTTTTTGAGCGGCTTGGCAGATGATGCCACCAAACCGTTGGCGTTCCTTCAGCCCGATCACGTCCTGGCTTTTCGTCGGAGCGACCAAAAGGAGGGACGTTCCCCGCGAACCTGCAATTTTTCGATCAAAGTTATCTCGGCGTCCTTAGCTCGTGCCGTTAAGCGTGGCTACATCTTGCGTAATCCGTGCCTGAGCATCGAGGCTTTGCCGGAAGACGTTGAAGAGACTCAGCCGTTCACGACCCAGCAAATCGAATCCTTGCTCGCGGTGGCCGACAAGGAATGGGAAGGGGCGATCTTGTTGGGCTGCCGGGCAGGAATGTCCATTGGCGACGCGACACGCCTCACCTGGAGCGCGATTGATCTAAAGGAGAATCTCCTGGTCTACCAGCGGGCCAAA
>Ga0302319_10015905_pt1 | contig 13897 bp, 9 predicted proteins | sample Bog_T0_2_FD_203319 | JGI IMG/M metagenome (GOLD analysis project Ga0302319, IMG submission 203319) | Peat permafrost microbial communities from Stordalen Mire near Abisko, Sweden - Bog_T0_2 | ecosystem: Environmental > Terrestrial > Soil > Wetlands > Peat | place: Sweden: Abisko, Stordalen Mire...
TCGACTGGCTGATCCGGCAACTCGCCAGTCGCGAAGCCTTCATCGCGCTCGGCGTCCTGTTCCCCGTCCTGTGCGTCGCGCTGACGGTCGCATGGCTTCTGCGCCGAGGCCTCATTCATCTGACGCCACGGCTCGTCGCGTCGCCGCCGACGGAGGCCTTCGACGAGCGCGACGCGTTGCTCGGCGAGTTCGGTCTTCCCGACCGCCTCGGCGAGGCGCCCGGCCACTAGCGGTCAAACCCGGACACTTGAGTCCGGCGTCAATCGAGCGCCGCGAGATGCGCCGCGATCCCCTTGAGCGACAGACGCATGGCGTCGTTGACGGCGGCGAGCGTGGCCTCGGGCATTCCGGGATATGGAGTTCCGGCAGGGTCCTCGACGAGGGCTAATCCGCCATGCTCTGTTATTCGGCCCCGGGTCCGAACGCCGATCGGCGTCGTAACGCCCTGAGACGGTTGGACTTCAATGGGTCAGATGGGGTATTCGGCCGGCCGCCGCGATCCCAGCATTCGGTTGAGGCGCTGCGCTTCAGGCTGATGATAGACGTGGTCTGTGTTGAGGCAGCCACAAGCATCAGATGGAGAAGCGCAGCATGAAACATTATGCCGGACTGGACGTCTCGGTCAAAGAGACATCGGTGTGCGTCATCGACGAGGCAGGCAAGATCTGCCGAGAGGTGAAGGTTCCGAGCCATCCCGAGGATTTGGCTGCCGCGCTCAACGATCCCGCGTGGCGGCTCGAGCGCATCGGCTTGGAGGCGGGCCCCTTGTCGCAATGGCTGTTCAGTGGCCTGGTGGAAGCCGGATTGCCGGCGGTCTGCATTGAGACCCGGCATACGAAGGCGTTTCTCAAGGCCCAGGTGAACAAGAGCGACCGTAACGACGCGCGCGGCATCGCACAGATGATGCGGGTCAATTTGTTCCGACCCGTACACGTGAAGACGCTGACCAGCCAGAAGCGCCGAGCCTTGCTGACCGCCCGCAAGATTCTCCAGGACAAGGCCGTCGCCATTGAGAACGACATCCGCGGCCTGCTGCGCAACTTCGGTCTCAAGGTCGGCGCTGTCGGCGTTGGCAAGTTCGACGAACGGATTCGGGAGCTTGTCGAAGGCATGCCCGAACTCGTCGAGATCATGGAGCCTTTGCTCACTGCCCGGCAGAAACTGCGCGAAATGTTCACGACGCTCCATCGCAAATTGCTTTCGATTGTGCGCGACGATGGCGTGTGCAGACGATTGATGACGATCCCCGGGGTTGGACCCGTCGTGTCTTTGGCGTTCAGCGCCACCATCGATGTTCCCGCCCGCTTCAAGAACTCGAAAGCCGTGGGCCCCTCGCTAGGATTGACGCCGGTGCTCAATCAATCGGGAGAAAGCCTGCGAGTTGGCCGGGTCTCGTTGTGCGGAGATGAAATGATGCGAGCGCTACTCTACGAGGCTGCGCAAGTCATGATAACCCGCGTGCAGAAATGGTCATGGTTAAAGGCCTGGGCGGTGAACCTCGCCAAACGACGAGGGCTAAAGAAGGCCATTGTCGCACTGGCTCGCCGATTGGCGGTCATCATGCATCGCATCTGGGTCGACGGAACCGTCTTCCGTTGGACGAAAGAAGCCGCACCGGCGACCGCCTAGCGCAAATTCCAATCAACGAGCTATCAGCAAGGAGAGTTTGCAAAACAGAGTTCTGCCGCAAGGTGGAAAGATGTCCTTCGCGGGACGATGGATGAGGCGAGTTCGCTTGGGGTCTTGTGCGGATCGCGCCTGGCGCGGTCACGACGCGAGTCAGATTGGGCCGCTTCATTCTCTGATCCCATGATGGGAGAGCCCAGCGGCTCATCCCGAAGAGAAGCGCGGACCCGCGAGGAACGTCAAACCGGCAAGCAGTGCAGAAGCCGAAAAGCGCTTGACCTCAACCGGCCGAATAGAGAAGCGTGCCGGTCTTATCCGCGCATAGGACAACCATCGATGCCGCTTCATCCACGGCCGAGAGGCGTGTTGGAAGGACCCCCTGTTTTGCCAGGGCCCGCGCGCCGAGGGCGGACGCGAGCGTAAAGGTCGCTGCAGCGCGACGGGGATCGACGCCAGGATAGCCGTCAGGACGAGGGGGATGACGTCAGCAAGCGGCATCTGGAGATACCAGGAGTAAGCCACCAGCAGTATGATGATGACGCCGTTGAAGGCGGCGAGATTGCCCACCACGCGTAGGACCGCCTTCTGCTGGGTACTCGCGACATGGGCAGTGCGCACGAGTTCGGCGGTGCGACCGAATTTGGTCCTTACGCCAGTTGCGGTAACTTCCGCCTCCGCCTCACCGCGCCGAACCAACGCCCCCGCGAAGGTTTGAAGACCGGCGCCGGCTTCGATAGGCACCGATTCGCCGATGAGCATGGACTGGTCGAGAAGAACTTCGCCGCCTGTAAGCTTCACATCCGCTGCCACCACGCCACCCAGCGACAGCTTAACCAGATCGCCCGGCGCCAGCTCCGCGGCGGGTATGGTCTTCCACACCCCGTCGCGTTTGACCGAAGCAGTCAGCGCGAGCCGCGACTTCAGCGCGGCAAGCGTCGCCTGGGCGCGACTTTCCTGAAACAGTCCGAGCGCGGCGTTGAACACCAGGAGAAGGGCGATGATCGCGGCCTCGACATATTTGCCGAGCGCCAACTCAAGCACGATGGCTGCTTCCAGCATCCATGGAACAGGCGCCCAGAACTTTTCCAGCGCCATGCGCAATGGGCGCGCACTCGTGTCCGGCATCGCATTGGGGCCGAATTTTACGAGCCGGCGACGAGCATCGTCGCCCGTCAGGCCGCCCGAAACGGCTTTCTGAGCGTCCGCGGAGCCAGCAGGGGCGGTTGCCGTTGTGCTGGGCAACACTGCTCAGGTCCAGTTCGGAGCGGTAGTGGCATTTCGCGCTGTCGAGCGCGTGTTGTCCACCTTGCCGTCGATGCACCGCGCATGCACACGCCAGCCAGCCGACAGGGCATCTTTCAGCGTCACGATGGGCATGAGTGGTCGTGCTTCCGCGGCGTACCCCGCCTCTGCGGAAGCAGAGGCCGGCGGCGCAGCGTGGATTACAGATCTCAAAAGCTCGCTTCCGCCGGACCAGAGAATCTGGACGCCGAGGCAAAAGAGAATGAACGCGAATAGCCGCACGGCAATATCAGTGCCGCCTTGCCCGAGCAGCTTCTGGATACGCTCTGAATATTTAAAGCAGAAGAAGATCGTCAATGCGATCACCGCGACGGCGAGAAGGCACGCGATCATGAATATGATTTCGTCCACCAGGTTCGTGGACGATCCCCTGGAGAGTCCAAGGCTAATCACCACCGCAATCGTTCCGGGTCCGGTGGTCAGCGGCAGAGTCAGAGGATAGAAGGCCATGTTGAGGATCTCTTTTTGAGAAATCTCACTTGCGGGGGCTTCTATGTATTTGTGACTGCCTTCGTTTAATAGTTTCCATCCAGATACGGCAACGATGAACCCACCCGCGACGCGAAGGATCGGAATTGAGATCCCATAAAACTGCAATATTAGCGCGCCGAGTAGGAGTGAGCACACAAGGACGATGAAGGAATTGATGGCAACGCGTCGCGCAAGGAGGCGACGGATTTCGGGTGTTGCGCCAAGCGTCAATCCCAGGAAGATGAGCGCCGATCCCGGCGGATTGACTACAGGAAAGATCGCGGCGATCACTAATAGGAATGTGTTAAGGCCTGGCATGACGCGCTTTCGTTACTATCCCACCTTCCATTTCATTTTGGTAGGATTGGCAAGCGTTAACTCAGTCGAGGCGGCGCTACGGCGTGATCGTATGCGTGGCAGCGAACGCGGCCACAAAGATGGGTCCCAGTAGTGGCAGCAGGATGTTCGCAATAGCGTAGGTCACGGTGTAGCCAATCACCGGAACAGAGTTGCCGGCGATTGCTTCGGTCGCATTGATCGCCGGCGTGCTGGCATGCTGACCGGCGACGGCGCCGCAGAGGATGGCAGGCTCGATATGCAACAAATAGCGGCCGATATAGAGCGAAGCCAATGGCGGCAGGAGCGAAAGGAATATTGCCGCGATGGGCAACTCCCAACCACGTTGCTCCAGCAACGCCAGAATGCTCGGCGCCGAGGTCAGCCCGATGGAGGCGATGTAGACCGATAGCCCCAGGTCCTTCAAGATCTGCGTCGCAGCGGGCGGGAATTTCCCAAAGGTCGGACGTAGGGAGCGCAACCATCCGAAGGCAAGACCTGACAGAAGCGCCCCTGCGCTCCCAAGTGAAAGTGACGCTCCAGCGAAGGGCACAGTCACCATGCCGATCAAAACGCCAATGACCAGTCCTCCTCCCAGATAGACGAAGTCCGTCACATTGTCGGGGGCATTGGCCTCGCCGAGAAGTCCTGCCGCCCGCGCCACATCCTCCGGTTTGCCGAACAGCCGCAACACGTCACCCAGGCGCACTTTGGAACCCGGCAATAGCGGTAGAATGCGTTCCATGCGGGTGATCCCCGCAAGGTACACACCGTGACAATTTGAGGTCCGCAAGAACTTGATGACGTCCGCCATGGCCGAACCATGCATGGGCCGTCTCGTGAGCACTACGTCACGCGTTTCAACAATGAACTTAACCACGGCCGGGTCACCGAGTTCGGGACCTATGACGCGGGCCGCCCTGGCTAGCGCCTTACGCAAACCAGAAATCGCGACTTCATCTCCCTCATTGAGCAGAAGAGCTCCGGTCACTGGTATCTGCCCGTCACCTCGCTGGACGCTCTCGATTGTCGCGTCTCCGTCAAGCTCGGCTTCCACCGCTGCGACGGTCTTTCCTGAAGCGGCCGTCACGCCAAAACCGCGACTGACCAACAAAGGAAAAGATTGGCTTTGATCGGAGTCTAGGTTCTGATCGGCCCCGCCGAGCTGGGCCAGTACGCGGCGCGCGTCCTTGCGCAAGTCAATGCCGAGTAGCTTGGGTGCAGCCTGACTGGCAAACAACACGATGGTTATGAGGCCGAAAATGTAGCATAGCGCATATGAGGTCGCGACGTTCGCTTGAAATGCCTGGGTGGCCGCGGGCGAGAGCCCAAGCCTGCCAATCGCCTCGCTCGCAGTGCCGACCAAGGCAGACTCGGTCGCCGCTCCGGCCAACAGGCCACTCGCCGTCCCGACATCCAGCTTGAATAGATAGGCGGCGACAAACACCACGACGATGATCAGAACGACCTCGACGATCACCAGGAGGGTCCAGGTCCAGGTCGTCCTGTCGACGCTTGCAAAGAACTGCGGCGCGACGGAAAAGCCCAGCGCGTAGATGAACAGCGTGAACATGAACCGCTGGAGACTGGGGTCGATGACGACGCCGACCTGTCCGATCACGAGCGCGGCGAGCAGCGTGCCTGCCACGCCGCCGAGCTGGAACGGCCCCAGTTTGATCGAGCCGATCGCGTATCCGACGATCAGCGCCGCAAAGATCGCGAGTTCGGGTCGGTCGAGCAGAAGGGTCTTCACGGTCGCGACGAGCGCGGGCGCGGTCGACAGTATGTCGTGCAACATCGCGTGTAGCTCCGGGAAGCCGGACTGATCTCCGTGCTCGCCCGCGCCAGCTTCGTCGGCGCGGAGATCGGTAAGTCATCAAACGCGACAGGTTCGCTTCCAACCGGAACACGCCCGCTCGCGCGCTGCGTCCGCCTAGGAATCGGGAGTCTTTGCATCTCCCGCCGCCTCGCCTTGCTGGAATTCCTCAAAATACTCGTCGGCGAGCGTGCGAACAATCCGCCCGATCTTCGTGTATTCATATTCGTTGAGGTTCGCGAGCGAGGCGCGCGCCGACGGATGCAGGGTTCCGAATCCTTTGCCGGGCAGCAGGACGACGCCGCCCTCGTCCGCAAGCCGGAAGAGCATTTCCAGCGGCTCCTTCTTGGCCAGCATCCAGCGCGCGAATTCGGGCCCGTGGAGTTCCGTGGCGATCGCCTCGAGGTCGAGCAACGTGTAGTAATCCGTTCCGTTTGGATTTCGCACGGTCGAGATCCCCAGCTCGCGATAAAGAGCGTCCTGTCGGCGTCGAATGATGCGCTTGATCGCCGCATTGTAGGCGCCGGACTCGTCCGTCAGAGCGAACAGGGAGAACAGGGCGATCTGTACCTGCTGGGGAGTTGAGAGCCCAGCCGTGTGATTCTGAGCGACCGTCCTGCTGTCGGCGACCAGGCGGTCGATGAATTTGAGCTTTCGCGGTTCCGCCGTCAGGGAGCGATAGCGCTCGTCCAGCATTGTCTTGTCGGCTTCCGGCAGCGCCGCGAGCCGAGCGTCGAGGATCGTGTCGCGATGCGTCGCGACGACGCCCAGGCGCCAGCCTGTGGCGCCGAAATATTTCGAAAATGAATATACGAGAATGGTGTTGCGGGGGCAGATGGCAAACAGCGAAAGGAAGTCGTCCGCGAACGTGGCGTAGACGTCGTCGGTTATGATGATGAGGTCGGGCCGCCTGTCCGTGACGATTTTGCCGATCCGGCGCAGACTGTCGGCATTGATCTTTACGGACGGCGGATTGCTCGGATTGACGACAAAGAACGCCTTAACCGCCGGATCGGCCAGCTTGTCGAGTTCCGAAGCGGAATACTGCCAGCCTTCCGCAGAATCCGCGTCCACCTGAACTTCCACCAATTGGTAGTCATTCAATTGGGGAATCTCGATATAGGGCGCGAAGATCGGCGCGCCGAGGGCGATCTTGTCGCCTGGCGCCAGCAGTCTGTTTTCGCGCAGCGTATTGAATACGTATGTTATGCCCGCAGTGCCGCCTTCGACCGCGAACAGATCCGCGCCTCCCGACCGCAACGGGCCGCCGATCAGTTCCCGCTCGAGGTAGTGGCGCACGATGATTTCCGTGATGGAAAGGATGCGGGGCGGGGTCGGATAGTTGCAGGCGAGAATCCCGGACGCCAACTCGTGCAGGAACGCCGCCGTGGAGAGGCCGAGTTGATCGCGGACGTAGGAGACTGCCGCATTGAGGAAGGCGACCCCCGGCACGTTTCGATGGGCCGTGACGAAGGCGTCAAAGCGCGCCTCGATTCCCTCGAGTCGCGGATGCCCGCCGACGCCTTCCGGCATGTAGGCGAAGGAGCGCTCAGCCTCCAGCATGGCGAACAACCCGAGCTGGAAAAATCCGTGGCGCGGGATGGTCGCCAGGAAGTTCGGGTTGCCGCGACCGGCGTTGAGCATCAAGCGCTCGGCGTGACTGGACGCCAGGCGCGTCAACTGATCCTTGATCTCGAACGGACCGAGCTTCGCCAATTTGGCGTAATCGATCGTGCTCATCTTTAGCTGCCGCCGCCTCTTGTCATCAGATCTTCTACTCGCCCAGGCGACTTGATCAGGCCTGTGCTGCTCTCGAAATTCGGATCAGTTCGCATAGATGTTCGCTTTGAGTTGATCAGCGATCCAGGCGATCGCCAGTTGCGCCCGCACGCTGTTGCCGGCCTCATCCAGCGGCGGAGAAAAGGCCGCAATCGCCCAGTTCCCGGGAAAGACCGCCATGATCCCTCCCCCGACCCCACTCTTTGCGGGAAGACCCACGTCGTATTGCCAAGTCCCACTCGTGTCATACAATCCTTCGACGGCCATTTCGGCGAGGATTTTCGGGACATAGGCCCTTTCCAGGAGTCGCTTTCCCGACACTGGATTGACCCCGCCGTTCGCCAGAGTTCCCGCCATGATCGCGAGATTTCTCGGTGTAACGGCCACCGAGCATTCCCGGGTGTATACGTCGCACGCCTCCATCGGATCGCTGTACATAAACTTGGCGCTCTCAAGCAGATATGCGATGGCGCGGTTATGCTGGTTGGTGTCGGACTCGGACTTGAACACATCCTTGTTGAGCGGAAGCTCCGCATCTGCAAAATCGTCCATGTTCTTGCTGATCTTTTGCCAGCGCTCGTCGGCGCTGCTCCCTTTCACCAGACTGACGGTCGCCATGGCGCCGGCGTTCACCAGCGGGCTCAACGGATTGCCCTTATGCAATTCCAGGGCGATGACTGAATTGAAAGGCAGCCCCGTACCATTGGCGCCGAGCTTATTCTTCACGACATCCGGCCCCGACTCGCTCATGACTAGCGCGAGTGTGAATACTTTCGCGACGGACTCGATGGCGAACGCGTAGTTCGTATCGCCCGCCTCAATCACCTTGCCCTCCGGCGTTACGATTACGATGCCGAAGAGTTGAGATGGGACACCGGCGAGATAGGGGATGTAGTCAGCGTTCTTGCCATCGGTCACCGAAGCGAAGCGCGCGTGAGCCTCGTCGACAAGTTGCTTGAAACGACGCTCATCTATGGGTTCGGGATTCACCCGCGCTTGGGCGCGGGCCGCGCCGGAGCATAGCGGCGAGGCCGCGATCACAGCGCCCGCTGCGCCGATCGTCATTAATCGCCTTCGCGACAATGCGTGGGCGGAGAGGACGCCGGCTTCTTTGCGTGTGCCGTATGCCATGAAAAATTCCTTTCAGACGCCATCTTCCGGAGCGTTCAGACATGAGGAGATCGCGGCTGATGTGGCCCGCCATCGCGATTTTGACCGGGCGATCTCGGCGACGCGTCGCCGCGTCGCCGTTTGCGCAGGTGGGAGGCGTCAGGCCGCCTTCCGGATTGGCGCGATCACCGGCGTCGCCGCTCGCCACGACGACTGTTTAAGCATTCCGATCAGCAGCGGTAGGCCAGTGAACACAACTGTGCCGCCCACGACCAGCCAGACGTAAAGCGTCGGGCTTCCGACCGGCAGTTGCGTCGGCGGAAAGAAGCCGACGAGGAATGAGAACGCGACGCCGACGAAGCCGACGCCGGCGATGATCCACATCCCCATGGTTCCGCCCGGCACGCGATAGCTGCGCTTCAGATCCGGCTGCGAATACCGCAGGCGGATCGCCGCGGCGTACATCAGCATATACATGATCAGGTAAAGCGTGATCGTCATCGCGCTGAGCAGGAAGAACGCGACGCTGACGTCGGCCATGACGAAATAGGCCAGCGAGAGGACGGTGACGATCGCGCCTTGCACGATCAGAATGCTGATCTGCACGCCATTCTTGTTGGTCTTGGCCAGGATCGGCGGGATTTCGCCCTCCTGAGCCGTCCAAAGCAGGCCGCGGCTGGGACCGCTGATCCACGACATCACGCCGCCGATTCCGCCGAACGCCAGCAACAGGCAGATGATCGGCGTCGCCCAGGCGATCCCGAAACGCGTGAATATCTGCTGGAACGCCTTCATGAGTCCTTCCTGAAGATTGATCTGCGCATCAGGCAGCACGGTCGCCACGGCGAACGAGCCGAGGGTGAACAAGAGAATGACCGCCACCGAGGCGATTAACATGGCGACGGGGAATTGCCGCTTCGGGTCGGACATCTCGTTGGCGTGCACGGCGTGCACCTCGACGCCAGCGAACAGCAGAATAATGCCAGCGAGAAAGGCGATGTCGCCCAATCCGGTGATGTTGGGAAAATAGCGGGGATGGGCGTGACCGCCCGCCATCGACATGACCGAAGTCGAGTCCGTCGCAGCGGGGTGCAACAAGGCGATCGGGTTGCCCTGAGCGATCCAGATCACCGCCAGAACCATGATCACCACACCGGGTAGCACCGTTCCCAAAAGAAAGGCCCAACTTGTCACTTTAGCGATGGTGCTCACGCCGCGCAGCGTGATCAGCGTCGCGACCCAGTAAGCGGCGATGCAAAAGATGCCGACGTAAATGCCGTTGTTCGCCAGATCCGGCTTGCCCACGACATAGGCGATAGCGGCTGCAGCGAACGCAAGCACGGTCGGGTACCAGACCACGTTCTGGATCCATTGCAGCCAGATGGCGACAAAACCCCAACGGGAGCCGAACGCTTCCTTCACCCAGGTGTAGACGCCGCCTCCCCTGTCGCCGAAGGCGCCGCCGAGTTCGGCAGAAACCAACGCGGCGGGAATGAGAAAGATGAATGTCGCGAATGCGATGTAGACGAACAGCGTCAGTTGCTCCTTGGCCATCATCGGCAGGCCGCGCAGACTGACGACAGCCGCGGCCGTCATCATCGCAATACTGAAGGTGGAAACCACCGCTAATTTGGATTGGGCCATCGTAACCTCCCTCTGTTCGGAAATCAGTGATGAAAGGTCGGCCCGGCGGCCGAACGCGAAACAGGATTGGCTTGCAGATGCTCGAGCGCGCGACCGAGATCGTCGAGCAACAGTTGCGCGAGATCGCGGCTGACGCCGTGGCGGATGAGCACACGCTGGATGATTGTCGTCTGACGGTTTGCCGGCAGCGGATAGGAGGCGATCAGCCAGCCGCGCATGCGGACCCGTTCGGACAGGTCGTAGAGCGTGAAGCCGTAGTTATGGCCTTCCTTGAGCTTGTAACAGACCGCCGGCAGGGCCCCTTTGCCGTCGTAAACCAGCTCCAGCGGTCCAAGCTTGGCGATCTCGCCGCCGAGCCATTGCGCGGTGTCGGCGCAGGCCTGCTGGATCCGCGTATAGCCCTCGCGGCCGAGCCGCAGGAAATTGTAGTATTGCGCGATGATCTGACCGCCGGGTCGGCTGAAATTCAGCGCGAAGGTCGGCATCTGACCGCCGAGATAGTCGACGTTGAAGATCAGCTCGTCAGGCAGATCCTCCTTGTCGCGCCAGACCACCCAACCCACGCCGAGCGGCGCCAGTCCGTATTTGTGGCCCGAGGCGCTGATCGATTTGACCCTTTCGACGCGGAAATCCCATTCCAACTCCGGCTCGACAAACGGCGCGATGAATCCGCCGCTGGCGGCGTCGATGTGGATCGGGATGTCGAGGCCGGTCTCGCGTTGGAGGTCGTCGAGCGCCGCCGCCAGCGCCGCGACCGGTTCGTAGACGCCGGTGAACGTCACGCCGAGCGTCGGAATGACGCCGATCGTATTCTCGTCGCAATACTTCTTCAGGTCCTCGGGACGCAGCCCCAGGGCGTCGCCTTCGAGCGGGACCTGGCGAATCTCCACGTCGAAATAGCGCGCGAACTTATGCCAGCACACCTGCACCGGCCCGCAGACGAAATTTGGCTTGGCGTACGACTTGCCGGCGGCGATGCGCCGGTTGCGCCATCGCCACTTCAGCGCCAGGCCGCCGAGCATGCAGGCCTCGCTCGATCCGGTGGTCGAGCAACCCACAGTCTTGCGGGCGCCCGGCGCGTGCCAGAGATCAGCGATCATGTGCACGCAGCGATTTTCGATCTCTGCGGTCTGCGGATACTCGTCCTTGTCGATCATGTTCTTGTTGATCGAATCGGCCATCAACTGACGGCCTTCCGGCTCCGACCACGTCGTGCAGAACGTCGCCAGATTCTGACTGGAATTGCCATCGAGAAGCAGTTCGTCATGCACCAGATCGTAAATAGGCTGCGCAGCGGAGGAGAGGTGCGGGATGCGGTATCTCGGGAGCCGCCGGGTGGCGGACTCGGTTGCGTATACGTCCTCAATCTCCGACTCGCCGGACCCTGTGATCCTGTGCAGCGGCATAATAGTCTCCTGTTTAGTGATCGTTCCGCTCGACGCGCGAACGCCGTCGACGCGTTTGTGGCGGCGACCTTAGTTCGCGGCGGATAGGTGGAAAGGATCGGAAACTACCTAGTGCCGGGTTCGGTCGATCAGCCGGGTCCTCTGTCCATGTCTTCAGGATCGCAGCGCGCGGGCACCGAAAAGAGACTGGGTAGTTTCCGAGTCTGTCTTCATGGCAGCGTCATCGCTTAGCGTCATCTCGTCGGACGACGCGCTGACGAATAGTTCGCCTCGCTCGTGGCGCGCTTTAGCGTCAAGCAGCGCTCAAAGTGACTGCACGGTGCCGCCTTGTCCCAAGGAGATCGCCATGGAAAAGCTGGAAACGGCAATCGCCGTATTCTCGAATCACGATGCGGCGGAGGGCGCGGTGAAGACCCTGACGGCAGGCGGTTTCGCCATGAAGAACCTCAGCGTCGTCGGCAATGGCTATCATTCGGAAGAGAAGGTGGTCGGCTTCTACAGCACCGGCGACCGGATCAAGTTTTGGGGCTCTCGCGGCGCCTTCTGGGGCGGCTTCTGGGGCCTGTTCTTCGGCGGCCTATTCCTGGCGTCGCCGGTAACAGGGCCGGTCGTGGTCCTCGGATTTCTCGCCACGATCATCGTCGCCGGCATCGAGAACGCCGTCGTTGTCGGTGGAGTAGCTGCGCTTGCCGCCGCGCTCTATAGCATCGGCGTGCCAAAAGACAGCGTGCTTCAATACGAGTCCGCCATCAAGGCCGACAGCTTTCTCGTCATGGCGCGCGGCACGGCGGAAGAGATCGCCCGCGCCAAGACCATCCTCGGCGCGACCAATCCGTTACGACTCGATATTCACCGCGATGCGGACGCCATCGCCCCTGCGGCGTCCTCTGTTCCTGCCGCCGCTTGAACCGCTGAAGGGCAACGTCGCTGTAGTCGCCAAACGCTGGGCACGAAAGCCAACCGCGAAGAAGCCGCGACCCGCCTGATCCGGGTGCTTCGCGGGAGGCTTGCGCTGCTCTCGCGGAGCTGCACCACATGTCAATGATGGCCGAGGAGATGCCCAGAGTTCGCAGTCTGTGCTGAGTGGTGTCGAAATTCGCGCGCCCGAACAGATCCGAACGCCCGACCTCCCAGATTTGTAGTCGGAGTTCGACGTTACCATTTCATGACGGCATTCGAGAGCCCCAGGTAGGCTAGGACTGACCGCTACGGGCGCAAGGTAGGCTGTCTGCTTGTGCCCGGAGCTGGCCGTGAACGGACTGGTCGCTTTGGGCAATCAAAATGTCGAAGCGGACATCCACTCCTGCATAGTGTCGCGGCGACTGTCGACCTGTCGCTCAGACCGCATATGCAAAGAACAACTACAGCGCGCTGCGGCGACGCCAACGGCGCAAGCACACTCAACGAGAGCAACGGCACGCTGCCAAAGTGAACCCGCGTGGGAGTCAAGAAAACGTGCGCGCCAGTTATTGCGGCCGAACTAGAGAAGGCGGCGCCGCGTGTGACCACGATAAAGAGCAATCCGAACAAGGAGGCGCTCGCTGCGCCTGCCGTGACGCAGATGTTGTCCCCGTTGTGGAGCATTTGGAGCCATGATCGGGACCAGGCGCGATACTAGCCATTCAACGGGCGACACGCCTCAGCCTTGCGTTCAATGAGGGGTCCTGCAAGACGCGAACTGGGACCCTATTTAAGTCGGGTAAAGCGGGGTCTTTGCGCTGACCCCGCTCAAGCCGACCTCGCCAGAAGTTTAGCGCGCGGACCTCTCGCCTGTTTGCGGTGGGGCCGAACGCCTCTGGAGCCGCTAAGGCACTCCGCGTGCGAGCCCTTTCCTAAGGTGAATCTGGTGGCCATCGGGGAGATGCCGGCTAAGTAGATTCCGATCCTATCGCGTCGGGGCGCGACGATTGAAATTACCCAGCCTGCGGCAATACCGAGCGATCCGCGTCATGAGGGCCTGCTTAAGCCCTCGCCCTTCGCTTCGCATTCGCCATCAGGAAGGATGGATGACATGTTGAGCAAACTCGCCCTCGTCGCCGCCGCGGCCATCGTTGCCAGCGCGAGTCTCGCCGTTAATTTCGCCGCCGCGGAACCCATCCGACTGCACGGAGGAGGAGGCGGACATGCCATGCATTCCGCGTCGCACAGTGTCGGCGGGCGCGGCTTCAGCGGACGCAGCTTCGCCGGAACGCGATCCTTCCGCTCGGGCAGCTTCGCCGGCCGCGCCGGCGTCGGACGATTCGCGCTCGGCCGCTCCTTCGGCGGCCTCCTGGGACATCCAGCGGTGCACACAGTCGCTTTCGGCCGCCCCGGCGCAGCGTCGCATTTCGCAGCGGAACAGGCCTATCGCCATGGCGCGTATGGTTGGCAGGGCTACCATCGCGGCTATGTCGGCTGGGGCGGCCCG
>Ga0302319_10015906_pt1 | contig 13895 bp, 8 predicted proteins | sample Bog_T0_2_FD_203319 | JGI IMG/M metagenome (GOLD analysis project Ga0302319, IMG submission 203319) | Peat permafrost microbial communities from Stordalen Mire near Abisko, Sweden - Bog_T0_2 | ecosystem: Environmental > Terrestrial > Soil > Wetlands > Peat | place: Sweden: Abisko, Stordalen Mire...
GCACTACCCGCAAGGAGACGCCGAGGGGATCGTTGATGGCGAGGTACTTCGGGCCGAGCTCGCCGAGGGTGATGTGGAGGAAGGTGATGACGGCGAAGCCAAGGACGACGGCGATGGTATTGACCACGGCAGGGGCGTGGATGCCGACGAGGCCGAAGACAGGCTCGATCAATTGGGCAACATAGGGCTCGCCGACCCAGCCGAGGGCGAGGCTGGCCATGGTGACGCCAAGCTGGGTGGCGCTCAGGTAGGCATCGAGATGCTCCGTGACATGTCGGGCGAATACGGCGCGGCGGTCGCCTTTCTCGATGAGGGAATCGAGCTGGCTGGAGCGGATCTTTACGATCGAGAACTCGGCGATGACGAAGAAGCCGTTGACGGCAACGATGAGAAGTACGCCGAGGAGCTTGAAGAAAATGACGTCGGGGGCCTCCCATTGGGAGGCAATGGTGTAGCCAAGCAAAACGGCATCAGGGGTCGTATGCATTGGAAATAAGAAGGGCTCGCGACCGCACGGCCGCGAGCCTTATCAAGGGAAGTCCGCCGAGGGGGACTACCAACTCGACTTGGTAACCCCCGGGATCATCCCCTGTGTGGCGAGCTCGCGGAACGCGATACGGGAAAGCTTGAACCGGCGGATAAAGGAACGGCGGCGCCCGCTGGTCTGGCAGCGGTTGGTCATGCGGGTGGGGCTGGCGTTGCGGGGCAACTGGGTGAGGCCGATGTAATCCTTCTTGGCCTTCAGCTCGGCGCGCAATGCGGCGTATTTCTGGACGGTAGCCGCCTTGCGTTTTTCACGTTCAATCCAACTCGTTTTAGCCATACAGTATTCTTAGGGAGGTAGGAAGATAGGGAGGCGGCGGGGAAATGCAAGGGGAAATTTTGAAGTTCAAGCATCCGCCGTGTCGGCGAGGCGGGCCCAGATCCAGCAGAGGTCGGAGAGGCGGTTGAGGTAGCGGGATAGCTCGGGGTTGAGCGAAGGTTGGGCTTCCTTCAGCATCACGACGCGGCGCTCTGCGCGGCGGCAGACAGTACGGGCCAGGTCGAATGCGGCGCCGAGTTGCGTACCCCCGGGCATTGCCCAGTCCTCGAAGGAGACTTTGGTTTCGCCACCGTGGACGAGGGCGGTCAGGCGGTCGGTGGCGGCGGAGTCGATGCTGTCGCGCTTCTTTTGCTCGTACCGGGCGCGGTCCTCGTCGAGGAGGGCGAGTTCGCCCATGAGGATGACGAGTTCCTTCTGGATCCGGAGGATCTCGGTGTTCAAAGGGCCGGGGCCGGCAGCGGCGCGTGCGATGCCGAGGGCGGCGTTGAATTCGTCGACGGCGCCGCAGGCCTCGAGGTGGAGGTCGGTCTTGGAGACGCGGCGATTGAAGAGCAGGCCACTGGAGCCGTCGTCACCAGTGGTTGTAGAGATGGACACGGGAAGGATTACGGAAGAACCGGGCACGGCGAGCGATGCCGTACCCGGTTTCCGTTTGAGCCCATGGCAGGCCGGTTAGGCGGCTGCGACGGGGTTCAAGTTCAGGTTCAAGTTCAAGTAGGGGAGCTGCGCCCTCCCGCTCGAAGCGTGCTAGCCGGCGACCGGCTGGGGCTCGTCGAAGGGGACGACGGGGGCGCCGACGGGTTCGCCGAGCTGGATTACGTTGATATTGCGATGGGTCATGAACCCGGTGCCGGCGGGAATCAGATGGCCCATGATGACGTTTTCCTTGAAGCCGCGCAGGTGATCGATCTTCCCGAGCGTGGCGGCTTCCGTAAGGACGCGGGTGGTGTCCTGGAAGGAAGCGGCGGAGATGAAGGAATCGGTCTCGAGTGAGGCCTTGGTGATGCCAAGGAGGACGGGGCTGGCCTCAGCGGCCTTGCCACCCTTCTCCGTGACGGCGATGTTCTCGCGCTCGAACTCGAGCTTGTCGACCTGATCGCCCCAGAGGAGCGAGGTGTCGCCGGGATCGGTGATCTTCACCTTGCGGAGCATCTGGCGGACAATGATCTCGATGTGCTTGTCGTTGATCTCGACGCCCTGGAGGCGGTAAACCTCCTGGACCTCGCCGACGAGGTGCTCCTGAAGCTCCTGAGGTCCGCAGACATCCAAGATCTCGTGCGGAACGACGGGACCATCGGTGAGCTGCTGGCCTTTCTTCACGAAGTCGCCCTTGAAGACGATGACGTGCTTGTTGAGCGGGATGAGATGCTCCTCCTCGGAGCCGGTCTCGACATCCTTGATGATGACCTTGCGCTTGCCACGGACAGTGCCGCCGATCTCGACGATGCCGTCGATACGGGCGATCTCACAGGCGTCCTTGGGACGGCGGGCCTCGAACAGCTCGGCCACGCGGGGCAGACCGCCGGTGATATCCTTGGTCTTGGCGATCTTGCGCGGGGTCTTGGCGAGGAGGGCGCCGGCGGCGGCTTTCTTGCCCTGCTCGACGGAAACGTGGGCGCCGGCCGGGATGGAGTAGCTGGCGAGGATCTCGCTGGTCTTGTCATCGACGATGACGATCTGCGGATGCAAATCCTCCTTGTGCTCGATGACGACGGTGCCCATGACGCCGGTGGCTTCGTCCACCTCTTTCTTGATGGTGACGCCCTGGATCATGTCGCGGAATTCGACCTTGCCGGCCTTCTCCGTGAGGATGGGGACATTGTACGGATCCCACTTCACGAAGTCCTGGCCCTTCTTGACCTGTTCGCCGTCGCCGACCTCGATGACGGAACCGATGACGATGGTGTAACGCTCGAGCTCGCGGCCATCCTTGCCGTGGACGGTGATGGAGCCGTTCTTATTGAGAGCGATCCAGGTGCCGTCGAGGGCCTTGATGGTACGGAGATCGTTGAAGCGGATCTCGCCGTCGTTCTTGGCCTTCACAACCGGCTGCTTGAAGGTGCCGGTGGCGGTACCGCCGATGTGGAAGGTACGCATGGTGAGCTGGGTGCCGGGCTCGCCGATGGACTGGGCGGCGATGATGCCGACAGCCTCGCCGAGCTTGACCGGAAGACCGGTCGCCAGGTTACGGCCATAGCACTTGACGCAGACACCACGCTTGGACTCGCAGGTGAGCACGGAGCGGATCTTCAGTTGCTCATGGCCGATCTTTTCGACGCTCTGGGCGGTGAGCTCATCGATCAACTGATCACGCTTGAGCAGGACCTTGCCGGAGACCGGATCCTTGACCGTCTCGCAACTGACGCGGCCAATGATGCGCTGGCTGAGATCGACGACCTCGTCATCGCCCTCGTAGATGGCGCGGACAAGGATGCCATTGGTGGTGCCGCAATCGGGCTCCGTGATGATGACATCCTGGGCGGCGTCCACGAGCTTGCGGGTGAGGTAGCCGGAATCGGCGGTCTTGAGGGCGGTATCTGCCAGGCCCTTGCGGGCGCCGTGCGTGGAGATGAAGTACTCCATGACCGAGAGTCCCTCGCGAAAGTTCGAGGTAATGGGGCGCTCGATGATCTCGCCTGAAGGCTTGGCCATGAGGCCGCGCATGCCTGCGAGCTGCTTGACCTGCTGGCGATTGCCACGGGCGCCGGAATCGACCATGAGGTAAACGGGATTGAGTTCCTTGCGGCCCTCATTGTGCTCGAGGGTCCGGAACATGACGTTGGCGATTTCCTCGCCAGCGTGGGTCCAGATGTCGATGACTTTGTTGTAGCGCTCACCGTCGGTGATGATGCCGCGGCGGTACTGCTGCTCGACCTGGGCGATCTGCTTGTAGGCGCTATCGAGCTCGAGCTGCTTCTCGCGCGGGATGATCATGTCCGAGATACCGATGGAGATGCCGGCGCGGGTGGCCCAGCGGAAGCCGAGCTCCTTGAGCAGGTCGAGGGTCTCGACGGTGGCAACGTGGCCGGCGGTCCGGTAGGTGCGGAAGATGACGTCGGAGAGCTGCTTCTTGCCGCAAGGCTTGTTGAAGAAGCCGAGACCGGCAGGCCAGATCTGGTTAAAGATCACGCGGCCGGCGGTGGTCTCGAGGACGCGGGTGGTCGCGTCGCCATAGACGGTACCGGGCTTGCCGAGGTCCGGGTTCTGGTAGCGAATCCGGTCGTGGATGCGGAGGGAACCCTCGGAAAGGGCGAACTCGACTTCGACATCATTGGCGAAGAGGGAGAGGCGCTCTTCCTTCTGGACTTCTTTCTGAACGGCCTTGCGCGGGTTCTGCGTGAGGTAATAGCAGCCGAGGACGATGTCCTGTGACGGGGTCGTGATCGGTTTGCCGCTCGAGGGCGAGAAGATGTTATTGGGGGCCAGCATCAACATGCGGGCTTCCATCTGCGCCTCGACGGAAAGCGGGACGTGGACGGCCATCTGGTCACCATCGAAGTCCGCGTTGTAAGCGGTGCAAACGAGCGGATGAATGCGGATGGCCTCACCCTCGATGAGCTGGGGCTCGAACGCCTGAATGGAGAGGCGATGCAGGGTGGGAGCGCGGTTCAGGAGAACCGGGTGGCCCTTGGTAACCTCCTCGAGGATGTCCCAGACCTCCGGGGTCTGGCGCTCGATCATCTTCTTGGCGCTGCGGACGGTGTGGACGTAGCCACGCTCCTTGAGCACACGGATGATGAATGGCTCGAACAGAACGAGGGCCATCTTCTTGGGAAGACCGCACTGGTTGAGCTTGAGCTCCGGACCGATGACGATGACGGAACGGCCGGAGTAATCGACGCGCTTGCCGAGCAGGTTCTGGCGGAAACGGCCGCCCTTGCCCTTGAGCATATCGGAGAGGGACTTGAGCGGGCGATTACCGGCGCCGGTGACGGCGCGGCCATGGCGGCCATTGTCAAAGAGGGCATCGACGGCCTCCTGGAGCATCCGCTTTTCATTCCGGATGATGACGTCCGGGGTCTTGAGCTGGAGCAGGTTTTTGAGGCGGTTGTTGCGGTTGATGACGCGGCGGTAAAGATCGTTGAGATCCGACGTGGCGAACCGGCCACCCTCGAGGGGGACGAGCGGACGCAGGTCGGGAGGGATGACGGGGAGCACGTCGAGGATCATCCACTCGGGACGGGTGTGGGAGCTGGCGAAGCCCTGGACGAGCTTAAGGCGCTTGGCGAGCTTCTTACGGACCTGCTTGGAGCGGGTGGTGCCCATCTGCTCCTCGAGCTCCCCGTTGAGCTTGGCGAGATCGATGCTGGCGAGCAGGAGCTTGATGGCCTCCGCGCCCATGCCGGCGGTGAAGCTTTCACCGTATTGATCCTGAGCCTCGCGGTACTCGGTCTCCGTGAGGAGCTGGCAGCGCTGGAGGGGAGTGTTGCCGGGATCGATGACGATGTAATCCTCGTAATAGATGACGCGCTCGAGATGGCGGGAAGTCATGTCCAGCATCAGGCCGATGCGGGAGGGCATGCACTTGTAGAACCAGATGTGGGAAACGGGCACAGCCAGCTCGATATGGCCCATGCGGTCGCGACGGACGCGTGAGAGAGTGACCTCTACGCCGCAACGGTCGCAGATGACGCCCTTGTGCTTGATGCGCTTGTACTTGCCGCAGGAGCATTCCCAATCCCGCGTGGGACCGAAGATGCGCTCGCAGAAGAGGCCGCCTTTCTCGGGCTTAAAGGTGCGGTAGTTGATGGTTTCCGGGTTCTTGACTTCACCCTTGGACCAGGAACGGATGGCATCGGGGGAAGCGACAGTGATGCCGACCTGATCGAAGCCGACGCCACGCTCCTCACCGAAGATTTCGCGAATATTTGGTTCAGCCATAGGAATTGAGTGCTAACTGGGTTTGCGGACGAAAAAGGAGAACTTAAAGTTCTGCGCCGGGTATGGGATGCAGAGGGATCAAGTTCAGGTTAATGGATGTTCAGGTGTTAGATGATGCCGTCGTTGGTCAACGCAGGGGCTTTGCTGCCCACTTTTACATCGAGGCCGAGGCTCTTCATTTCCTTGATGAGGACGTTGAAGGACTCGGGAGTGCCGGCTTCAAGGGAGTTGTCGCCCTTGACGATGGACTCGTAAATGCGGGTGCGGCCCTGGACGTCGTCAGACTTGACGGTGAGGAGCTCCTGCAAGGTATAAGCAGCGCCATAGGCCTCGAGGGCCCAGACTTCCATCTCGCCGAAACGCTGGCCACCGTACTGGGCCTTGCCGCCGAGCGGTTGCTGGGTGACAAGGGAGTAGGGACCGACGGCCCGGGCGTGGATCTTATCCGCGACCAAGTGGCCGAGCTTGAGCATGTAGATGTAGCCGACGACGACCTGCTGGTCGAAGGAATCGCCAGTGCGCCCGTCATAGACGGTGGCCTTGCCGTTCTCGGTGATCCAGGTGTATCCGTCGATCTTCTTGGCCTCGCGCAGATACTCGCGGATTTGATCCTCGTGGATGCCGTCGAAGACGGGGGTGGCGACTTTGAACCCGAGGGCCTTCGCGGCGACGCCAAGGTGAGTCTCGAGGACCTGTCCAACGTTCATACGGCTGGGCACGCCAAGCGGGTTCAGGACGATGTCCACGGGCTTGCCATCGGCGAGGAAAGGCATGTCCTCCTCCGGGGTGATGCGGGCGACGACGCCCTTGTTGCCGTGGCGTCCGGCCATTTTATCGCCAACGGAGAGCTTGCGCTTGCTGGCGATGAAGACCTTGACCTGCTTGATGATGCCGGGGTCGATGTCATCGCCACTCTCGAGGCGATCCATGGAGCGCTCGTGCTCGAGCTCGAGCTCGGCGAACTTGTGCTCGAAGTTGCCGATGATCTCGCGGATCTTATTGCGGATCGGCGAGGGGTCGATATCGACGTGATCATAGACGCCGGCCAGCTTGCGCAGGAGGGTCTTGGTGATCTTGCGATTGGCCGGGATGATGATCTCGCCGGTCTGCGCGTTGACGACATCGAGCGGAATTTTTTCGCCGAGAAGGATATTGGAGAGGGCCTCGGTGAGCTGCTCGTGGAGTTCCTCCTTCTTCTTCTGGTATTCTTCCTGGATCTGCTTGGCCTGGCGCTTGGACTCGGCGGGGGTGACCTTGGTGCGGGCGACTTCCTTGCGGGAGGAGACCTTGACATCCATGACGATGCCGTAGGTGCCGGAAGGAACGGTGAGGGAGGTATCCTTCACGTCCGCGGCTTTCTCGCCGAAGATGGCGCGCAGGAGGCGCTCCTCGGGGGCGAGTTCGGTCTCGCTCTTGGGGGTGATCTTGCCGACGAGGATGTCGCCGGGCTTGACCTCCGCACCGATACGGATGACGCCATCCGGGCCGAGGTTGCGCAGGGCTTCCTCGGAGACGTTCGGGATATCGCGGGTGATTTCCTCGGGGCCGAGCTTGGTGTCACGGGCGCCGATCTCGAATTCATCGATATGGATGGAGGTGTAGATGTCCTCCTTCACGATGCGCTCGGAGATCAGGATGGCGTCCTCGAAGTTGTAGCCATTCCATGGCATGAACGCGACGAGGACATTGCGGCCCAGGGCGAGCTCGCCGAGTTCCGTGTTGGGGCCGTCGGCAATGACGTCGCCCAACTTAACGGCCTGGCCTTTCTTGACGATGGGGCGCTGGTTGACGCAGGTACCGGCGTTGGAACGCATGAACTTGCGCAACTCGTACACGTAGATGCCCTCCTCGGGGTCGTGCTTGATCTTCTTTTTGCCCTCGGGGAGGTGACCGTCCTTGGTGACGATGATGAGTTCGGCGGTGACGCTGGCGATCTTGCCATTGGACTCCGAGACGATGACGGCGCGGGAATCGCGGGCGACCTTGCCTTCCATCCCGGTGCCGACGAGCGGGGACTCGCTCACGAGGAGCGGGACGCCCTGGCGTTGCATGTTCGAGCCCATGAGCGCGCGGTTGGCGTCGTCATGCTCGAGGAAGGGAATCAGTGAAGCAGCGACGGAGACGAGCTGCTTCGGCGAGATGTCCATGTAAGTGATGCGGGCGGGCTCGACCTCGAGGAAGTCGCCCCGGTAGCGGACGGAGACTTTTTCGCCGACGAAGTTCCCGTTATCGTCGAGGGGCGCATTGGCCTGGGCGACGAGGAAGGCTTCCTCGCGGTCGGCGGTGAGGAAATCGATCGCGCCGGTGACGCGGCCGCTCTCGACCTTGCGGTAGGGAGTCTCGATGAAGCCGAACTCATTGATGCGGGAGTAGGTGGACATCGAGTTGATGAGGCCGATGTTGGGGCCTTCAGGAGTCTCGATGGGGCAGATACGGCCGTAATGGGAAGGATGGACGTCGCGGACCTCGAACCCGGCGCGGTCGCGGGAAAGACCTCCTGGCCCAAGGGCGGAGAGACGGCGCTTGTGGGTCAGCTCCGAGAGAGGATTGGTCTGGTCCATGAACTGGGAGAGCTGGGACCGGCCAAAGAAGTCGCGGATAACGGCGGAGAGAGCCTTCGGGTTGATGAGCTTCTGCGGGGTCATGCCCTCAATATTGACGTCGAACAAGGTCATGCGCTCCTTGACGAGGCGCTCCGTGCGGGCGAGACCGACGCGGCATTGATTGGCGAGGAGCTCGCCAACGGTACGGACGCGCCGGCTGCCGAGATGATCGATATCATCGAGGGAGCCTTCGTTATGGAGGAGGCGGATGAGGTACTTGGTGGCGGCGATGAAATCGTCGTTGGTCATGATCCGCTCAGCGAGATCGACATTGATGCCGAGCTTCTGGTTGATCTTGTACCGGCCGACGCGGCCGAGGTCATATTTCTTGGCGTCGAAGAAGAGGCGCTTGAGCAGGCCTCGCGCGTTGGCAACGGTGGGGGGATCGCCAGGGCGGAGACGGCGGTAGATGTCCTTCAGGGCCTCTTCCTCATCGTGGGCGGGATCCTTTTTCAGGGACTTGATGACGGTGTCGTCGTCCTTGGTATCGACGACCTTCACGGACTTGAGGCCGAGGGCAAGGATCTGGCGGATGGTGGCCTTGGTGAGCGGCTCGAATGCACGGGCGACGGTGATCTCTCCATCGCGAACATCGCCGATGAGAACCTTGGTGGCGATGTCGTCGTCCTCGAGCTTCTCGCTGAGGGTGAGGTCCTCGACCTTGTAAAAGAGGTTGATGATGTCCTCATCCGAGCCATAGCCGAGGGCGCGCAGGAACGTGGTAGCGAGGAACTTGCGCCGACGCTTGCGGCGGTCCAGGTAAACGTAGAGGAGGTCGTTGGTATCGAACTGCACCTCGAGCCAGGAACCGCGATCCGGAATGATGCGGAACGAGTAGAGGGTCTTGCCGTTGAGATGGAGTGAGGACTCGAACGCGATGCCGGGCGAACGGTGCAACTGGGAGACAACGACGCGCTCGGCGCCATTGATAACGAAAGTGCCCTGCGGAGTCATGAGCGGGATCTCGCCCATGTAGACTTTCTCCTCCTTGACGCCCTTCTCTTCCTTGAGGCGGAAGGTGACGTGGAGCGGTGCGGAAAAGGTCTGGCTCTCGCGCTGGCACTCGAGGGCGCTCATCTTGGGATCGCCGATGTCGTAGGAGACGAAGTCCAGGACGATCTTCTCGTCATAGCTCTCGATGGGGAAGACCTCGCGGAAGACGGCCTGGAGGCCGACATCCTGGCGCTTGGACGGGGTGACGTCCTTCTGGAGGAATTCAACGTAGGAATTGAGTTGAACCTCGATGAGGTTTGGGGGCTCGGACGCTTCCTTGAGTTTACCGAAGTAGATTCGCTCGGACATATGCAGTGTTTTTGGTTTTGCCTGCTCAGAACGGTCCCTTCAGGCTTGGGACCGAGTGTGAGACAGGGCGGGATGTTATCCGTTCAGACAGGACCGATCAGTGATGAAGGGTGGACAGGAAGAAAAGACGAAGAAAACGAAAGCCATGCCGTGGTGTGGCGCGGCCTTCGTTTTCTCCGTCTTTGCGGTTGGCAGGAAACTCAGAGTACTCAGGTGATCCCCTGGAAATTGAGGGGTGAAGAAGCTAGAATAGGAATCGGCGCGCGGCAAGCGAAAAGTTTTCGCCGCCGCGGCGCACGATACGAAACAGGTGCGATTGGGAGATTTATTGGATCTCCACCTTGGCGCCGGCGGACTCGATCTTTTTCTTGATCTCGGCCGCTTCTTCCTTGGTAACGCCTTCCTTGATGGTCTTGGGAGCGCCTTCGACCAAAGCCTTGGCTTCGGCCAGGCCGAGCCCGGCGACGGAAGCGCGGACTTCCTTGATGACGGCGATCTTGTTGGGGCCGGCCTCCTTGAGGACGACATCAAAGGCGATTTTCTCCTCGGCAGGAGCGGCGGCTGCGCCACCAGCGGGTGCACCGGCTGCGGCGACGGCAACGGGAGCGGCGGCACTGACGCCCCACTTCGACTCGAGGGCCTTGACGAGTTCGGCAACCTGCAAAACGGTGAGGTTGCTGAGTTCTTCAACTAACGTGTTTGTATCGGGCATATAGCTTAATCGGTATCATCGCGCCCCGGAGCACCGGCGCATTTGAGAGGGGCAGCCGCCCCCCCGATGAGGAACCATTGGTTTTGGTGTTGTTTTTTGTTTCTCGCACCCCGCAAGGCGGGGCGCGAAAGCGTGTCCCGCGGGAGCGGGAAAAGAGGTTCGTGGTTTTTGCGGTTTAGGCAGCCGGCGCAGCTTCGGCCGGCGCGGCGTCAGTCGCAGCCGCTTCAGCCGGGGCTCCATCCTTCTCGGCCTTGGCACCGAGAATGCGGGCAAGCGAGGAAGCGGGTTCGTTAAGAGTGCGCACCAGGCGGGAGGCGGGCGCCTGGAGAACGCCGAGGAACTGGGCGAGAAGAACCTCGCGGGCAGGAAGATCGGCGATGGCCTTGATCTGGTCGCTCGATACGACGGACCGATCGATGATTCCGAGCTTGACGACGGGCTTCTGAAACTCGGCGACGAAAGTTTTGACGATCTTCGCGGCGGCGGCGACGTCCTTATCGCCGACGATGATGGCGGTCTGGCCCTTGAGATCACCAAGCTCCGGCAGGCCGGCATCCTTTGCGGCGCGGCGCAGGAATGTGTTCTTGACGACGTGGCAGCGGGCGCCGGCACCCGCCAAGCGGATGCGGAGCTCGCTGAATTGGTCGACGCGGAGGCCGGTGTAATCGGTGACGAAGAGGAAGGGCGAAGCGTTCAGCTTTGTAAGCAGGTCTTCGACGATGCTGGTTTTTTCGGGTCTCATGTGCTGGGCCGGTTGAGCTTAGGCTTTGAGGAAAGGGGTGGGATCGACGCGCATGCCGGGAAGCATGGTGGCGCTGAGGGTGACGTTCTCAATGAATGCGCCCTTTGCGGTCGAGGGGCGGGCCTTGACGACGGCCTCGATAACCGCAGCGCCGTTTTCGGAGAGGGAGGCGGGATCGAAGGAAAATTTACCAACGGGAACGGAGACGTTGCCGTTTTTATCGAGCTTGAACTCAACGCGGCCGGCCTTGACTTCCTTGACGGCCCTGGCGGTGTCATCGGTCACGGTGCCGGTCTTCGGGTTTGGCATCAGACCGCGCGGTCCGAGGACTTTGCCGAGCTTCCTGACCTCCGACATGGCAGCCGGGGTGGCGATGGCGACATCGAAATCCTGAAAGCCTTCCTGGCATTTCTTGACAAGATCCTCGAATCCGACGAATTCCGCGCCTGCATCCCGGGCGGCAGTCGCCGCAACGCCGGTGGCGAAAACGAGGACACGGACGGTCTTTCCGGAGCCGTGGGGAAGAGGGCAGGTGCCGCGGACCATCTGGTCGGACTGGCGGGGATCGACGCCGAGACGGAAGGAGAGAGTGACCGTCTGGTCGAACTTGGTGGGCGGGAGCGACTTGAGGAGGCTGATCGCCTCTGCAAGCGGGTAGGTCCTGTTGCCATCGACTTTCTCGAGGGCAGCGCGGTAGCGTTTGCTTCTGTTGGTGGCCATATTGGTTGCAGTGGTAGCGCCCCGGGTCATCCTGGGATGAGTACGAAGCTCCTGCGTTTTTGGTTGATTTTACCCGCGCAAACCCGAACCGACGGGACGAGCGGGAGGGTGGAGACTAGCGGAATCCGAACCAGTGTCAATGGGTTTTTAGGAATTTTTGATGGCCAAACCTGGTGCAGATCAAATCGGCAATCAATGTGCCCAGCCAAACCGATGTCAGTACATCCGAGAGATGATGGGCATTGAGCAGAAGCCGTGAGGCGGCAATACAAAGCGCGATTAAGGTAGCGGGCGTTGCGATGAGAAGCCGGTTACGTGGCGACAAAAGCAGCCACAAGGGCACGATACAGCCGATGGCCACGGCCGTATGCGCCGAGGGAAAGGATGAGTAACCGTAGCTGCCCGCGATCCATTTGCCGTGATTTCGCAGACCGTACCACCCAGCCGCGACGTTTGCGGAGGGGCGGGTCCTGCCCGTTAGGACGCGAAGGATATTCGCGACAAGCCCGCCCCCTACGGCGGATCCTAGCATGAGGAGCAGGATACGCGCGACAGCGGGGCGCTTCAGGAGCCATGCGATAAGGAGCAGGATCAGGATGAGGGCAATGATGGGCGGAAAATCGCCCCAGCGCGTGAAGAACTGCGCCGCGTGCCTGACACCGCGGTCCGGGTGTGCAGCGACCCAGGCAACCATACGGGCGTCGAAGAGAAAGGAGCCGGCGCATAACAGTGCCGCAAGCCCGTAGAGCAGGAATCGGCGGGTGCGAGGTTGGGAAGGTGAGGTCTCCGTGCGGTTCAGGTTCAAGGGTGGGATCCGGTTTAAGTGGGATTTCCGAGGAAACCACTGGATGCAGGCCGGCAATTCTGGATGATACCCCGAATGTCGAGCCGTGGGCTGTTGCTGTTATTTTTCGCCTTTCTAGGGCTTTATGCCGCGGGCGACTGGGCGCTGCCCCTGGTGGATAGGGACGAACCTCGGTTTGCCGAGGCCTCCCGGGAGATGCTGGAACGCGGGGATTTCATCGTGCCCTATTTCAACGACCAGGTGCGATTCGACAAGCCGCCGTTGATTTACTGGCTCCAGGACGCCTGTTACAAGCTCTTCGGCACGAGCGAATTCGCCGCCCGCCTCCCCAGTGGCGTGTGCAGCGCACTGACCACCGTCATCATCGCCGTGTGGGGGACCCAACTCTACGATGCCCGCACGGGTTGGCGCGCTGCCGTGATCTTCGGCCTTTGCGTGCAGACAATCGTCCACTCGCACGCCGCCGTCGCCGACATGGCGATGATCGCCGCGACCACGGCCTCCGCATGGGCGGGCTGGAATTGGCTCGCAGCCTGCCGAAAGCAGGAGCCGACCCACGTCTGGTGGCTTGCATTCTGGGGCCTGCTGGCCGTGGGCTTCCTCGCAAAGGGCCCCATCGCGTGGATCCCCATCGGCATGGTCGGCTGGAGCGCGGCGAAACTCGAGCGCGGCAAGCGTCCCGGCGCCTTCGCATGGAGCGCCGGCGTCCTGCTGATGCTGGCGCTGGTCGGCATCTGGGGCATCCCCGCGCTGATCCGCACGCACGGCCAATACGCCGCCGTCGGGCTGGGCAGACATGTCGTCATGCGCTCCGTTGCCCCCATGCAAGGCCACGGCGCAAAGACTTGGCGGACCTACGCCGCGACCTTCCCCTTTTATTTCATCACCGTATGGCCGAGCTTTTTCCCATGGTCACTCTGGCTGCCGGCGGCGGCGATGGAGCTTCTAACGCGCCGCAAGCAATGGCGCCCGGAGGAGAGCTACATGGTCACGGGGATCGTCCTGATATTCGGGATATTCACGCTCAGTTGGACGAAACTTCCCCATTATACCCTCCCGGCGTTCCCCCTGATGGCGCTGCTCCTTGCGGCGTGGTGGGACAGGAAAGGCCGGGACAAGGCATTCACGGTTGCCGCCGCAGGCATGGCAACGGCCGCGCTGGTGGTCGCCCTCATCGTCTGTCCCCTCGTACGCTCTCAATTCGCTTCCCAGCAACTCTACGAAGCCGCCTCGCCGTGGCTCACCAAGGGCATGGTACTGGGCGCCGTCGATTACCAGGAGCCCAGCCTCGTCTGGCTCTTCCGCAG
>Ga0302319_10015907_pt1 | contig 13895 bp, 2 predicted proteins | sample Bog_T0_2_FD_203319 | JGI IMG/M metagenome (GOLD analysis project Ga0302319, IMG submission 203319) | Peat permafrost microbial communities from Stordalen Mire near Abisko, Sweden - Bog_T0_2 | ecosystem: Environmental > Terrestrial > Soil > Wetlands > Peat | place: Sweden: Abisko, Stordalen Mire...
GCCTCCTTCTTCACTTGGATCTCGGTTCAACCAGTGGCCGGCTTGCGGGTTGTAGAACGCTTGGGCTTGATTAGGCAAAAGTGAAAACAGGCAGACTGCCAAAACCAGAATTGTGTATTGCTTTGTTTTCATAGTCCACCAAAGCGAGGCGCGGCCAAGCTTGTTTTTTGCAACTTTTGATAAAGCTAATCAATTGCCCCTCAAAGCGTCCAATACGGTTGGATCTTTGACAGTGAATAATATTTGTTTTGAGCCAAGCGGAGATGAAATCGCCGGGGCAGCTATCACTTTATTATGGCACACAATTATTAGACGCTTTCCAAAACTGTCTTCGGTGAGGTCTTTCAGCTTTGAAGCATCTTGATCACTAACGACGAGGATTACTGACTGCTCGCCAGGACGCCCGCTACCGCTATCTCCAGCAAAGACTTTTGCTTTGAAAGTTAAATCTGGAGACATTTTCAGTCTGCTGGCATCTGCACTACCTTGTGATTCGACAATACTCACTATGTTTGTGACACTATTATCTGCCGCCAAATATATTGAAAAGGGTTGTTCATCAAATGTTCCTTGAGATTCACCTCCTTGAACGGTCGCACCTGTCATGCCAGTAACTGGAGACCACCTGACAACGCGCCCTTCCTTTATATCAATACCGAACCCTATCATGTGGGGATCACTTTTTTGGCTATCTTCAAAAGAAAACATATAGGTAAGGAGAATCCAGTTTCCCATAATGTTCACGGCTGAAGCCGATCCAAACTTGTTCGTTACGTCTGCTGTGGTCATTCCAGGAAGGATTAGCCTGTTCAACTCGGCCTCACTGTAAACTTTCACGGTTTGAGGTTTGTCTGTCACCGTCTGTGACTCACTTGATCTGCGTTGGCAGCCTAATGTGGCAGCAAGCGCGATCAAGACGCAGAGAAGTAATGGTTTCATGTTCATAATATTCGTCATTCTATTTAGTGCATATATCCCTAAAATAAGGATCTGGCGTTTGATCTTCTATTGGTATTCGGTCATGCAGATTAGGATTCCCGTTTATATGGTGGATTAGCCAGTTAACCTCATTAAACTCGGATTTACGATAATCAGGTTTCCAAGCTGGACCGGACACCGAAGCTAGGTCAGCTTTAGCGGCGAAGCATGGCTTGTTAAAATACTGAGAAGAATTGTAAACAATTCGTTTGGATGGATTCTCGCCGAATTTTCCAGTAAGCAGGTATAGTTTTATCATACAGCAACCACAACAACTATTATTCTTCTTCGCTTGAGCTATGCAATCATCAATACCTTCTTTGATGTATTGATTTCGCTCTGCTTCTAACAATGCTGGGAGAAGCAGTTTGCCCGCCATCTCGATAGCACCAGCTGCGGCGCCTGCAGTGGTATCGCCCTTCTTTGAACCCACGGATTGATTATTTGGCACACCTATCCCGATAGGTGGGGCTGGCGGTGGAACTTGAATTATTTGCGTGGGAGGCAATTGAAAAGTCATAGGTAGGACAGAATTAAAGCCGGGAGTGATGGGGCTTGAACCGTCAAAAAGTCCTAGCACATCAATCCTGTCATTTGGATCTGAATAGACAAAAGAGTAAATATTCACACCTCCTCGTTCTCCGACAGGATCCCGGCTCAACCACCTTCCCGGATTCGGATTGTAAAACCGATAGCCGTAGTAATTTTGCCCCGAATCGTCATCCTGATACTTGGTTGAGAACCGGATTGGATTCGGCTTTGCCATCGGGCCGGTAGCGCGGATGATTTGGCCAAATGGATCATATTCATACTGTGCAACCGTGGTTCCATCCGCCGCGTTCACCAGCGCCGCTACATTGCCATTGCCATCAAAGGCTACAAAACAGTTCGTCGCCGCAGTTCCATAATATGTTTCCGACAGCAAGCCGCCCACACCACCCGCACCCTGCAACGAACCGCTCAAATCCATGCCCCAAATATAACTCCGAATCAGCGCGCCATTCGCAGCAGTCTCGGCAATCAAATTCCAACCGTCATAAACAAACCGGTTGGTGGACACCGCGACGTAGCTTGTCCCATTGTTCGTCGAGACAATCTTCTGGATTCTCCGCCCTTGAAAGTCATACGCAAAATCCAGCTTCACCTTGGAGGCCGTCGGCGCACTGCTCAAGCTCGTCAGATTAACCAGCCGATTCTCCGCGTCCCATGTGTAGGTAAACCGGCCATCATTCGTGGTGTTGCCATCCGCATCGTAGCCAAACGTCTCCGGCGTTTGCGCGAGATACACATTGCCCAGGTTCGTCGCCACGATGTCCGCATTCGTCCCGTTGTTCAGCACGGCCAAGTTCGTGAGAGTGAGATACAGCGCCGCCGAGGTGTTGGTGGCCGACACTTCATCCCAGAAGTAACTTCCCTGTCGGATTGCGCGCTGGAGATTGACGGTCACGGTGGCGTTCGCATTGGCCGAACCCAGCACCGTGGCGTAGCCCGGCACATCCCGGCTCGTGTATTGGTTCAGGGAGTTCGCGTAATAATTGGCCGTGCGCAGATTCAATCCGCTGCCGTCGCCGCCCGCCGCCGTGCTCTTGCGATTGCCAATGTCATCAAAGTTGTAGGTGAACTGCTGCCCCGCCACCGGCGTCCCGTCCCCCCAATACTTTTTGCCAGAGATGACCTGACCGAGCGCGTCGTATTGATACACCCAATGGCTGTTGTCCACATTCGTCGCCAGCGTGCGCTGGTTGGCGGAGTTGTAATTGTAATTGAATGAGGCGACCGGCGAAACGCCCGCACCCGTTTGAATCACCGTCAAGCGGTTCAAGAAATCGTATGTCTTGCTGGTCGTCATCACGGTCTGGCCATTGCGCTGGAACGTAATGTTGCCCACCAGCGGCGAATTGGCAAGATAACCGTAGCTGGCGCTGTTCGTGCCATCGCCCACGCTCGCCAACCGCGAAGCCGCGTCGTAGCCGTAGGTGGTTGAGAACTGATTGTTGAAATAAAGCTTGGTGCGTCGCAGCAAAGTGTCATAGCCATTTGTCACGCTCAAGCCGTTCAACGGCCCGCCGGTATAGGCTTCCGTCAACGGTTCGCCAAGATCATTGTAGGTCCAGTTGCAAACCGTTGCGCCATTGGTCACGGTGATCTGCCGTCCCAAGCGGTCAAATGCGTAGGTGATTCCCGGCGTGGAATCGGAATAGCTCACACCGCTCAAATCGCCGGCGGCGGTGTATGAATAAGTCGTGTTTGTCCCGCGCGCCCAAGTGCGCGTGCTCAAGCGGCCAGCAGCGGTGTAGCTGTATTTTGGCCCTTTGCCATCGGCATAGACCTTGTTTGTCAGGAACCCGCGATAGCCGTCGTAATTCCAAGTCGTCACCGCCGCGCCACCGCTCGTGGCAAAGTTTGTCCACGTCGTCATCGTCTGCATCCTGCCCGCGTAATCGTAGGTGTAGCCCACCGGATACGTCCGCGAACCATACGTCTTTTGGAGCAGGCTGTTCGTGTAATACACATTCGTCACGCTCGTGTTGTCCGGCAGGATGGTTTTAATAACGCGACCCAGGCTGTCAAGAATATTTGTAGTCAACTGCCCGCTTTGCACACCATCCGGCGATGGCGTCAAGGCAGCGGTGACCTGATCGTTGTTGTTGAAATAAGAAACCATGGAGCCGTTGCGTGCATCCGTTGCGGTGTTCTGCCGTCCCTGCGCGTCATAGCCAAAAGTGGTGGCACTGATTTGTGAACCCTTGGCATCGCTCCGCACCATGGACATCAACTGCCCATACACGCTCGTGCTGACACTGGAAAAACCGTCGGGCGCAATACTGGTGACGGTGGTGATGCCGCTGCTCGGAACGTAGGCCGTCTGCGAATAATTGGTCAGCCCCACCCCGCTATTGTAGGCGATGCTCCAGTTCTGCAAGCCGTCCACGGAAGTCTCCGTCATCGCGACCAGATTGGAAGAGGTGCTGTTGTTCACTTTCCAAACATACATCCGCGTCCGGTTCAGATACAAATTATAGCTGTTGCTCACCACGTCACTGATGGTTCCAGTGATGCGGTCTGAACCGCCAAAATCAATCACGCCGTTCGTGTTCAGGTCCACGGCGGTAAAAGCCACCTGGCCCTTAGCATTGTATTGATAGAGCGTGGTGACGCCATCAGGATCAACTTGCTGCGCAAGCTGGCCGTAACTGTTGTATATGGACTGACTGGCCGGTGTGCCGGCGGCGCTGGAATAAACCGTCTTGTAGGCGCGTCCCAGCATGTCCGTGTAGGTCTTTGTCCACTCGGAGGTGGCGGCTCCGCCCGCCGTCAGCCTGACTTCCTGCCGGCAAAGCCTTTGGACGCCCCCGTCAGACTCGACGTCATAAACGTAACTGACTGGCAAAACCGCCGTGCCGGTCACTTTCACCAGCGAGCCGTCCATGGCATAGGTCTCGGTGCGCGTGCTCAAATCAGGATACGTTGTGACCTTGATGAGCTGCCCGCTGCCGTCAAAATAATTGGTGTAGGTCGTGACGTTGCCCAAACCATCGGTGGAACTGGTCAGCACGCCGCCATCGCTGTAGGTCGAAAGATTGTTGGTTATCGCCGAGCCGTCCGTGCCGTAGCGCACCGCGCCCAGAGTGTCGCCATTCGCATTAAGGATGTTCGACACCGTGATGCCGTTTTGCACGGTCATGATCCGGCGTTTGAGCGCATCATAGCCGTAGCTTGTCACCGTGCCATCCGGAGCCGTGCTGGATTCTAGGCTGCAACAGTCAAAGCTCTGCTGGGTGGAAGACCGGTTCAAATAAACGGTGTTAGTCAGATGGTGCAGGCTGTCGTAATAATACTTTTCCTGCTCTACGATCACCTGGGAAGCGATGTCCGTGACCCGGTGCAGCACGTGGTCCTGCGTTGCATCCGTCCAGGTTTCATCCATGGTTCCATCCACCACGTTGTTAAAAGAGTAGTCAGGCGCGCCCGTCCAGACGGCGGTATAATCAAAGGAGGCATCCGTCCCCGGCAGCGGACAGGTGGCTCCCTTCACATAACTGAACACCTGGATGGTCCCGTCCGGCCGGATGATTTCCCAGGGTTTGCCCAGATTTTGCACATCGGTATATGTGTAGTTGACGGTGACCAGATTGCTGGGGTCGTTCCAACTGGCCCCGGGATTGACGCATTGAATGTCATCTTCCTCACCGGTTTTTAGAACTGTATAGCTCCGGCTGACTTCGTTACCGAGGACATAGTCAATGACCAGCCGCGGAATGCCGGGTCCCAGCGTCGAATCATCGCCCGAACCCGCCACGACACTGTTGGTGTAGGTGCTGGACGTGTAACGGCACAACGCCGAGTTGGTGGTCGGGGACGAATTCAAAAACGGGCTGTAATGCCCGGTCTGACGATCCAGCGAATCATAAGAATAAATGTCCCAGGAACCATCGCTGTTGTTGGCCTGTTGCACCATGCCGTCGGGGGTGTAGGCGTAGATGTTGGTCAATGCCAGCGAACCCGACCCGATCGTCTTTTGCAGCAACCGGGCACCGTAGGAATAATTTTGCCAGAGTTCGCTGCTCTGGTGGTCAATGCCGCCTAGGCTGTTCTGGATGACCCGCAACTTGGTGTAGGTTGTTCCGTTGGTGGTTGTCGTCAACGTTTCGTTCCGGATGCCATTTCCGGTCGTCATAGACCAGCCATTTGTTTCCCAGTAATAATCGGCAGGTGAACCGGAACTATCCATGACCTGCAGGTGATTGGTGTTGCCACCAACCAGGCTTACAAAAACACTTCTAAACGGGGTATTGGTGAAATAGTAAAGCCCGTTCGTCGCTGAAAACCCAAGAATATCGCCGGCATGGTAAAAATTCACCAGATAGCTTGATGGAGTATTCGTGGTGATATCGACAAGACGATCAAGCGAATAGACCTGACGCAACCAGCCTTGGGAATTGGTGATGACCTGCAAATCCGGGCGGATAAAATTACACTGGATGGATTGAGGGGTCCCCAGCGCAAGGCTGGGCGAGTCGGCCTTGATCTCCAAAAACGCGCTGTTCGCCCCCTGTCTTGAGGATCCAAGACTGAACTTGACGTCCACGCTGTTGACCCCGGTCCAAACATCGCAGGTTGAATCGCCAGCCTGGCAACTCGTGCATTGGCCGTTCATCAGATCAAACCAGAAATTGGTCACCAAACAGGGATTGGGATCGGCGGTTATGGCATCAATTTCAACCGTCCCCTCATTTGTGCCTGCCGTAAAAATGGCGCCATTGGCAATATTTGTTAAAGTGCAACCAGGTAGCGGGGTGCCGGCAAATGCAAAAGTCACCGGATAGCTGGTGTTTTGCACAGTTGCAAATGCTTTTGAAGTGCCATCATCTGCAATTGGATAGTGATTCCGTTTAGGGGTCTTGCAAACCGCAATGCCAGTTTGATTGACCACATTCCACGCTGCAGCAGGCTCGGCGTTCGTGTTTGGATCAAGATAAAAGCTGGCCGAATACGAGCTGCTTAAGGGTTTCAGGGTTAAATAATAGCCGTCCCGCCAATTGGGATAGGTGTTGTTCTTTTTACCGTTGACATACAAGTCATAACATTCAGGCGGCCAAACAAACAGCATCGCATCACAGACGCTGCCAGAAGCGCAGGACACCACGCTGTTATAGGCTGTATCCGGTTTGAAATCCAATGTGGTGGATAAAGGCAACCGAATTGGGTTGCCAAGCGGAATTCCACATTCCCATTGGAAATTGCCGCTCGTTGAAAATCCTCCAACATTCCAATAGCACATATCAGGACTATTATCGGTTGCTATCAAAAGTTCAATGAAGGTCGGGACGGCAAAGACCCGTGTGCTGAGAATTAGCAGGATAAACCCGATCCACACTTGCCGGCGAAAGATAAATCCACCGCCAAAATGTGACAGCCGGCCAAATTTATCGCTTTGATCCTGTGCGTCCGAACGGGCGGGGTGATTTTGTCGCTTCATAAATTTTGTTGTCATGGGCAAGAAATTGCGGGTTAATGCAGCGGCGTGTAGATCAGGAGGTTGACCACCCCGTTGGTGTCGGGAACAGCGCCGTTTACTAAAGGATTGCGCCCTTCCAAATATTCAATGTAGTCGCTGACCCCGTCACCGTCCCGATCGGTGGTGGCGGGATTGGTATCGACGATGGCGCTGATTGTTCCCGAAGTGAATACCAGCCCCCCCGAATCGGTTGCCTTCGCGGTCAGCGCATAGACGCCGGAAGCGACATTGGTCCAGACCAGGCTGAATGGCAGATTGGTCACGCTCCCCAAGCTGTTGGTTCCCTGAAAAAACTGCACCTGGCTGACGGACTGGTTGTCGGTCACCGTCGCACCTATGGAAATGCTCGCTGGAGACGTTAAAACGGCATTGTTAACCGGATTTGTTATGAAAATTCCGGCAACGGCAATGTTCACGACCGATGAAGTGGCAATGATTCCGTTGTTGTCAGTGGCGCAGGCGGTCAAAGCATAAAGTCCGGACGGCGCATTGCTCCAAATCAAGCTGTAGGGCAAACTTGTGACCGTCCCCAAAATGTTGGTTCCGGCATAAAACTGGACGCTTGTCACCGTCCCATTGGTATCAGCGACACTGGCACCGAGATTGATATTGGTCCCGGGTGCGAACCGGACACCATTGGCCGGGTTGGTCAGCGTCACGCTGGGAGGAATATCAATCACGACGTTGACCACGCCGGAAGTCAAGGCCATGCCATTGGCATCCTGTGCCACGGCTGTCAATGCATAGTTGCCACTGGCTGAATTGCTCCAAATCAAACTGTAAGGCGTGGTTGTCAGCACCCCGAAAACATTTGTGCCTTGGTAAAACTTGACCTGACTGATTGCGGCAGCATCAGCCACCATGGCGGCAACGGGGATGGCCGCTGGAGCCAAGAAAACTGCATGGTTGGTTGGACTGGTTATGATAATGCCATCGACGGTGATATTCACCACCGAAGAAGTAAACATCAGGCCGCTGTTATCCGTGGCAATGGCAGTTAACGCATAGCCGCCCAGGGGCGCATTGCTCAAAACCAGACTATACGGCGCGTTGGTTGCAACGCCCAAGCTGGCCGAGCCGGCAAAGAATTGAACCTGGCTGATGCCGGCATTGTCGCTGGCGGTGGCGCTGATGGTGACATTGGCCGGCCCCGCCAAGAGCGAATTATTGGCCGGCCCAGTGATGGAGACAACCGGCATCCCCAGCCCATATTTGCCGTTGAGGTAGCTGTTGACGGCCGCCCGTTCCCCATACGTCAACCCCCGGTTGAAGGCCAATACTTCCGCTATTTGACCGGCGAAATAGCTGTTGGCCTCATACAGAAACAGGGCGTTAGGGTCATCCACCTGGTAGATTGACTGGCCCAGATACATTCCTTCCGTAAAACTAACCGTGTTGAAACCGGTTTCACTGGTTTGATACAGCAGGGTGCCATTGATCCATGCCGCCCAGTTATCCTGCTGTGAAGACACTTCATACACATGATATTGGGTCAGCGGCTGCGCCGGAACCCCCAAAGATTGTGCTGTTGTGCTGCCAAAATCGTCGGCGATGCTGCCGTCCGTATTGGGATAAGTTTTTTCATCCACTGAGTCACCCCCAAATTCCCACAACGATTGAAAGCTGCCGGGATAATTAGTGGTCACCTTCAACACCACAAACGCCTCGGCAGCGCCCGCACCATTCAGAAAAGATGGCAGGTTCAAAAAGCTGTTGGTTCCGTTAAAACAAACCGCTGGGCGATTGCCAATGGCTCCCGGCACCCAAGCCGGCTCATCCTGGAACTTCATTTGCACGGCATGATTGTTATTGCCGCTTTCATCCTGCCACAGGTTGACCGGCGTGTTGATGCCGCCCTGCAACAATCCGGCGTCCGCCTTCAACCACAAGGCCAGCGAGCCGAACGGCAGGCTTGATCCCGTGGCCGGCGTGGTGGCCTGCGCCACGGCAGAATACCTTGTCCATTGCGACACATTGATTGCCCGCACCCGGTAGTAATACATTGTTCCCGAAACCACGTTTGTGTCCACATAAGAAGTTCCGACATTCACCTGAGCCACCACTTGGTATGTCAGACTTCCGGCCGTCAGCCGCTCAATGCTGACAAGGGTTGCGCCCCCATTCAGTGTCTCGTCCCAGGTCAAGGCGACCTGCGTGGGTGAAATTGCCGTCGCCACCAAGTTTGAGGGCGTGGCTGGCACCGCCGGCACCAGGTCATATTTCCCGTTGAGATAGGCATTGACCACCAGCCGCTCATTCGCCGTCAACCCCCGGTTAAAAACCAAAACTTCCGCAATGTCTCCGGCAAAGTAGCTGTTCATCGTTGTCCAACCCGCGAAATATGCTTGATAGGAAGAAGTTCCCAACTGCGCCGGCATTGAAAAACTCACGGTGTTGTTGAGCTCTTGATGTTGCAGCACGCCATTGATCCAAGCCGCCCAACAGTTGGTCTGGGATGAGACCCCGTAGATGTGATATTGGGTCAGCGGCTGCGACGGAACCCCTTCATGCTTGGTCGCGGTGCTCCCAAAATCGTCGGCAATGCTCCCGTCGGTGTAGGGATATGTCGTGCTGCTCCGACCATCACCTCCCATCTCCCACAACGATTGAAAGCTGCTGGGATAATTGGTGACCACCTTCAGCACCACAAACGCCTCCGCCCCCGTCGCTCCATTCAGGAAATTCGGCAGGTTCAGGTAGCTGCTCACCCCGTCAAACCGAATCACAGGATAACCGTTGGTTCCGATCGCCAAGACAGGTTGAGAGGTGGTTGCAGATTGATTGGCATTATTTTTATTGCCGCTTTGGTCGACCCAGACATTGACTTGCCCTGAGCCATTTGTCACCACACCGGCATCGGCTCGAAGCCACAACGCCAGCGGCAACGGCATGACCAATCCATTCGTAAGCGTGGTGGCCTGAACAATGCTTGAGTAGGCCGAGTTTGACGTGGTGTATTGCGTCGAGTTGATCGCCCGCACCCGGTAGTAATAGGTCATTCCCGACGTAAGATTTGTGTCATAAACATGGGTGTCACTGATTTGCGCCACGACCGCAAAGACCCCGTTGCTGTTGGTTGAACGCTCAACACTGATCTGTGTCGCCCCACCATTCAGCGGCTCATTCCAATCCAGCCTGATTTGTGTAGACGAGATCGTCGTCGCCGCCAAATTCCACGGTGTGGGCGGCATGGCCAGGGCCGCATTGTATTTTCCAATTAAATAATTGTTCACCGTCAACCGCTCGGCGGTCGTCAGTCCCCGGTTGTAGATCATCACCTCCGCCATGTCCCCCGCAAAATACGTCCCGAAGGCGGCAAACAGTCCCAAGTAGGGCGAGGTGGTGTAAGAATACAAGGTGCCGCTGGTGGTCTGATATTGTAACAGCCCGTTGATCCAGGCCGACCAGAGGTTGCTCTGCGACGTCACCTCATAAACATGATACTGCGTCAACGGCTGGGTCGAATTGCCCAGGTTGTAGGTTTGTCCAGCCCCAAAGTTCTCCTGAATCGTCCCATCCGTGTAGGGGTAATACTCCAAAGCATTGCCACCCATGTTCCACAACGACTGCCGCACGCTCGGCGGGTTCGCCGCCACCTTCAATACCACAAACACCTCCGCCCCCACCGTCCCGTTAAACAGGTTTGGCAAGCCCAGGTAACTGTTCGTCCCGTTGAAGCGAACCACCGGCCGGTCACCAATCGCCCCCGGCACCCACTGCGGCTGGGCGACTCCCGTGGGCTGCGTCGCATTGTTCCCATTGCCGCTCTGGTCCGCCCACAGATTCACCGGGGTGTTCGTCCCTCCTTGCAGCAAGCCGGCATCCGCCTTCAGCCACAAAAGCAGGCTGCCCAACGGCATGTCCGCCGCACTGGTCGCCGTCGTCGCGCCGGCTTCACCTGAATACCCAGACCATTGGGACAGGTTGATCGCCCGCACCTGGTAGTAATAGGTCGTCCCCGCCATCAGATTTGTGTCCACATACGAGGTCGCGTTTTGAATTTGCGCCACCACCGTAAACACGCCGTTGCTGACGGTTGAACGTTCAATCGAAATCTGCGTGCCGCCGCCGTTCAGCGCCCCGTCCCATGTCAGGGCGATCTGCGAGGTTGACAGCGCCGTCGCCACCAGATTTGTCGGCGTCGCTGGCACCGCCGGAACAAGGCCATACTTGCCGCTCAAATAATTGTTCACCGTTGACCGTTCGGCGGTCGTCAGTCCCCGGTTGTAGATCATCACCTCCGCCATGTCCCCCGCAAAATACGTCCCGTAGGGCGGGAATAGTCCTAAACAGGGTGAGGTGGCGTAGGAATAATAGATGCCGTAGGGGCCGTTGGTGGCCTGAAACTGGAGCAGCCCGTTGATCCAGGCTGACCAGATGTTGCTCTGCGACGACACCTCATATACATGATACTGCATCAGCGGCTGGGTCGTATTGCCTAGGTTGAAAGTCTGGCCTGTCCCGAAGTTCTCCTGAATCGTCCCGTCCGTGTAGGGATAGTATTCGACGGCTCCGCTCCCCATGTTCCACAATGACTGCCGCACGCTGGGCGGGTTCGTCGCCACCTTCAGCACCACAAACACCTCCGCCCCAACCGTCCCGTTAAACAGGTTTGGCAAGCCCAGGTAACTGTTCGTCCCGTTGAAGCGAACCACCGGCCGGTCACCAATCGCCCCCGGCACCCACTGCGGCTGGGCGGCTCCCGTGGGCTGCGTCGCATTGTTCCCATTGCCGCTCTGGTCCGCCCACAGATTCACCGGGGTGTTCGTCCCAGCTGGCGAGAACCCAGAACCCGCATCCAGCCATAATATAAGGTTCCCAAACGGTGCCGGAGCCGCGGCGACAATGGTCGTGGCGTTGGTTTCAGGCGAATAATTTGAGTTCCCGGCAAGGTTGCAGGCCTGAACCCGGTAATAATAGGTCACTCCGGCGACCAGCCCGGTATCAACATAATAAGACATCGCCGAGCCCACGGTCGCAATTTTTTGATACGCGCCGCCGATTCCCAGCTTGCGCTGAATGTTGTATCCAAACAGGAAGTTTGTGGCTGTGCCCGTCCAGTTCAGCATAATTTGATTCGACGAAACGGCGGTGGCAACCAGATTGGTCGGCGCGGATGGCACCCCCGGAACAACCGCATACTTGGTGTTCAAATAATTGGCCACTGCCAAATGTTCCGTGCCGCTCAATACGCGGTCAAAGACCATCATTTCAGCCACCTCGCCCCCAAATGCCGGCCCCCAAGCGGAACCATAGCCGATTGCGTTCGCCATCACGGATTGTGGACGCAATGACGGCAGCCCCACCTGAACCAGTCCCCCATCAAAATATACGCTTGATTGCTGGTTGGAACAACTCACGGCGATAATGGAGAAGCCGGATCCCACATTGCCGCTGTAGACGGTCAGCGGGGCGGCTTCATCTGCACCATACTCATTAAGCATATATTCATAAATCGACACCCCGTTCGTGCCCAACGACAGGCTCACTTCTGCGGCGCCATAACCAAGGCTGTAATCGCCGCCAAACAGAAAGTTTTCGCCATACTGGCCGCTGGAATTGCCCGTCGAATTGTCCTCGGCATTGATTGTCTCCCCCTTTGACGCGCTCGCCACGACATAAACGGTGAAGTTGTTTGTCGCGGGATAATTGGCGAGAACCAACTGGTCATTGATGCCGTTAAACGCCACCGCCGGATAACCATTGACGGTGTTGGTATTGTAGAGCGGCTGGCTTCCCGGGGCGCTTTGTGTGGCATTGTTATTCCAGCCGCTGCTGTCGGCCCAGGTTGCAATTGCCGCGTTATTTGTCAGGTTGGTGATGGCATCGGCCTTTAACCAGACGCATAAATCATTGGTCGAAAATATGCTAATGTTGACAACCGCAGAAGTCCCCGCCAGCCCATTGTCAAATGCCACGGCCGTCAAGGCATAGGAGCCGGAAGGCGCATTGCTCCAAACCATGTTGTAGGGCGAATTGGTGACGATGCCAAGGCTGTTTGTTCCCTGAAAAAATTGAACCTGGCTGATTGCCCCGGCGGGATCGCTGGCCGTCGCCGTCAAGGTTAGGTTGGTGGTATTGGCATAAAATGCCGAATTGTTTGGCGGGTTGGTAATGGTCACCGTCGGCGGCACCACCACCGCCAGCAGGGCATTTGAACCGGATACTGTTCCGATCAGGTTTGTCACCACCACATAATAATTATCCGCATTGAATGTTTGGATATTCGTCAGCGTCAATACCGGGTTGGTCGCGCCCAATAGCAGCCCGGAATTGGTGCCATACCACTGGTAGCTTAACGGCGACGTGCCGGTGGCGGAGACGGCAAAAACCGCACTGCCACCCACATTCGACAGTTCGTTCGTCGGCTGGCTGGTAATTAATGGCGGAAATAAAACCGACAAAGTTGCATTGGAACTGATGGCTGCACCAACTATATTTGTTGCCACAACATAGTAACTGTCAGCATTGACCACCTGAATATTGGTAAGCGTCAATACCGGGTTGGTCGCGCCCAATAGCAGCCCGGAATTGGTGCCATACCACTGGTAGCTTAACGGCGACGTGCCGCCAACCGTTACGTTAAAAGTTGCATTGCTGCCTTGAATCGCCACCTGATTGGTTGGCTGAATTGTGATCAATGGCGGTGTGAGAACTGTCAATTGCACATTGGAACTGGTTACCGATCCGCAAACATTGGCTACTACCACATAATAGCCGCCGGCACTGGCCGACGAGATATTCGTGAAGCTCAGGGTCGCGTTGGTCGCACCAAATAAGACGGCGGAATTAGTGATGCTTCCAAAATACCACTGATAACTCAACGGTGCGGTTCCCGCCGCCGTCACGCTGAACGTCACATTGCTGCCTTGCACCACGGTCTGGTTCGTAGGCTGCA
>Ga0302319_10015910_pt1 | contig 13894 bp, 11 predicted proteins | sample Bog_T0_2_FD_203319 | JGI IMG/M metagenome (GOLD analysis project Ga0302319, IMG submission 203319) | Peat permafrost microbial communities from Stordalen Mire near Abisko, Sweden - Bog_T0_2 | ecosystem: Environmental > Terrestrial > Soil > Wetlands > Peat | place: Sweden: Abisko, Stordalen Mire...
TCTGCGCTATGGTGATTCCCCCCACGTCCTTTATGGCGCACAACGCCGTCGCGCCGTCTCCGTCGTAGCCGGAGAGAATCACTGCGATGAGCTGCCCGTCCCAGTTCTGAGTGATGGAGCGGAGAAAAATCGTGATGACATCGGGCCAACCCAGGGGCTTCGACGTCGGCTTGAGGCGGAATTCTCCGTTGAGAACGTGCAGATCGCGATTTTCCGGGATGATGAACACGCGGTTGGGACGAATCAGCAGCTTCTCCGTGATCAACTCCACGGGCATCGTGGTAAGAAGCGGCAGGCTCTCCTGGAGTCGCGCCCCCATACCTTTCAGGTAATTGACGATGACAACAGCGACGCCCATATCGGGCCTGAGGAACCGGATCAACTCGTTATAGGCGCCGAGATCGCCTTCAGCGCCGCCCACGCAAACTACGGGGAAGTTCTTCGATTTGTCTGTGGTCATTGTTCCCTTCATGGTCATTGTTCCCTTCATACAGTAACGAGCACGCGGGATGCCATGATCGATCGATTCGGCGTTCACGCCGGCTCCGGAAAGAACGCGGCCCCGGAACCGGCAACCGTTGTTACCACGAACGACCGATCGAGAAAGTCGTTTCCCTGTTCGCAATACGATTCCGCAATCTGCGCGCAGGCATTGCAGGCGGCCCCCTGGAGGGTCCGTCCATCGTGGGAGTCTTCCGGGCGCGGGAGCGCGCACAGCGGGTCGTTCGGGCAGGTTGCCCCCAGAGACTGCGCGATCCGCACGAGACGAGCGATGCGCCGGCCCGCGTGCACCAGGCCGCCGAGACTCCCTTCCGCATCCGAACTGGCTGTATAGAGCAGGACGCCGTAGCCAACCTGAGGAATCGCGTAGATACGCTCCCTGATTGAACTCGCGGAATAGCCACAATCCAGAGCCACGGCGGCGATCAGGAGATGTGAAAACGAGTGCAGCATCACGCATTCGGCCGAGGGCAGCTTACGCTCGGTTCCGGCCCGATCCTTCTTCCAGGCTTCGAAACCGCGCCTTAACTGGCCATAGCGTTCCTGTACGGCGGCGCGGGTCCGCCATTGCTCCAGCGCATCGCGGCTGAACTGCACGAAGACTCCTTCGCCGCGATTATCGACGGCGGGTACCCACTCGGGCTGGCGCGAGATTTCCGCGCGTCTCACCCCGGCATAGAACTCCCCGGTCTCCGCGTCGGGGGATGCGGCCTCAAACCGGGTGAATCCGACAAGTGCGGTGACCTCTCGCAGGCGCTCAACCAGCAGCACGCGTTCGATTCCCGTCATCCAGGGCCGTTCCCATTCCATGCGCGGCAAGACGCGGGCAAACAGCGTGCCCTTGAGAGTGTCTTCGCCAATCGGGTTTCCCGGCGAGAGCAAAGTCTGCAGTTCCTCGAGTTTCACCGGCTTCCGGGCCGTAATCAGGTCTCCCCTGCGCTCCTTTACCGACTCCCAGACATCGCTGTCCGTCAGCCCCGCCAGCACCTCGCGGACTCTTGGTTTTGCGCGTTCCAACGCGACATCTTCCGGGCTTTCCGCCGATTCGAGAAAAATCCACACTTTTTCCACCGCCTGCCGGAGGGCTTCATCGCGTCCAGGCAGTGAGATCACGCGTTCCGTCTGGGCGAGCCAGGCATTGGCGGCCGCTCTTGCCAGAAGCCGGTTTCTCTCCGCGCACCTTTCGGCGGGTACCCGACCCTGGGCAAGCCAGGGGCGCCCGCCGTCGCAGTCACCCAGCACCGCGCCTTCCGGGTCCTCCGCCTCGGACAGAGGCCTCTCTTCCCCGCATTCGCAGCGTATGACCACCTCGCCCGGATCTCCACTGGCGCCGCGCTCATCGAAATACAGTTTGCCGCCGCATACGGGCCTGAGGCCATGCGCGAAGGCCGGCCAGTCGATATCGCCCAGATGCCCGCGCCGGCAGGCCCGAACAAAACGGACAGGAATAACCGCAGATCTGCCTGCGCCCTCCACGGGAAACGCGCGGCCCAGGTCTTCGAGGTCCGCCCATTGCACCAGCCGCCGGGTTCTCCATTTCGAAGGGCGTCCGGACACAAGGTCGCGGGTCACGAACCACAGCGGGAAAACGTAGGTCTGCACGAAGCCCGGAGTGCCACTTTGCGCTTCAGGCGGACACTCGAGCCGGATCCCGGGCGCCTTCAGAAGTTCAGCCACCCTGCGGGTGAGGCGTGGTTCCCGAATCTGCCGTCGGTCCCCCACCCAGGCGTCGAGCCCCGCGACAACAACGCTGCGTTGCGGCAGATCCATCATAGCGCCAGGACCGAAAGCCGCAATCAGTTGTCCCTGTCCGATCCGGGGGTACATTAACCCTTGTCCTCATCGAGATTCAGCTCTCCCGGCCCCTGCACGCTCAGGTTCACGGCGGGCTCGGGATCGCGCATGCTCCACGTCGCGCCGAATCTGACTTTCCAGTTCGACGGCGGCAGTAAACTCAACTCGTCCGACTGGTAGTTGTGAAGCAGGAACGCCGGTTCGTTCCCCTCGTTCTCGTAATACTTCATTCGCACTGCGGCGGCCTGTTGTTCCTCCGACACCGTCTCCCACGCATCCAACAGCGAGCGGGCTTTGTTCTCCACGCTACGGCGCAGGGCGGCCAGGTCACCCGGATCACCCTGCACGTGGGCCTCCGCACGTTTTCCCAGAACTTCCGGGACAAAGCCAAGGCTGGGCCGTTCGGTGACGATGGCATCCGCTCCACCCGGCGCCGTCATCGGCTTGTGGCCGTGTCGCGCAAGCGCGACCGTGACCGCCGCAAGATCGCGATCCAGTGCGCGCGCGGAAAACGGCGTAACGCCGATAAACTCCGACGAGCGGTAAAAGCTCTTGTGAAATGCCCCGAAACGCTCGACGTGCGCGCGGTCGCGCGGTTTGCCGGAATTCAGAACGGTTACCACCAATTCCGGGTTGTTCCGATCGCTTCCCGAGCGGCCGGTAACCTGAACGTACTCCGAAGTAGTCCGGGGCTGACCGAGGATCACCATCAGACCCACGCGCAGGCTGTCAAGCCCTTCCCCGACGGGATTGATCCCAACGGCCGCATCCACAGACCCGGTATCCGCCATGGGAAGATCCAGCCTGCGTTTCGCCCCGGCAGCATCTCTGGCTTCCGTGGGGCTGGTCAGCTCAATGATGACGTTCTCACGATCCCGCCGGTCCAAGAGTCCCTGCGTCTCCCGCACCCTTTTGCGATCGGCATAGCTCCGCGCGCGGCTTTTGACCTCGTCTTCAATCAGCCGCCTCGGCCCGCCCGCGTCCCGCAATGTATCGAAGTATCCCACCAGGGTGCGAGACGGGTCCGAGGCCATATCCTCCCGAAAACCGTGTCCACGGCGCAAAAGGGTCAGATACACGCGGAGCAGCATGGACCTGATGTTCCGTCCCGGCGCCGCGACTCCGACATACAGGCGTGCGGGCGCTTCCGATGCGGGAACCGTCTTCGCGAAATACGAGTTGTTCCTGTCAGGTCCCGGAGGAGGAAACACGTCCGCGTCCGTGCGCCCGAACAGCGCCATAATCTGCGCGTTCCCTTTGCGCGCCGTCGCAGTACAGGAGACAATCTTCGGCCTTACATTGCCATTCGCGCTCAACTCGCCGATCACGGTTTCGTAAAGCGCGACGATCGTACCCAGCGGCCCGGAAACCAGGCTTATGTCCTCCTGTACGATCAGGTCGGGGGGGAGCAGCCTTCCTGCCGGCAAGCCACTGCCCATGCCCGGATCGCACGGCCCGTAGAAGCCGTGACGGTCGAAGCGATCCACTTTCCCGAACAGGCCGCCGACTCTGCCGAGCCAGGGAAAAGCCGCGAACTTGTCCACCGTGGCCATGAGGAGACACGGTAATCTCCGATAAATGGAATCGTCGGTGACAGAGACCGGCGACACGATCGGGAGCCAGCGATCGCGTCCATTGAAATGGCAAACAGCGGAGGCGCACTTCACGCGTGCGGTTCCCGATTTCCAGGCGGGAGCCGTTTCAAAGGAATCCTGGTCGAACGCCGTCCCGCACCAAGGGCAGGTTTCCAGGGGGAATCGGAGCGTCGGGTTCCCCCCGGCCTCGGATTCCGGCATCAGGCCTGCACGGTACGCCGTCAGTGGCCTGGCGTCCCATAAGCCGATCTCGAACGGCCAGTCCCCGAGAGCCGGCTTCAGGTCGTTCTGGCGGATCAGTTCCAGCGCACAAATCATCGCGGACGCCCGAGCTATCTTCGCGGGTGGCGGGAGCCGAAGGGTGTGCCGCATCAGCACGCTGGTTCCGGCTCCGGCGATACCGGGATGGAGGAGACGGCGGAATACCAGCGTAAACGCTGCCAGACCCAGACAGGCTTCCGTCTTGCCGCCACGGTCCGGGAAGAAAAGGAGGTCCACCCGTCTCCGTTCAGCGCTGGCCGGACTTACGATGCCTTCCAGATTCATTAGTATGAAGGCGAGCTGGAAGGGATACCATTGGGGTCCGTCGCCGTTCGAGGGAGTGGCTCCGGCGGGGTTGCGCCGGAGTGAATCCGAGATGGCGCGGTTGGCGACGCAAAATGCCTGCAGGGCCTGCGGATCTTCATTCAGGAGTTCGATTCCCCGTTCGATCCGCCGCGCGATGGCTTCGGCCTGGCTCAACAGCAGCAGCCCGGTGTCGCGGTGCCTGGGCTCTGCAATCGCCCCCAGACTCGCTCTTTGAGGATCGATCCATTGCGTCCGATAAGCAGTGGGCAGGGCGGAGAGCTTGGCCCAGGCGTCGGTCCCATCGGTGAGACTTCCGAGGAAACTCATTCGCAGTTCGACGTTCGGAATAGTTACAAGCGGGTTGATGCGCTCCACCTCGGCCCGCGGGATCCAGCACGTGCGGGTGATTCCGCAGACTCCGTCATTGAGGTACTCCTCGGTCGACACATTGTGCCCGACCGAGTATTCGCCGCAGTCGCGGCATTGCAGATCGGCCACGTCTTCGTCCCAATCGGAGACGAATAAAGTTCGAATATCGGGGCGGGGCAAAAAGGGCTGGTCCGCCTGCAACTCCAGCCGAACCTGAAAAGCGAACGCCCGGTCTTTCGTGGCGTCAGGTTCCGCCGGACGTCGTCGATTCACCAGGAACACAGAGACGGTTTTCGCAGCAGAGGAAAAGCCAGTTTCAGTCCAATCCGCTCCCAGAGGCCGCACCAGCCAGGCGATGCAAAGGCCGTCCGAGCGGGGCACCTCCGTTTCGATCGCGGCGGTTATGGGTACGCTGACATCGAGTTCCATCGGTTCCGCGTGCGGAGCGCGTTTCCAGATCTCCAGGCTGACGCCCTGGACGCCTTCGACGCGATAATCGCCCCATGTGACATGGACGCGAAGGCGCTGGGCGGCTTCCGGAAGGAGAACGGTCAGACCCACGGAACTGGGCAGGCGACGTTCGCCAACCGCCGGCCGCTCGCGCGGAATTTCATCATCGGTCTCCCCGGCAGGCTCCGCCGTTTCGAGCGTATCTGCCCCGGCACCGACATCGCGAGCCTGATTCGGACCCGAGGCAGCCGGAACGAGGAAACCTGTGAGATACCAGCGGGACGGCGCCTGATCGAGCCACTCCGCCGGATCCCCGAGACCCTCCGGCGTGGGACCGACCAGGTCCATTTGCAGGGCATCGACCAGCTCCTCGCGCACTTCCGTTGAAGTCATTGGGCGGCTCGCCTCCGGCAGGGAAAGGCCTTATGCCTTTGATTGGCAACGAGACAGCCGATAATGACCGCGGATGAATACGTCAAGTATCGCTCTCAGTGGCCTGAATCAGGCCCGCACCAGGATCGGGAGCGTTGCGCGAAGAGATTCTACCGGCCCGGAAGACACCGTGGATTTTTCGTCCGGGGCGGTAACCCTCATTCAGGCGAAGAACGATTTCGCAGCGAACATCAGGTCGTTGACGGACGCCCGCGATCTGAATAAGCTCGCTCTCAAATGGCAGGGACAGGGCGGAACCGGGTGCTGTTAAGCTCAGGCCATGATCCAGTCTTCCTGGACCACTACGTTGCGGAGAAGCTGAAGTACTTGTTCTCCCGCCGCAGAGGTATCGGATAATGCCGCGCCGCCTGGGGGAATCGCGGAACTGAGCGCGGAGTGCTCTTTTGAAGAGGCGAACGCCATCGACCACTCCGGGAAATCGCGACGTTCGGCCTCGCCATTCTCAAGCACAGTGATATCGCTGTGTCTTGGATCGCGCTGGATAATCTCAAATATCGGGGACACGGAATCGACCGGCCCCTCAAGTACCTGCGCGAACAGACCCTCGTTAAAAAGCAGGGCACCTGTCACTTCGGTCCGGGGGTTATTCCTGCGGGCCGACGAAAGGATAATTCGAATCTCGCGGATAATCTCTTCCGGCGTCCCGCGGATCTGGTTGCGACTGCAGTATACAGATTTGTGAATAGGAGTGGCTTCCACCCTGCCGGTGCCGTGGAGCACTCGCAGGTCCGGTCCAAAGACGACGGAGCCCTCTCGCTGGCTGTCGAGAGCGGCTTCTATCAGGGTCGGGATTTCCGCGGGCCACTCGGCGGAATTCAGGGCAAGTTCTGGCATAAAGTGCATTCGCCGGTCCGGCGGCATATAGCAACGAAAAGAAAACTGTTTCTTCCACCAATCGTGCCAGCACGTTATCCTCCAGTTTGCACGTTGTTCTCCAGATCCGGAAATTGCCGCGATTGACGATACGGTCCTTTATGAGCGTCAGCGCCCCGATGAATCTTCCCATCATCCTTCCAGCGGAAGGACTGGGGGCCACGGAATTGCCGCTTCTGGCGCTGACAGCGGCGCTGGACGATCCGGAGACCGGCTTGCTGATCTTCGATCTGAAGCTTCGCTTGCTGCACGCCACGAGTCAAGTGCCCCTTCTACTGGGGCTATCGGCGGAGACGCCAAAGGACTCTCCGGACATGCTGCAACTTCTCTCCCGATCCGATCTGGACGCAGCGTCCATATCACTTGCGAAAAGCGGCGTCGCCGAATTCGCGGCGTGTGCACAGGCGGAGCCGATCATATGCGCAGCCGGGATCGATCCCGTCGGATCCGCGTGAGAATACGGAGCCTCGGTCGGGACTATCGGGTTGCGTCGTGTAGCGGAATCTGCAGCACAGAACTCATGACGGATAAAGGGACTGGCCGGTCGAATGGCTTAGGCGCGAAGCGCACAAGCTGGCTGTGAGACCGCAGTGTCGCGACCTTTTGCGATCCAGTCACTGGCCTGGCATCGCGGCCATGCTTTGAGCGCGCCGTAGCGGCGCTGCTCGCCGAAGGTCCGCAGGAGCCGGTATCGACGCTGGACCTGAATCTGAGCCGCTTCAAAGCCGCCAATGGCGCCTTGGGCCATACGGCCGGAGCGCTGAACGGATCAGTTCCGTGGTGCGGAACGCCAGCCTTCACCGAGCGCCTCGACGGAGATGAATTCGCGGTCCTGATCTGCCGGGTCGCCAACGATGAATGAACCGTCGGAGATGGCGACGCGCATTCTGGAAACGGGGCAAAGGACGCATCTTATAGGGGGCAAGGTTGTCAACGTGGGCGCGATGACAGGGAGCGCGCATTGTCCCGGCGAAAGGTACGGATTGCGGGAGTCTTCTCAGGCACCCCGACTCGCACTCTGTCAATAGAGGTCGCACTGCCTGGCGGGAGGCAATGACATGGCCCGGCAACCTCGTGGTAGCGGTCAATGCTTCGCCGGTGGAATTCGACACGGGCGCTTTGTGGACTCGGTACAGCGGGACATGCGCGATACAGGCGTGCCGCGCAAACACTTGAGAGCGAGATTACCGAAGGAATACTGTCGCGCCACGACGAGGCGAATCTAAGAACGCTCTATGGTCTGCGTTCGATGAAGGCACGGATTGTCATGGACGATTTTGGCACCGGCTATGCCTCTCTGGCCCAGTTTGCTCGCTTCGCGCTCGACAGGATCAGAATCGACCGGCCTGGCGGTATACGCGGGGGAAAACATAAAACAAAACGCGATCGTTCGGGCTATTACTGCGCGGGGCGATACACTCGGAGTGCGAATTATGGGCGACGGCGTGGAGAATACCGAACAGCTCGAATGACTGATTTCTTTTCGGTGCGCCGGTCGAAGCCGAAATCATCTCGCTGTGGCGCCGCGCTCGGCGTGAAAGAACGATTCCGGTTGCTTACTCCGACAGGCAATCCCACAGCGAGGCGCGGATTTTACGAGCGGGTCTGTCTTCTCTCCGATACTCCCGCAAGGTGGCGCAACAGGTCGCGGCAAACCTGCGCGTCCGGGCCGGCAAGCGGCAGTTCGTTAGCGCGAAGCTCCCGCGCCACTCCGTTGAGCAAATCAATTCTTTCCGTTTCGTAGGTATTCGAAAGGGGTGGGACGAGAGCTGCCACGGCATCGACTTCCCACCACAGCCGGGGCAGGTCGCCCGACTGCCAGGCCAAAAGGATCGCATGCGCCCGATTGGCGGAATCTGAAATTCTGAGTTCCATTTTGTTCCGGATGTCTCATCGGACATTTCCGAATTCTTTCCGCCCACCCTCGGGGGGACCAACAAGAAAACGCGTTCGGACGATATGAACGAATGATGACCCCGCCACCTCGCCGGTTCGCGTTCACCTCAATAGCAGGTTTTGCAATCGCCACGCTCTGTATTGTCGGCGGCCTCCTGATGGAAAACGGACAGTTGCACGATGTGGAACAGGTAACTGCGGCATTGATTGTGTTTGGAGGCACGACCGGCGCGATTCTGGTCAGCACGCCGAACCCCGCGCTCTTCAGCGCTTTGAGCCGCATCCGGCAACTGATCTGGGAAGAAACGGAAGACTCTCAGGCAATGATCGACGAAATGATCCGGCACTCAAGGAAGGCCCGCGCATCGGGCATCCTGTCCCTCGATTCGGAAATTGACGAAATCGGAGAACCTTTTCTGCGAAAAGGAATGATGCTTTTGGTTGACGGAGTCGAGGCGGTCGAGATTCGCAGGGTGATGGATCTTGACCTGATTCTCTCCGAGAACCACGCGGAAGGGGACGCCAAGGTATTCGAAACGGCCGCGGGTCTTGCGCCCACGATTGGAATTATCGGCGCCGTTATGGGGCTGATTCAGGTCATGAAGCATCTGGAGAACCTCAGCGACGTAGGCCACGGGATCGCGACTGCATTTGTCGCGACCGTGTATGGCGTGGCATTGGCAAATCTGATACTGCTGCCCATTGCCAGCAGGATCCGTGTCCGGGCGCTTCAGACATCCAGGTTCCGGGAACTGATTGTGGAGGGCGTGCTGGGTATACAAGCGGGAACTAATCCTGGCCTCATGGGCAGAATGCTGAGTGGTTTTGCCGAGGGGCATAATTCAGCGAAGACGCCGGTTATGGATAAGGCAGGGGATGTGCCCCCGGCGAATGTGCCGGAGGTCGGACGAGCATGAAGCGCCGGACTGCCACGCATTCAAACGCGGAGCGCTGGGTCCTCCCCTACGCGGACTTCGTGACATTGCTGTTCGCTCTTTTTGTGGCGATGTACGCGATGGCGCAGCAGGACCGGAACGGCGCAAAACGCTTATCCGCTTCAGTGCGCGAAGCTGTGGACACGGGAGGAGTACCGACTGCGCTGCGGTCCCTGATGGCTTCGCACGATGGAAGCCGTCCCTCTCCCGCGCCGACCGCCTTGGACGCCGTCGCCCGGGGGCAGCCTGCCACCGCCGATTCGGGTCTGGAAAAGCCCTTCGGGAAACTCAGCGAGGCATTAAAAGGCGAAATCGGCGAAGGGAAGGTGGAACTGCGGCTGGGAAGCCGCGGCTTGGTCGTTACGCTCCAGCAACAGTCCTTTTTCCCCTCGGGAGACGACAGCATCTACGAATCCTCGTATCCCACCCTCGCGCGCGTCGCGGCCGTCATCGCAGGTCTGCCGAACCCTGTGCAACTGGAGGGGTACACCGACTCGGTACCGATTCATTCAGCGCGCTTTAAGAATAACTGGGAGCTTTCCACCGCGCGAAGCATCTCGCTCCTCGAACTGTTTCAAACGAAGTTCGGTCTGGATCCGGACAGATTCAGCGTGGCTGGCTATGCGCAAAACGGTCCGGCGGCATCGAACGACACAGAAGAAGGAAGAGCCCGGAACCGCCGGGTCGAGATCGTCATCCTGGCGCACTGACAGACAGTGAGCGTCCGGATCCGGACGGCGAATTCCGGACGGTTCCCTCACTTTCAATCGTCGCCAGCGTGAAAAAATGCGCCTGGCGCTCCGGAAGAAGCCCAGGGAACGACCGATAAGCGCCAAAAGAGAGAAAATATGGGAACAACATCGTCCGTCTATGCTCCCGTTGGCTTCAGCGGCGTTAGCCAGTATTCCAGCGATTTTCAATCCGTCATGACGCGCCAGCAGGCGATCGACGCGGTACCTGTCACGGCGCTGACGAATCAGAATACGGACATCGCTTCGGAAGACACCTCTCTCACCGCTCTGAATACGGCCTCCGCTGCCGTCACCACGGATCTCGCGAACATCGGCCTCCTCAGTACTGGCCTCGCATTGTCGGCAACCACAACCGACGCCACGGCGGTGACCGCAACCATTACCGGCGGGACGTCGCCGGCATCCTATTCGATCACGAATATCACGTCGGTCGCGAGCGCGGCATCGGAGACATCGGGTTCCGGATACGCCAGCGCCACTACCACCAACGTGGTCAGCCCGAGTGGTGGCTTACAGATGCAGTTAATCGCCGGAAGCCAGAACCTCACTTTTACGCTGACAGCGGCTACTAACAACCTCGTTGGTGCGGCCGCCGCGATTAATTCTCTGGACGCGGGTGTAACCGCGACGGTTATCACATCAGGTTCCGGTCCGGCCGGCAACTACCTGTCGATCTCGGAGAATAGTCCCGGAGCCACCACTCTCCGGCTCAATGCCATTGCGAGTGGCTCCGACACGGCCACTGGCGCCACGGTCTTGACGGCCGGGACAGTTCTTCGCGTCCAGGGTCACGGGCTAACGGCGCCGATCGACTTTGCCTTCCCCACGGGTGAGACCGTTACAGCTGCTTTGACCGACCTCCAGAACACCACCTCGGGTCAGGGTGCGCTCCTGGCGGCTGCGGGTATTACCGTCAGCGGGTCCGCCGGCGGCCAACTGGTTTTCAGCAATCCAGCCGGAGTCGTAAGCGTGACAACATCCGGCGACACTACGAACAGCCTCGGATTCGGCGTCAGTACTAATACCCTCCTGAGCGCTGGTTCCACCACCCAATCGGTAACCGCCGCGGCAGCGCCGACCGCAGGCGCCAGCAACGGTCAGACATTTCAGATTTCCGCTGGGGGCGCGCCGGTGATCGCTATCGGCACGGGCGCGATCACGGGTTCGGATGCGGCGGCAACAGGCGCTTCGGCAGCCGCCGGCCTTAACGCCGCAATTGCCGGAAACGCAACACTGAGTGCCGCCGGACTGACCGTTACGGCTGATGCAACAACCGGCGCCCTCACTTTTTCGACCAGCCTGCCTGTCCCGGCGACCGGTCCGGCTTTCAGCGTGGCAGTGACCAGCCAGGACGGCGTCGGCGGCGCCGCAGGGACGTCTACCGACCTTGGATTTGGCGTTGGAAGCGCCACTGTCGCAGGGCCAGTCTCCGGCTCATTCAACATTCTGACCTCAACCAATCAGGGCTCGGACTCGAAATTCGATCTGAACGGTATCGCCGTCGACAACCCCAATTCAGCGGTGAGCGGCGTCATTCCTGGCGTTACGCTGAACATACTTGGCAACACAACGGCGAATGAAACCGTCGGAGTTGCGGTGGCGACGGACCCCAACGCCATCAGTTCCGCACTGAGCAAGCTGGTCACCGACTATAATACGCTCGCCGAGCAGGTCAACGGGCAGATTGGCCCGGCTGCGGGCCTGCTGAGCGGAAGCCCCATCGTCTATCAGTTACGCGAGGCCATGTCGTCGCTGGTCCACTACCAGGGGGCGGGGACCGGGTCAATTACCAATATTGCCAACCTCGGCATCGAGGTGAACGGCGACGGGACCCTGAGCCTCAATCAAACGACCTTCGCCGGTCTCTCCGACAGCGACATCGCTTCGGCGTTGACGTTCTTCGGGACGTCAACAACCGGGTTAGGCTCTCTCCAGAGCTCATTCGACGCCGTCAGCGATCCCTTGAGCGGGTCGATCGCCGGCCAGTTGTCGGCGGACACGATTTCGACCACGAAGCTCACTGCTCAGATCGCGACCATGAACGCCCAGATCGCGGTCTCGGAAAACACGTTGCTGACCGAACTGGAAGCGGCCGACGCCCAGGTAGCCGATCTCGAATCGGAGCAGAATCTGCTTACATCGAGCATATCTTCGCTTCAATTCACAAGTTACGGCTATCAGTCGCAGCAGACCGCCGCGGGCTGATTAATATGAATGACTTGCTGCTGATACTCGAAACTCAGACTGCGGCTGCTCTGGCCTTGTGCGCCGATGGCAAGCCGTGCCCGGCCGCCCTGATTGAGGCTCGCCACACCGGAATCGTACAGGTCTGCGATCTGATCCGGCAGGGTGCCCTGATATCGGCAACCCAGCTGGGACGAATTCGAATCGTTGAGAAAGGCGGTGGCGCGATCCTCGCCTGCATTCGGGCGACGCGTGACGGACTCCGGGAAAGCCTCCGGATCGCCGCCCGTCAAAAGTCCTTCTCACGGTGCATCGAAGCCGTGCTCGACCTTCCACGCCCCCCCGAGGTACTCACGGATACGAACTGTTGAGTGTGGCCCCCCGCGTGCACTGACGCACGTGAAAATGGTGCAGCTCACACGTTTGAATCAGGAAACGTTCCTTCTGAATCCCGATCTTATAGAACAGGTCGAGATCACGCCGACTACCGTCATCACCCTGTCGAACAGCCACAAGCTTCTCGTGCGTGAGAGCGCCGAGGAAGTGCTCAAGCGCATCGTCGAGTACCGACGCTCCGTCAAGAGCGATCTGTCGTTGCCGCAACTGAAGAACCAGGTGGAGGCCGGCCAGTGAATACCAATCGGGGATTAGATCGCGCGACCATAGCCGGTGCGGCTATGGCGGGTGCGGGCATAATTGCCGGACTCCGGCTTGAAGGACTCAGCCTGTACGACGTCGTGCAGCCGACCGCCGCCCTGGTAGTATTCATGGGAACCGCGGGGGCGGCGGTCCTCAGCGTTCCGGCTTCACAGATCGGACACGCTCTGCGTGTTTTCAGGACCATACTCGCCGATTCTTCCGAAGACCCCCGGTGCCTGGTGGCGATGTTCCTCATTTGGTCGCGAATGGCTCGTTCAAAAGGGGTCGCGTCGCTGGATACGGAAACCGAACAGATCGACGACCCCGTTTTGCGCAAGGGCATGCGCCTCGTCGCCGACGCGGTCGGTGAAGCGGGAATACGGTCCGTTCTGGGCCTCGAAATCCGTGGCATCGAAGCGGAAGCGGAGGAAGCTGCGCAGTTTTACGAAACGGCGGCCGGTTACGCCCCCACGCTGGGGATCGTCGGCGCCGCAATCGGACTCATCCAGGTGATGAAACACCTCGACCACATCGAACAGGTGGGTACCGGAATCGCCGCTGCGTTTGTCGCGACGATCTACGGAGTCTTGCTGGCAAACCTGATCCTGTTGCCGGTAGCCACGAGAATTCGCACCCTGTGTCAGCGCCGGGTCCGGACGTGTCACGTCATTACGGAGGGTGTCCTTTCAATCGCCGGGGGTCTGAATCCGAGGCTGCTCCGCCTGAATCTGGAAACCCTGCTGCAGGTCCCTGAGACCGACGAGGCGCCTCGCGCAATGACGATGCCGGAACCGTTAGCGGAGAAGGGGTAGACGATGACGCCGCATGGATCAAGCCGAAGAGACCGCTGGTTACTCCCCTACGCGGATTTCGTGACTTTGCTTTT
>Ga0302319_10015911_pt1 | contig 13894 bp, 12 predicted proteins | sample Bog_T0_2_FD_203319 | JGI IMG/M metagenome (GOLD analysis project Ga0302319, IMG submission 203319) | Peat permafrost microbial communities from Stordalen Mire near Abisko, Sweden - Bog_T0_2 | ecosystem: Environmental > Terrestrial > Soil > Wetlands > Peat | place: Sweden: Abisko, Stordalen Mire...
TTGCACAAGGACGAGTAGCTACAGCCTGAAGTGCTGTGGTACCGGACTGTGGAACAGGCCCTCGGTCGGTTCGCACGTCTGCGGGGGTGCGCGCATATGAAGCGCCGCGAACTCCTTCGCTCCGCCGCCCTTGCAGCCACCGGTGTCGGTCTGAGGCTCAATGGCGCGCCCTCCGTCCCGCAACCAGTGCCGCCAGCGACAGCGCCATCCGTCCGCCTGCGACCCGTTACCGTTGCGCCGGGTCGGGTGATCCGAACGATAGTTGGCCTGCGTCCTTTCCGCCCATCCGGCTTTGTGGTGCGCGCCGAAAACGTCCACGGCAAGACCGTTGTTCACAACTACGGCCACGGCGGGGCTGGTATCACGCTTTCGTGGGGCACTGCGCACCTGGCGGCACTCGAAGTACAAAAGACCGGTCAGAGGGAAATTGCTGTTGTCGGCTCGGGCGCGGTCGGTCTGGCAACCGCTCGACTTCTGATGGAGCGCGGCTTCAAAGTCTCCGTTTACACGCGCGACCTGCCCCCCAACACAACCTCCAACATCGCAGGTGGACAGTGGTTTCCGTTTACCGTCTATGACGTGGACTCCCTGACGCCGACTTTTGAGGAGCAGTTCGCCGACGCCCTCGATTTCTCCTACAAGCGCTACCAAACATTGGTGGGCGACTACTACGGTGTACGCTGGCTGCCGAATTTTCAAATGGCAGACACGCCTTTGCCCACCAATGGTCTGCTCAGTCGTACCGGACCGGTGTTCCGCATGCTGCCGCAGTTCACCGAACTCACGCCTGCGCGGCACCCGTTCCCTTTCCGTTACGCACGGCGTTTCGACACCATGTTCATCCAGCCACCGATTTACCTCGATGCCATGCTGCGTGAACTCAGGATTTCCGGTGTGCCCATTGAGGTACGTGATTTCCGCGATGCCAGAGAGTTCCTCGCGCTTCCCGAGCCTGTAATCGTCAATTGCACCGGGCTGGGCGCGAAAGGGCTCTTTGGTGATGACGAAATGATTCCCATCAAAGGCCAGTTGACGATCCTGTTGCCGGAGGAAGAGGTCACCTACGCAACAATGGCGCCGGAACTCTACATGTTCCCCCGCCGGGATGGAATCGTACTGGGCGGAACGCATGAACGCGGTGTCTGGGATCTCGCGCCGGACCCCGATGAACAGACACGCATCCTGACGCAACACGGCGATATCTTCCGGCGCATGGGAACGCGGCCCAAACCGGCGTAGACTGCTCAATCTCGCCCGATCAAAATCAAAACTTAGCCGCAGATGAACGCGGATAGACACGGATGAGCTGGCGCGGGTCCGGGACTCTTGTTCCCCTGCACCTGAATTTCTTTTTCACTCCCGCCGGCGCTGCGATAGCCGATATTGCCGTCGCTCACCCGCCTGATCGTACCGGCGATGTTCCTCGCTCGTTTCCGGAATCACCGGCGGTACCGGCACGCTGCGCCCGTCCCGAGTAACGGCTACAAACGTGAGAAACGCCGAAGACACATGCTGCTCTTCGCCATGGATGAGATCCTCCACCCACACCTTCACCCCAACCTCCATCGATGTATTGAAGGCGCGGTTCACGCTGGCCCGCAGCCGGACCAGTTGCCCGATGCGAACCGGATGAATGAAATCCATGTGGTCCACCGAAGCCGTTACGACAGGGTTCCGGCAGTGTTTCATAGCGGCGATCGCGCCCGCCAGATCCACAAGGTGCATGATCTTGCCGCCCAGCAGGTTTCCCAGGCCATTGGCGTCATTGGGAAGCGCCAACTCGGAATAGTCGGATATCGAGTCCCTGACATAACGTCCTTCCATGTTGCCTCCGCATGTTTGCCTTTGTGAGATTAGTCCAGTTCATCTATGGATGCACACCACCGGCGGTTCGACGCGCCGTAATCGCCGTTGCTTCCGTTACACTGCACGCCGACTGCCGTAAATAGGCTGACGCGCACGCCCTAACCTGACCCGCCAGCAGGTTGCCCGGCGCTGCCTCGCAGTTGGCGTTAACCGAAATCCGGCCCACTGCCACCGGATGGTGATTGGACTCCACTGCCCAGGCGACTTCCACAGTGTCTGCGTCCTGGCCCCGAACCGCGAATCGTACCGCATCCGCCGTTGTTTGCCCCGCGCGGATGCATTGGCCTCGCGCGTAGCCATAATTGCAGTATCTGCGCAGAATGTCGGGCTCGATTCCCGCGGAGGGCTCGGCTGCGCAGACTCCGTCGAACAGAGCGCCCAGCGGCGGAGCGATTGCCACGATCTCGCTCAGCGGCAACGTCGGGATGAAGAGCGGGCAGGCCATGGGTTTCAAGGCGTCGGTTGCCGACGCCGCTTATACAAAAGCTTCGACGCTATAGTAGCAATAGCGATGGGCAACAGCCGTATTGACATTCTCAAATCGATGGTAGAGCAGAATCCCGGGCAGGCGTTTGGCCGCTACGGACTTGCCATGGAATACGTGAATACGGGCGACCTGGAGGCGGCCACGGAACAGTTCACCGCGCTGCTGGAGCACAATCCCACCTACGCCGCGGGATATTTTCATGGCGGCCAGACGCTGGAAAAGCTGGGGCGTGCCGAGGATGCCCGCAACTTGTACCGGCGCGGGATTGAAGTGACAACAACCGCCGGGGACGCACATACTCGCAGCGAACTCGAAGCTGCCCTGGCCCAATTGGGTTAGAATCGCACGGGTCCAGTGATATAGATATGAATGTGACGCAACTCAGTGATGAATCTCATTTCTCCTGCCCGTTCCATGTGACCACGAATCGGATTGAGGATGAATTGGTGGCCCTGAACCTCGAAACGAGCGCCTACTATGGGGTGGATGGCATCGGAACCCAGATCTGGCGGCTGCTGATCGATGAGAACATGACGCTCGCGGGCGCCACGGATAAGCTGCTTGAGGAGTACGAGGTTGATGCCGATACCTGCCGGCGGGAAGTGCGGGCCTTTGTGGAGCAACTTTTAGATGCGAAGCTTTTGGAGACGGTCCCGGCTTAGGTTGCGTACGCTCACGAGGATGTCGTGGAGCGATAAGGCGCTGGCTGCGGAGTCGCTTGTCATGCTCGCGGCCGCCAGAGCTTTCGTAAGATTCACTCCGGGGAAAAGCCTGATTTCCCGCATTGGAGGGGTATCGCCCGAGACATCGGATGGCGGCAGCCAGGAACCCGCCGCCCGCGGTGAAGCCGGTGAAGCCGCTGGCGTGGGGAAAATGCTGGAACGGGTTTCGCGATCCACGTGGTGGCGCAGCATGTGTCTCGAAAAGGCCCTCGCCGGCAGGTGGATGCTGCGACGGCGCGGAATCGCCAGCACGATGTATATCGGCATGGCGCGCAAGGGCCAGGAGTTCATCGCGCACGCATGGTTGGTGGGAGACGGGCAGACCATCACGGGCGCCGGGGAAATCACTTACGCCACTCTCGCGGTCTTCCGTGAATCCGGTCCGGGACAACCCGATCCTGGGTTAACCAGCCGCTAAGTCCTGATCGATTGCCATAGCCACCTCTTCAATTGTGGTTCCTTCGCGCGGGCGCTCCACGATACTCACTCGGACGCTATCCGCCAATCGGCACAGTTTGCCCATAAGGGGCGGCCAGTTTCGTATGGCGTCACCAAAACGGATTTTGTACAGGTGAGGACGAAGCGCGTCCAGCTTTTCGATTCCCGCGAGGGCGTGAATCCGCACCTCCGGGGAATCGCCGGGTTGAAGAATGTAGATCGCCCGCAGCGTCTTAGGTTCGTCGCAAAAATCCGTGTCCACCGGGTAGTTGAATTTTTCGATGTCGAATCGCACCCGGTCCAGCTTTTGAGAATCCAGTCCGAATTGTTGGAGTGTAGTCTTCCAGAGTTTCAGGCGCGGATACCCGGCGGCGACACTCGGCTGAGTTCCTTCAAACGATACAGCGCTGATATCGTCCGCGACCAGGCGATGTCCCCTGCGGATCAGCGCCAGTGTGGTGGTCGACTTACCGCTCCCGATCTTGCCGACCAGCATCGCCGATCCGGACGGTGCGGAGACCGTATTTCCGTGCAGAGGAACCAAGCCGCGTTGAAACAGCAGCGCGCCGGTGCAGCTTCCCAGCACATGCAGACGAGAAACGTCATCCTTTGCGGCATCGGCTTCAAACTGAATCAGGTTGCCGTCGCGGATAAAGCCGTGAAAACCGTGAACGGGGAAATGGATAGCGCATTCCTGGCCGCGAAAGCGGAAGCGCTCACCGTACTGTACTGTGGGTTCGCCCTGCCACGCAGAGATAGACCCCCGGCGAATCCAGACGGCTGGTTCGTCAAGAGTGGTCGGCAGACCGGGCAGCGCCAGCTCCGAGCCAAATGCAAGTCCAAAGGCTCGGTAGGTCGGCTCCATCCCCACGATCAATCTACCACGAGGGGAGAGGTGCTATGAATTGGGCCCGGAATTCATCGATTCGGCGCCACTGACCCCGCCGCCGCGGGTGTCGCCGAAGCTTATGGCTGAGACTTGGGGAGTCTGCCACGTTTTTTTGGTGCAATGTGGGGTGTGCCAGGGCTTCTTGGGGTTGGTCGGTTCGGTAGTGGTGGTCGGTTCCATGTCCCTCTGATCGGCAGATATTGGAGCCGACTTGAGGGTAGAGTAACTATCTGGCCAGGACTCGGGTGTGAAAAGGTGTCATAAGTCACTCCGCGGCGGACGAAAGGGTGAGGCACCCGATCGCTTCCCAAATGCCGATGAGACCTTTCACCTGGCCCGATTTCTGAGCGTTCTGAATGCCCTTATATATGAGCTCGACGTCAACAAATCGGTTAACTCTATTTCCTGGCTGCGAGCGAAGATACTCGCGCGCCCAATCCGCATGCGCGGCTATGTAGTTCTTTTCGAACGCTGTTGTGGTGGCCGGTGTCTTCTTAGCGGGTGTCCAGTCCACGGAATCGGGAAGTAATGAGGCCTCCGCATGTCGGAATAGTGCCCGGCGCTGCCCAAACTCAGTGCTCGGCGACGGCGGAATACCGAGTGCGAACTCCACCAGTCTTCGGTCCAGCATCGGATACCGGTAGATCAGTCCGTGGCTGCTGCCACTCGTCGCCCAGTGTTCGGCGCGATAGCTGATCTGCCCATTCTCGATAAGGCTGCTGATATTCGCTTTGACGCCCGGCCTTCGCCGGAAGGCAGGACCTTGGAGGCCCTCCACTTCGGAGCGATATTGGCGAGCGAAAGCGGGTTGGCAACAGGGAGACTGGAGCTTCTGGTAGGGGTTCCGGCCCATCAGAGCATAAAGTGAGTCGGGTAAAGATACTTCGATCGTCTCCCTCAGGATTCCCGCTGTTCTGCGCGCCATCAGGAAAGGCGACAGCATACCGGCCGAGTCTTGCGCCGGGCGGAAACGTTGTCGAAGGGAGGCCTGAAGCTCAGACCAGTTACCTTGCTGCAGGAACCAAATCGGTGGGGTGATGGCGGCGCAAGTGACAGCTTCGTCGCCACCCCAGCCCGAAAGGATAACCCGTAGCCCTTTGGCTTCCGCCCCGACCTGTACATTTGTTTCCAGCGCCATCATTGCCGTTGGCTCCACGGCATAATTCTTTTTTAATGTTTCGGTTAGGCTGGCAGGAGTGGGTGGGTAGTACTCACAAAGGAGCCTTTCCTGACTACACACCGCCGCCATCCGGGCGTACTCTCCCTCTTGAGTGCATTCAGTCTCGGCACCCGGCGGCGGTGACCACGAGAATACCGCTAAGTCCCTGCCGAGCGCCCGAAGGGCGCGAGCAGCCGCGACTGTGACCGATGAGGAGTCGAGCCCTCCGCTCAGGTGGCTCCCGATCGGAAAGGCCGATCGCAAGCGGCATTCCACCGCCTGCCGAAAAAGCAAAGCCAGTTTTTCGGCATATTCCCCGGCTGAAGCGAGCCGCACTTCGGTAGCCTGTTCCGGAGACCAGTAGCGGGAGATTTGCGCCCCCGCCGCACTTACGGTCAAGGTGTGCCCTGGAGGGAGCTTTACAATCGACTGAAAAAACGTCTGCCGCTTTTCCGCATAATAGGTTCGGAACTGGAGGTGAGCCGCCAACAGCGCCTCATTGAGGCGTGGCTCGTCCACCACCGCCAGCACCCCTTTTATGTCCGACGCAAATACGAACCGCTTTTCATCATGAAGATACACGAACGGCATGCATCCAAACGGATCGCGAGCGCAAAATAGCTTCCGCTCCCGTGTGTCCCAGATCGCGAACGCAAAATCGCCCAGTAACCGCGGTACGAATTCCGCGCCCCAGCGTTCATAGGCCAACAGGATGAGGCTACTGTCCGGGGTCTGCTCTCTGCCAGCCTGAGTTACCCCCAGGGCGTCGAAGAGTTCAGCGCGATTGTCGATCCTGGCGTCTGCGGTGATGATGAGGTGCGGCGCTGCACGAAGGCTGACGGGAAGGCGCTCGCGCAATGACTCTGCGGTGGTGTGCAGCATCAAATGCCCAAGTCCGGCTGAGTCCCCGCACCATTGTCCGTGGCCATTCCGGCCCCAAAAAGCGATCGCCGAAGCCATGGGTGCGAGCGCCTCGCGGCTCACCGGCGCGCCGTCAAAGCGCACGATTCCATAAATACCACTCATTGACGGCCTGTTTTGGGGATAGTGGGCAAGGACACTGGGACCAATACTCTACCGCCAATTGTGGCATGGGATGTCATACTGTGGTCAAAACCGTAATGGCCTCCACTTCTACCCCAGTTATCGGCATGGAACGGGGTCCACATGATACTGCGCTGGGCGCATTGCTTGCTGTGCTGAAAACGCCGGCGCTAGCCGCTGAGCTGTGTGGAGATCCCGCGCTGTGGAGCGAGATCAAACGCCTTGCGGAAGTTCATCGCTTGTCCGGGTTGCTGGCCTGGTCGGTTTCCGCAGCCCTTCCTCCCGCGGAACGTCCCTGGCGGGACAGGGTTCTCATGACACATCATTCCCGCCATCAGAGGTTTACCGGGCAGCTTCATTCTCTAGTTATGGAACTAGACAATGCCGGAGTTCCAGCCGTGGTCTTAAAGGGGCCGGTCCTGGCTGAGCGTTTCCACCCGGTTCCCTTCCTCAAGCTTTCCCACGATCTGGATATCTTGGTAAGGATGTCCGAGATTCCCACCGTAACGCGCCTCATGCTCGCATCTGGCTTTCGTCTCGTGGGAGGCTTCCCCTGGCGTATTCAACGCAACTGCGAACATCACCTGAATTTTGTAGCGGCCGCCAACGGCCTGATGGTGGAGGTCCACTATTCCTTTAAGGCGGGGGCACATCTCTTCCCCTCGGAGGAATTCATAGATCGGTCGGTTAACTGGCGCTCCGCGAATGGCTTGGACTTCAGGGTGTTAGCTCCGGCCGATGAGGTTTTCTACCTGATCGTCCACGCCGCGGGCCATGCCTTCCAGCGCCTTCGCTGGCTTTACGATGCGCTGGCTGCAGCGAAGACGCTCTGTGCTGCTGACCGCGAGAGGGTTCTCTCCCTTGCGCGAGAAGGTGGGCTTATGGGACACCTGGTTGCCGCCGACATGGCGTGTCGCGAGTTCTTTGGCGAGTCCCTCGGTTTCGACCTGAGCGGCTGTGCGACGCCCTGGCTTTGGTCAATCCTCAAACCGAAGCACCTTTGGACCATGGCGCAACGCAATGACTATAGCTTTGCCAACCGAACGTTGGATGTCTGTCGCATGAGTGGCTCCCCGGCAAGCGCACTGTTCCTCTGCCTGGAAAACGGAGCCGGAAAATGGCCGGCGTGGCTCTACCGACTGCGCGGTGGTCGCGTGGGTCCCGAAGTTCTGGCGCGAAGTCTGGAATCCGCCGGTTTGCCGAAGCCGTGACTGCCAGGGTAAGCGCGCCGACCCTGCGGGCTTAGACGTCCAGATTCTTCACATCGAGCGCGTTGTCTTCGATAAACCGCCGTCGGTTTTCCACGTCTTCACCCATAAGCGTCGTGAAGATTTGATCGGTTGCGACCAGGTCTTCGACGCGCACCGATAGCATCGTCCTCTTGTCCGGATCCATCGTGGTGTCGGCGAGTTGCTCGGCATTCATTTCACCGAGTCCTTTGTACCGTTGGACCGATGCATCCCGCTTGCCCTCGGCCTTGATGTGATCGAGCAGACTGCGCCAGTCCGGCTGAGTATCCCGGTGTTCGCCCTTCTGCACGATGAACGGCGGCTGATTGCCCTTCGAAATCTGTTTTGCCAGGTGACGGTACTTGCGGAACTCCGGGTGATGAGAGAGCTCGGTATCCACTCGGCGCACCGCGTTGGTCGCGTCGTGATAGCTGACGAAGTATGCGGAGTGCTCTTCATCGAGTTCCACGGTCGCATCGGCGCCCACTTTCTTGAGGGCCTCAGCGACAGCTTCGATGTTCGCCTTTTCCGTGAAGTCGGACTTGTTATCGATGCGCAGATCGGAACTGGCCAGAACCTCCACCACTCGGGAGTCGCGCAGCCGACGTTCCATCTTATGGAAAATCTGCTGGAACTCGTCGAGGTTCATCAGGAAGGCGCGAAGTTCGCCGCCTTCGATGGAGCCGCTGTTCCCGTTGGTGCCGAACGAGAGAGTCAGATTCTCTGTCGCGCGCCGCATGATCTCGCGCGTGAACTCCATCTCATTCTTGATGTACTTCTCGCTCTTGCCGCGCTTGATGCGATAGAGCGGCGGCTGCGCGATGAAGACGTGGCCCTTTTCGATCAACTCCTTCATATGCCGGAAGAAGAATGTCAGCAGCAGGGTGCGGATGTGGGAGCCGTCCACATCGGCGTCCGTCATGATGATGATCTTGCCGTAGCGCAGTTTGGAGGCGTCGAAATCGTCCTTGCCGATGCCGGTGCCCATCGCGGTAATCAGGCAGCGGATTTCCTCGTGGCCCAGCATGCGGTCGTAGCGCGCCTTTTCCACGTTGAGAATTTTACCTTTGAGAGGCAGGATGGCCTGGAAGCGCCGGTCTCGGCCCTGCTTGGCAGTGCCGCCGGCCGATTCACCTTCGACCAGAAAAAGTTCGCAGCGCGCCGGATCGCGTTCCTGGCAATCCGCCAGTTTGCCCGGCAGACCGCCCGAATCGAGAGCACCCTTGCGGCGAGTCAGATCTCGCGCTTTGCGGGCTGCTTCCCGGGCACGCGCGGCGTCGATCGCCTTCGAGACAATCTTGCGCATCACCGAAGGATTCTTTTCGAAGTATTCGCCCAGCTTGTCGTTCAGGAGTTGCTGGACGACGCCGGCGATGTCACTGTTCAAACGTCCCTTAGTCTGCCCTTCGAACTGCGGCTGGGGAACCTTGACGCTGATGACGGCGGTAAGGCCTTCGCGGACATCGTCACCGCTGAGGTTTTCTTTGACGTCTTTGAAAAGACCGGATTGTTGCCCGAAAGCGTTGATGGTGCGCGTCAGCGCGGTTCGGAAACCCTGAAGGTGGGTGCCGCCATCGACCGTGTTGATGTTGTTGGCGAAGCTGAACAGCGTCTCGGCGTAGCCGTCGTTGTACTGAAGCGCGATCTCGATGCCGACCATGCCACTGGGGCCGGGCTTTTCGCCTTCCACATAGATCGGGTTGTCGTGAAGGACTGACTTGCCGCGATTGAGGTGCTTGATGAACTCAGAAATGCCGCCGTTGTAAATGAACTCCGTGCTCTTCTCGGGCTCTACGCGCTCGTCGGTCAGGGTGATCTTCAGCCCCTTATTCAGGAACGCGAGTTCGCGGAGGCGCGTGGACAGCGTGTCATAGCTGAAGTCCATCGCTTCCATAATGGTGGGGTCCGGGCGGAAGGTGATCTTCGTGCCGGTCTTGCGTCCGGCCTTGCCGGCTCGTTCGAGCGGACGCTGCGGAACGCCACGGGCGTACTCCTGAGTCCAGGTAAAACCTTCACGCCAGATCTCGAGTTCCAGCTTTTCCGAGAGGGCATTGACGCAACTGACGCCTACTCCGTGCAATCCGCCCGACACCTTGTAGCTGTTGGAGTCGAACTTGCCGCCGGCGTGCAGTTTGGTCATGACGACCTCCGCGGCCGAGATGCCCTCTTCCTTGTGGATGTCCACGGGGATGCCGCGGCCATTGTCGACAACCGTTACCGAGTTGTCGATGTGGATGGTGATGTTGATTTCGTTGCAGTGGCCAGCAAGGGCTTCGTCGACCGAGTTGTCTACGACCTCATAGACGAGGTGATGAAGCCCGGCTTCACGGGTGGATCCAATGTACATCGCGGGTCTCTTGCGAACGGCCTCGAGACCTTCCAGAACCTTGATGGACGTGGAATCGTAAATGTTGTCCGGCGGTGTTGCTGCGTCATTAGCCATAGGTGGTCAAATATCAAATGATTCGAAAAGCAAAAACGGGTGAATGGTCGTAAAAACTAAAAAACGGGCGCGGTCGATAACGGTGCGGATCAGATGCGCATCGGCATGACGACGTAGCGATATTCGTCGTGCGCTTCGGCGCCGACTGGCTGCAGTTCGCCGGCGCTTTTCTGGTCCTTCAGCGAGAAGGCGATCTTGTCCTGCGGTACTGCCCGAAGGAAGTCGAGAAGGTATTGCGCATTAAACCCAATTTCGAGTTCCGGGCCGTTATAGTCGGCCGGGACGCTTTCCTCCGACTCACCAGTCTCGAGAGACGAAGCGAAAATGCGAAGTTCGCCAGCGGCAAATTGAACCCGAATGGCGCGCGAACGTTCGTCGGCAAACTGAGCCACGCGTTCGATGGCTGCTTTGGCTTCGTCCTTCGCCACGGTCGCGATGTTGGTGTTGTCCTGCGGCAGGACCCGGTCGTAGTCTGGGAAGTTCCCCGTCAGTTTGCGGGTGATCAGCAAACGAACCCCAAACTCGAAGAACAAATGGTTGTCGTCGCCGGAGAAGCCTGCCTGGGCTTCAGCATCGGCGCCATCCGACAGGCGCGTGATCTCGGCCATAGCCTTGCGGGGTACGAGTGATCGGTATGCACCCTGGCCAGCGGTGCTTGCGTGGGTATAGGCCAGACGATGGCCATCGGTGGCCACCATCGTTAGGCCCTTCTCGCCCATAAGGAACAAAGCGCCATTCAACGTGAAGCGGCTTTCTTCCATCGAAATGGCAAACATGGTCCGGGCGATCATGGCGGTCAATTGCTTGATCGGTACCCGGGCGACAGTCTCCGGCATCGGAGGAAGTTCCGGGAAGCTCTCGCGGCTCATGCCCGCAATTTTGGTTCGTGAGCGACCACACGTGAGCGAAGCCCAGTGGTTATCGCCAAATTTTACGGAAATCTCCGCATCCGGCAGCAGGCGGACGTAGTCCAGCAACTTCCGGGCTGGAATGGTACCGGAGCCTTCCTTCTTCACTTTGGCGGGACAGGAAGTCCTCATACCCAGTTCCAGATCTGTCGCCGTGAGATAAAGACGATCGCCACGCGCTTCCAGAAGAACATTGGAGAGTATCGGAATCGTAGTTTTCTTTTCGACAACACCCTGCAACAGGCCAAGCTCGCGGGCCAGATCCGTTTTATTGACTGTGAACTCCATTAGGGTCCTTCAGCTCCTCTCCACTTTTATATCCCTACGCCATGGTGCAGGCAACGGGTGTGATGTCGCGCCAGACGGCGTTGCGCGCGTATTGCTTTTGACGTTATAAATCTATACGTATTGAATACCGTATCAGTAGACTGTGTCGAAATGTGGAAGTCTCTCTAAATTATACAAAAAAAAAGGCGTTGTGGCTAATTCCGATTGTGCAAAGAATCCGCGCCTGAAGTTGGAAACCGGGGTTGGCACTCTTTTTACACAGAGATCCAGAGGTTTTGCAGGGCACCACCTGTGCAATTCCCCGTAAGGCTATTGGAATGAATCGATTACGCTGTTGATCAATTTGTTGATCTCCGGATTGTTCTGACGCTCAGCCTTGATCTTGTCGATCGAGTGGATCACGGTCGTGTGATGTTTGCCACCAAAGGCGCGGCCGATCTCGGGCAAGGACGCCGGAGTGAGTTCCTTGGTGATGTACATGGCCACCTGGCGCGGTATGACGATCTCCTTGCGATTGCTCTTCTCTTTCAACTGAGCCGGCTTGATCGAATACTTTTCCGCGACCGCCTTCATGATGGAATCGATGGTGATTCGGCGTTCCTGCTTTTCGAGGAGGTGCTTCAGGACCTGCTTTGCCATGAGCGGCGAGATGGCCGTCTGTGTGAGCGAGGAATAGGCAATGAGCTTGGTCAGGGCGCCCTCCAGTTCGCGGACGTTGGATTTGGTTTTTTCGGCGATGAAGGCGCAGACTTCGGGGGGCAACTGGATGCCATCGATCTCGGCTTTCTTTTGAAGGATGGCCATTCGGGTCTCGAGATCCGGTGGCTGGATGTCAGCCATCAGGCCCCATTCAAAGCGGGATCGCAGGCGGTCGACCAATCCGGTGATGTCCTTCGGGGGGCAGTCGCTCGAAATTACGATTTGTTTCTGGGCATCGTGAAGCTCATTGAAGGTGTGAAAAAACTCTTCCTGGGTGCGGTCCCTGGAGCCAAGAGACTGGATGTCGTCAATGAGCAAAACGTCAGCCGAACGGTACCGTTCGCGCAATTGAGCCATGCGACCCAGCTTAATTCCGCTAACTACTTCATTTGTAAAGCGTTCGCTTGTCGTATAGATAATACGCATCTTACCGCGAGTAAGAAGGGATCTTCCGATCGCATGCATGAGATGTGTCTTGCCCATGCCGACTCCTCCGTACAAATAGAGCGGATTGTAGCGGCGTGACGGATCGATCGCGACGGCCTGAGCGGCGGCGTGGGCGAACTGATTGCACGCACCCACGACAAATGAGTCAAAGGTGAATTTGGGGTTGAGCGTGATGGGAGATTCGAGTTCCGGAACCGCTGAGCCGCGATCACCGGCATGACCGGGGCGCGTGCCATCCACTTCGAATACAACCTGCTCTATTCCGGTTCCGAGAGTCCGGGCAAGGGCATGAATCAAAGTCTTGTATTCGTCTTCGAGGAACGCGATGGTTCCCTCATCGGGAACAGCGACGGTCATCACCCGGCCTTCGATATGGGCAAACCGAGCGCGGAGGATCCAGTTCTGATAGCTCTCAGCGCTCAGCTTGCGGGCGAGCTGCTCTTTGATGAGATCCCACGGCGTTCGTTGGTCGTCACTACTCACTGGAAAAAGATCTCCTCAAAAACGCACGCCTAAAATAACCCAGGCCGTCGGCAGCGGCTCCAAAACAGCATAGCGAGCCGCCTTGGCGCGGGGTTGCCGTGCGACAGCGAACGGTCGCCAAAGCGGCTTTAGAGGCCCTGGAAACCGGAGGCTAAGACCTCGCTCGACTTGTCGTGATCACTGCAGAATTTGCGGCAAGTTCAGATTGATTCCCGCGATGCTGCGAACAGGTCGTAGTCTAGCACAAAAGCGGATTATTTCAGGCACGTTTTAATGACCAGACCCAGAGGGTAGCTGGCCAAAGTTACGGGAGAAACCGCATGTGCTTTTTTTCCAACGAACTGCCGCTCTCTAAGCGTTCGCTGGCTGCGGTCAGGGCCTCGGATAAGGAGTGACCTGAGGCCTTTCGAGAAGATGATCGATGTGGTGCTGAGCATGCAGGACGTAGTCCTCTACCAGGAATTGAAGGGAAACTGGCTCCCCAGACCCAACAAAACAAACGGTTTGTGTTTTATCCTCGGGGATGTTCCTGACGGCAATGGCAATCAAGGCGTTGTGCTGTGCCCAGGAATCGACAATAGACAGCCACGGCATTTGCTGGTATCCGTGGGCCCGAACCCACTCATTCTGAGCGTACGAAGGACCTCGATATTCGGGCTGGATCGAGGCCGCGACAAAACGGACGTGATTGTTAATTGCGGAATCGATCAGGTGCCCCAGTTCTTCGCGGGGGGACCAACTGGTTTCGCCAGCCGGGCGAATTGCCGACCGGTTGTCCGGAAAGGCGCGGAG
>Ga0302319_10015917_pt1 | contig 13891 bp, 10 predicted proteins | sample Bog_T0_2_FD_203319 | JGI IMG/M metagenome (GOLD analysis project Ga0302319, IMG submission 203319) | Peat permafrost microbial communities from Stordalen Mire near Abisko, Sweden - Bog_T0_2 | ecosystem: Environmental > Terrestrial > Soil > Wetlands > Peat | place: Sweden: Abisko, Stordalen Mire...
CGCGCCAGATCTTGCGCCTCATCCATCGCGACGACCAGACCGCCGTGCTCGACGCCGTGCGGGCCGCGATCTCGGGGCAAAGCGAGAAGTTCTCCTTGCAGGCGCGGCTGCGCGGCGCCGATGGGACGTGGCGATGGCTGAGGTGCGACGGCAGGGTCGGCGAGCGCGACGCGGCGGGTCGCGCCATTCGCATCGTCGGCGCCGTCGTCGACATCTCCACCAGCAAGGCGACCGAAGCGCGCATCCATCAGATGGCCTTCGTCGACCCACTGACCGGCCTTCCCAATCGCGCGCTGTTCATCGATCGACTGCAACGGGTGATCGCCAAGGCCAGCGCCGAGGGCGCGCGTGCGGCAGTGCTGTTCGCCGATCTCGACCGCTTCAAGGAGATCAACGACACGCTGGGGCACGATGTCGGCGACCGCGTGCTCGCCGAAGTCGCCGACGGCATGCACTCGGCGGTGCGCAAGGGGGACCTGTTTGCGCGGCTCGGCGGCGACGAATTCGGCGTGCTCGGCTTCGACATCGAGGAGCGGGAAGCGGTGCAGGTCGCGCATCGGCTCGTCGCAAGCCTGCAACGCGAGGTCGTGGCCGGCGACGACGCGTTCCGACTCGGCGTCAGCGTCGGCGTCGCACTGTTTCCCTCCGATGGATCGGACGCCGATCTGCTGCTGCGCAACGCGGAAATCGCCATGTATCGGGCCAAGGCGCGTCGCAGCGGCGTGGCGCGCTACGACGCGGCGATGAGTTCGGGCCTCGCCGAACGCCTTTCGCTGGCGCGCGATCTCGCCGAAGCGCTCAACGACGATGCGCTGGGCGAATTGCAACTGCACTACCAACCGCAGGTCGACATGCGCAACGGCGCGCTCGTCGGCGCCGAAGCGCTGATGCGCTGGCGCCACCCACGATTGGGGCCGATCTCCCCGGTAGAGTTCCTGCCGCTCGCCGAGGAGCGCGGCATGATGGCGGCCGTCGGCGCCTGGGTGATGCGCCAGGCTTGCCGGCAGCTTGCACAATGGCGCGCCGCCGGCCTCAAATTCCCCGGCCGTCTGGCAATCAATGTCGCCGCCGAGGAACTCGACAACGAACACTTCTTCGAGGACACCGTCGCCTTCGTCGAGGATTTCGGCCTCACGCCCTCGATGATCGAATTGGAGCTGACGGAAAGCGGGATCATGCAAAACGTCGAGACTTCGATCGAGACGTTTCGTCGACTGAAGGACGCGGGATTCTCGATCGCGCTCGACGATTTCGGCGCGGGCTATTCCTCGCTCGCCCAACTCACGCGCTTGCCCGTCGCCAAGCTCAAGATCGACCGCGCGTTCGTGCGCGATATGACCGAGAGCGAGCAGGGGCGCGCGATCACCGCGACGATCGTCGCCATGAGCCAAACGCTGGGCATGCAGACGATCGCCGAGGGCGTCGAGACCGACGGCCAACGCGCCGCCCTGCTGCAGCTCGGATGCGCCCACGCCCAGGGCTACCTGTTCGGACGACCGGAGCCCGCCGCCGTTTTTGCCGCGTCCTGGCTCAGCGCTCGGGTCGACCCGCCTGCCAAGCCGGCGGGGCCACCCGATTAGTAAATCTTTTATGCTTTCGTGACAGTCTCCAATGACGCGGTCGTACGAGCGCGTCCGGAACGTTCGCCAGTCCGAGCCGAAGCGTCGTTCCAGGTCTTGGGGCCCGAGGCGAGTTCTACAACGGTCGCAGCCATGTCCGCCGCAGAAATCCTAGCCGAACCCATGGAGCGACGCCGCTCGTCGCGTATGCGCTGCTTCAAGCTCGCTCGCTGTTTCTTCAAGGATGGCCACTGCGACCTCGAAGTTACGCTAAGGAACATATCAAGTACGGGCGCTCGCATCAGCGGCAACGAACTCATTTGCCTGCCCGACGAATTCGAACTGCATATCCACGACGGATTTGGCGGATTTGAGATTCGCAAAGTGCGTCGCGTCTGGTCGAGGGGCGCGGCCGCGGGCTTGCTGTTTCTCGACACGCCGCCCGGCTGACCGTCGCCAGCGCTCTACTCCGTCCCTTCCCGCCCGCCGGCCGCCGCCGCAGTCTCGACGCGAGAAAACTCGATCGCTTCGATTCGGCTGGCGCGGCGATCGATCTTTTCGGCCGAGGTCGCGACGCCCGCGACGTCCTCCTGCGCCTGACGGAAATGCGATTCGAGCTTGGCCGCTCGCTCCGCCAGGCGGCGCGCGTCGGCGATCAGCTTGCCCGCCTCCGCCCGCAACAGATGCGCGGATTCCTGCAACCGTGCGTCGCGGGTGATCATTTGCGCGACTTCGATGGCCATACGCAGCAGCGACGGCGAGACAATGACGACCCGCGAACGGTGGGCTTTCTGCACGACGTCGTCAAAATGTTCGACGAGATCGGCAAACAGCGATTCTGAGGGCACGAACATCAGCGCGATGTCCTGTGTCTCCCCGGGCAGCAGATAACGCTCGGCAATATCCTTGACGTGCCGGCCGACGTCGGCGCGCACCCGCTGCCCGGCGACGCGCCGCGCTTCCTCGTCGCGCGACGTCTGCAACGCGGTGAACGCCTCCAGCGGAAATTTGGCGTCGACGACCAGGGCGCGCGGGTCGCCGGGAATGCGGATGACGCAATCGGGCCGCGTATGGTTACTGAGCGTCGCCTGAAATTCGTAGCCGCCGGCGGGCAGGCCGTCGCGCACGATCGCCTCCATGCGCCCCTGCCCGAACGCCCCGCGCGACTGCTTGTTGGCGAGCACTTCGCGCAACGAGGCGACCGCCTCGCTCACGCCGGAGATCCGCGCCTGCGCGGCGTCGATGACGGCGAGCCGTTCGTTGAGTTGGCCCAGCGCCTCCCCTGTCGTCTTGGTCTGCGCCTCCAACCGGTCGGCGAGAAAGCGCGCGAGATCGCCCTGTCGCGAGCCCAGCCACTCCCCGAGCGAACCGATGCGCCCCTGCGTCTCCGCGGAGGCTTCCACCAGCCGCTCCAGCCGCTCCTCCCACGCGCGCCGACGCAGGATGAGCGCCAGCAGCGCCAAGGCGAGCAACAGCGTCGCCGCGAAGGCGGCGGCCAGCGCCTCGGCGACGGTGAAATTGTGCCCGGCCAGCGTCAAAAGCACGACATTCATGGCCGCAAGCGTAAATGATTCGCGCCGCGAACGCGAACAAAAACAGAACGCATTTGACCTGCGCGCCTGTCGCGCTTAAATCGAGGCTCAACCCACGAAGACTCCGATGGCCCTGCGAAAAATCCTCACCCTCCCCGACCCCCGCCTGCGCCAAGTCAGCAAGCGAATCGAGCGCGTCGACGACGTGCTGCGTCAGCTGATGGATGACATGACGGACACCATGTACGACGCCCCCGGCATCGGCTTGGCCGCCATCCAAGTCGGCGAACCGATCCGCCTGATTGTCGTCGATCCCGCCAAGCCCGACGACCCGAAGGCGCCCCTGCATCTCGTCAATCCCGAGATCGTCTGGGCCTCCGATTCGCACAAAGTCTACGAAGAGGGCTGCCTCTCCGTCCCCGAATATTACGAGGACGTCGAGCGCCCCGAGAGCGTCCGCGTCAAATATCTCGACCGCGACGGCAAGGAGCGGGAGATCCACGCGGAGGGGCTGCTCGCCACCGTCCTGCAACACGAAATCGACCATCTCGACGGCGGGTTGTTCATCGACCATCTGTCCAAGCTGAAGCGCGACCGGGTGATCAAGAAGTTCATCAAGGCGGCGCGCCACGCGGTGGATGGGTCGCACCGGCTGTAACTTGAAGGAGGGCCGGGTCGCATGAAGATCGAGATCGGTCCGCTGCTTGTAAGAGAAGACGAGAAGCTTTCGCTCGGCGCCCGGCCAACGCGCGTCGAGCCGCTATACGCCTCGAAGGCCGACTACGAAGAGGCGCTGGAGCGCCAAGCCGAAGAGCTCGGCGTCCTCCAGGAAAAGCTCTACGTCTCGGGAACCCACGCGCTGCTCGTCGTGCTGCAGGGCATGGACAGCTCCGGCAAGGACGGTGCGATCAAACACGTGATGAGCGGCGTCAATCCGCAGGGCTGCCGAGTCGCCTCTTTCAAAGCGCCGACCCAACTGGAGGCGCATCACGACTTTCTCTGGCGCTGTTCGCGCGAACTGCCCGAGCGCGGCGTGGTCGCGGTTTTCAACCGCTCCTATTACGAAGCCGTGCTGGTCGAGCGCGTGCATCCCAAGCTGCTGGAGAGCGAGGGCCTGTATGTTGCGCCCGACAAGCTCGACAAGGTCTGGGAGGGACGGCTGCGCGCCATCCGCGATTGGGAGCGCCATCTCGTCGCCAGCGGCACGGCGATCGTGAAGATCTTCCTGCACATCTCCAAAGACGAACAGTTGAAGCGCCTGCTCGCGCGCATCGACGATCCGGAGAAGGCGTGGAAGGCGAGCTTCAGCGACGCTGCCGAGCGTCAGCACTGGAAGGAATATCAGCGCGCCTACGAGTCCGCGCTGGGCGCCACGAGCACGAGTTCTGCGCCCTGGCGCGTCGTTCCCGCCGACGACAAGCGCACGGCCCGGCTGTTCGTCTCGCAGATCGTCATCGACGCCCTGCAACGCCTGCCCCTCACGCCCCCGCCGCTCGACGAGGCCCGCAAGAAAGAGCTGGAGCTGATCCGCAAGGCGCTGGCGAGCGAGTAGGCGTTAAACCACGCTCCCCGCAAGCGTGCACGGCATGCAAATATCTGGTCGCGCCACCCACAACCCTCGTCCTGACCCTTCGACAGGCTCAGGAGTCGAAGGGTCAGGACGAGGGTCTGGATTGCACAGAGTTCCTCCAGTAGATGTCTGCATCCCTCTCCCCGCAAGCAGGGAGAGGGGATTTCCAACCAAGGCCCTTACTTCAACGCGTCGAGCGCCAAATTCAAAGCCAGCACGTTGACCCTCGGTTCGCCGAACACGCCCGCCACTCGTCCTTTGACCTGCGTCTCGACGAGCGCGCGCACTTTATCCTCGCTCAGGCCGCGCGCCTTGGCGACGGCGGCCACTTGGGCGACGGCGTTCGGCGGCGAGATGTCGGGATCGAGGCCTGAAGCGGACGTCGTCACCGCGTCGGCCGGGATCGGCCCCGTCCAACCGGCGTCGCGCTTGGCCTTCACGTCGGCGCTCACCCGATCGAGCAACTTCTGAGACGTCGGGCCGAGGTTGGAGCCGGTCGAATTGGCCGCGTTATAGGGCGCGTCGATGGTCTTGCTCGAATCGTCGGGATGGGCGGGATCCTGCGCTTGCGTCGCCGACGGACGCGAATGGAAATATTTATCGGCGGCGAAGTTCTGTCCAATCAACTCGGAGCCGACAGGATTGCCGTTGACATAGACGAGGCTGCCGTTGGCGTGCGCGGCGAGAGCGAGCTGCGCGACGCCGGTGACGGCGAGCGGGTAGACGAGGCCGGTCAGCGCGGTGAACAACACCAGCAACACGACCGCGGGACGGATTTGGCTCAGCATGATGATGATCCTCAGGCCAGATGCAGGACGCTGATCAAGATGTCGATGATCTTGATGCCGACGAAGGGAACGACAATGCCGCCGAGGCCATAGACGGCGAGGTTGCGCCGCAGCAGCGCAGCCGCGCCGACGGGGCGATAGGCGACGCCCTTCAGCGCCAGCGGGATCAGCGCGATGATGATGAGCGCGTTGAAGATGACCGCCGACAGGATCGCCGACTTGTCCGAGTGCAGGCCCATGACGTTGAGGGCGTTGAGCTCGGGATAGGTCGTCACGAACAACGCCGGGATGATGGCGAAATATTTCGCCACGTCGTTGGCGATCGAAAAGGTCGTCAACGAGCCGCGCGTCATCAGCAATTGCTTGCCGATGCCGACGATCTCGATCAACTTGGTCGGATCGGAGTCGAGGTCGACCATGTTGCCGGCCTCGCGTGCGGCCTGCGTGCCCGTCTGCATGGCGACGCCGACGTCGGCCTGAGCGAGCGCGGGCGCGTCGTTGGTGCCGTCGCCGCACATCGCGATCAGTCGTCCGCCCTGCTGCTCACGGCGGATATAGGCGAGCTTGTCTTCGGGCGTCGCTTGCGCGAGGAAATCGTCGACGCCGGCTTCGGAGGCGATCGCGGCCGCGGTGAGCGGATTGTCGCCGGTGACCATCACCGTCTTGATGCCCATCGCGCGCAATTCGGCGAACCGCGCGCGGATGTCGGGCTTGACGATGTCCTTCAGGTGGATGACGCCGAGCAGGCGCCCGTTGTCCGACACCGCCAACGGCGTGCCGCCCGCGCGCGAGATGCGGTCCACCGCCTGGTTGAATTCGGCCGGCGCGGTGTCGCGCGTCAGACCGGCCTGGGTGAGCACCGCGTCGACCGCCCCCTTGCGCAACAGGCGCCCGGCGAGATCGACTCCGGACATGCGCGTCTGCGCGGTGAAAGGAACGATCTTGGCATCGCTGGTGTTTGTCGGCGCGCCGAGTCCGTAGCGAGACTTGGCGAGCGCGACGATCGAACGACCCTCGGGCGTCTCGTCGGCGAGGCTCGCCAGCAGCACCGCTTCGGCAAGCGTGCTTTCGACGACGCCGCCCACCGGCAGAAATTCGTCGGCCATGCGATTGCCGAATGTGATGGTGCCGGTCTTGTCGAGCAGCAGCGTGTCGACGTCGCCCGCCGCCTCGACCGCGCGACCCGAAGTGGCGATGACGTTGAAGCGGACGAGCCTGTCCATGCCGGCGATGCCGATGGCCGAGAGCAACCCGCCGATCGTGGTCGGGATGAGGCACACCAACAAGGCGATCAGCACCGTGACGGAAAGCACGGTTCCCGAATAGGCGGCGAGCGGCCACAGCGTGACGCAAACGATCAGGAAGATCAGCGTCAGGCCCGAGAGCAGGATCGACAGCGCCAGCTCGTTGGGCGTCTTCTGCCGCTCGGCGCCTTCGACGAGTGCGATCATGCGGTCGATGAAGGTGCTCCCCTGCGCCGCAGTGATGCGCACTTTGATCTCATCCGATAGGACCGTCGTACCGCCGGTCACCGCCGAGCGGTCGCCGCCGGCTTCGCGAATGACCGGCGCCGACTCGCCCGTGATCGCGCTCTCGTTGACGGACGCCAGACCTTCGATGATCTCGCCGTCGCCGGGAATCTGATCGCCCGCTTCAACCAACACGACGTCGCCGACCTTGAGATCGACGGCATTGACGACGCTGGTTGATCCCTTCAGGTTGCGCGGATCGACGTAACGTTTCGCCCGCGCGTCCGAGCGCGTCTTGCGCAACGCGTCCGCCTGCGCCTTGCCGCGGCCTTCGGCGACCGCCTCGGCGAAGTTGGCGAACAGCACCGTGAACCACAGCCAGAAGGCGATCTGTCCGGAGAACAGCGGCGAGTTTTCGCCCACGATGAGATCGCGGATGAAGAAGCCGGTGACGACGATCGACACCATCTCGGTGACGAAGATCACCGGGTTCTTCGCCAGCGCTCGCGGGTCGAGTTTGCGCAGAGCGTCCAACGCGGCCACCCTGATGATATGGGGATCGAACAGCCCCCGCGCCTTAAGTTTCGTGGACATGAGTGAAACTCCAATTCGTAGCGTGCGGTTGTCAGAAAGCCTTGCCGTTCAGCATCAGGAACTGTTCGACAACCGGCCCCAGCGCCAGCGCAGGGAAATATTGCAGCAGGTAGAGGATGATGACGACGCCGAGCAGCAGACCGACGAACAGCGGCCCGTGGGTCGGGAACGTGCCGGCAGAGGCCGGAGCCTTTCTCTTGACCGCCAGCGACCCGGCGAGCGCGAGCACCGGGATGACATAGGCGAAGCGTCCGATCAGCATCGCGAGGCCGAGGGTCGTGTTGTACCAGGGCGTCGCGCCGTTCAGGCCGGCGAAAGCGGAGCCGTTGTTGGCGTTGGTTGAGGCAAACGCATAGAGAATCTCGGAAAGGCCGTGCGGACCCGCGTTGTTGAGGCTGTCGAGCGCGGTCTTGAGCATCACCGACGCCGCGGAAAAGCCGAGCACCACGAGCGGGTAGATCAGCACCGCGAACATCGCGAGCTTCATCTCCTTGGTTTCGATCTTCTTGCCGAGATATTCCGGCGTGCGCCCAACCATCAGGCCGGCGATGAACACCGCGATGACCACGACGACCAGAAAGCCATAGAGCCCGGAGCCGACGCCGCCCGGCCAGATGCATCCGGCGAGCAGGTTGAACATCGGCACCAGACCGCCAAGCGGCGTCAACGAATCGTGCATCGTATTGACGGCGCCCGTGCTGGTCGAAGTCGTGGCGGTCGCAAACAACGCCGAGAGGGCCTGCCCGAACCTGAGTTCTTTGCCCTCGAGATTGCCGGCGACCTGATCGACGCCCAGCGCGTTCACGCCGGTGACGCCTGCGCTCTCGGCCCAGTAGACCACGCCGACGCCGACGATCAGCAGAATGGCCATCGTCGCGAGGATCGCGCGCCCCTGCTTGAAGTCGCCGACGGCGCGACCGAAAGCGAGCACCGATGCGACCGGAATGACCAGCAGAGCCCAGATCTGGAGGATGTTGGTCCAGGCGTTCGGGTTCTCGAACGGATGCGCCGAGTTGGCGTTCATGAAGCCGCCGCCGTTGGTGCCGAGTTCCTTGATCGCTTCCTGGCTCGCCATCGGGCCGATCGAGATTGTTTGTTTGACGCCTTCGAGCGTCGTCACGTCGATCGAACCGGCCAGAGTCTGCGGCACGCCCAGCGCCACGAACACCAGTGCGAGGATGACCGAAATCGGCAGCAGCACGTAGAGCGTGACCCGGCTCATATCGACCCAGAAATTGCCGATCGTCGTCGCCGACGAACGCGCGAAAGCGCGCACCAGCGCGAACGCCATGGCGAGGCCGGTCGCCGCCGACAGGAAGTTATGGACGGTGAGGCCGAGCATCTGGGTGAGATGACTCATCGTCGTCTCGCCGCCGTAGTTCTGCCAGTTGGTGTTGGTGATGAAGCTGATCGACGTATTGAACGCCAGATCCGCCGGCACGGCGTCAAACCCCTGCGGGTTCAGCGGCAACACGTTTTGAAATCTCTGCAGCGCATAGAGCGAGAGGAAGCCCGCGATCGAAAACGCGATCATTGCGATCGCGTAGCCGTACCAGCTCTGCTCGCGCTTCTCGTCGACGCCGGCGAGACGATAGAATCCGCGCTCGACCGGTCGCAACACCGGCGAAAGGAAGTTGTCCGTCCCCGCGTAGACGCTCGCTATGAGACCGCTCAGGGGAATGGCGGTCAGGAGAACGAGCGCTAGGACGACAGCGATTTGCGCCCAGCCGACGAATGTCATGGCGTCACCTTCGTGTTCAAAACCTCAGGAAATTCACGGGTCAGAATTTTTCGGGGTAGATCAGGGTGTAGAGGAGATAGACTCCTAGACTGACTCCGACGATCAGGCCGATGACGGGCTCTGTCATGTTCAGGCTCCTTACAGACGGTCGCAAGCGACGGCGTAAACGCCCATCAGGACGAAGAACACAATCCCGATTCCGATATAGATAACGTCAGCCATGGCGAGGCGCCTCCGATTTCACCGGCGCTGTTTGCACCCGAGCCGCATAAGCGTTCAATGCTGCGATGGCGGCGTCGGCATAAAGAAAACATAACGATTTGCGCCGAGTTCGCCGCTCCAAGGCCGCGTGAGCCCGCGGGATCGTCGATGGCCCTTATAAATCCCTTATTTTCGAGGTTGCGGCAGCAGGAAGACGAGGGCTCGCTCCGCTTTCGTGTTGCCCACCATGCTCAGGAATGGGCTATAGTCGTCGCCAAAGCGACGAGGCTGAGCCAACTTGGCGAATGAACGCAATATAGACCGCCGGCCCGATCCGGACGCACTGCTGGCGCTCGCGGAAAAGGGTAGTCGTGGCCGATTGCTGGTGTTTCTCGGCGCCGCGCCCGGCGTCGGCAAGACCTTCGCCATGCTCCAGCGTGCCCGGATGCTCAAGCTGGAAGGCGTCGACGTCGTCATCGGCCTCGTCGAGACTCACGGGCGGGCGGAGACGGAAGCGCTCACGCGCGAACAAGAAATCCTGCCCCGCCGCCAAGTGCAATGGCAAGACCGCATCATCGAGGAATTCGACCTCGACGCGGCGTTGAAGCGCAAGCCCAAACTCATCGTCGTCGACGAACTCGCTCACACCAACGCGCCCGACAGCCGTCATCCCAAGCGCTGGCAGGACGTCGAAGAGTTGCTCGCCGCGCGCATCGACGTGTGGACCGCGCTCAACGTCCAGCATCTGGAGAGCCTCGCCGACGTCGTCTCGCGCGTCACCGGCGTCGTCGTGCGCGAGACCGTGCCCGACGTCGTGCTGCGCGACGCCGACGACCTCATCCTCGTCGACATCACGCCCGAAGAGCTGATCCAGCGCCTCAAGGACGGCAAGGTCTATCTTCCGCAGACCGCTAAACTCGCTCAACAAAAATTCTTCACCCTGCGCAACCTCATCGGCCTGCGCGAACTGGCGCTGCGCCGCGCCGCCGAGCGCGTCGACGACGCGATGGTCGAGCAACTCAAACAGGGCGCCATCCATGGCCCCTGGGAGACCGCGGACCGACTGCTCGTCTGCGTCGGCCCCGACGCGCAATCGCTCGACGTGGTGCGGGCGGCAAGCCGGCTGGCGACTGGTCTCAACGCCGGCTGGGTCGCCGTCACGGTGGAGGCGACGGATCTCTCCGAGGCGAACGTCAAGGACGCCGGCAAGGTCGATGCGGCGCTCAATCTCGCCCGCAGCCTCGGAGCCGAGACGGCGCGGCTCACCGGGCGCGACCTGCCCGCGGAAATCCTCACCTACGCCGAGCGCGAAAACATCACGCAGATCGTCGTCGGACGCTCGCGCGCCGGATGGTTCCGGCGCAAGACCGGCCGCTCGCTGTCGGCTGCGATCGTGCGTCGCGCCCGGCTGGTCGGCGTCCATATCGTCACCGGCGAGGTTCGCGCGGAAACGGAATGGCGGCGTTTCGCATGGCTTGCGCCCGCGAATTGGTTCGGCCGTCGCGGACTGGGCGCGGGCCTCGCCGCCGCGGCGCTGTCGGTCGCCGGCGCGGTCGGGATCGGCGAGTTGCTGACGCTGTGGACGCCGCTGCCCAACCTGTCGATGGTCTTCCTCCCTGCTGTGCTGGCGTCGGCCTGGTGGTTCGGCGTGCGCGCCGCGATTGCGGCGGCGGCGCTGTCGTTTCTCGCCGACGACTTCTTCTTCATTCCGCCGCTTTATCAATTCTCGGTCGCCGAGCCGCAGGAATTCCTTTCGCTGATCGTGTTTCTCGTCGTCGCGCTGATCGTCGGCGGACTGGCCGGCCGTGCGCGCGATCACGAGCGCATTGCCCAGGAAAGCGCGCGCGCCACGCGCTCGCTGTTCGAACTGTCGCGCAAGCTCTCCGGCGCCGTCGCACTGAACGACATCGTCGAAGCCGCGACCGTCTACGCCCACAAGGCGCTTTCCGCGCGCGGAGTCGTGATGCTGACGCCGGAGGACCTCGAACTGAACCTCACCGCCGCCTGGCCGCCGCTGGAGGACCTCAGCGCGGGCGAGAAGGGCGCGGCGCGCTGGGCCTACGACAGGCGCGAGGCCGCAGGTTGGCGTACCGGCACGTTGCCCAATGTGCGTTTCCAGTTCCGCCCGCTGGTGACCACACGGGGCGTGGTCGGCGTCTGCGGCTTCGAGCCGCGCGACGCGACGGCGCCGATTTCGCCCACGCACGATTACGTACTCAATCTGATCCTCGATCAGACGGCGATCGCCGTCGACCGGGCGACGCTGGTCAAGGAATCGCTGCGCACGGCCGCGCTCGAAGACAACGAGAAGCTGCGAACGACGCTGCTCGCTTCGCTGTCGCACGATCTGCGCACGCCGCTCGCCGGAATCACCGGCGCCGCGACAACGCTGCAACAGTTCGGCGAGTCGATGACGGCTGAGAAGCGCCGCGATCTGCTCGGCTCCATCGAGGAGGAGGCGCAGCGGCTCGCCCGCTTCATCGCCAATCTGCTGGATATGTCGCGCATCGAAGCGGGCGCGCTGAAGCCTAAGCATGAGTTGATCGAACTGCCCGAAGTGGTGCGCACCGCCGTCGAGCGCGCGCGCAAGGCGTTTCCGAGCAAGACGTTCAACACCTCGCTGGCGCAGGGGATGCCCTATGCGAGCGGCGATTCCGGGCTGCTCGAGCAGGTGCTGTTCAACCTGCTGGACAACGCCCAGAAATACGGCGGCGACGGGCAGATTGTCGTGCACGCCCGTCCGGTCGGCGACGAAGTGGTGGTCTCGGTCACCGACGAGGGGCCGGGCATCAAGCCCTCCGACCTGCCGCGCATCTTCGAGAAATTCTACCAGGGCGGGCGCGCGGACGGCCGCAAGACCGGCGTCGGGCTCGGCCTGTCGATCGCCAAGGGCCTCATCGAGGCGATGGGCGGACGCATCGTGGCCGAGAGCCCGGCGGCGCGGCGGCGGGGAACCCGGCTCATCGTCGCCTTGCCGGCGACCAAGGAAACGGTCAAGGTCGGGTCATGAGCCTCGCGCGCGTTCTCATCGTCGACGACGAACCGCAGATCCTGCGCTTCCTCCGCCCCGCGTTGGAGGCGTCCGACTACGACGTGCTTCACGCCGCCACTGGCAGGGAGGCGCTGCGGATCGCCGCCAATTCGGCGCCCGATGTCATCATCCTCGATCTCGGCCTGCCCGACATGGACGGCAAAGACGTGCTGGCGGCGGCGCGGGCGTTCACCCAGGCGCCTGTGCTCATCCTCTCCGCGCGCGACCGCGAGACGGAAAAGATCGCCGCGCTCGACCTCGGCGCCGACGACTACATCGAAAAACCCTTCGCCATCGGCGAGCTGCTGGCGCGGCTGCGCGCCGCTCTGCGTCACGCCCGCGGCGCTCACGCGGTGAAGACCCGAATCGAAGTCGACGGTCTCGTCATCGATATGGACAAGCGGTTGGTGACCCGCGACGGCGTCGCGATCAAGCTGACGCCGCGCGAATACGACTTGCTCTGCGCGCTGGCTCCCAACGCCGGCCGGGTGATGACACACGGCCAGATCCTCACCGCGGTATGGGGCCCCGCGCACAAGGACGACACGCAATATCTTCGCGTGTTCGTCGGTCAGTTGCGCGCCAAAATCGAGCGCGACCCCGCTCAGCCGGAAATCATCCGCACCGAATCGGGGATCGGCTACAGGTTCGCCGAGACGCGGTGAGGGCTGCGCTCACGCCGCGCTCGCGCCGAGCCCGATGGGGCAGCTCACGCCGGTGCCGCCGAGCCCGCAATAGCCGCCGGGGTTCTTGGCGAGGTATTGCTGGTGGTAGTCTTCCGCGAAATAGAACGGCCCGGCTTCGGCGATCTCGGTCGTGATCGGACCATAGCCGTCCGCATGCAGCGCCGCGCCGAAGCGCTCGGCCGAGGCGCGCGCCGCGGCGAGTTGCGCCGGATTCGTCGCATAGATCGCCGAGCGGTACTGCGAGCCGACGTCGGCGCCCTGGCGCATGCCCTGGGTCGGGTCGTGGTTCTCCCAGAAGATCTGCAGCAGGCGCTCGTAGGAAATCCTGTTGGGATCGTAGACGACGAGCACGGCTTCGGTGTGCCCGGTCATGCCGCTGCACGCCTCCTGGTAGGTCGGATTCGGCGTGGAGCCTCCCGCGTAGCCGACCGCGGTGACGAGAACGCCCTCCCCCGCCTGCCAGAATTTCCGCTCCGCGCCCCAGAAGCAGCCCATGCCGAACACCGCCGTCTCGGCGCCTTCCCGGTACGGCCCCTTCAAGGCGCGGCCGTTGACGAAATGGCTGAGGGCGGTCCGGATCGGCGCGGGCCGGCCGGGAAGCGCCTCGGCGGGACCGACCAGGCGCGACTTCTTGGCGAACAGGTTCAACATTTGCGTCTCCTTGTCTGCCCCTTGGTCGTGGCGGCGGGTTCGCCTGTTACGGCGCGCGAGACAAAAAAG
>Ga0302319_10015918_pt1 | contig 13890 bp, 13 predicted proteins | sample Bog_T0_2_FD_203319 | JGI IMG/M metagenome (GOLD analysis project Ga0302319, IMG submission 203319) | Peat permafrost microbial communities from Stordalen Mire near Abisko, Sweden - Bog_T0_2 | ecosystem: Environmental > Terrestrial > Soil > Wetlands > Peat | place: Sweden: Abisko, Stordalen Mire...
TTCTGTCAATCGCATCTGCTGGCAGTTCACCGCGGAATGATTTGGACCGAGGATGTGCCGCTTGGTTGGAGTTGGAGTCACACAAGTGAACGGAACGAAATGGTCGAACATCCGAACACAACTTGAAGGTCCCCATAGCGACGGAATCAGGACGCCGACGAGTGCCAGAGGGCGGGTGTTCGTCACTCTGTGCGCAGCCAAATTCTAAGGCTCAGAATTCTTGACGGAAAGAGTGCGCCATATCCGAATGCCGGGCTGCGTTTTTGGGTGACCGAATTCTTGCTCCATTTATGATCCACGAACTGTTTCCATCCCTTACTGAAACCGCTTCAGGTAGCCATCCGTGTCGCGTAGTTTCAGCAACTTACCGTAAGCTGCGTCCCTTTCACCGCGGTAACAGGGTTCAAATCCCGTTGCGGGCGGATCAGCATCAAGGCTCCCTCTGAGACTTAGCGACTGTAATGTCCTACAGTTTCCAACTGTTCCGGAAAAGTCTTTCGTTGACCTTCCCGGCCTTCGTGCACCTGCAGTGTTTCGTCCAGCCAGTTGAAGACGACTTCGTCTTTGTACGCCAAGGCACCCGATTCACAATGATTCTCGGCCCCATCTTCGCTGGTGAATCGGACGAGCTGCTTTGGAGCCTGCAGCGCATCGTACATCTCCTGCGCCTGATTGCCGCCCGCCAAAATATCCCCCTCTGCGTCCAGAACAAGGCACGGGCACTGAATCTGTTTGGCGACACCTTCCATCGTGAACGGCTTGAGCTTTGTCGAAAGATAATCGGCAAGACCCGAAGCTCCGAAGGACCAAACTCCTTGTGTGACAGCCCAACGCAGATTTGTATCATTCTGCATCGCTTTATAGGTGATCTCCTCGCACTGCATTGGGTCACCTGTGTCCAGAGCGGCAATTGCTTCTTTCGGCATTGAGCCTCGAATGCTTTCATGAGGGCTATACATACCGTTGAAAAAGACAGCCGCGCGAAATCTGTGTTCGAAAGCCGCGGCGCGGGCAGCGAAGTAGCCGCCGAGGCTCATACCCATTAGCGCGAGATGGTCGCCGTCTACATCTGGTCTGGAGAGGGCATAGTCCACGGCAGGGGTCACCACCGCCTCCCAGTCATATCGGTGGTAGAGCTTCTGTTCGCGTATAGGAGCACCCTGTCCAGGGCCGTCGAAGGTCAGACAGTTATAGCCGCGCCGGACTGCCGGGGCGGCACCGAAATAGAACAACTCTTCGAGACTCGAATCCAGACCGCCGTGAAAGATGAGTGTGGGACGCAGCTTGCCTGAATTGTCTGCCTTGTAGAAATATCCGGGTAGCGTGGTCCCTTCGTAGGGAATTTGCACCGGCTCCCAAGTAGGGCCGGTGAGCCTCGCCCCTTCGGCATAAGCCTTTTGTGACGCCTTGGACTCTGAGAGAATGCGCGGGTCGCCTGGATTGCCGTGGAGATAGAACTCGGCCGTCCTGAAGTAGGTGGACGCACGCAGATAGCATTCGCGCGCGCTTTCCAGGTGACCCGCGCCCAGACTGGCATCGGCACGGGACAGAAGCCGGCGCGCCCGCTTATCCCACTCTGAGAACCAACTCTCGAAGTCACCTTCCTTGATCTGTACGGCCGTAGCCATCATCTCGCCCAAATCCGAGCCTCCGTAGTACATGAAGCCCAGGTTGCGGACGAACTCGAATGCAAACGATTCATCTTTGAATGCGACCTTCATTAAAGTGATCCATTCTGGCGTATGCCATCTCACATTTCCCGCAGATTGTTCTTAGAACTCCACACGTAAGATTTATGGTCAATTCAGCTCGTAGGAAAATCAAAATCCCCTATTCAAGCACCTTCAGATCGCCTGAGGATTCCTACGCGTGAACGTGGATTTCGTGCAATGTCAGGAATGCCTTTAGCAGGACGCGTGGGTCGTGGCTCCCCTTGTAGACCGGCGGTGGCGTGCGGTTCAGGCCAAGCAGCGAGTACACAGCCGTTTGTGCGGAGCGGATCGAATACTCGACGGTGAATACCACGTCCTCAGGGATTTCGCAGAATTGTCCGACGAAGGCAAGGTTCTTCGACCCGTCCGGTACAACCTGGGGGCGGTCGCCTTTGGCCCGACGGAGAAACTGGCTGGTGATGAAAGGCATCATGCAAGGGATACAGTTGCTCGTTTCAAGTATTTGTCTTGAATCGGTGTCGATCCGCAGGTGCCCCATAATCTCGGTCATGATTTCCCGCCCGGTGCATGCCGACATCGGCTTCTTCACGAAGTCACCGATTTTATCGACGGAAAGACCATAACCCCAAAAGACCTCGACGTCCGCCGGCTGCCCAATAAAATGAGGTTGATGCGGCAACACGATCGACGCTAACCAACTCGACTCGGGGAACGTGATGAGTCCACCCTCGCCGGGAACATTGCCGGTGAGATCGCGAATGAGTCGAAAGAAAGCGGGATCGCGAAGAGTTGTCGTGAACGATACCCACTTGGACTCTTCGATAGGATCGGTGAAGTTGGCCGGATGGCCGAACTGCGGTCGGTCCGATGCAAGCTTTTCCCAAAGAGCCCACGACCCGCCTTTGTATTTGCCGTTAAGGACCGGCGCCGAATCCATCGAGCCTATGCTTGAAGCTTCGGTCATCGACCCGAGTGTGACGATTACTTTGTCTTTTGCGTCCAACTTTATTTCCTCGGGATGCCCGTTATGATCAAAAACAATACGTTCCACTGTGTAGCCGTCGGAATCGCGGCGGAAATCAAGATCCGTGACGCGGGTATTCAGCTGGAACCTCACGCCGCGTTCGTTCAGCCACTTTTGTAGCGGCCGTACCATCGAGTCGTATTGGTTGTAGACAGTTCGCATAATGCCGCTGAGCGTATTGAAACCGGCAACCATATGAGTGAATCGCACCAGATAGCGCTTGAACTCGACAGCACTGTGCCACGGTTGGAAGGCAAAAGTCGTACACCACATGAACCAGAAATCCGTCTCAAAGAACGAAGCGTCGAACTGGTCCGAAATGCTGCTTCGCCCAAGCAAGCCCTCGGGCTCAAGTTCCAGGCGTTCAATGGTCAGGATGTGGTTTTCGCTTAGTCCGAATTTGGGAGAGTCAACCCGGTGGCCGTCGCGAAAGAGACGCGACTTGGACGAGGTCTTCATGGTCTCATTCCAGTCGAGGATCTCCTGTGTAACCGTCTTGCTCTCATCAAGGGTTGGGATCGATGAAAAAAGATCGAAAGTGCAGAGATATTTGCTCTCAAGCATTCGTCCGCCCCGCATGGTGTAGCCATCTGTGGGAGATCCGGCGGCGTCAAGACTTCCGCCGATTCTCTCTGATTCCTCAAGAATCGTGATGTTGTGGCCTGGTACGTCTCCGTCGCGAATAAGGAAGGCAGCGGCTGCAAGGGACGCGATGCCAGCGCCGACCAAGTAAAATGCCGCGTGATCGTCAGCGGGCCTCTCAAACATGGAAATCACTCTTCTTTCTTCTTCGGATCAGTCCGAAGTGTTACGCGAGATGCTGCTTGATTACTGTCTCGAATTGCTCAGCAGATCAACTCGCGGAAACTGGGGATGGTTCAGCAGTGATCGTGCCTTGAATAGGCTGGTGTTGTTCTAATTTCAGAAGTGACGCGCTTGCGACGGAAGCTCTCCGGAGACCGGTAGCGGCCGAGCCCTTCTAGCTGCGAGGGATGTGAAATGCGGAGTCGGGCTTGAGTGGCGCTTCTCGCCGAATATGCCCTTCACCCACTTGGTAATCCGCTCGATCGGTCGCAGCCAGCTTGGCGTTCCACAACTCTCACATCCGAAAAGCGGGCGCACGTCGGACAGGATGGTGTAGCTCAAGTTGAGTGTCATCTGAAATGGTCGGAATCCAAATATGTTGACGGCGAAACACCCGGCAAACCATTTGGTGTTGGGCAAGCTTCGCAGAACCTCGGCAACGGCTTCTCCGCCGAGCTTCATCGAGCCATCGGGCATGAGGAGATGGATCGTCTCATAGGCATCCCAGATGTCTAGGTCCGGATGAAGCGCCAGCAGCGCATCAGGATCGTCGCCGATCGGTTGTACGATGAGGCTCGTCGTGCCCGAACTGCTCTGTGCCGACTTCTGTACCCAATGCCCAATGCGGCGACAGACAGCGCATTCGTCATTGAACAAGAGGATAGGCGTGGTCTGTTTCTGAATCTGTGGCACTTGGCTCATTTCATGACTCGAATGGTTGCGTCACCGCTGTCATGACGCTCGATACTGTCGGGTGCGGCCCCTCGACTCGTCCAACTTCCTTCCCATTCAGAAACATGAGAAAAGTTGGCGTGCCTTGGATGTCGTAGCTGTCGGAGAGTTCCTCATCGACCGCGGTATTGACTCTGAAGATCTTTTCTTTGGACTTCACCGTCTCTGCCACCTTCTCAAGGACAGGCTCGATCGCCCGGCAGTGTACGCAGCCGTAAGACATGAACTCAACCACGATTGGTCCGGCCGCTTCTAAAATCAGTGAGGAGAACGTGCTGCCGGTGACGGTTCCTATGCTGTCGCTCGACCCGCGTGTTCGCGGAGTTGTTCGGGGAACTTCTAACGTCTCATTCGTCATTCGAGCCTACCTATCAGAATTATTTGAGCGATTCGGATCCAAGCTGCTTAGTCCGACAAATTTCACTGGGACTCGCGATGGCCCGCGTTTCGCGTCTTTAATATTCGTTTGTCAGGAGAGTGCAGCTTACCAGCGGACCTCTGCTTCTTCTGAGCAAGAGTGCTCACTCTTGCTCAGCCTGTAGGGTGTACTTTCTGCAAGAGGGAAATGAGGTCGTGATGAAGATCGGTTTTTTCGGAAAGCAGAATTCATTTGCGCAGGAGATGTTGAGGCGACTTAAGTTGGAAGAGTCCCGAGACGAGTTTTTGACATGGCAGCCGGGCGATAAGGCGCCGTCGACGGAATTGGAGGTGATCATTGCTTTCGGCAAGGTCGACTCCAAGGATATAGAAGCTCAAACGGAGCTTGGTCTAATCCAGATGGCCTCCGCAGGGTACGAGGGAGTGGACGTTGACGGGGCAACGAAGGCCGGTGTCTGGGTGGGTTCAGCCCCAACGACGAAGACGGGCAACGGCGAGTCAGTGGCAGAAGTTGCGGTACTCCTGATGCTTGCGGTCTCTCGCCAGCTCAACGAGGAACTGGCCTTTACACATGGCGGCGTGCTGAACCGGCCGGAGAAGCGGGAAGTGAATAGGGCGCTTTCGGGTAAGACCGCTTGCATTGTGGGATTGGGAGGGATCGGAGATTTACTTATCGAAAGGCTCCGGGGATTCGGGATGATCCTGACTGGTGTGGATGACCATCCGGAACACGCACCGAGTGGAGTTAGAGCATATGGACACGATGAGCTCAAGGTAGCAGCGGCGGAGGCAGACTATTTGGTTCTGGCGATTCCGGGAACGAAGGAAAACGAAAACCTGATCGACGGGACAGTGCTGTCGGGGATGAAGAAGAATTCGGTGTTGATCAATGTAGCTCGGGGGACCCTGGTCGATGAACCGGCTCTGCTGGCGGCGGTGAAGAGCGGCCACCTCTATGGAGCGGGGTTGGATGTCGTAAAGGACGAACCCGTGAGCGAAGGGAATCCGCTGCTGATGGAGCCACGTATCTTTGTTACGCCACATATCGCGGGGTCTACGGACTTGATGCTCGATGGCACTGTGAAGTACCTGGGTGAGGTCTTGGCCAGGTATCGAGATGGATCGCGATCAGAGGGCCTTGTCAATGAACCGACAAATCCGAGAGTGCCTTTGCGCGAACTCTTAACGGAGAGCGTTTTCCGTAACAAAGCTCTCGAATCGACGGCAGTCTGAGCAGGAAGGTGGTAGTGGCCTACTTTAGATTTCTCTACTGTATGGCCGACCTCATGCCACGATGGGGCGTGACTCATGAATGAACTGGAGCGATGGGCGAATTTCTATATCCTCATGGCAGCAGCAGCCGCGACCCTACTCGGTCTGATGTTCGTCGTAAATCACGATCGCCGCTGAGCGAAGGCAAGGAGACGCCGCTAAGATTCCCATTTACCTTACACCGACAGTTATCTATTTCGCTTCTGTACTATTGCTTGCCGCGGTTCTAACCATCCCGAACCATACTCGGCTCACGGCCACTCTTTGCATTTGCCTGGGGGGTGTCATCGGCTTGGTTTACTCGGGGACCAGTTTGCTTGGAGGCGATAAGAAGAATTTCAACGAACGATCTGACCGGCTTGCTTACGCGATTTTCCCATCTGCCGCCTACGGGCTCCTTGTATTGGGCGGTGTCCTGTCCGTCCTCGCCCCCCCAACGCGGACTCACCTTGGTGGCTGCCGGTATGCTGTCGCTGCTTGTGGTTGCGATCCGCAACTCCTGGTCCATCGCCATCGACGTTGCCTCCATCTCTCCTGGGCACGAGAATTCAAAGTAGCCTGCTACCCAGGAAGGTAGTTCTGCGGCAGAGTGTCGGTCGTTTGTCTGATTATGAGCAAAACGACACAGATAACGGAGCGTGTTTGATAGAGACTACCACCACTGTCTAATCATCCCATTTTCCAGGAGTTCCAAATGACTCAATCGAAAGCAACCAGAAGCATCATCGATACTCATCGACACATTTTCGGCCCGAAACTAAAGCAGAAATTCGTTGAGAATATAGGCTTTGATGACTCAAAGCCCTTGCCGCAGGCCAATGCTGGCGAAATGTTCTTCTATCGCGAGTCGGTTGACGTTGACTATTCGATGGAGATTCAGCAGAAGAGTGGGGTTACGCTCTGCGTGAACAGCTATGGCGGCGAAATAGATACGTTCGCCAAGAACATCATTAAAGCAAGCACTATCGACACGCTCAAATTCCTGCACGACGAGTCCTTCGAGCTTCGAGATCGGTTCCCCAAGGATATTGCCTGCATGGCAAATGCTCATGCTTTGGAGGAGAATACGCGGGATGTCATTGATCCTCTGATCTCCAAGAAAGAAGCTTGTTGCATCAGTATTTCGAGCAGCTACGGAGCCGGCCCAGATCAGATCTTTCTCGACTCGCCCAAGGCCGAATGGCTGTGGGAGTACGCGCAGGACAAGGATGTTCTGGTTCATATTCATCCGCCCCTGGTATCGATCGGCGCCGCTGCGATGCAGCAGTACAGGCTTATCGAAGCCGTAGGCCGGCCATTTGATACGGCCCTGTCCGCAGCTCGCATGATCTTTAGCGGTGTCTTCGATAAATACCCCAAGCTCAAGGTTCTTTTCGTTCACATGGGCGGAGCTCTCGCCCCCGTGATTTGCAGACTCGATTGGAACTGGGATTTGAACTACAAAGGCATCCAAAACCCACCGATCCAAAAGGTCGACAAGAACCTTCGTAAGCCTTCGGAATATTTCAAATCGAATATTTATGTGGACACCATGGGCCCAAGCGCGATCGGCCTCAAGGCCATGATCGAAATGTGCGGCATTGACCGCGTACTGTTTGGAACCGATTTCGGGCCGGTTCCAATGAGCCCAAAACTGCACATCGATCTTGTAGACGACACGATCGCAGATGCTGGAGATCGCGAAAAGATTTTCTCAACCAACACCCTTGCTTTGCTCCGTCTGGCCGAGAGTGCACCTCACCTCGCACCCCGAGCTGCTTAGCCCATCATCCGCAAGATCCTGGGAAGCATGCAAAGCTTCCCAGGGTCAAGGCGGCAAACAGCTTGAGCGTATTTTTTGCCGTCCTGCCGCAGGCTGTCATCGAGCAAATGCGTTAAATCCGCATCGCGATGTTAATCCAACGAAACGAACTCCAATCTTGCCGTTTAGCGGGATGCGTGTCCGGTTGAAGGAGTCAAGCCTCATGAGGACGAAGAGCATCCCCATTTTTCCAGCCTTTTCTCGGCCAGCAAAATCCGGGCCTAGAATACCAGTGGCCGGAGCGAAGGCCGTGTGCCTATTTTTCGCCGCCTTCGTGGTCTTTGCCCCGTTGACGCTCACTGCGCAAGCGCTGGCATCTAGTGCAAGCACGGTTGACAGCGCTGTCTCACCGAAGCCGAACGCTGCAGATACAGACGACTCCGCTGAATTAGCTCAGAAGCTGACGAATCCTCTGGCTGCGATGATCAGCATCCCCATCCAAAACTGGTTTGATTTCAACCTCGGCCCCAACAAGGATGGCTTCCGTTACACGACGGAGGCACAACCGGTCTATCCCATGCAGATTTCAACAGACTGGAACCTGATCAGCCGTACAACAATCCCGATTGTCTATCAGCAGAACTTCTACGGGCGAACGACCCAGACTGGCTTGAGCGATTCGACGGAAAGCCTTTTTCTTTCCCCCGTTCATACCAAGTCTCTCATCTGGGGAGCCGGTCCGATCTTCTTGATTCCGACAGGCACCAACGGACTGCTCAGCACGCGCAAGTTCGGCATCGGGCCGACCGCCGTGGTGCTTAAGCACAAGGGCCACACTAACATTGGCCTACTCGCGAGTCACGTTTGGTCTGTAGCGGGTAGTGACAGCCATCCCTCGGTAAGCCAAACCTATGCGCAACCGTTCCTGGCTTATACGACGAAGAAAGCCTGGACCTACGCCATGACTTCCTATGACACATACAACTGGACGGCTGGTCGGTGGACGGCGATCGTGAATCCCATTCGTGTATCTAAGCTGGTGAAGCTAGGGGAGCAACGGCTGAGCGTCGGCGGAGCGCTTCGTTGTACGGTCGCGTCTCCGCAATACCAGCCGAAAGGTTGCGGTCTTGAGTTCACTTTTACTCCTGTCTATCCCGCGAGCCGGTAAGAATGTGGTGCGAAAGCCTCTCTGACCGAATTGTCAGTAATCCTTCGCCAGGTCGGCGCTCAAACCACTGCATCATAAAAGGCGAAGATTCATGTCACGATTCTCTTTGAAAGTAGCGGCGCTACTCGCGGTCTTTGCCGTAGTGCTCTCTGGTTGCCGCAAACAACCTCGCCCGAAGGTGGAGTTGCCCATTTCGGGCAAGCTGCGATTGGACGGAGTCACCATCGTGGATACGCATGATGGCAAGCTTGCCCATGGAATGAGCATTCTAATGGACAGGGGGCGGATCGTAAGCATTGCACCAACCTCTGAGATGTCAAGTGATCCGTCGGTTACGTCGGTTGACGCTACCGGAAGGTTTGCGATCCCGGGATTCAACAATATGCACATGCACGTTATCGATCAGGCGGACTCGTCTTCGGTGCTGGCAAGGATGCTCGCCGATGGAGTCACGGGTTTTCGGCAGATGACAGGATCACCTGAATTTTTGAAAGAGCGTCGTGACGGAACACTGCCGATTGGGAAAGACGCCCCTGCACTGCTGGCGATGCCCGGAAGTATACTAACGCCATTCAACGCCCGGAACGCCGATAGAGTCACGGAAGAAATTCGGCAACAGAAGAATCAGGGAGCCGACTTCATCAAGGTTGGCCTGGTTAGCCCGGACGTGTTCTTCGCGGCGATCGCAGAGGGTAAGCGTGTTGGACTGCCGGTCCTCGGTCATCTGCAGGAGGGCGTGGATGCCGCGCAGGCATCACAAGCCGGATTCAGGTCGATCGAACACCTTGGTCCAGGAGACTCGATCTGGATAGGGTGTTCGACAGAGGGAGCGGTACTGCTTGCGGATGCCGCGCAACACCCGACCGTAAAGACACCGCCGATCACGATTCCCGTTTTCGTGCAAAGGATGTTGATGAAGCACCTGCAGAAGCGCCTTATCAATCCAGCGGCGTTTGAAGATTCGGCCTACAGTGCCAGGTTACAGCGCGCCTTCGATACTTATAGCGACGCAGAGTGCCGTGCGCTGGCAGCAGTCTTTGTTGACAACGATACTTGGAACGTTCCTACGTTGGTCCGATTGCGTACTCAGGAGCTTGCCGATTCGCCAGAGTATTTGAGTGATCCTGCTTTTCCCTACATACGGGCTGAGTCTCTCAAGGAGTGGCGTGAGGTTACGGACAAGTTCCACAAGCTTCCTCCGGCCACGCACGCGACCGATCAAGAGGAATATCGGCATCAGTTGGTACTCACGAAACTATTTGACGATGCGGGCGTTCGAATGATGGTGGGGACCGATGGTGGTGGTCAGTCACCAGGCCAATCGATTCACCAGGAGTTCGACGAGCTTGGCAAGGCCGGACTGCCCCCGTTCAAGATTCTCCAGATGACCACCTCGTACCCTGCTGAGTTCCTCGGACGCACGGCAACGATGGGCAGCATCGAAGTCGGCAAGAACGCAGACATAGTTCTACTTAATGGCAACCCCGTCGAAAGCATTCAGAACCTGCATAGCATCTCTGGCGTTGTGCGCGCCGGCTTCTACTATTCTCACGACGACCTGGATGCTCTGAGGGAGCGGGCCAAGGAGCCACCGAAGGCGCGGGAACCCTGAAGCCTTGTCGCTTCGTGCTGCTCTTGACGTCCAGGAGAGGCGCTTCGAGTTGCTCGAAGGATTGCCGCTCAGTGAGGCGAGCTTGTTTTTCGAACTCATATCTTTTTGGGCGCCGCAATTCTGGGTACGTTAAGGGGACGATAACAAATGTTGTCCGGTATCATTTTGTACCAACCGACGTCCGCCGACACCGTTTGATATCAATCAGTTACATGTCATTGCTGCCCTGTCACGGCAGCACGACGGAGACCGGCAGAGTGCGATGGGCTGCAGGCGCGCGATGCCTCCAGAACGTCCGTCTGGAGCGGCTTTTGGATGCACGCGATCTAAATATTTGTTAGGTTTCCCAGAAACTTCCCGAAACCGGCCGGGTTCCAAGCTCATAACCACTCGTCGCTTTACACAAATGGCAGGGCGAAATTCCTGGTGTTACCGAACTCTTGGGCGGGGGTTGGAGCAGTGTTTCCCAACGTCGAAGTACGCCACTTGCACGCCGTCATTGCCTTGGGCGAAGAGCTGCACTTTACCAAGGCTGCCCTCAGATTGAACCTTACCCAATCTGCGCTCAGCAGACAGATCACTGAGATCGAAAAGCAGCTCAGATTTCGTTTGTTCACTCGTGACAATCGACGGGTTGTCCGTGTTGAGCTTACCGATGCTGGGCAAGTCTTTGTCGCAGAGGCACGATCTTCGCTCTTACATATGGAGCGGGCATTTCATCTGGCTCGTACCGCCCATGACGGAGCAGATAATGTTTTGACGATTGGGCACTCGCATGAGGCAGACCAAGCCTGGGTTTCGGACCTTCTTGCGGTTCGTCTCCCCCTGTACCCTAACCTCGCCATTCGACTAATCAGTCAGTTCTCAATCGAGTTGGTCCGGAGTGTTCTAGCAGGTGAACTAAACCTGGCCCTCGTGACGGCGCCGCCAAAGGACTCTCAGATAGAGGTTTCACCATTCGTTCTGACGCCGCTCTATGCGGTCCTTCCCGAAGGCCACGCGGCCGCTGAAAAGGAACAACTCGTGCTCCAAGACTTAGCAAGAGATGAATGGATTCTGTTCACGCGCCGAGTTCACCCCATCCTTCACGACGCAATCATGGACGCGGCTCGACGTGAGGGAATCACTCCGAAACGCGGTCACGACATCATTACGCCGCAAGAAGCGGTTCACCTCGTATCTGAGCACGTTGGAGTGGCCATTCTCACGAAACCTACGGCCCTTGGCTTTCGCGTCGAAGATGTAGTCGTAAGGCCTCTTGCTGATCCCTCATTGTGTTTCCAAACGTGTGTGATCATGAGAAGAGACGACGATTCTCGATTGACGAACGAATTCGTGCGTTCCTTCCTCCGCAGATACGCAGATCAGCGGCGTCCACCGAAGCCAATCGGATCGCCCGTGTCCGCCCGAGTAGTCACCATGAAAAAGGCAAATCCGCCGACTCGCGGTTGATCACGACAATCCGAGTCCAGCCGCCGAGACGACCTCGATTAAACATCCAACGATTGTTGTGATTTCAGTTAGGGATTACTCGCGACATGGAGGGAATAAGTCTGCATGGGTGGCCTCAATCGCCGGCCCAAACGACCCGCACAAAGCAGCTCTGCGAGTGGTTATTTTCAGCCATCTATTCCCGTTGAGAATGGATGTCGGCTGAGAATTCATTGGACAATCGAAGCGGGCCGGAATCAAGTTAGTAAACAACGCACCAATGGTTGGAGTCATGCCATGTCTGAATTCGCTCGAAAACCAGCCGAGTCCTCCCACGCCCTCCATACGGTTTCCAGCCCTTCCGCTGGGCCGGCGATTGAACTAGCTCGCGAGAGGCACTATTCGATCATCGAGATCGCCGAGCTCTGGGCGCTCAGTGAGAAGACCGTTCGCAGAATATTTGAAAGGGAACCAGGCGTGATTCACTGGAGCACAGAAGAAAAGTTGCACAAGCGCGGATACCGGACGCTCCGAGTTCCTGAGACGGTTCTTCACCGCGTTCATCGAAAGCTACGCAGAGCAAGCTAGAGATCAGCTACCGACAGAAGGCGGGAGCAATCCCCGTCAGGCGCTTTTCGCGCGCTTTGGCAATTTGCGTTTTCCCGTTTTCTTCCCCGCATCAAGTACAGCCCAAGACTTTCGGACGTTGACTGCAAGCTGTTCCTGCCGCGCCTTGACCCATGGCGCGTAGTGCTTCTCTGTGATCTTCACGCTCTTATGACCAAGCAACATTGAGACCTGTTCCAGCGGTACTCCGGCAAGTAGCATCTCGACCGCGAATGTGTCCCGAAACATGTGCGGATGGCAACGCTTGGGCGATCCGTCGTCGCTGCGCAAGTCTGCGATTTTGAAGAGGCGTCGGAAACTCCGCTGCCAATTACCAACTACCGACTTCGGCGAACCGTTGCCAGACCAGAAGAAATATCGCGGATTGGGACTTGGGCCTGGCGGAATATTTCTCAATGCCTCCGCCACATCCGGAGGCAGCGGAACGTAAACAGGACTGCCGGTTTTGGCACGATACAGAAACAATTCGCCATGTTCATTTAGCCGGCGCCGTTCCAGGGTGACGGCGTCCCTGATCGCCAATCCACTCCAGCGCATGAGCAACGTTAGAATCCGCAGCCGTGTTGCTTGGTTCCGGCATTCCACCCAGCCTTTGGGCTGATAAATGTAGGTTGCGTCCATGATCTTGTCGAACTCGGGCGCAGGGAAATAATCCGTCGGAGGACCATCTGCTCTGATTCGACCCAGCAGAACAGCGGGATTGGACTTGATCCAGCCGAGTCGCAGGCAGTAGTAAAGGAAGCCGATCAACCGCTCCTGTTTCTTTTTCTTTGCGAGGGGGCCATCGGTCCAAGTGTCACGAAAGCCTTCCAGGTCGGCAGTCGTGATCTCAGTGATGTGTACGAATCCGTAGGACGTTGCCCATGCAAGGAACTGCTTCTCGAAGATCGTTGTCAACTTATCGAGAGTCGAGTCGGCCAAATTTTCGTTGCGCTTGCTGTTCAGAAAACGCGACACGGCATCTTTGACGGTTAGGAGAGCAGGCTTCGGTCGGGAGGCCTCTTCAAGTCCTTGCTGCTTCGCCTCATATTCCTCTTCCAGTTTGCGTTTAAAATCCTCAGCCCTTTCCCAACTACGGGTCTTGGCGCTGCGACGGATGAAGGGGCCATCCGATCCGAGAATGCCATTGATCCACTTTGGGCAGCGGCAACGTTTGTAGTTGATGTCGTCGGAAGGGCAGGGAGGATAGTGGCGGGAGTAGACAGAGAGCATGAATTCGGCCCCTTTGCCGAATCCATTGTACGTTTATTGTACGATTTTTTCTATCGTTTTATAACTACTTTACTATCAATAGTTTATAGTGGTGGAGGCGGCGGGAGTCGAACCCGCGTCCGAAAAGGTTACTGGTCAAGAGACTACATGCTTATTCGCGTTCATGCCCCAGGCGTTTGGCGCCTTGCGGCGCTTCCCCCGGGACGTTCGCGGCCC
>Ga0302319_10015919_pt1 | contig 13890 bp, 12 predicted proteins | sample Bog_T0_2_FD_203319 | JGI IMG/M metagenome (GOLD analysis project Ga0302319, IMG submission 203319) | Peat permafrost microbial communities from Stordalen Mire near Abisko, Sweden - Bog_T0_2 | ecosystem: Environmental > Terrestrial > Soil > Wetlands > Peat | place: Sweden: Abisko, Stordalen Mire...
ACTCCTGATCGCAGCCACCGGGGCCGCCTTCTCCTATGTACAGAAGCGCTCCATCACAACTGTCGGCCAGTGGGTTACGCACGATTTGCGCAAAACACTGTACTCGCACGTCCAGCGCCTTTCGCTCGCATTTCACGATCACTCCTCAACCGGCGATCTGATCAGCCGTGTCACCAGCGACATCGATTCCATTCAGTCCTTCATCACCTCCGGGCTGCTCGACGCCGTGATCAACTGTCTGACTCTGGCCGGAATGGTGATCATCATGTTCCGCATCGACTGGCGCTTCACACTGATTGCATTGTCGGTCGCGCCTGTGCTGTTTCTCGTAGCATTCCGCTACACAAGGCTCATACGAAAATCCTCACGAGAGGTCCGCAAAAAAGAAGGCGAGATCGTTTCCACCATTCAGGAAGTGCTTACGTCGATCCGGGTTGTAAAAGCCTTCGCCACCGAAGACTACGAACAGCGCCGGCTGGAGGAGCAGAGCCTGGAGGGCGTCGAGATAGGCCTTCGTGCCCGTAACCTGAAGGCCAGACTGGCGCCCATGGTGGAGATGATTGTCGCCTGCGGCACCGCTCTGGTCCTGTGGTACGGAGCTCGGCAGGTGATTCAAGGGTCGCTCTCCCCAGGTTCGCTGGTCTTGTTTATCGCCTATCTCGGCAAGATGTACAAGCCTATGCAGGATCTTTCCAAGACTACCGATGCCTACTCGAAGGCCATGGTGGGTTTCGAGCGCATTGAAGAGATTCTGCAGACGAAGAAAGATATTCCGGACTCTCCGCGCGCCAGACGGGCACCCCACTTCAAAGGCGCTATCGAACTGGACCATGTCACATTTGGCTACATCGACGGCCAGGATGTCCTGACGGATCTGAGCCTGCGGATCGAGCCAGGTCAGATTGCCGCTCTGGTCGGTCCCACCGGCGCCGGCAAAACATCGATTGCCGGGCTGATTCCTCGTTTCTACGATCCGCGCACGGGGGTGGTCCGGATCGACGGCGTGGATCTCAGGACCTACCAGCAGAAGTCTCTGCGTGAACAGGTCAGCTTCGTCCTCCAGGACAACGTTCTGTTCAGCGCACCGATCTGGCGCAACATCGCCTACGGCAAGCCGGATGCGACTCGCGCGGAAATTCTGCGCGCGGCCCACATGGCCAACGCCGACGAATTTATCGAGCGGATGCCCGATGGCTACAACGCTGTGGTGGGAGAACGAGGTGCAACTCTGTCGGGCGGCCAGCGGCAGCGTATCGCCATCGCCCGCGCCATAATTCGGAACACGCCCATCCTCATACTCGACGAGCCCACTTCCGGACTCGATGCCGCCTCCGAGAAACTGGTCTTTGAAGCGCTGGATCGCATGATGAAGGATCGAACGTGCATTGTGATCGCTCATCGCCTCTCCACTATTCGCAACGCCGATGTTATCTTCGTCGTGGACAAGGGAACGATTCAGGAGACGGGTCGCCACCAGGAACTGATAAAACGCGGAGGGATTTATGCAGAACTGTGCCGGCTGCAATTCAGTTCAGCAGAAGCGTAGGCCCGTCTTATAGTTCGGAAAGTTCCCTGATGCGGCGTTCGACGACTGTCGCGAACGCCTCTGCATCTTCAGGCGAATATCCGCCTGCACGGAATGCATCGCGGATTTGCCGGGGCGACAGCTGCGCCAGCACCGTGCCCATCCAGCGCGCGTCTTCCTTTGGAATATTTCGCCCGATCCATCTCAGGCGCAGGTGGCTGAAGTAATCTGCGGGATCGAAGATCATGAACGGCGAGGGTGCTCCTGGGTCCGCGAAGTCAACGCGATCACCGTGGGTATGCCGAATAAAAGCGGTCTTCCTGTATTTGTTGAGGTCTCCCTTATCGCTCTTCCTCGCCCAATCGAGGTGATCGGGCCCAAACGACGCGCCCAGATCGCTCACAACATAAACCGACCGGCTTTCCCCCGCCTTTCTTTCCGACTTATCGCCGATTTCGTAGACGCTGTTGTTTTCGTCTTTAAGGTCCCAGTTGTTGATCAGGGCCATCATCACCCGCAGACCATTCCATTCGCGGGTGCCGGTGAACGGATCGTCTTCCCAACTCCATGAGCCGAGCTTCTTCTCTTCTCCGCGTTCCCTTTTGAGCCGGACGTTGTGCATGCTTCCATCGGGATCTATGAACCGCCGACCTCGGCGAACGTGTTCTGGCATGCCGCTGACGTGCACCAGCGGCAAGAAGTAATCTTCGTCGGTGCGAAAGCCGACGGCCCATACCAGCCGCGCCGCCACGGTCTCGGGACGCGCCTCGTCGCCCAATTTGATTTTCCATTTGACCCCGTCGGCGTCGCGCACGTTGAATTTGGGATTCGTCCCGTCCAGGTCTTCTTTAACAAACTTAAACTCGATACCGGCAGGCATATGTTCATTGCCGCCCTGACCGGTAATAAGGTCTCGAAGACGGATCTCCGAAGGGTCTTCCCAGAGTACTTTTTTCCCCTCCGGGTCGACTCGCTTTATCGATTTGGCCCATCCCGGGCCTGCTAACAGCAGGGCGCCCCATAGCCCAGCACCTAATGTCGTCAAGCCCTTATGCATAGAGATCTCCCTGGCAGTCGATTTGCAAATGGAATGCCAGCCACGTGAAACAAAAACGTCCGAAAGGTTCTAAAGGTGACGATTACTCGCTGATCCTCCAGCCGGGAGATGGCGTCGATCCGATAGTAAGAGCTATCGAGGAAGCGAAGGAACGGATAGAGATCCTCATTTTCCGTTTCGACCGCTCGGCGATCGAACAGGCACTGGTCGCTGCTGTCACCAGAGGCGTAGCTGTGCAGGCTCTGATCGCATGGACCAATCGCGGCGGCGAGCGGAGTCTTCGCAATCTGGAGACGCGCCTCCTGGCAGCCGGTGTAACGGTATCGAGAACTGCTAACGACCTCGCTCGTTACCACGGCAAGATGTTGATCGTCGACCGAAAGCGTTTATATCTGCTGGCTTTTAACTTCACCGCTCTCGACATCGAGGGCAGCCGCAGTTTCGGCATTTCAACCGGGTCGCAACAATTGGTCCAGGAGGCAGTGAAGCTGTTTGAAGCGGATTGCTCCCGGCAGCCCTATGTTCCCGCGCCCGAAACTCTTCTGATAAGTCCCATCAATTCGCGGGCCGAACTGGCCGCGTTTCTCTCCGCGGCCACGAAGGAGCTACTGATTTACGACCCGTGCATCGGCGATCCCCAGATGGTCCGATTGCTGGAGGAGCGAAGCAAGGCGGGAGTCCGTATCAGAATCATTGGCACGCTCAAAAGGCCTAACGCCTGTTTGACGGCGCGGCCACTCGCTCAGATGCGTCTCCACACCAGAACGATTATTCGAGACGGGCGCACGGCGTTCCTCGGCAGCCAGAGTTTGCGAACGATTGAACTCGACGGGCGGCGCGAGATCGGTATGTTCCTGACCGATGCTCGCGTCATTCAAAAGATGACGGAGGTGTTCGAAGCGGACTGGGCTTTGGCGGATTCGGCGGAAACTCAGGCCGTTCAAACTCTGCGCGGAGATAAGCTGGCGAAAAAAGTCGCAAAGGCCATCTCTAAGGAACTGCCGCCCGTCGCTGAGGTTATTGAAGCGGTCGCCGCCGATCTGCCTTCCCATTCGGTGAATGTGGAAGGGCTCGATCTTGAGTCCCTGGAGGAGACGATCCGGTCCGCTGTAAAGAACGTGGTTAAGGAATCCATCCAGCAGGCGGCCGGCGGAGAACCTGGTTCCACATGAAGCTCTTCACTGCACTTGCATTGATGTGCGCGCCGCAACTCTGGCTCGAACCGCAGGCACGAGTGAATCCGGATTCCGCCCTTGTCGAGGCGTTCGAAGGGAAAGTAGCCGATTACGTAAAGATGCGGAAGGCAGCCCTGGACGGCCTGCCGCCGCCGGCGCGAACCATGAAGCATGGGGAGCTTCTGAGGGAGCAGCATGAAATAGCCGATCGAATTCGTAACGCTCGCCCCGAAGCCAAACAAGGAGATATCTGCTCGCCCGAAATCTCCGGCGAGCTCCGTCGGTTGATCGGCCTGGCGCTGAGCGCTGGCGATAAGGCAAGGATTCAGGCCACCATCCGGCGCGCGGATGCGGTGCCAGTGCAGTTGAAAATTAACGGCCCATTTCCGGATAGATTGCCTCAGCCTTCCATGCCGCCCACTCTCCTGCTCAATCTTCCGTCACTGCCTCCTGAACTTGACTATCGTCTGGTCGGACGGACTCTGATCCTGCGCGATACCCTGGCAGGCATCATCGTCGACTTCGTTCCGGACGCGCTGCCGGGGACCAAATGAAAAAGCCATTCTTTGCGTTTTCCGCCGCCCTGTGTATCCTCGAACTGATCTTCGGGCAGCCAGCCCCCTTCACATTTCCCCTGCAGCAGGATTCGGTTCGCTTTGCGATCATAGGAGACTCCGGTACGGCCGATTCTCACCAGTTCGCGGTAGCTTCGCAAATGGTGAAAGCCCGCGCCATCCTTCCCTTTAACTTTGTCTTAATGCTGGGCGACAACATCTACGGCGGTCACAGCACAGAAGACCTTAAGAAGAAGTTCGATATCCCCTACCAGGCTCTGCTCGAATCGGGAATACCGTTCTACGCTTCACTGGGAAATCACGACAGCGAAAATGAACGTTTCTACGCCCCATTCAACATGAACGGCAAACGCTACTACAACTACCGAAAAGGTAACGCCGAATTCTTCGCGCTCGACAGCAATTACATGGACCCGGATCAGCTCGATTGGCTGGGGCGCCAGTTGTCGTCATCTTCAGCGGCCTGGAAGATTTGTTATTTTCATCATCCGCTTTACACCGACGCCCGTTTTCATGGGCCCGATCTGGATCTCCGGCAGAGGCTGGAGCCGATTTTGCGCAAATATTCAGTGAACATTGTATTCTCAGGCCACGAACACGTGTATGAGCGCCTTCGGCCCCAAAACGGAATCTATTTCTTTGTGCTCGGTAATTCGGGGGAGTTGCGCCCACACGACTTACGGCCGTCACCGGAGACCATTAAGGGTTACGACACCGGCAGGTGCTTCGCGATGTTTGAGATCGTGGGCGACAGGATTTATTTCGAAACCATCTCGGAAGATGGCCGAGTAGTCGATTCCGACATTCTTCCCAGACAGCCCACTTAGCTGAAATGCACCCAAAGGCCGATGATAAAGCACCCGACCATCCCAGTCCACGCGACATCGGCCCGATCAAAAACGCGCATCCCGCCTCCGCCCCACTGCATTGTTAAATTGCTTTCCGCCTCCGCACTGCGCCGCGGCTCGGTCAGTGTGATGACAAACATCAGCAACACGCAGAACAGAAAAACAATCACGCTGTAATTCAGAAAGCTGAATGCAACCAGCCCGTTAAATACCCCCAGATCCACTTTGAAGGCATCGTGCATCACGTCCATGATGAAGCGCCCCGCCCCCAGTAAACCGCCGGTAACCAATGTCGTAAATGCCGCCCGCCCGGTAGCGCGCTTCCATAGAACCCCTACAAGGAACGTCGCTGTAATCGGCGCCCCAATGTAGGCCTGTACGCTTTGCAGGTATTGATATATCTCGTTGCTAAGGTATTTGATCAGTGGCACCCACAGAATGCTGATCGCCACGATTCCTCCGGTCGCCACACGTCCCACCAGCACTAGCCGCTTCTCGCTGGAATTCGGATGGGTCTTTTTGAAAATGTCCATGGTAATCAGAGTCGAGCACGAGTTCAGCACGGAACTCATCGCCGACATCAGCGCGGCCAGAAGTGCCGCCACCATCAAACCCACCAGCCCGCGCGGCAGCAGACGCAGCACCAGCGTGGGATAGGCATTGTCTCCCGTCACAACAGTCGGGTAGAGAGCCTTCGCGATCAAACCGGGCAGCACCAGAACGAACACTGGCAAAATCTTGAGTGCGGCGCAGAAAAAAGTTCCTTTGCGCGCATTCTCCGCATCCTTAGCGCTTAGGGTTTTCTGCACGATCGATTGATCCGTGCACCAGTACCATACTCCCAGGATCATGGTTCCGAAAATCGTCCCGACCCACGGATACACCGGATCGCTCGCAGGCTTGATCATGTGGAAGAAGTCGGGCGGGAGAGCCGCGCGCAGGCCGCTGAATCCGCCCACATGCTGCAATCCGATAATGGTCAGGACAATCGCGCCGGTCAGCAGAACGAACGACTGAAACAGGTCCGTGTAGATGACGGCCTTGAGGCCGCCGGTAATCGTGTAAATGCCCGTTGCCAGCACCAGAAGAATAGAAGTAGTGAGGTAGTCCCAGCCAAGGACGGAACGCATCAGAATTGCGCCCGCGAAAAGATGCACGGATATCTTCGTAAAGATATAGGCGACGATGGAGACCGTTGTCAGATACCAGCGGCATTTCGAGTTGAAGCGCCGCTCCAGAAACTCCGGCATCGTGAAGACTTTAGATTTCAGGTAATATGGCACAAAGAGCCAGCCCAGAATGAACAGGCAGAAGCTGGCCGACCATTCGTAACAGCCTACCGCCAGCCCGCTCGATGCCCCCGAACCCGCTAAACCAATGAAATGCTCGCTCGATATATTCGTCGAAAACAGCGACGCCCCTACCGCAAACCATCCGATGCTGTGGCCGGCCAGAAAGTATTCGCTGGTGGTGCGCTGGCGGCGCGAATTATAGATGCCGATTCCGAATACGGCGCAGAAATAGGCAATGATGATCAGGTTGTCGGCGTTGAGCATAAAGTCGGCTCCGCCGATTATATATTCGAACGGTGCTCGTCTGCGATATATTCTTATCGGTTCGGCAGGAGAGGGACGTATGATGAAACGCTTAGCGGCAACAGCCACCTTGTTCGTGGCGGCTCTGGTGAATCCTTGCCCGGCCGCGGCGCAGACGCCATTCGTGCCGGTGACCGATCGGACGATCGAGAAGCCCGACCCTGGCGACTGGCTGATGTGGCGTCGCACGCAGAACAGCTGGGGCTATAGCCCGCTTACCCAAATCACCAAAGCCAACGTCAACAAGCTGAAAATGATCTGGACCCGAGGTATGGGTCCGGGCATTATGGAAGCCACTCCGCTGGCTTATCGAGGGATTGTCTACCTGCCCAACCCGAGCGATCTGATTCATGCCATCGACGGCGCCACCGGGGATCTGCTGTGGGAATATCGACGCCAGTTGCCCGACGACATTGCGAAGATCTTCGGGGCATATTCCATCCACCGCAACATCGCCATCTACGGCGATCAGATCATCAACACCAGTGCCGACGATTTCGTCTATGCCGTGGACGCAAAGACCGGAAAACAAACCTGGGAAACACGCATCGTCGATTATCGCGAAACTTCCGCCCAGCAGACCGCCGGTCCCATCATCGCTGCGGGCAAGGTTATCTCCGGCCGCGGCTGTGAGCCCAAAGGCGGACCCGATGCCTGCGTGATCACCGCGCACGATGCTAAGACCGGCAAAGAGATCTGGCGCGTTCACACTATTCCCAAGCCGGGCGAGCCTGGCAATGAATCCTGGGGCGACATCCCTTACGAAGAACGCAAACATGTCGGCACCTGGATGGTTCCGAGCTACGATCCTGAACTACACCTGATTTACATCGGAACGTCGGTCACGTCGCCCGCACCCAAGTTCATGCTGGCGGGCAACGATAAGAAGTACCTCTATCACAACTGCACGCTGGCCCTGGACGTGGAAACCGGCAAAATGGTTTGGTATTACCAGCACATCGTCGATCATTGGGATTTCGACCATCCCTTTGAACGCTACCTGGTCGACACGGCCGTCGCGCCGGATAAGACCCAGGTTCTATGGATCAATCCCAGGCTCAAGCCAGGCGAGCGCCGAAAGGTGGTTACCGGTATTCCGGGTAAGACTGGAATCGTTTACACTCTCGATCGCCAAACAGGCGAATTCCTCTGGGCCACTCCTACCGTGAAACAAAACGTGGTGACCAGGATCGATGGCGCCACTGGCGAAGTCACCGTCAACCCCGAGACCACATTCAGCCACAAAGGCGAAGATCGCGAAATCTGCCCTGGTGTCAGCGGCGGCAAGAACTGGCAGGCCGGCGCTTATAGTCCTCTGAACAACGTCATGTACTTCCCCCTGCAGAACACCTGCATGACTGTTACGCCGATATCCGACAAACCGGTTCCCAATTCTTACTACGCTATTAAGTACGCGCTAAGGCTTTCAGAGGGTGAAGAAAAGCTGGGAACCTTGCAGGCCATTTCAGCAGAGACCGGCAAAACTCTCTGGAAGTATGAACAGCGCGCCGCCATGATGTCGCTGGTCGCCACCGGCAGCGGACTCCTTTTCGCCGGCGATAACAACGGGCACTTCCGCGCCTTCGACCAGGAGTCGGGCAAGGTCCTCTGGGATGTGAACCTTGGCTCGCCCGTTGCCGGCTACCCAATCACCTATCTGGCGAACGGGAAACAGTACATTGCGGTTTGCACCGGCAATGCGCTTCAGTCGCCCATGCTGGGCCGCCTGACGCCAGACCTTCATCCCAGCAGTTCCAACGGGATCTTTGCCTTTGCGCTGGGAGACTAACGCATGAAGCTTCTGGCTATTCCGATTGTCTGTCTCGCCCTCTGCGCGATTCCCGGCTCAAGCCAAAAACCGCGCAGCGTTGTGGATGGCGTCTACACGTCCGAACAGGCCAAGCGAGGCGACGATACGTTTGCCTCCAAATGTGGCATGTGCCATGGCGGAGAGATGCAGGGTGGTCAGGAAGCGCCCGCCATGATCGGAGCGGAGTTTCAGTTCAGTTGGGGCGGTAAAACTGCTGGCGCGCTTTATAACTACATACAAGCCGGCATGCCTCCGAATGAACAGGGAAGCCTGAGCAGCCAGCGCTGTGCCGATATCCTCGCCGCTATCTTCCGAAGAAATGGCTTCCCGGCAGGTCCAGCGGAACTTCCAGCCGATCCTAAAGCGTTAGCCCAAATCCTCATCCCTAAGGACAAATCGTGACCGTTCTCTTGTTAGCCTCGTTAGCGTTAGCCCAAACCGGCGGCGGGCGGCCTGAACCGATCGTCTCCCCGGAGATCGCACCGGATAGCCGCGTCACCTTTCGCATCAGAGCACCGAAGGCCTCGGATGTATTAGTCTCGGCCAGTATAGGAACGCTCAACCCTAAGCCTGCGGGCGCCGTCAAGGAACAACCCGGCATGTGGAACATCCCGATGCACAAAGATGCAAGCGGCCTTTGGACGATAACTATTGGTCCGCTCGAGCCGGATATTTACCGCTATGTGTTCTTCGTCGACGGAGTTCGCGGTATCGACCAGGCGAATCCCAACGTGCGGCCAGGCGGCGCAATCCACTGGAGCTACTTCGATGTCCCCGGCAACCCGCCGCGCTTCGACGAATTGCAGGACGTTCCTCACGGCTCACTCCAGTACCGCACTTATCGCTCAACCGAATCGAAAGCCGTCCGCAAAGTCGCGATCTATGTCCCCCCCGATTACGACCGCTATCCCACTCGCAAATTCCCGGTCCTGTATCTGCTGCACGGGGGAGGCGATTCGGAAGAAGGCTGGGCTCGTCTCGGCCACGCCCCGGAAATTGAAGAGAACCTGCTGGAGCGGCACAAGACAGTGCCCATGCTGATCGTTATGCCCTATGGCGACACGCCGGGAGACGCCACTGCGCTCGCCGCCATCGAAGCCTTTGGCCGGGAACTGTTCAACGACGTATTTCCCCTCGTCGAGAAAAACTATCGCGTCTTAGCCAATCGGGAAAACCGCGCGATTGCAGGAGTATCCATGGGAGCCGGTCAGTCATTCACCCTGGGTTTGCGCAATCGAAACAAATTCGCATGGGTAGGCGAGTTTAGCGCGGGCGCTTTCGGACAGGCCGGGTTCGACGTTGACAAACAAGTGCCGGGATTCCTAAAGGACCCCGCCGCGGTGAACAAAGACCTCAGGCTTCTTTTCCTGGGATGCGGTACCGAAGACACTCGGTATGCAGCGAACAGGAAAATGAACGACCTGCTGGAAAAGAACGGCATCCATCATGAATTCCATGACGCCCCAGGCGAGCACGAATGGCGCGCCTGGCGGCATCTGCTGGCGAACTTCATGCCGGAACTCTTTCGCACTATGCACCAATGAGCGCACTGTCTCGCACCTGCTACCGCCTGGGAAACATTGCTGCCAGGCGGACCGACAAGAGCAGAGCAAGGGCGGCAAGAGGCTTCACGCTGTCGGTAAACCATCCGAACTCCCTGGCGCTGGATGGCGCCCATGCCTGCACGAAATTCAGTTCGTAGAACGACTGGGAATAGTTTCGATTCTGCGAGACGATTCGAATATCGGGGTCTCGCGGGACCAGGCAATTGACCTGATAGGCCGCGATTCGGCTTTGGTGACGGTCCTCGAAGATGAGTTTTCTGTGGGGTCCGCCGCCAGGGAGAGCGGCATCGAACTCGATCCGAATCTCGCCGCGCCCCTCTTTCATTTCTTCGATGGCCGGAAATTTCGCAGACACCAGATGGGGTGTTAAGGGAAGGCCATCAATCGAAATCGATAGGTCACGGAGGACTCGCCGGGTGTAGGCGCGGCGCTCGGTTTCCGAAATCACGCCGTCCCTGTTCACATCGATATCCGCGATCAGGATGGGAAACACGGAAACTCCGGGAGTCAGAGCGATCTGCGCATCCATGCGATCCTTCTCGACGGAGATGAGTGTGCCCTGCAGGTACTCGTCGAGCCTGTGCGCCGGCGCCGAAGTTCCGGTCAGCAGAAAGATCGCGGCAGCGGCAAGCGTAGGTTTCATTTTGCGGCGGGCTTGCGACCGTAATCGTTGGTGGGATCGCGATACATGGTATGCACGTGCAGCGAGGGATCGCCGCCCATCTGCTGGGGTGCGTATTCGATTACGAGGTGCGGCCCCTGAATCCGGTAGTAGGCTGCGATGTTGTTGCCGGGAGTAACTGTGGTGGGGCCGCTCCAGGCAAACCAGGTGTCATTGATCTCGGCTCTAAGCTGCGCCATGCGGGCAGCGGCGGCGCTTTCGTGAATGATGCCGGCCCACTCCGAGATGATGTCGACCAGCATGGCGCGCTGCTTATCGGTCATGCCGGAGGCCTTGAGTCCTTCGGGCTGGATGGTCTTGCCATCCTGCCCTGGTCCGAGAACGAGGTCGGCGAGACGGAAGCTGAGAATGGCTTGCTTGCGCTGGTTTTCGTCGAGCGCATTGAGTAGCGCGATGGCCTTATCGCTTTCACCGGCCAGGGGACGTACAGTCTTGCCATTGGCGGTGTAGAGAGCGGGTTGTGCGCCGGTGAGAGTGGGGGTGAGGATGCCGCGTTCGCCGTCGATGGTGATGTTGAGCGCGAGGTGGTGGCCGCCGAACTGCAGCATCCAGATGTTCTTTTCAGATGGCGTTCCGAGGAGGGAGACGTAGTAAAGATCGCTGCCGAACATCAGACCGCCGCCTCCGCGGCCGTTGGGCGGTCCGCCACGGCCTCTGCCTCCCTGTGGCCCGTTGCCCTGGGTGTTTTTGAGAGTCTCGTCGGCCGCCATAATTTGCTGAACCTTTTCAAAGCCCCGCGGGCTGAGGGCTGAGGAGACCAGCGCCATGGCTGCGGAGCGCTGCGCGGGATTCAAGTCTCCCATGCTGAGGCCGGCTCGCGGAACGATCGAGACGGGGAGGTTCGACCAGCGCTTGCGCTGTTGCTCGTCGTCGAAGGCAAAGGAGACGCTTTGGCGCTGTTTGTCGTCGAGGGTGGAGAGGAAATTGTTTGCGGCGCTTACGATGCGGGCGGTTGGGGTCTGCGCCGTGGCGGCGCTGAGGGAAAGGGAAATGAGGATTGGTATGCGTGCTGCTCGGTTGAGTTTCATCGAAGTCAGAGGTTGCTTCGATAATAGCCCGGTAAGAGGGCAGGCGGAAGCGCCTGGCTCACATTGGGTATACAATCGATGCCGATGAAACACGCGACAATGCTTCTGTCTCTCTGTGCCGGCCTGGCCATCGCGCAGGTTCCCATCGGATACGTTCACAGCGATGAGATCCCGTGGGGCAACGCGGGCGCCTTCGGCCCTGGCACTTCCACCAAGGCTATCTTCACGAAAGACTCCGGGGTCTTTCTCGACAACCTGCTTCGCGGGATGTGGGCCGTGAAGGTCGACCCTGGCGGGCAGTTCACGGTGACGACGTCTCCCCAGGAAGATCTGGCTTTCTTCGTTTCGAAAGGGACGGGGAAATTTACCCTGGGCGATGAGCAGGTCGACACCAAAGCCGGCGATGCTTACGGCGTTCCCGCGGGCACGAAGTACGGCGTTGCGAACAGCGGGACGGAGCCCGTGGAACTGCTGATGTACGCCGCGCCGCTGATTGCTCCGAACCCAGCGAACAAGCCGCTTAAGGGACGCGCCGACGACATGGAGTGGGTCGTGAATACCACGCATGGCCCAGGCTGCGAACAGAAGATGCTGCTGCGCGGTGGGTTCAGTTCGGTGATCCGGAATATGTGGCTGATGAAGGGGAATCCAGGCTCAGTCAACATGGTGCATTCGGGCGGCGACCATCAGATTATGTACTTCTGGGTGGCGCCGGTGCCTTCGGCGACGCCGCGCGACAGCCGCACTTATGGTGCGCGGGCCATCCTGCGGAACAATATCGTGCAGGTGCGGCAGGGCGATGCGTTCTATGCGGGCGGCGCGCCGCGGCGGGACGAGCATGGCATGTTCGACGAAAGTCCCAAAGATCCGCTGATTTATATCGCTATTGGAGCTTTGCCTCCGGGCCAGGGTCCCAATGGCCCAAATGCCGGCGGCCGTGCCGGACGCGGCGGGGCGCCTCCTCGCTAAGCCTCAAGCCTGGCGCTGACTGGGGTTACGCTTGACCCATTTGTAGGCCTTGATCGAGTTGCGATAGAAGTACTTCTCTGCGGCTTCCTGTCCCATGCCGGTGAAGTATTCGTTGACGATTTTGAATCCCGCGGGGACAGGCAGCCATTGATCGCCGTTCGGCCAGTCGCTGCCATAGAGAACGCGGTCGATGCCGAAAACGTCGAGGACTTCGTCGAGGCGAGGGCGGTAGAACGCGGTGTCGGTGGGGATTTGACCGTTCACGCGGCGCAGCACTTCGGATACCTTGACGAAGATTTGCGGGCGATCCCGGAAGGCCTTCATGCTGGCGTCGTAGGAGGCTCGGGTCGCGCCTTCGGTGGGCGGGACCATTTGCGGCAGATGGTCGATTACGATGCGCAGGCTGGGGACGCGGTCGCTCACGCGCACGACGTCGGCTAAGAGGGCGACGCTGGGATTGGCGGTGTCGAGAACGAGGTCGGCATCGGCGAGAGCCTTGAGGTCGGCAATGAACTCGGGGTTCTCGAGCTCTTTCCCTCCCTGCCGGCCCAGACCGTAGCGAATGCCGCGCCAAAGCGGGTTCTTATGGAATCGTTCGAGACCGCGTTTGAAGTCTTCGCCGCCGGGCGTGAGGCGGCCCACGGTTCCGACCATGATGTCTTCTTTCGCAGCGACGTCGAGAACCCACTGGTTGTCTTCGTACCAGCTGCTGCACTCGACTTCAATGGCTCCCACGATGCCGAGCGGCTGCGCGATGGGACGGTATCGCGAGGGGAGCGAAGTCTGGTAGAGGATCTTGTTTTCCTTGTTCGGCCAGGGCGTTCCTTCGGGCCGAAACGGATCGTAGAGGTGGATGTGAGTGTCGATGATCGGAATGGGCGCGGCGGCCTGCGTTGTACTGCTTGCGGCCAGGCCGGCCGCAGTCTGGAGAAATGTTCTTCGGTCCATGAGGTCGATCATATAACCGTCGGGGGCCGATTTGCGATATATTCCTGATCATGATCAGAACGGCAATTTACGCAATGAGTCTTGCTCTGGCTGGAACGGCGGTTATCGCTATG
>Ga0302319_10015920_pt1 | contig 13889 bp, 23 predicted proteins | sample Bog_T0_2_FD_203319 | JGI IMG/M metagenome (GOLD analysis project Ga0302319, IMG submission 203319) | Peat permafrost microbial communities from Stordalen Mire near Abisko, Sweden - Bog_T0_2 | ecosystem: Environmental > Terrestrial > Soil > Wetlands > Peat | place: Sweden: Abisko, Stordalen Mire...
TATGAACGACATCCTTTTGCTTATCCAATACGCCCTCCGAGGAATCGTGCGAATCTGCGCGCTCGCGGTTTTGCCAGCGCTTTTCACACTAAACCTACTAGGCGATACTATCGAACTCAAGACCGGAGAACGTATCGATGGTATCTTCAAGCAAGCAACCTCAGCCGGCGCAGTAATCGAAGTCGGGGGACAGACCATCACAATTCCCCTGGGGAAGCTACAGGCGATCTATTTCGGCGCGGTTCCGGCCCGGCAGCCCGTCGTAGGGCCGGGACCCGTTGACGATGCGATGGACGCGCTCAAGGCTTTGCGGTCGGTTACTGACAGCGGGATCTCTTACCGCGAATACGCGCCAAGAGTTCTCGACGCAAAGATCAGGATCGATCGATACCTCTCATCGCCCACGAAGGACCCGGCCCGGAATGCGATCGGGCTCGGAATGCGCTTCTACCAGCTCGCTTCAGAGGCTTGGGAGATGGGCGTGCTCGCGGTGGATGTCGGCAAGGTAATCGTCGGAGATCCCTCGTTAGCGGCCTGTACCGCGTTGAAGAAAGTCGCGCCGTCGATAGAGAGTCGCAACGCAATGCCGGCTGAGGAAAAGCTTAAGGACCCGGTACTGGTCGGCATGTACTTAGGGCAACATCCGACAGTCCTTTGGGCCTGTGCCTCCGAACAAGTTGCAGAAGCCGAACGTTTGCTTAGGCAATCGCCGCCGACACCCGTCTCAGCAACCGCCAACCCGACACTTGAACAATTAGCCGCGAATTCGGAAGCCGCTAGAGCTTCGCCCGCGGCAGCAGCGGGACTGGCAAGCGTCGGACACGCACAAAGCCAGCAAGAGCTTGCTGATCTGGTCCAAAAAGGCCTAGCATCAAGATGCGCTGTTGTAACCGCTCCGCCCGGAGCGGAAGTTTACGTAGATGGGAACAAAGCCGGCGTTTCACCCGTGGCGTTCGTGCTGCTGAAGCAGGGCGACACTCCCCGCAAGGTCACCATCAAGATGACCGGCTATAAGACAGTCGAGAAAGCGGTGGTTCCAGACGGGAAGACTATTCCCATCGGCCTGACACTCGAAAAACAATGAAAACCCTCTACGCGGAACCCGCCATGTTGGCGGAAAAGCTCCGAGCCGAGAGGCAACGGACGGGCGAGGCTGCGATCCCATGAGCATCAATGCAACGGACCTGGCGAGAGCCCCACGCGAACGCGAAACCGCGGCGTGAGGTGAATCCAAGATGGGGCTTCGATTTCTGCGGCGCGTGCGGATTCTCCCTGGCGTTCGTCTCAACCCAAAACAGAAAGGAAGGGCGGTATGTCCGTTTTCCAACGGATCCTGAAGTTTCTTCGCCTCCCTGTGGATAGCCTCCGCCCGCGACCGAAGGGGAAGCCGCCTCGGCTGCCTTCGAGTCTTCAACCCTTGCGCTTCCCGATCACGGGGGGAGAGAACGACGATCTCAACCAAGCGATCAAAGGCGCAATCGAACGTGAGGCGGCCAAGCTCGCGGCGGAAGTGAAAAGCGGAGCCACGGTTAGCGAAGACGTAGCGGGCCGATGGCTGCGAGACCACAGCCTCACGAGGTTGACGGGGAACTTCTCAGAAGCGAGCATCACTCAACTGCGTAATGCTCTGGCTGACGCCTGGGCTGCGGGCGGGAGCTTCAATCAGCTCGCGGACGCGATCCACAGTGTTTTTGCGGACTTCTCCGACGAGCGGGTGGCGACGATTGCGCAAACCGCAGGGAACACTGCCTACAACGTGGGGGGCATGGCGACCGCGCACGACGCTGGGATGGAAGAAAAGCGCTGGAGCGTTGATGGCACGGACGCATGCGACAAATGCCAAGCTCAGATTGCGGCTGGCTGGATTCCGATTAACCGACCGTTCCCCGGCGGTGTGATGGTTCCGTGCCTTCACGACGGATGTGATTGCAGCGCGGATTACCGCAAGACCGGCAGGAGGGCCGACCGCGTTTTCAACGTCAATGAAGTCAAAATCAATGAAGTCAAAACCATGATTCGAGAGGGCCGCGAAGAAGAAGCTGAGCCCGTTTTGGTTGAGCTGGTCGCAGCAATTGAGCAAGAGGCACAAATCCACGGGGGGAGACTGGCACATTGGTATTACGAACGACTGGCAACCATCTACAGGAGACGGCGGGATTATGCTTCGGAGATCGCAATCCTTACTCGCTACTGCCAACACGAGGGCGATAGATATGCGATCCCGGAGGGTATTCAGAAACGTTTAGATAGGGCGCGCGGACTGCTTGCCAAAACCACCGAGCGGCGATAATCGGCCGGCTCAAGGGCCAGCGACGGAGGACACCCCTAAACAGCGACCCTCAGCTTAATCCCATCATTCGGCGCGTGAACCAGATCCTGCTTGGTTCCCAGGTAGCGCTCGGTCGTCTGGACCGACGCGTGCCCCAACAGCAACTGGATCTGTTCCAACTCTCCGCCGGCCGCGCGACACATCTTCGCGCATGACCTTCTCAGGTCATGGGGCGCAATTCCGGGCACGCCTGCGGCCACAGCGTAGGGCTGAAGTAGCTGCCAGACGACCTTTTCCGTCATGCGCTCGCCCAGCACGCGGTCCCCTCGGCCGACTGGTCGGAGCACGTGGCCTTCTGTCAACTCGGCCGCCGCAGTCCAGGCGTCGACGGCAACCTTCACCCAGGTGGGCACCGGGATCGTGCGCACGCGCCCGTGCTTTCCGATGAGGTCCACAATGCACCACCGGTTGTCGCGCTGCTGGATGTGCTTCAGGGTCAGCGCCGCCACCTCGGACCGGCGCAGTCCGCAGCCCAGCAGGACGGCCAGCATCGCGCGGTCGCGCAGTCCTTTCTTGGTGGATACGTCCGGCGCGTTCAGTAGCTTTTGGGCCTGCTGGACCGACAGCCAGTTGCCGACCCGCACGCCGATGGACTTCGCGCCCTTCACGCGCGTGATGCCGGCGGCCAGCTCCGGCGCCAGCAGCCCGTTGTCGGCCGCCTCGACCGCCAGCTTGCGGACGGCGGTGATCCGGACGTTGATGGAGACAGAACCGAGCGCGCGGGCCTCCAGGGATACTCGCCAGGCGCTTACGGTAGCCTTCGTGAAGCCGGGCCGCGGCTCCTGTTCGTACCAGGTGAAGAATTCGTCCAGGCCAAGGTTATAGACTCGCTTGGTGATCGGGGAGGAGACGCTATCCAGCACCAGCGCCTTCAGTCTTTGCCATTGGTTCGTTTGCGGAACTACAATCAAATCATTCATTTAGGTCCTCATAATGGGCAATATCGGTAGCCACTAGACATTACCTCTGAAGCGTGAGAAGCCTCAAGTCGAGCGTGTAGACGGTGTTGACCGTGTATTTGTTGTTGCTGGCCAACATCGCCTACACGTGCTACATTATCTACATTGGCGAAGCTCGGTACCAAATCGCTGAACATGAATATCAAGGCGTCGCTGCTTGATCGAGTCGATGAATACCGATTCAGGCGAATGTTTCCGTCCAGGTCGAAGGCAATCGAGTTTCTGCTGGACGTCGCGCTGAAGATTAACCCTGATCGATCCGATCAAAAGTCCGTCGTGCCCGAGGAGGAACTGTGAGTAGCGGCCTCCCGCAGTTCCGAAAGCCGCCGGTAAACGAGGTAATTCTCTCCTCCCAATTTGAACCGTTGTCATTGATGCGCGCGGTCCATATTGGCGCATTCTGGGAGCAGGTCCGCAACGAATACCCGCGAACAGAGGAGCACCCCCCGCTAGACCCGGCAATTGAGATGTTTGGGGCACCAAGGCTGCTGCGCCCCGAAGTCCGGCTAGAGTTAGTAGACCAAATCAAAGTTCCCAGGATTTGGATGCTCGATACGAGCGGCGCTCAGCTCTTGCAAATACAAACCGATCGACTTATCCAGAACTGGAGGCAGGTGAACGGTGTTGGCGCCTACCCGCGGTACCCCTTTGTTCGAGCGCAATTCGAACAGAGCTATAACGCGTTCGAGCGATTCGTCGCCAGCGAGCATCTCGGGGAGATCACTTTCAATCAGTGCGAGCTCACGTATATCAATCATATTCTTCCAAGTGCGGTTTGGGAGAGTCACTCACAAATCGGAGAGGTCTTCGCTTTTTGGAATCCGACATATACGGAGACGCCCCTGCCGTTGCAAGAGGCCGCAACAGTGACAACGAGAACGGTGCTAAAGAACGAGTCTGGCGCTACGTTCGGCCGGCTTCATCTTTCAATCCAGTCTGTCTATCGGCTGCCGGATGAGGTGCCGATGTTCCTCTTATCATTGGCGGTCCGAGGCGCGCCCGCTGGCGACGGGCTGCCAGGTGTTCTTGAATTCTTTGACCGGGCCCGAGAATGGATCGTACGAACCTTCGCGACTGTCACAACGTCAAAGATGCACGAGGTGTGGGAGAGGTATGCCTGATACCGTCGAACGCTATGAGACGCTTTCCGCCCAGCCGGTAGAGGAGTTCACCGACCGGCCGGAGTCGACTGCGTATTTCCATCCACCGATCGCCGGACAAGCCCGATGGATCACCGTGCGCTTAACGGCTCCGCAGTCGAGCGCTTGGGAAACGTACCGCCTTACTGCGCCAACGGTGCCCGTATCTTGGGCGGGAGATGTTTTCTTAAGGTTGCACCGATTTCGGGAGTACCCGAAAAACTGGGATTCCTACGGAGGTAGGGCACTAACAACCGCTGCCTACTTGAGTGCATACGACTTCCTCGGACGGATCATGTTTCGCCCCTTTCCGAAACCAGCGGTTGTGCCAACGGGCCGTGGAGGAGTGCAGTTTGAATGGCACCTGAAAGGGTCCCATGTCGAGGTCTACATCTCCCCAGAGGGAAACTCTGAAGTGTCATTCGAGGACGATCTCGGAAGCGAATGGGATGGACCGCTGGATCAAGTGGCGCACCGTTTAATCGCTGTGCTCGGCAATCTTTAGATTCCTGGTAGGACGCTCTATCTGTGGACGATCCGACAATCCTCCCATCGTGTGAGCTCTGGCGACGCCTAAACCCAGTTTTCTGCGTTGCGGATGAATCATCTACGACCGGTTGGCGAATTTCGTCGGGTGCATTTGACGATAGCCCAGACGGGTCGCCCATGTCGATTCGAGTGGGCGACAAGATGGCAGAATTGGGGCTTGGCTATGAAACGGTACTCAGCCCGGAGCAGGCTAAGGAGGGCTGGGGTTTGGCTGCCCTCACTGCCGGTGTAGTGCGAATGCACGGACAGATCGTCTACTATTCTGATGAGCCCGGAGAGCCGGCCCACGGGTCGGTAGAAGGCAAGAAGAGCCCAAAAGTACGTAAGAAGCTCAGTGCCTCAAGCAGGCAATTAATCGCCGCTGACTGCGCACAACGATCTCAAAATCGATAGGCGCCGATGCGCGACGGTTAGCGTTGCAGTCGCCCCGTCGCCCGTGGAGAGCGCCGCCACGATATGCGGCAATATCGGAAGCCCATGTCGACATTACCTCGGGGTGGCGAAGCAAATACCGGGGCGGGGAGAGTCAGCCGGATTCGGTATCGTCCGCGCTGCCGTCTGGGCTCTCTGGGGCTCTTCGACTTTCCGGGGCCGAAGGCGGTTGTTCCTGGAGTCCCAAACCGCTTTACAATGAGACCGTTGGTGCTCTATGTCAATGGGTCACTATTACGAGTTTTTTGATCGTGAGCTGTTCGATTCGCTTTGGGCTCGTTCTTGGCAGCAGTTCCAAAGGCAATGCGGAAGCCGCTGGGCCAAGAGGAAGGCGTATGAGCAAGGTGCGTACTATGGGGACTCCCTCAGAGGACTACTGGCGTTCAGCATAGACCCCGAGCCTTCTCCAGAACTTCTGGAGGAGGTTTTGACACGTCGGACGATTCGCTGGACAGTCCAGCATTCAGGCCCTCAGTTCTATGTCATGTCTGAGATCATGCATCATGTCCCCGGACACCAAGCTGGTCTTTGCTGCCTAGAAGACGTGCCAGGTGAAGATGTCGGTGTTTTCATTTCCGCCGTCATCCACGGTTACTTCGCTGGCAAGATTGGAATCCCAACTCTACAGGCGATCTTCAAGCTGCACAGTTGCACTGACCCGGATGAATGGCTGTCTTTATCAACACAGGCCAAGCGGACGCTGAAATCGATGGGTTCTGTAGTGGACTTTTCAAAACCGATTTATGCATGGCAAGGCGAGAGTGCCGTCGTTGGTGAGGAATGGGCCAACTGTTTGGCTGTGGCGGGCACGCGGCGCTTGGCCTCGTTCATCGTGCGAGCGTGGGACGAGGACTGGCCTATTAGGGATCTCAGAGTTATGCCACAAGAAGTAAGGCAGCATCGACCCGAAGGTTTTCATTTCCGGGATTTCAAGATATCCGGTACCCTGCGAAAGGCCATTCTTAAAATCCAGCGCTACAAGAGACCGAGTGTTTATCGACGTTGGTGTTAGCACAAGCAGGTCCCAGGCCGAACGGAGCGGACCTGGCGAAACTTTAGCGCGCCAGCAGCCACAAGGCCCAAACCACCAGGCCCGCGAGAAACACCAGCGCACACCCGACATGATGGACGTGCACATGGCCCGGCTGGCACAGATCGCACCGCGGCGATGGCGGAGCAATGCGGTTTCCCGCTACCGCGACCCGCGGCGCCGGCGGCTGATACTCGCGGAACGAAAGGCCCGTACCTGGCAACCCTACCGAGGTATAGCGCTGGCCGCGGGCGGTGATGCCCACATGCGCACCACGGCCTCCAATCGAAACGCCAACACCGGAACGCGAGAGGTTAAGATGCACACCGGGAAAAACCTTGATGCGGCGTTGGAAGCGGAGTCCCATCTCGTCACCCTCAATCTACGGGTTTCGGTTCGTCGTTCATCGTCCCGACTTCGCGCGGAATCACACCTCGCATCACCAGCGCGGTGAATATTCTGAGCACTTTCAGGAATTCAACTCGGTTCTCGCGGGTTCGGTTCTCGATGTATCGGCGCTCGGCTTCAGCCAGCTTCAAGCGCCACATCCCATCGATCATCTCTGAGTCCGGGCATAGCTTGGACATGGTTCCTTCTCACCATATCCGAGTTGTCGGCTGGACAACCAGCCCCTCAAACGGGGGTGTGCGTCAACTACCATGTGGGGCAAGGGTTCAAGGCGATACCCCACAATATCGCCAGCTATCCGAACGCGGATGTTGCGGCGTGCCCCGCCTGCGGTGCCGCAATGTGCCGTCGGGGTAGTTTCCGGAAACGAGTAGACGGTGTAATTCTCCGCAATTCCCCTCAGTACCCCACCGGATTCGCCCGATTGTAATCCGCCAGGTTCCGGAGACTGGCGCCGCCAACCGAGAAACTGAGCCAGTAGTTCAAGGCGCAGCCAGTAATGGACTGATCGCCCATGTACTTTCCCATATCGTCGAGCAGGGTCGCAGTATCCCGCGCCAGGAAGGTGTAGATCGCCATGGGATTCTTCTCCATCGCGGTAGCCCACTTTCCCAGTGCCTGCTCGAAGGCCGGCCGGCCTTTCTGGTGGGCGATGGCGCCGCAGTAAACCAGCCAGCACATGTTCTCCACAATCACCGACGTGCATTGCGCCGGGTTCATCGTTGTCGCCGATCTCGCTTGTTATCGGCCGCCTCCCACCAGCCAACCTGGCTCGTTTGCCCCAATACGACGAGAAACCCGGGCCAGGTATTGCTCTCTTTAGGAAGCAGCGGTTCATCGCCTTACGACAGTCTTGTACCGAATCCGCGAGTGCCCGTAACATCTATCAGGAACTTGCGGAGAATCCTTGTAGCCGGTGCCTCGTTCTGGCCCAAGCTCGAAAGTTATGGAGCCGGGTCCGGCGACCCGGTGAGGAAGTGGTGTTCAGAAAGGTAGGATATGACCAAAAACAAGCCGAACCGATTCCTCTTTGGTATCGTGGTTCTGGTTAGTGTGCCGATTGGCCTCGCGGGGGCATACGGCGTGAAGGCGGCTCAAAGCCACCATCTGATTTCCAGTTACCTGAGCAGTCACGCGGTGAAGAAATTGCAGATCGGCGCGGGCGGCGCCCAGGGGTTCGGGGACTGGCTGAACACCGACATCGAGCCGCAAGCCGGCGAAGCGTATCTGGACGCGACAAAGCCGTTCCCGATTCCTGACGGGGTTCTGTCGTACGTTTTTTCCGAGCAGGTGTTTGAACATCTATCCTACCGCGACGGGTTGTTTATGTTGCGGGAATGCCGCCGGACCCTCAAACCGGGCGGCAAGATTCGGATCGCGACTCCGAACCTAGTCAGGTTGATGCAGTTATTCCAGGATGCGAAGACCGATCAGATGAAGACTTACATCAACGGAGCGATCAGCGGCGGCTACTGGCCGGATTTGCTGCCGCGGACCATCTCGCCCGAGTGCGTGATTCTCAACTACGAAATGAGAAGCTTCGGCCATCGATTCCTGTACGATCCCAAGACCCTGCGACAAAGCCTGGAACTCAGCGGTTTCGCGGACATCAAAGAGTTCGCGCCCGGCGAGAGCGACGATCCGCAGCTTGCTGGGCTGGATATTCGCCACAAAGCCGTCATGCACGTGCTGAACGACTACGAAACGATGGTGTTTCAGGCCACCCGGCCGTAACCGCCGGTTCCCTTCGGGCAGGATCAACTAGGCGCACGTAAGCTCGCGGTATTCCAGGAACATCCAGGTGCGCCAGTGGGAAATCATGCCGAAGGCGAGCAGGTAGAACAGGGCTCCGGTCTGGGGCACGGAGAGCAGGGTATCGAAATACCCTCGCGCCAGCAGGCGCACTGCGGCCAGCGCGATTGAACCGATCCAAGGCCGGAAGCGATATCGGCAAATATCGGAAGCCCCGCTGCCAGATCCAGATCCACGGTTTGGGCGTGTTACGGCCAAGTGAACCGGCGCCCGGCTGCGACGCCTGCCTAGAGCCAAGAGGCACGGCACTCCCCCCCTAGATGGTGCTAGTGTTAAGGGGCCCCGAGAGCGGTCCAGGTGCGAACTCGGGGTACACCCAGCCAATTGGCCGCGCACAACCGACTCTGCGCGGCGGTTTGAATGGGTACTCGCGGAACAAAACTGAACACGATCGCATAGTACAGACGTGGGGGATAAATGATTCGAGAAGTGGCTCTGAAGATTGTGTTGGCGTTGGTAGGCTTGCTCTTTCTTGCATTAACTTATCCTTTGATCATTTTTGCGAGGCAGGATCCTTCGATGTCGATGATGTTCAGCCTTTATGTCACGCTTGGCGTTTTCTTGCTTCTCGCAATACGCAACCCCTTGGCGAATCGCAGCCTGATCGCGTTTACAGCATGGTCGAGCTTCGCTCATGCCGCCGTTATGGGCACTCAGTCAATGCGGAACATGGTCTCAAGAGGAGAAATGGGAGGTGTGGCGGCCCTCATCGTGATCGGCTTAGCCTTAATCGCACTCGCGCCAGCAAAACGAATTGCCGCACCCACGCCTAAGTAGTATTTACCAACCACATTGCCGGTTTGCCGACGCTGACCTTTGTGGACGCCCTACCGAAAGTGCTTCAGATGGCGAGATGGGCGTTATACGTCCAAGTGGGGCCCAGCGCCAATGATTCGGTGCGTTTTTCCTGCAACCTCCCGGGCCAGCCGTATAATGTGCGAAGGGAAAACTGTCCGATGCGCAAAACTCGATCGGCTCTTGGGACGGGTCGGTTGTTCGCCTGTTCGGCCGCCGTGCTGCTCTGGTCGCTGGCGACACTGCGCGCCGCTCCGCTGGAGGCGCAGCCGGCGCAGAGCAGAGCTTTCGTCGAATGCGATCGGGAAGAACTCATCCGCGCAGTTCCTGAACTGGCCAGCATGCAATTCGACTCTACGCAAGATCGGCTGCCTGGGCTCCTGGCGCCGGCTGCCGAAAACCTGGAGGGCATCAGGGATATTTTCGGGGATGGGGTGGGTGGGAGAACTAGAAGGCGGGTGATCTTTAGCCGCCGCATTTACAAAGAGAACGGCGCGAGCTACCAGCAGGTCTGGACCTGGAATCCGGCAGACGGCGTTCTCAAAGCGCTGACGCACTCCCCGCGGGACCACTACAATCCCACCTGTGACGGCCAGATAATCAAGTTCACATCGCCTTCGCCCGACGTAACCGACGATGTGAGGCTGTGGAGCTTGAATCCCGCCACGGGTAAGGAAAGCGTCATCGGCCCCCCCCGGAGCCGAAGGAAGAACCGGGTTCGCTGACGCGGGGTTGCGATCAGTTCGCGAAGCTGGGAGAGCTCGAAGCCTGCGGCAACGAGGAGGCTCTGGTGGTGTCGCGGTCGGGCAAGCAGATCGGCCATTTCCAGATCCAAGTCAACACTTGCCCGATCGACAATCACGGCACCATCGGCAAGTGCGAAACTCCGATCCGCTCTCTCGACTGGACCGAAGACGGCAAATGGCTGCTGATCGGGGAGGAAGGCCTTAATGACGGCAGCGGCCAGCGGCAGGATGACTATTACCTGGTCAAGCTCGCCACCATGAAGCTCAGCACGGTCGCGAGCGCCTACACCGCGTTCTGGCTGCCCCGCCGCGATCAAATCGTATACGTTACCCCGCAGGACCTCGCGCCTCTTCCAGGCGGACACCGGAAACGCAACGTTTGGGTGCAGCAGCTCATGTTTTTCGATCCGGTCAAAGGGACGCCCACCGCCATCACCTCCGGCCTCACGAACAACGTGGACCCTTCCTGGTGCGAAGGCGCCCGGTAAACCCATATGTCCTATGTGAAGGCTCTCGACCGGCTGCTACGTGACCTCAAAGCAGAACCTGGCGCAGCAGAACACCTCGCCTGAGCCGAGCGAGGTGGTTGCTAGAACATACTTATCGTCGAGCAAATCCTCTGGGTATGCAGAAAGTGCCGCCGGATTGCCATTCATCCCCAAAGCGTTATGAGTGAATATCGCTAGCTATTCGAGTGGTAGTCCGGCTGCCCCGCAAATGCCTTCATCGGGTCGGCCCCAGGGGTGCTTTGGGGGGAAAGTCGACGTACTGCACAACCACGACCATCGTGTTCTCATCGATGCCGGCTTCCGGTTCCTCCGGCTCATCCCAATCGCACCCTTCGTATCGAACCACGAGTCGCAAGGGCTTGGGCGGTGCACTGCGTGCTTCGAGTTTCTTGAGCCGCCTCTGAAGATTGGTCATGACATGCTCCATCTCGGCTCAGCTTCGAATCGGGGCTAGATCTCCCTCTGGGGTTTCGGACTCCGCGCTCTGGTAGTTGTCCGGGGTTGCCTGCATGACGGCGCGGGCGCCTTCCAGGGTAAAGCGAACATGCTCCTGGCCGGTCTCAATGAGATGATACTGCCGCATCCAGAACTCCAGCCACGCCGGCGAGTGCAGGACCAGGCCGCTGCCGTCCACCGAGCGCGATTCGAGTTCTTCGATTCGCCGGAGGATGTTCGCTCTGCCGACCTTCCGTTTCACAGGCCCCCCTTGGATGCTTCTGCGGCTTTTTCCAAGAGCTCCACGCGCGCTTCGATATCTTCGATCTCGATGGCCTTGGCGGCGTGTGACAGCACTAAGTCCGCGGCGCGGAGCCGCGTCGACGCCGGCCCGCTCAGGTCCACGAGGATCTTCAACACCGCCGAAACCGCCGCACTCGACGCCTGCTGCAACCGGGCCGTGCATTGTCCGAATGCCGTCCTGCGTGCCTTCCTGTACGCAGCGTCGAAGTCCGGCTCCTTCAGCCATCGATAAAGCGTTCTGGGTGTGATCTTGACGGCGTGGGCGGCGTCTTCCACCGTCCGGTTCGACAGTAGCGCAATGACGGCTTCCTCTTGCTTGGGCTTCAGTTTCGTGACATTTCCTGACATTTGGTGACACCCGCGCCAGGCACATCGCCAATCCTTCGCCATCGTCGATTTAGATCGAAATTGCCTTGCTTTTCAAGCACTTCGGAGTGATCCATGTGATGGCCGCAAGAGCGCGGACCAAAAGGAGAACGATTATGACGACTTTTACGATTAACGAAGAGAACGAAATCGTGGCGTTTTCGACCCCGGAAGAGGCCGCTGCCACCACTCAGACCCCCTTTGACACCTTCACCTGCCAAAAGGAACTGGCACAACTGGCCGCCGCCTGGCCGGCCGAGCGCCTGGTAGCGATCTGGAACAGCTTGGCGGGAGGGGTGGCTGTCGAGAAGTTCAAGAGCCCCAAGGCCGCCATCAGCCGCATCTGGGCACGCATTCAGGGCCTCGGAGAGGCCGCCAAGCCCAAGGCGGAGTCCGCGAAGCCGAAGGCCGATAAGAAGGCCAAGGGTGGCGCACAGGCCGCCAAGGGCGCGCCCGCGAGAGCCAAGGCGACCAAGAAGGCCAGCCCCGCCAAGAACGCGCCCAAGGCCAACCGGGCCGCCAAGGCGGAAGCTGCCGGTCCGCGCGAGGGCAGCAAGACGGCTCAGGTGGTCGCCATGCTGCAGCGGAAGAACGGCGCCACCCTGGAAGAGATCATGGACAAGATGGGCTGGCAGCGGCACACCGTTCGCGGCTTCATGGCCGGCGCGATGAAGAAGGCCGGGTACACCGTCGAGTCCTTCAAGCCGGAGGGCGGCGAGCGTACCTACCGGATCAACGCATAGCATCACACGGCCCCCTTTCCGCCCGCCCGGCTTCGGCCGCGGCGGCCTTTTCTGCTTTCGGGGCCAATTCCCGCCCACCCCGCGGCGTCCTGGCGCAACCAGCCAACCCCGTGCCACCGGAGCGAACGTGGGCCACCTGTGGCGAAACTATGGCCAACCGTTTGGACTTTCAACCGCGATTCCATCAGGCCCTCCTCACGCTGGCGAACCGGCGCCCTCCACTGGGGCTGCTGATGACCTCTTCGATGCCGGCTCGCTGCTTCTTGCCGAAGACGAACGACGCCAGATGGTACAGGCGTCGAGCCTTGCCCTTGCCCCTGATGACAATGTGCTGGCGGTCTTCCAGTTCATGGACCGCCAGATTGACGGTCTCCACGTGCAGCCCCAGCAGTTTTGCAATCCGCCGCTGCCCGATCCTGACCGTAGTTCCCTGGTATACGTATCGCGCCAGCACCCCGTAGACGCAGCGCGCGGTCACCGACAGGCCGCCATCGAAGAGAACCGATTCCGGCATCCGCGCGTATTTCTCCGCTTCGCTCTGTTCGGATTTTCCGTACACTTCCTGTTCGGATTTTCCGTACACGTATTAGAAACTCCCTATACTGCCCGGTCCCCGCGCCGCCGACATCGTTCGCAGTCGCATCCGTTTCGCCAGCGTTTCAGCCGATGATCCCGTAACTCCGGGACACTCTCGGCCAACTCCTGAAGATGAGCGTCGGCGGCCCGCCCGCACGCGTTGCAGATGAACACGCCTGCCTCGTCCTGCTGATATGGCCCGAGCCGGTGGCAGGCGACACAGACCGGTCGCTTTCCGTGGCTGTCGATCAGAAACATGGGCGTTCGCATCCTTTGCGGGACCCTGACGGGGCGCATGGTGTTTCGCGCGAAAAACGCGCGAAGCCCCCATGCTTGATTACTTGAAAGGCGGGTGCCGTTGCTGCGCCGCCTGCAGCCGCCGCAACTCCCAAGACCAGTCCCTGAGCCCCAGGCACAGCCCCTCGATGTCCGGGTGGCCGGCCAGAAGCTGCGATTTGATGGCCGCGATCTCCTGGCGGCAGCGCACGATTCATGCCGGCTCCTGCTTACGTTCCAGGGCGATCTCTGCGAACGTCCGCCCATTGCCATCGAGCGTGGCGGTCCTGCCCGAGTATTCCTGGAATCGCTGGATGATGCAGTCGGCGTACCGGGGATCGATTTCCATCAACCGCGATGCGCGATTCTGGCGCTCGCACGCGATCAGGGTGCTGCCGGACCCGCCGAACAGGTCGGCCACGATGTCGCCCGCCTTGCTGCTGTTGCGCAGCGCGCGTTCAACCAATTCGACCGGTTTCGCG
>Ga0302319_10015922_pt1 | contig 13888 bp, 11 predicted proteins | sample Bog_T0_2_FD_203319 | JGI IMG/M metagenome (GOLD analysis project Ga0302319, IMG submission 203319) | Peat permafrost microbial communities from Stordalen Mire near Abisko, Sweden - Bog_T0_2 | ecosystem: Environmental > Terrestrial > Soil > Wetlands > Peat | place: Sweden: Abisko, Stordalen Mire...
TTGACAGGCGTCAACGATCACATCGAACCCTTCCGGGATCTCGGTCGGTGCGACCAGCCCCGTCTTGCTGCCGTGCGTGAGGTAGATAACCGGCCGACCACGAGCGGACTTCGCGGCCGAGATGAACAGGCTGTTCAGCTCGTCTTCAGACCGCGGTGTGCCGGCAACGGTCCGCAGCGGGATTTGGACCATCTCGATCGCACAGCCGCCCAGCGGCGCGCCGGCTGCTGGCCCGTCGAACCACCGACCCGCTGCCGCGAGCGGCACACCAGTCCCGGTCTCCGATGCTATCGGGAGGATGGCCGTCATCGACTCGTCCGGCCGTTCGGACGCGAGTAGCGTTGCCGCCGTGAGGATGGCGTCGGTTCCGGACGGACACAGGATAATGTCCGCGAGATCTGCAGCGCCGAAATATCGAAGCAGGCTGTCCTCGATGCCGCGCCGGTAGACCTGCAAGCGTTCCACACGGTCGCTTGGCGACACGGCGCCGGTGATCGCGTCATAGCACTCGCCGGCGCGCTCGAATCCGCGCCACGAAATCGGCGACGCCGTGCAGGACGAGAAGCACACCAGCTCGGGCGCCGGCATCGGTGGACAGGAGTACTTGTTGGTGCCGGTGCGCGGGTCTATCGCCACGCGGCCGTCGCCACCGCTCAGCAGTGCAGCCACGAACTGCGCGCGATGCCCGACGGACGGCACGTATCGCTCGCGCCGTCCGTCCCAAAGCGCACTTGCCGCCCGCGATAGAGCGGCTTGCGCGAAGTGTCCAAGATCATCCGGCATGATGCGGCCCCTGTGGTTTGTGCGGCCGGATGAGTTTCAGCGATGCTTTTGCGAATGAGAGATTAACTTCTAGCCGCCGAAGCCTGGGTTCCCATCCGACATCACCGACGGGACGCACTTGCCGTTCTGGTTATTCATAGGATGCCAAGGCCGTAGATGACTTGCGTCGATCCAGCCTACTTGCCAGTTCAAACGAAGCATCTCGGCGTATCCACCGATGTTATGCGAAGGCCATTTCACAAACACTGTCCCGGTCGGGTACCCGACAATCTGAGCCGTTGGCGACGGCGCAGCCAACACCGGCGGTAGCTGGGACTGAACTGTAGCCAGTTCGTCCTCGGGAGTAAGCAACATGCAGATATAACCAGGTATGGGACGAACGGCCTTCAAACCCTGCACATGACCGGAGGCCGAGTGCAGGAAGCACGAAAACCCAAGCAAGGCCAGTATTTTTATAACGCGCATGTTAGTGACCCTTTCAACTCATAACTGTCTGGCCGGCGGCGTTGCCGATCTTAGCGGTCACAGCCGCCCGCCACTGACCGACGGTTTCGCTCGAACTGATATTATTCGCCTGCATGGCGGCCGACGATAAATATGTGCTCATAAGCACGCTATCGTCTGCTTTCGCTATCTGACCGCCGGCAACCGGGCCGTAGTTGTAATAGGCACGGATGTCCAGGACGGTCGGATTAGCGATACCCTGGTTTTGTAGATATTGAGCGCCTTGCAAAAGGTACTCAGCCGCAGCGATTGACTGGGTGGCAGGGTCCATCTGTCCGGCGAGGCCGGCAACGATCTGGCTTGCAAGGGCTGAGTTTTGAGCGACTGCGGCATTGATCATCGCAGTGAAGGTCGCCGGCATCATCTGAAACGCGCCTTGCACCAATGACCCGCTAAGATTCTGGCAACCGCTTTCAATGACGCAAGTGGCTGCCAGGGCCGAAGGATTGACGCCGAGAGCTTGCGCATTGGCAACCGCCGCCGCGCCCCATGGCGTGCCGAGCATCGTCGAGAGGGCATCGCTGCTCGCGACAATGCCGCCACCGCCACTCGATCCTCCGTCACCGCTGCCGTCACCGGATGGCCCGCTGCTCGTTGGGTCTGAGGGAAACGGGTTGGGCGTTCCCTGGGGTATCGTGATTTCCGGCAGGCCCGGTTCCGGAACGTAAGGCCGGACCTGGACCGGCGGGCCGTTGAGCGTCACGGGTACCTGGCCGAATGCCGGAACGGCTGCGAGAGCCGCCGCGCATGCAGTCGCCACGACAATGCCTCCCGGCCGGGGGCGAGAGCCGGGCGCCAACGCGGCAGACGCCGGGCGAGATGGTAACAGGCGCGGTTTCATGAGACCTCCTCGATTTGGGAGGCCCAGACTGGGAGGCTCGTTGGTGAATGGAGCCCGGAATCGTCTGGCGATCCATTATTGTGCCGCCTGACCGAAACCGGTCACATCGCAGTAGATACGGCCGTTGGAGGGCACCGGGTGGGCCATGCACTGACCGAGCAAACTGGTCGCACCCCGGTTCTGCCAGGCACAAACGCCATAGCCACCCAGGAACAGACCGAGCGTCACCAAGCCCGTGACGGCATAGCGACGCCGACGGACGCCGGCGTTCCAACTTTCTTCCCGCAGCACCAAGGCCCCCTGCAGCTTCTCGATGAACAGCGGCATGACCTCCTTCATCATGCGGAAAACCAGGTTCTCCTGCTCGACCTGCAGCGCGATTTGCGCGGTCCGCGCCTGACTCAGCGCGATGTTGGCCGCCTTGGTGATCTCCCGGGCGCGCGCGAGTTCCAGCTCCGCGGTGTCCCGGTCCTGCCGGAACATCAGCTTGAATTCAGCTTGCGCCGTCTCGATGACTCGGCCGGACCAGTCGATCGCTCCCAACAGCGCCGAGACGAACTGCCCCTCCGGATGGTCGGGACGGAGCCCCCATTGCCGCGCCGCCTCCTCGACGCGCTGCAAGACGGCAGCGAAATCCTTCCCGGACTGCACCGGCCCTACGGACAAGATTGGAGGCGACGGCTTTTTATCAGCGGGGGCGGCGGGCTGCGCCGTGACGGCATTCCCTTCCGTCATGGCGATGCCCCCTGCATGAACGCGAGCGCCGGATCGGCCGCGACCACGTCCGCTACGGTGTAGTCGAATGCAGCCCGGTCGCCCCACTCCGGCACCGGCGGCACCCGCGCTCCGCGAAGGACTTGGGTGACGGCCAAAGGCGCGGTGCGCAGGAGTATCGCCGCCGCGAGCATGAACGACGCTTCCTGCATCGAGTCTGCCGCGAATGCGTGAACGATCGCCGGGTCCCGAGACCACCCGGCCCCGAACACGTGCGCGGTATCAGCTCCAATATAAGGACTCTCGACGACACCAAAGCGGCGGGACACCGCGGCGATGAAGGCTGGCGAGCCTTCGATCTGAGCCAAGGTTGGGCCGCAGACCTCAGCGCGGGACTCACGGACATCCGCGACGGACGAGTGCGGCAGCAAAGATGGCGGCGCCTCGTAATCGTCCCCCCAATCGAAGTGACATGCGAGGGGTATGATAACCACGTCGATCTCGGACTCACCCTCGAACCGCCCGCTGGCGACGACATGCATCGTGCCACGGCGGCCACTCTCGTCGGCCCGGATCAACACGCCCGTGCGGTCGCAGTTCATTTCTCCCGGCTGGGGTGGCAAACGGCCGGCAATCCGTGGGTCCCATTCCCACCAGGTCAGCCCAGCCGGCACCATCGCTTTCGACAGGGACGTGACCGTAACGCCTATGTCCTCGGTTCGGGTCTGCTCCGCCAGCAGGGCGAACCGTCTGGTGAAGACAAGCCGTTGGGCCGCCAGCACATCGTAGAACAAGCGGTGATATCCGTTTCGCTGGCCGGCTTTCTCCTGACGAAAGGCTCGCGTGGCGAGCCGCAGGGCAAGCTCGGGTGGATCGGCCGAAGCGGGATGCTGCGCCGCTCCGCGAGCGGGCGCTGCCTTCGACGCCCCCGACAACTGGGGGCGCTTCGCGGCTGTTTTCCGCCGGCCCTTGCTGCGCACCTTCTTCACGACGACAACCCCGCCTGTGCCGGCAGCGTGCTGGTCGGCAGCCACTCACTCGGGAACTGTCCGAAGAACGCGGGAATGTCCCTGGTCCACCAGCGGTTGACCCGGGCCTGGTCGAAGAAAGACAGCGGCTCCTGCCCCGGCTTGGCCGCGCCAGCGGCGGCTTCCGCGAAGGTGAGGCCCCGGTCGGTCACCTGAGACATGCAACTCAGGTTCGGGAACATAATGACTTTGGCACCACCCGTGAGAGCCGCCTTGAACGCCCGGTTCTGCTTTATTGCCGCGAAAGCGGCTGTGGCTGATCGACCCGACAGGACGAGTCCCTCATTGAGTACGATCAAGGTCGCCTTGGGCAGGAACAGACCCTGGTCGGAGAAGTGCTCAAGATAATCGAGGTCGGCCTGTTCTGGTCCGACGCAGAAGAGCCCGACGACCTCAATGCCCTGCTCACCGAGGGCGCCAACCAGCGGGATCTCATCGACCAGCGCAGAGAAGCCAGTCAGCCCGCCGCCGGCGTCCAACACAGCATGCCGCCGGGTGCGAACCTGCTCGGCCAGCCGGTCCTCGATCCACTGCTTCCCGTCGGCGAGGCTGCCGATCGGCGGCGTCGCTGCGTCGGGGAAGAACGTCGATAGGCTGTGAGTCCGGTTCTGCTGGTCCGCGTTCCAGACGTCGATCTCGCAGCCGAGGCCGAGGAAGTACTGGGCAGCCGTATTCAGAACGGCGGTCTTCCCGACCCGCTGGCGCCCCAGTGCCGCCCACAGCTTCCGGGTGCGTTGGGGAATTCTATCATCAGGCATCCTGCATCCTCCTGGTTGGTTACAAGCGGGTTCTCGAGCGAAGTTCTGCAAACGGAGACACCGCCGTCTGATCGGCATCGTCACCACGCAGACGGGCCTCCTTGCGCGCCAGGCTCGCGGCCGATCTTGCAAACGGGCGGTCACGGGTGCGTGATGGGGGCTTCGTCACGGCAATCCCCGCGGGCACCACGGCCGACACGCCCGGGCGTTTGGCGCTCCGGTTGGGACATCCTCACCCCCCACCGAACCGGAACCTGCGGTCGGCGTGATTGAGTTGCCGATCGAGCGACTCCATCTCCCTGGCGACATGCTCCCTCTGCTCGGGCGTGAGGTGCGCGTCGTCGTCCGTCTGAGAGGAGACGGCGCCGGCCTGGACGGGCGCCGGGAGAACGGGGCGCATCGGCGGCGGGGCGACGACCTCTGGCCGCCAATCCGGGGAGATGCGGGAGGGGAATTTTCCACCTATCGGCCGCTTCTTCTTCGCCTTGAGGGCTTGCGCCTCCGCCACATCCCGGCAGACGCGCTGCCAGACCTTGGTCACCGCCTTGGCGGTTGGCGTCACACCGTCCCGACCCCTCAGGCCATTACGGACTACCTCGCCGGCCAGGTCCGTCAACGACCACTGCTCACGGCTAAGCCGCTCGGCGACCTGAGAGTGGTGGGCACGCAACCAGGAGTACACCTCTCCCCGGCCGCGAAAGCCGCGGACGCGTCGCTTTCTGATAGGTGTGGGCGGGCTAACGTCGGACATGCCAACCATCCTGCCGGGGGCGTTGGTGAACGGAGCGCGTCGATTTGGACGGTGCGTTCGAAGCTGGCTCGACGGCCCCGGAGCGAGCGAAAGCGCCGCTGCCGGGCACCTGTGTGTGGGGGCTAAGGTTCGACATGCCGACCAATCTGCCGAGGGCGTCGGTGAACGGAGCAGGCCGTCTTGCCGGTGAAGGCGGGTCCCGACGCCCCTTGACGGAAGCGTGATGGCTGGCGCCGCCCCCCCAGCCAGCCAGCGGAAACGTCGAGGCTGGCGCCAAACGAACAGACCGCGAACGTGGCGACGTGCTTGAGACGCCTTGGAGACGTGGCGGAGACGTCACGGCGACATCGAGGAGACGTCGGGGCTGTCCATATGCACCAATGCACTGCTAGTGCTTTTGTTCGCGGTCACGGAAACGGCATTTCGGGCTCACGCGCGCGTTACCGGCTCCGCTGCCCGTCGAACAAAATGCGAACTGGCTGCGGGTTGGGGAAGGGGCAACCGGAAAGAAGCGGACTTCAGGTTGGGCCGGCTCGCCGCGCCGAGGCGATGGCCGGCTATAGTCTCCCAAGGAAATCAGCAGGATAACGAGCAAAGCCAGGGCTCGCGCGTCCCGCACCCGGCTCGACGGGAGGACTGACAGGCCGGCATGACAGGGTATCGGCTGTCCGCACTGGACGCGCGCGGCCCAGCCAACCCCGGTCCCGAAGCTGGCGCGGTTACTCACGCGGCCGTGATCGAGGGGCGCCGCGGTCCGGCGCTCCATCCGCTCCGTTCACAAACCGCCGGGCGACACTTCCGCACGCAACGGAGGTGAAAATGGAAGACGACAAGAAAGTGGGCGCCCGGAAAGGAGCTGGCTCCCGTCGGGGTGCGGCGGCGCGGGAGCGAGCTGACACGGATAATCTACAAGAGAATCAAGAGGCTAGTGAGCCAGGCCAGAAGGCCGACAGCCAGATGCTGTCCGGCGCGACGATGGAGTTCAGTTTCGACGGCCGGCCTGTGAGGACCATCTTGAGGGGCGGCGAGACCTGGTTCGTCGCCGCCGATGTCTGCGCGGTGCTCGAACACTCTAACCCGACCAAAGCGGTTCTCCGGCTCGATGAGGACGAGAGGGGCCTAACTACTATTCAGGCCCATGGTGGCAACGATCAGGCGGTCAACGTGGTGAATGAGAGCGGCCTCTACAGCCTCATTTTCACGTCCCGGAAGCCCCAGGCCAAAGCCTTCCGGCGCTGGGTGACCGGCGAGGTGCTGCCCTCGATCCGAAAGACCGGCCGCTACGAGGGGAGGGCCGAGAGCCCTGGCACGCGGCGGAACGGTGCCGGCGCGGTCCAGATTGCGCTGCCGGGGTATGGCCGGTTCATCGTCATGAACCGTCCGGACCGAGACGTTCACGTCCACGAAACCAATTATGATGCGGCCTTCCAGGAACTGATCGCGATAGACATTCGGGTTCTATCCCATCATTTGGGACTAATATCAGGCTTTTGGCACCGGTATCGACTTATTGGATCAGCGGTTGATCCGCGGGACGGCTTCGCCCTTGGGAAGCTCGAAGAAACCATCCTGGAAGGCGGCCGTCTCGGGCAGCACTACCTCCGCTGCTACGAGCGGTCTCAGGGTTAGGACCGAAGGTGCTGTCACGCCGGCCGACGCCCGCACCGGCCGGCGTTTCACCGACCTGCCGCTCAGATGACGCATCGCGTCACCGACCATCCATCGCTCCATTCACCAGCGACCGCGCGAGACTTCCGCACCAACGGAGGTGAACGATGGGACGAGACCATCCAGTGCCAGCCGAGGCCGGGGCCGAAGCCGGCGAACAGACGGCGATCGCCGAACGCCTGGAAGCGATCGAGGAGCAGGGGCGGCTGACCTTTGAGCTGCTCAAGACGCTGGTTGGCCTGCTCGTGCCGAAAGGCGAGCGGGACGGGCCGTCCCTGGAAGACCTGATCGCGGCGGTGGTCGCCCAGCAGCGCGACCTGCTCACCATCGCCAGGGCAACCAGGTCGGAGGTCAGGCGACTCGGCGAGACCTTGCCGCCCGCCGTCGCCGAAGCCCTCGGGGCCTACGTCGTCCCGACGCGGGTGCCCCGATCATGATGAACTTCCGCAAGATCGCGGCTGCCTCGAAAGGGCGGCTGCTCTTGCGCTACTTCACCGAGGACACTCCCGAGCCGATCCATCCGCCGGGGGTGGACGCAGCGGGCCGGCAGCTCGACGAAGGCGGACGGCTGACCGCCTACTACACCCAGCGAGACAGCCGCGCGGCCTGGCGGCCTGATATGCCAGCAATCTTTTCGCGCGCGGCCGGGATCGACACCCATCATATGCCGCGCGACGCTGATCTGACACGGTTGTTCGAGGGCAGGCGGGCGGATACCGGGGAAGCCTGGTCGAAGCACAAGCGCACGCTCAGCGGCTTCGACCTGGTGTTCTCGCCGCACAAGTCGGTCACGCTGGCGGCCGAGTTTGCCGCGACGCCGGCGGAAAGCGCAGCCATCTGGAATGCCATCGACCGGTCCAGCGACGGCGCCATGCGCCACGTCGCCCAGGTGCTCGGCTGGGCGAGGAAGGGCGCCGGCGGCGAGGACGGCGCCGATCCAGGCGCGGTCGGATGGGTGAGCTTCCGCCACCACACCGCGCGTCCGACCCTGCCGATCCAGGACGGCCGCGGCGGGCAGACCTACCTTGCCGACGCGCCGGTCGCCGGCGATCCGCACGCGCACATCCACCACTTCCTGATGAACATGGTGGTCACCGACGCGGGCCGGGTCGGGTCGCTGGACACAAGGGCGCTGACCGATGTGCGGGTGAAGGAGTTCGGCGCCTACTTCCAGGCGCTGCTGGCCGACGAGCTGCGCCGGATCGGCGCCCGCATCGGCTACGACGCCGAGAAGCAGGCCGTCGTGCTGACCGCCATCCCGGAGATGGTTAACAAGGCGTTCAGCAAAGGGCGCCGGCAGATCCTGGGCAAGGCGAAAGCCTACGCCCGCGACCAGGGGCTCGTCTGGGACGACATGTCGGCCGACGCGAAGATGGACGTGCTGCGCGACGCCGGCGCGGCAGGGCGCCTGGGCAAGAGCAAGACCGACGAGCGTGATCTATGGCGGCAACAAGCTGAGGACCTTGGCTGGCAGCACCGCACGGTCATGGAGGGCGTTGCGCACGAAAAGCTCCCGGACGAGGAGCGATTCGACCGGGCTTACCAGTTTGCGGCGCGACATCTGGCCGAGGAGTTCCACACGGCGGCGGTCATCTCCCACGAAAAGCTCGGCATGTACGCCGCGCGCGGGCTGATCGGGACGGGGATCGCCGGCGGGACGGAGGACATCAAGCGGGTCGTCGAGTTGGTCGAGCAACGCGGCATCCGGTTCAAAGGCGAGCACGTCGCGCTGGTCGTTGGGGTGTTCGACGACAAGGTCCGGGTCGCGAACACCGCGCAGATCCGGATCGAGGCGAAGCTGGCGGCGACGGCGGAGGCAAACGCGCAGGACAAGACCGGGGCGCTGTCCGTGCAGGCGCTCCGGCAGGCGATCGCCAATGCCGGGATCGAGTTCACCGAGGAACAGCAGGCCGCCATCTTCGCGCTCGGCCAAGGCGGCGCTTTGACCCTGCTGACCGGCGCCGCTGGCGCCGGCAAGACCACGCTGCTGCAGCCCCTCGTAGCGGCTTGGCGGGCCGATACCCGGTTCAGCCCCGCCGGCCGGGAGGTGGTCGGCGTGGCCATGGCGTGGCGACAGGCGGATGCGCTGAAGGACGCCGATATCAAGCGGACCTACGCCCTGTCGCCGCTGCTCAGGATGATCGAGACCGGGGAGTTCAAGGCCAGCCGGAACACCGTCCTGGTGGTGGACGAGGTGAGCCAAATCGGCCCGCGGCCGCTGCTCAAGCTGCTGGAGCTGCAGGCGCGCACCGGCATGACGATCAAGCTGCTCGGCGACCAGGAGCAGGCGCAGGCCATCGAGGCGGGCGACTCGATCGAGATCCTGCGCCGCGTGCTGCCGCCGGAAGCTCTGCCCACCCTGCTGACCACGATGCGGCAGGCCAGCAAACGCGGCCGGGCGATCGCCGGGCTGTTCCGCGACGGCAAGGCGGCCGAGGCGCTGGCCATGAAACGGGAGGACCGCCACGCCATGCTGGCGGGCGGCGACTTCGACCAGGTGGTCGCCAGGATCGCCGACCTTTACATCGAACGGCGCGATGTCCTGCGGGCCTCCGGCTCGAAGCGGGGGATCAGCATCTCGACTCCGACCAACGACGACGCGGCGGCGATCAGCCAGGCGGTCCGCAAGCGGCTGAAAGAGCGGGGTGAGATCGCCGACGACGAGGTGGTGTACCGGGCGATCGACCAGCGCGGGAAGACCTATGACCTGGCGATCGCCACCGGTGACAGGTTGCGGCTGTTCCGGCGTCTCTGGGGCCGGGTGGACGGGCACTACCAGCGAATCGGCAACAACGGCGAAGTCGTCGAGGTGCTCGGGCGGACTGCGGACGGGCTGCGGCTGCGGACCAAGGACGGGATTGCCGAGGTGGAGTGGCGGCGCCTGGCGGACGACGCCACGGGACGCCTGATGCTGGGCTTCGGCCACGCGCTGACGATCGACGCGGCGCAGGGGATCACATCGGACGAGCACATCAACGCGCTGCCCCGCGGCACGTCCGGGGTCACCGGGTTCACCTCCTACGTCGCCGAAAGCCGCAGCCGGGGAACCACCTGGACGGTGATCTCCGAGGCGGCGGTGTACGAGGCGGAACGACACCGGCAGGCGCTGGGCGACATCACGCCCATTACCAAGGATGACCTCTGGGCTCGCGTGGCCGAGGATATGTCGGCGAAGCCGTACAAGTCGCTCGCCACCGATCTGCTCAACGCCGCGCGCCAGGATCGCGAACGGGCGATCGATACCTTCATCGCCTGCAACCACGCGATTGAGACGGCGCAGCTCGACAACCCGGAGTTCGGCCGCGACGCGGTGAAGCGCTACCGGGCACAGGCCGTCAACGAGAGCCTTTCCCGGCATCTGGCAGGTCTCGACCACGCCATGCAGGTCAATGCCGCCGAGATGCGGGACGCCATGCAGGCGCTCGAAGCAGAGCAGCACCTGCGTGCGCTGCGCGCCGAGGCCGCCGCCGCGAAAGAAGACATCGCCGCCGCCGGCACCAAAAAGACACCGGCGCCGTCAAGCGGACCTGGGTTCTGACTGCCGATTGCCGCGCCCCCAAAGCTCAAGGAGTTCCAAGTTGATGTTCCTGCGCCTGTCCGGATTCGCTTTCGCCACCGCGCTCATGTTGTCGGGATGCGCCACACAACCTGTCGTCATGGATTCCCATGCGGACGTGACGACCCGGATGTTCAACATCGCCAGCCGGTTTGAACAGGCTCGCCATCAGGGCGGCATGACCGGCGTCACCGCCGACATCGAAAAATGCTACGCAACCGCCGCCTTCTTGGTCGCGAAAATCTTCGAGCTTCGCGACTGCCTCGTGCTGGACTACGTGGCCTACCGGTCATTCGGCGTGGCGGCCTCGCCGTATTTCGAGCCGAAAACGATCACGGCGCGGTGGACACGCTACGGGGCGCCGGCTCAGTTCGACAGCCAAAACCGGCTCGCCCGATATGTGCAAAACGCCTACAGTCTGGTGCAAGCCGATCTCGCCCAGATGAATGCGGCGCCTATCGTGATCCACGAGCCGATAACACCGCATCTGGCATCGCATCTGTAGTTGCAGGAAGACGGACCGCTGGCACCGCGGCCGTCGGTCCTGCGACGCATCACTGCCCCATCAAGGCAGAGGCGGCGTATCACGCCTCGGCGGGGGCACCATGACTCGCAGACGCAGACCATCGAGAGCGACGCACCGTTCGCAAACTTCCGCGCGCAAATCTCCGTCCGGACTATCCCGGAACAGAACAACAGGAGTTTTTCGTGCGAGTCATCGATCCGACCCGAACCGTCGCGCGCATGGACCATGCGCTGACGGAAGCCGAAGCTGCGCTGACAGAAACCAAAGCCAGACGGTCCATGGGGGACCTGATGGCTGCGATACTCGCTGAGGCGGTGGTGACGGTGGCGATGGCGGCGCTTATTATTCTGTCAGCCATCGTTGTCTTTGTCGGTGCGGCGCTGTTGGGGGGAGCCTTGGTGTCGCCGCTGTACTACGGCTGGCCGAGCCCACGTGCAGCGATCCCGGGCTGCCTGCTCGGCGGCGCGGCGATGCTGCGAGGCTTCCGCCGCCTGCTGCGCGGCTTTCGCCGACTCGACCGAGACCCTCCGACTTGGCAAAGCTCGGCCTATAATTGGGCCTGGCTGTACGCCGGTTGCGGGTTGAGCACCGGCAGCGTGTGGGCGGCATTTGTCTATGTGTGCGTGTGCGACACGGTCACCTCGACCGGGGGGCCGCTGTTCGAATACCAGTAAGACCGCCACATCTGGGCGGGTCGCTCCGCAGCGGTCCGCCATCTCGGTCCCGGCTCTCGCCGCCCGCCTGCTTTCTGGCGGGCCTTGAGCCGCTCCACGCCCCCGCAGAACCAGGCCGACCAGGACGCACAGGCGTTATTACATAAGGCTCATTTACCTAGGACGTTGATCTTCTTACAGCCGCGCTCCGGGCATCCAAACTCAGAGAGCCAGAAGCTAGCCTCTGACAACGCTGCATCACGGCTGGGCTTCCACCCACGAACCTGGCGCTTCAAGACTTGGCATTCCACGGCCCCGCGATCGTCTGGATCGGGCTGGACGACTGCAGAATGCTGGCCTGCTCTCGGACACAGCCCAGCGTTGTCGGAATTGTCTGACACAGCGATAAGTAAGTTTGTACCGACAAACACGATTGCAAGAAGCTGGATCACGAAACCGTCAGCATCACTTGTCCTTGACCTGGGCTATAAGTCTGGCTGAGTCGTTCGCGATCCTGTTCACGGCGGCACTGCGCGAGCGAGGACGTGTGAACCTCCCCGGAGTTTGGCTGCAATGCACGAGCAACCGCATGAGTAGCGAAAGTTGCGAGCGCCGCGACTATCTGCGAGAGCAGGCAGCACGATGCCACCGAATGGTTTACGCCGTCGAGGACCAGCGGATCAGGAAAACCCTTGTGGACCTTGCGGACAAATATAAGTCCCAGGCGGACGCACTGGACGCTGAGCTGAGGGCGGCAACCTAGCCCGGGATCGTCAGAAACCTCGGTTATCGAAACACGGCTGCCGCTTGCACAGCCTAATTCCGATGGCATCGGATTTGTAAGCGCGTCCCCCCGGATGGCGAGCACGGCGCGATGATGGCGAGCACGCGGGCTGCACCATTGTCGGCTAAGCCGGGCCAGGAAACGGCGCTTTTTGCCGACGGCGGGCCGCCGGCACCGCGGGCGGCCGTCCCGGCATGCGCCTCACTGACCCATCGAGGCAGAGGCGGTATATCGCGCCGCGGGGTTAGCTGGCGGCGCCACCGCCTCGACCGCGCGGCGTAGCAGTCCGGCTGCCTTCTGCGCCTGGTCCTCCAACATGCTGTGGCCGGCGCGGCTTGGCATCGCAGCGGCAGCCTCGCCGATCGCGGCGTCCATCGGCTGAAAGCGGGCGGTGATCGCATCGCCATCCGGACGGCGTGCGATGACGTCCTCGACCGCGCCGCGGTCCTTGCCGTAGCGGAAGAGTGCGGCTGCGGCCCGATCGTAGGCGCCGGCGAGCCCGCGATCGCAGTCCAGTGCGGTGGTGAACTGCCCAAGCAGGCCGGCGAACCGCCCACCCGCATGCATCTCGGAGACGACACCGGCGAGGCCATCAGGGTCCGATCCGGCGGCTTGGCGGATGCGGCTGATGACCGGGGAACCTTCGCGGTTGTTGAATTCCTTGAGCGCATCGAGGGCGGCGCGGCCGGACGCGACCGCACCTTTCAAGGTGGCGTCGTCGCGCTCGTCCGTCGTCCTCTTCTCGAAGGCCGCCAGGCGATCGGCCACAGGAACGGTGGTTTCCCAGAGCGATCCGCCGCCGGCGCCGCTGGATCGCAGGCCCGAAAGGAGAGTGTCGAGGACCGGGCGCGGTTGGCCGGCCGGCGGCTGTTGACCGCCGGTCTGTGGGCCGGCACTGCCGCTACCAGCCGCGGTCTGGCTGGTTGCGCCAGGCGCGCGATGGACGTTCGGGCCAGTGCTATCGGGACCGCCTCGCGGAGCATCTTCCTGACCCGGCGCCGCCGGCGCGATGACGGGCTGCCGCTCCGGGGTGGCCGTCAGCATCCGGTCGAACAGATTGCGGATCTCCGGCGTGATCGGGGCGCCGAGCCGCTCGACGGACCGATACAGCGACACCAGCCAGTCGCGGAACCTGGCGAACACCTCCGCCAAGGCGGCGGACGGTGCCTGGCCTTCCATCATGTACCGCTCGAAGGCGCGCGCGAATCGCTCGTGCTGCTGGCGGGTGATCGGCCCGTCGGGATCGGCGCCCAGCCATTCCCGCACCGTGGTTGCGTCCTTGGTCAGGCTCGCCGGAGCCTGCGGATGCGCCGCATCGCGCA
>Ga0302319_10015924_pt1 | contig 13887 bp, 10 predicted proteins | sample Bog_T0_2_FD_203319 | JGI IMG/M metagenome (GOLD analysis project Ga0302319, IMG submission 203319) | Peat permafrost microbial communities from Stordalen Mire near Abisko, Sweden - Bog_T0_2 | ecosystem: Environmental > Terrestrial > Soil > Wetlands > Peat | place: Sweden: Abisko, Stordalen Mire...
GAAGCGCGGAATCACCTTTTCGATGCCGACGAGAGAGATGAGCACATCGGGGAGGGTGAGGCACATGCGGCCGTTTCCCTCCGACTCGACAATGCACACGGCTCCATTTTCAGCCACCAGGAAGTTCGCGCCCGAGACGGCCACCTTGATGCGCAGATACTTTTCGCGCAGGTAGGTGCGGGCCGCAGAGCAAAGGTCTTCAGGCCGCTCGCCGAGTTCCGGTAGATCCATCTCGCGCTGAAAGATCTCACGCACCTGCTGGCGGTTTTTGTGCAGGGCGGGAACCACGAAATGCGAGGGCTTGTCGTGGCCTAATTGAATGATGAGCTCAGCGAGATCGGTCTCGTGGGCACGAATGCCATGCGCTTCGAGATAGCGGTTGAGGCCGATCTCTTCCGAGGTCATGGTCTTGATCTTGATGATCTCCTTGGCTTCCTGTGCCTGAATGAGTTCAAGGATGATCCGGTTGGCTTCCGCGGCATCTCGCGCCCAATGCACGTGACCGCCGGCGCGCGTGCAGTTTTCTTCAAATTGAGCCAGGTAGTAGTCCAGGTGCGCCAGCGAGTGGGCGCGGATGTCCGCGCCCGCATCGCGCAGTTGGCCCCAGTCCGGTATTTCCCCCACCACGCGGTTTCGCTTGGTCTGGATCACATCCGTGGCATGACGAACATTCCGGCGAATCTGCGAGTCGGCGAGCAGTTCTTTGGCCGCTTCCGGGAAGCTTCGGTCTGTCCATTGCGAATGGGTTGGCTCCGTCAATTCCCTACCCCCGTTTCTCGCGCATCGTGGGACGCAAACTCGGCGCCCGGCGTAGAAGCCAGGATTTCGGCGATGTGTGCCGTCCGCACCAGCGTACGCTGGCGATGCAACGAACCATAGATGTGCATCAGGCAGGAGTTGTCGACCGCCGTGCAAACTTCCGCGCCGGTGTTGAGCACATCGCGCACCTTGTCGGCCAGCATCGCCGAAGATACGTCAGCGTTTTTGATGGAGAAGGTTCCACCAAAGCCGCAACACTCCTGCGGATTCGCGATCCCCAAAAGCTCCAGGCTGCGCACATTCTTCAACAGGCGTACCGGAATATCGCCCAGGTGCAGGCTGCGTTGCGAGTGGCAGCTCGTATGCAGCGTCACCTTGTGCGCGAAGGTCGCGCCCACCTCGTCCACGCCCAGTTTCTTGACCAGGAATTCGGTGAACTCAAACACGCGCGGCAGCAGGGCCTCCACGTCGGCGGCAAGCTTCGTGTCCTGCGCCATCTCAGCCGCTTTCAGGTAATGATCGCGCATCATGCTGATGCAGGAACTGGAGGGAGCCACCACGATCTCCGCATCGCGATACACGTCCACAAAATGGCGGATGATGGGCACGGCCTCGCGCAGATAGCCGGTGTTCCAGTGCATTTGTCCGCAGCAGGTCTGCTCGGGACGAAACTCAACGGTGTGGCCCAGCCGTTCAAGAACGTGAACCACCGCCTTGCCGGTGTTGGGAAACAGGGTGTCGTTGTAACACGTAATAAAAAGCGAGACGAGCAATGAAAATTACCTCGTAATAAAAGCCGCGTGTTGCGCGGGCCGCTTACTCCTTCTCGTTGCGGCGGTCCACAACTTTGTAGTCCGAAGGAATCTCAAGAAAGGAGGCGTCCGGCTCTGCCGTGGAAACTTCCTTGGCGGTAAAAACCTGCTTGCCACTCTGGGGCGCGTCGACAATCGAGATCAAGTTCACGCCGAGTTTCGGCGAATACCAAAACTCCCGGGAGATCAACATCGGTTGGTCGTTGCCCATCACTCCGACATTCAATGTGGTGCTCTCGCGGTAGCCATGCGTGTCTACGCCCGCCGTGCTGCTCATCCCCAGATCCTCATGCTGCCGAAACCCGCTCCCGTCGGGAAGCGGCCCCGACGTTCCGATGGGCGGATCGAACTTGCCCTTCGTACTCAACGAATAGCGATAGAGATCGCACACCTTCGTCCAGGGATTGCAATTGAACCATGTGTGTAGTTCCGGATCGGTGACCTGGAATACACCCATCACCGACTTGTCCTTGCCGCCCTTGGGGACGAGTCCCCAGCGCTCCTGGTAAATGCGCCCCTTGCTGTCGCGCACAATGTGCCGTTCATTCGCCAATGTAAAAGTCCCGCCGCCGCTCATGGGCCGGGACCACTCCGTATCCAGTGTCAAACTGAAGGGCGCACCCGCCTTGGGGGGGATGAAGATGCTCTCCATCGCCCCCCTCGTTCCACCGTCGGCGGGCCGACCGACCGTCCAATGAGCCGTGTCCTGCGCAATCGCCACCGTCGCCAACACAGACGCCGCCAGAGCAATGGTCATCAATCGCCGAATCGCCACGCGCCCTCCTGGCACTGAAAAACGGTTGTCCAGTCGCGATCAGAATATACCGCGCTTCGCCGGAAAGATAGCTTTAGGGCCGGCTCACGTTCCCCGGCGTCCCATTCGGCGGCTAAGGTAAGCTTGACTGAAAACCGGCGGGGCGCTCCTTCTCTCACAGATTCTGTGCTGGCGTTCCAACGGTCGCCCCAAACTCCCCCGAATGGAGATGAATCCAAATGCCTACCGTCACGCGACGCTCCCTCATGCGCAACACCGCTCTCGCTGCCTCGGCCGCATCCCTGCTGTCCGCCAGCTTTTCCAAACGCTCGGAGGCCGAAGAGCCAGGCGGCCATGTCTTTCACGTTTTCGCCTTCCAATGGAAGCCGGAGACCACCGATGCCCAGAAAGAGAGAGCCCACAGGGACATTGCCGCGTTCCAGGGCCAGATTCCCGGCCTGCTCGAGACGCATGTCGGACCCAACATCTCGCCCCGTGGCAAGGGCTACACCTTCGGCGGCATCATGCGCTTCCACGACCAAGCTTCCCTCGATGCCTATGTGCAGCATCCCATGCATCAGACGCTTCTGGTGTGGCTCCGGCCGCTGATCGACGCCATTGAGCTCGACCTGCGCGCCTGAGAGCACGCTGCAGCGGAATGCCCGGCATCCAGGAGATTGCTTCGAGCTTTTTGGTTCCCAGGAGACGAAGCCATGACACCGCTGACGCGGCGAAGATTCAACGCCATGTTTGCCTCGCTCGGGCTCTCTCCCGAAAGAGGTTTCCCGGCCCCGGCAGTAGCGCCGGGACCCGAGATTCTCCAACTCGCCCGCAATGGATGGATGCCGAACAACGAGCAACTGCCCGTCCTTCTCTATCGCAGCGTGCTGAGCACGACCGGCGACGACCCGGCATCGTTCTTCGAACAAGCATTCACGAATCACGGCTGGCCGCCGCAGTGGCGCAACGGGGTCTACGATTTTCACCACTACCACTCCACGGCGCACGAAGTGTTAGGCTTCGCCGCGGGCCATGCAAGGCTGGTGCTGGGCGGGGAACATGGCCATGAGATCACCGTGCGGGCCGGCGATGTGGCCGTGCTTCCGGCCGGCACCGGCCACTGCAAGCTCGAGAGCAGCGCCGACTTCCTGGTTGTCGGCGCCTATCCGCCCGGTCAGCATTGGGACATCTGCCGCGATGCCGCCTCGGAATCGGCTGTCGAGCGCATGCAGACTCTTCCCTTTCCTGAGTCGGATCCGGTCAGCGGTGTCCACGGCCCGCTGACAAAACTTTGGCATCGCCGGAATTAAACCGTTCAAAGTCGATCCTGCGCTCTACCGGTATCTCCTTCGTGAGGGCCTGTCCACTCATCGGTGGCCGTGGCCCCGGTCGTGTGGACAGGCCATAACAAGCAGCGCCCTCATTGCCCGCCTGGACTTATGAGATATAGATCACAATGTTATCTACTCGCGACCTCAATTTAGTCTATGAAAGTGAGCGCAATCACTCGCTGTTACTAGTCATAGTTCAGCCAGACTTAGCTCACCTAACTTCGGTGCGGATTTTCTTCCTTATCACTGATTTCGCGCAAAATCGGTGCTAGTTTCATGCTGACGGTTTATGAGTCGATTCCAGGCGTTGAGGTCCTCAAATACTCAAACAACGTCGGCGCGTGAACCAGGAGTACGTCTCACTTAACTTTGGCTTGATCGCTCAGAGTTCGATCGGGCATTGCTAACCACGGGGCGTACTCGAAGGAGACTTCGTTGACACGTCGGTATGTTTCCCTTTGCGCCCTGGTTTGTTCCACTCTCTCGTACCTGCTCGTTTCCCTGGCTCTCAACGGGTGCGGCGGAACCGTGAATGTCTCGTCGACACTGGCGCCCACCGTGACCATCGCCGCGACGCCTCAGTCGATCAACGCAGGCGGCTCGGTCACATTGGCCGTCACCGCCGCCAATGCCACCGCAGTCGGCGTAACCGGCAGCGATGGCAGTTCCTATACCTATACGGCCTCCGGCGGGAGCAAATCGATCACCCCCTCGGCCACGACGACTTACACAGCCACCGCGACCGGAGCAGGCGGAAAGATCACTGCTGTCACAACCGTCACGGTAACGCCCAATCCGGCTCCCACCGTGGCTCTTTCCCCGAGCGCCTCGATGATCGTGGCAGGCGCTTCTGCCACCCTGACCGTCACCTTCGCCAACGCGACGTTGGTAACGATCACCGGCGGCACCTCCCCCATCAATGTGCCGACAACCAGCAGTCCCCAGACGGTGACGGTCAGCCCGGCCACAACCACCCTTTATACGGCAACAGCGATGGGCGCAACCGGCACAACTCCTGCCACGGCCACAGCCCAAGTGACGGTGACCGGACCACCACCTCCGGCGCCCACTGTAACCATCGGCGCCAACCCGACTTCGATCGCCGCGGGGGCCGCATCGAGTCTGACGGTCGTCGCGACGTATTCCAACTCCGTGTCGGTGAGCGGCAGCGATGGAAGCAGCTTTCTGGTGGCGGCTTCCGGCGGCACGAAGGCCGTGAGTCCCTCGGCAACCACGACGTATACGGCGACGGCAACCGGGTCGGGTGGAACGGCCAACGCTTCTGCGATCGTCACCGTGTTGCCCGCCCCAACCGTCAACATCACCGCCTCGCCGAATCCCATTCCCGCGGAGAGTTCGGCGGACCTGAATGTAACCGCAAGCAACGCCACGCAGGTGGTGGTTACCGGAAGCGACGGAAGTAGCTATACCTCGCTTTCCGCGACGGGCGGGTCGCTCAACGTAACCCCTTCCGCGACCACGATTTACACTGCAACCGCCACCGGCTCGGGCGGTATCAAGTCCGCGGCCACAACCTTGATCGTGACACCGACCATCACCAGCTTCGTTGCAAACCCGACGTCGGTTACTGCCGGCACCGAATCCTCCTTATCGTTCGCCGCCGTGGATGCCACGCAGGTCACCATCAGGGGAAGCGACAACACCAGCTACCCGCAACCGGGCCCCAGCGGAGGAATCCAGCCGGTCTATCCCACCAGCACCACGACCTATACCTTGCAAGCCGTCAATTCCGGCGGCAGTGCTTCGAAGACCGTGACGGTCACGGTCACTGCGATTCCCACGCCCACCGTCAACCTCACTGCCAGCCCCGCGACGATTGTTGCTGGAAACCCATCCACGCTGACCGTCACGGCCAGCAATGCAACGCAGGCGAAAGTGAGCGGGAACGACGGCACGTCCCATACGTTCACCTTCACCGATGCCCCATCCGAAAACCAAACCTGGCAGGTGAATCCAAGCGTCACCACCATTTACACGGCCACGGCGACGGGTCCGGGCGGGCCCGCCCAGTCCAGCACGGCAACCGTGACCGTGAACCCGCAAAAGGGCCTCGCATCCATTGACCACGTCATCTTCCTGATGCAGGAGAACCGCTCATTTGACAACTACTTCGGCATGTTGAATCCCTACCGGCAGGGGAAGACTCCGGCCAATAGCCAGATCTGGAACGTCGGCGACGATGGAAAGACCTATAACGTGGATGGCATCGACGACAAGCTGACCACCATCGTGAATCAGGATGACGAAAAGAACTCCTACCACCTCTTCAAGTTCAAGAGCACCTGCATCGACGATCAAAGTTCCGACTGGCTGGCCAGCTTCGGCGATGTGAATCGATGGGACCCTTCCACGACCCGCAAGATTTTAATGGATGGCTTCGTCCACGATGGCGAGGGTTACGAGAAGAGTTGCGCCAATAGCAACAGCTGCGCTGGTAGCTTCGCGGAAACGAACGGGAAGAGCACGATGGGGTACTACGACCAGGACTTCCTGAACTACTACTACTACATGGCCTCGCAATTCGCGATATCGGACCGTTGGTTCTCTCCCATGGCGACAAAGAGTGTCGACAATCGCATCGCCACCTTCACCGGCGGCACTACACAGGGCCTGGTCAAAGACCCGGGAGGCGATGACCACCTTTCAAATCAGCTCAACATTCCGACGATCTTCCAGAAACTCGACCAGGCAAACCCGCCCGTTTCCTGGAAGATTTACTTTACCGTCAGTGAAAGCTATTGTCTTCAGGAAGACGAGTGCAACGGGAACTCGAACACCGCTTACCCGGCGACGTACTTCTCCAATCTGTCCTACTCGTTTAAATTCTTGCAAGACATGCCCACCGGTGGCACTTGCCCTACCGGCTTGTCGCCATCCATCAACCTGGGGGACAATGGAAACACTTTCTGCTACGACCCAAACCACATTGCTCACTGGGACAGCTTCCTGACCGATGCAAAAAATGGACAGCTTCCCAGTTTCGCCTTTATCGAAGCGGGTTATGGAACGGGAGGACTGGATGAGCATCCTGGTTCCGGCAACGATATTCTGGCGGGTCAGGCCCAGGTAGCCAAGTTGGTGAATACCTTCATGACCAGCCCTTCTTGGAACGACTCGGTCTTCTTCCTGAGCTACGACGAAGCGGGCGGACCGTATGACCATGTCCCGCCGGTGCCCGGCCACTCCAACGACTTTACCTCCACGACCGATCCGACTCTCTTATCGATTCCGGACATCGGCCCCATCGCCGTGGCTCCCGACGGGTTCCCGCCCTGCCCGGCTCCCGGTGGAATCGCCACTCAAAACTGCGACCTGACGGGCACCGAACCAGGCATGAGCGCAACCGACGCGGCTTATTCCACCAACCAGGGATTTGGCGCCCAGATTGGCTTCCGCGTGCCCAACATCGTCATCTCGCCATTCGCGAGAAGACACTATGTTTCGCACATCCCCATGGACCACACGGCGATCATCAAGTTCGTGGAGAATCGCTTCATTGGTCCAAATGCTAACTTGACCGCCCGCGATGCGGCGCAACCCGACCTGACGGATTTCTTCGACTTCAATGGAGTGCCCTGGGCAGTGCCGCCCACGCCACCCACGCCGGTCGCTCCCGGCTCATCCTGCAATGCCGCGAACGTAGGGCCCTGAAGCTCGCGCCGCCCCGGGCTCGCCGCACGGCCGGCCCGGGCTGCACCGCTTACGCATCGGCTGATTCGTGGAGCACAACCGAGCCAGCAGACGAGCAACCTAAGCCGCTGTCGTTGGATGTCCGGCGGGAAGGATCTCGAAAGGCCGCATCAAGCTTCGGTCCTGCGGCTCCAGCAAGGTTGAATAGAAGGCAGACCGACCGGCCTCCCGGGAGAACTGCACCAGGAGCGTAAGAACCTCGCCGGGATGGACCACCGCGGTGTCTTTCCAGCCATTCTCATGGCTGGCTGCCGGTCGGATTTTGCCCACGAGAACCACCGTCCCTCCCCGCAATGCGATCGGATCGAAGCCCTGCCGGTGGAGCACTTGGAACTGCCCTTGCTGAATATGCATGGGGTGGGCGTCGTCGGAGGAGTTGACGAATCGCCACTTCTCGATCGAACCCGCCTTCACCTTTTCAGTGATCGGATCGTCGTATCCCTTGCCGTTGATCTCGACGCCGAGCGATCGGCCGCCGTGATCGAAAGCGTCCGCAAGAACGAAGTCCCGCGTAGCGAGTGCGGCGCCTTCGCTCAACATGGGCGCAGCCGGCGGGAGCGAATAGCGAACCCCGGGCCTGTTGTCAGCAAGCGGCGCCGTCACTCGAAATTGGATCCATTCATAGAGCGCGCGATGCACCGGATGGATCACGTTCCATCCCGGATAAGGAGCTGCCGCGCGGTTGAAGAGTGTGACGGTTTTGCCTTCATGCCCGGAAAAGTCCACCACCAGGTCCGCTCGCTCGCCGGGAGCGAGCAACAGTTGACTCAACTCCGCCGGCTTGCGCAGAAAGCCGCCATCCGATCCGATCGACTGAAAGCTAACAATGGCGGGAATATCGGCCGCGTTGGAGGCCAGGTTGAAAAACAGATCCAGGAAACGAAAGTTCGCGGCATTCAAGATGCGCAAGCGGTAGCGGCGCGGTTCCACCTGAAGGTAGGGATAGATGGCTCCGTTGACTACGGGAAGGTCGCCGAAGAACTGCGGTCCCCAGGAGCCGCGCGGCGCCAACTGTCCGTCATCGAAGCAAGGCTCATAAACAAGTTGGCCATGAGAATCTAACGTGCGGTCCTGCAACACGAGGGGAACCTCGTACGGGCCGGCAGGCAGTCCCAGGCGGGCCTCGTCTTCAGCGCGCAGCAGACACATTCCGGCCAGACCGGCCTGCACATTCAACCGCGCGATGCCGGGTGCCTGGTCGTGATACCAAAGCATGGTTGCCTGCTGGCGATTGGCGTATCGGCAATGCGCTAGCTGCCCCGCTATGAATCCATGGTCTTCGAATGGAGGATCGGTCGAGGCTTCGAGCGCGCCCTCGATCCGCGGCGCTGTGCGGACTTCCGGAGCAGGAGCGATCGCGCTGCGCAGGTGGGCGTCGACCGGGAACATATGCTTTGCCGGCAAGCGATTCTCCCAACGCACACGAAACGGTTTGCCGCATGGGACTTCTAGGATCGGGCCAGGGTACTGGCCTTCATAGCCCCACAAACGCGTGGAAGGGAGCTGCGAATGCAACGGCTGCGAAAACTCCATCATGCGGACGCGGTAGACGGGCTCCCCGTCTTCGGTCCCTTCCGGCGACAGCCGCTTCGGAATCGGCAGTGGATCGATGTATCGGTCCACTGTGTCCGGCTTGCGAAACTTCTTTTGGGATTCCCCACCGCCCGCAGGTGCTTCCAATTGGGCAGCCTGCGCAAATGCGAAAGCACGAGGCATGAGCGACAGACCCGGAACCGATCCCATACAGAGCTTCAAAAAGTCACGTCTGTTGCTTGAATTCATGCTCAATTCGCTTTGTGGAGAGTCTGCCTCGAGCGCATCATGACACAATCTTCGGAAAGTCTTTGTGACTCGTCTCACGGTTAGGGCACAAACCGTTTATTCCCGGGCAAATTGCGAGTCGCACACAAAAAAGGGGATGGGCCGCCGACCCACCCCCTTCTCAGACCACTCTTCGAACCCCGTTCAATGCAAGTGCGTGGCTCCGGGTTATGCGTAAATACCGCGCTGCTTGATGGTGAAGGCCACGCGATCGATGGCCAGCATGTAAGCAGCGATGCGGTTGTTGACGTTGTGCGCTTCGGCATAGCGACCGACATCCTCGAAGCTGTCGCGCAGAATCGTCTCCAGCTGCTCGTTGACGATGGCTTCCTTCCAGAAGTAGCCCTGCCGGTCCTGCACCCACTCAAAGTAGCTGGCCGTGACGCCACCGGCGTTGGCCAGGATGTCAGGAACCACGAAGATGCGCTTGTCGGCGAGAATTTCGTCGGCCACAGCGGTGGTTGGCCCGTTTGCGCCCTCCACCACAATGCGCGCCTTGATGCGGTCGGCATTGCGGCTGGTGATCACATTCTCCGTCGCCGCGGGAATGAGGATGTCGCAATCGGAAACGATCAGCTCTTCGCTGGGCATGGCTTCCGCGCCGCGGAAACCGAGCGTCGTGGCGTTGCGATACTTGTACTCGACAAGCTGGTGGATGTCGATGCCATTGGGGTTGGACAGTCCTCCGTCTGCCTCGGCGATCCCGACGATCTTGTAACCGTGCTCCATCATCAGGCGAGCGGCGTTGGAGCCCACGTTGCCGAATCCCTGAATCACCACGCGGCAGCCATCCACGGGCAGGTTGAGGTAGCGCAAGCTTTCGTTGCACACCACCATCACGCCGCGACCGGTGGCTTCGACGCGTCCGCGCGATCCGCCGATATTCAGCGGCTTGCCGGTCACCACGCTGGTCACGGTGTGGCCCACATGCATTGAGTAGGTGTCCATGATCCAGGCCATGGTCTGCTCGTTGGTGTTGACGTCCGGAGCCGGCACGTCCTTCTCCGGCCCGATGAAGTCGATGATCTCCGACGTGTAGCGGCGAGTCATGCGCTCCAGCTCGCCCTGACTCATATTCTTGGGGTCGCAAATGACCCCGCCCTTGGCGCCGCCAAAGGGGATATTCACGACGGCGCACTTCCAGGTCATCCAGCTCGCCAGTGCCCGTACCTCGTCCAGGGTCACATCTTTCGCGTAGCGGATGCCGCCTTTGCCCGGTCCGCGGGCGATGGAATGTTGTACCCGGAACCCGGTGAACATTTCGATCTTGCCGTTGTCCATGGTTACGGGAAAATGCACGATGATCTCGCGGGCCGGCGTGCTGAGCACCCGCCAGAGATTCTCTTCCAGGTTCAGCTTCCGGGCTGCAAATTCAAAACGTGCGCTTTGTGCCTCCCAGGGATTGATCTCCTGGTCTAACGTCATTGTGGGTGATGCAATTGCCATACACTTCTCCATTTCCAATGCCCTGCCATCCTGCAGTCGAACGGGGAACGTTCCTGACTGCAAAATATAGAAACGACAGGGTTTCCTCAGCTCGCGCGGAGGAGTCTCGCACCCGCGCTCAAACGTGCGCCGCGCCGGCGGGAGGGTTGGGTTTGCCCACACTGGGGATCGAGCCCAAACCCCAGTGAGTCTAGGCCCGCCCAATCAGAATCGTCAAGCTTACGAAATACCACTTTCGGGCCACCGGTCATCCTTCGGAAATCCCCAAGAGAACCGCTTGGGACGGACATATCGGACCGCATGACTTTGATTCTCGCATCCGGCCCAATGAGTTTTGCATTCGCGATCTCGGCGCAGCCTACCGCTTCCGCCACATCCGGACTTCCAGCTCGAGTTCCTCGCCGGGTTGGAGCAGGACCGCATTTCTGTGCTCGCCTCGGCCGAGCGTATAGGTCCAGTTCTCATAGCCATCCATCGACACAACCATTGAAACAGGAACATCGGATGGAACCAGGAGATCGAACTGCCCCCTCTTTACGCAGTGGCAGCTGAGTGCGTTCTTCGCTTTCGAAACCCAGTGAAACTCCACGAATGGACTCAAAGGATCTCCCGACGCTCCGTCTACAACGGTCCCACGGAGAATTCCCGCCTTCCTCCCCATGCGAAGTTCGACAATTTGCGCTGGAGCCTTTGCCGAAAGCTTGACGACATTCTCCATGGTGCGGCTGTCGGCATAGAAAGAACTACTCATATCCGGATACCCATCGCGGGGATTGGAACATGAAGCGGAATACTTCCCATACGGAAGTCTCCAGACCGTGCAAGCGCCCGATTAGTCCGTGATGCAGTTGCTAAAACCCTCTCCATTCCGACTCACCGGAAGCCGGATGATGGAAACGATTGCACCGCCTAGGGGCGCGCCATTCTCGTCCTGGACCATTGCCCGAATTGAGCCGCCAACCTGACTGAGGCAATGAGCACCGAGCACCATGATCCCGGCTGCAAAGGCTGTCAAGAGGAGCAATGTCGCATTTCTCCGCATGGTTCCCACCTTGACGATCGTGGTGGCAGTATACTCTGGAGCCTCGCACTGCTCGAACCGTTACACTGGGGTGAGTGAAAGCGCAAAGCCATCCCGTTCAACCTTCCCGCAAAGAGTTTCTCGCCCTTGCCAAACGACACACCCTGGTCCCGGTCTGCCGCATCCTCACTGCCGATCTGGAAACGCCGGTCTCGGCCTTCCTGCGCGCCGCGTGGCCGGAGCGGGAGTGTTTTATGTTGGAGTCCGTGGAAGGCGGCGAACAGGTGGGCCGCTATACGTTCATCGGGATTCAGCCATTCAAGCGTATCGTCGCCCGTGGCCGCAATCTGACCATCACCGAAGGCCGCCGCACCACGCGGTCCGAGGGCGACATCTTTGCCGTGCTGCGCGAGGCCTTGAGCGGACACAAGCCGGCCCGCCTCAAGGGTCTGCCCCCCTTTACTGCCGGCGCGGTGGGCTTTTTCAGTTACGACTCGGTTCGCCAAATTGAGCGCCTGCCCGAGCTGGCAGCGGACGAGTTGGGCGTTCCAGACGCCTGCCTGTTGTTCTTTGACGAGGTGCTGGCCTTCGACCACGTGCGCAAGGAGATCTGGCTGGTGGTGACGGCCGATGTGACCCAAGCCAAGCCAAGCGAGGCGTACGGCAAAGCAGTTCGCCGGCTCGACAAGCTGGAGAAACGGCTGGCGCGTCCCTTGCCCAAGCTGCCCAGCAACAAGGGAACGTCAAAGCTCAAGGTCAAGCATCGGACGGCGAAGAAGCAGTACCTTTCTGCCGTCGTCAAGACCAAGGAGTACATCGCCGCCGGCGACATCTTCCAGGCCGTGCTCTCGCAGCGCTTCGACATGGAGCCGGAGGCGGACAGCTTCCAAGTCTACCGCGCGCTGCGCACCGTGAATCCCAGCCCCTACATGTACTTCCTGCGCTTCTCGCCGGACGGACCGTTGGGCGTGTCGCCTGTTTCCAAGAAGAAGGGAAAAACGCCCACGACGCCCCTGGAGTTGTCGGGGGCGTCGCCGGAATTGCTGGTCCGCGTCCGCCAGGGCCGGGTGGAGTATCGGCCCATTGCCGGGACGCGTCCCCGCGGCGCCACCGATAAGGAAGATCAAGCGCTGGCCGAGGAGATGCTCCACGACGAGAAAGAGCGCGCCGAGCATGTCATGCTGGTGGACCTGGGCCGTAACGACGTGGGCCGGGTAAGCGAGTTTGGCTCGGTGAAGGTGGACAAGCTGATGTTTGTCGAACGCTACTCGCACGTGATGCACATTGTGAGCACCATCGAGGGACGGCTCAAGCCGGAACTGACGGCCGTCGATGCCCTGCGCGCCTGCTTCCCTGCCGGCACGCTCAGCGGCGCCCCCAAGGTGCGCGCCATGGAGATCATTGAAGAGCTCGAACCCGCGCGGCGCGGCACCTACGGGGGCGCCGTCCTCTACGCCGATTTTTCCGGCAACCTGGACTCATGCATCGCCATCCGCTCCATGCTCGCGATCGGGGGCAAAGGCTATGTGCAAGCCGGCGCCGGGATTGTGGCCGACTCTGTTCCCGAACTCGAATATCAGGAATCGATCAACAAGGCGCAGGCGGTCATTCGCGCCATCGAGCGGGCAAGGGAGCTTTAGGAGCGAGTCACAGGACGTGCTCCGTTTGCGGCTCGACGCACAGGTGAGCCAATGGCGGCCTGCCGGTCATCCTCTCGCGATGGCGAATGCTGGCGCAATCGGCGTTCCCAGAAGAAATCCGGAGAATAGCGCGCAGACTGCGGTCAATAGGTACATCGTGCCTAAAGTCGCCTACCGAGAAGGGAGTACAGACACATTTATAGCTCAACTCTTTTCTGGCCGAAGGGCATCCGGCCTTAGTTCCGAATCTCTCTCCCTACCAATCTGCAAAACCAGAGGGGGCAATTCTTGAATATCGCTTTGCAATGTCCGAAAGTTCACAATGCACGCGCGCAGCGCGAACTTTCCGCATACGATCGCGTTTGAGAGATAGACTTGTCCTCCGTTGTTCAGTTGCAGAAGGATTTCGCGATTCAAGCGGTCCAGATAGACTTCTGTGTCTACATGGGTGCGGTCGAGGCCAAGTGGCACAAAACGAAACGTTGTGATGCACGTCGTCCACGCTCATCCAGAACAGCTTGGACCATCCGGTACTTCTTTCGCAAGATGACCAACTCATTCCCCATGCGAAAAGAATATAACGCTACAAGCA
>Ga0302319_10015926_pt1 | contig 13886 bp, 14 predicted proteins | sample Bog_T0_2_FD_203319 | JGI IMG/M metagenome (GOLD analysis project Ga0302319, IMG submission 203319) | Peat permafrost microbial communities from Stordalen Mire near Abisko, Sweden - Bog_T0_2 | ecosystem: Environmental > Terrestrial > Soil > Wetlands > Peat | place: Sweden: Abisko, Stordalen Mire...
CAATGTGTGGCTGGACTTCAGCGGCAATGCGACTGGTACGCCGCCGGTGGCGCCAGTGAGCAACCCGACGACCGGGAGTTATACCGTGCTCTCATCGCCGGCGCCGACGGCCAACAGCTTTTCCGTCAATGCATCCGGGCTGACGGCAGTGACCTATGCGGAACCGGCGGGATCCTCCACGCTGACGGTGAATACCGGAGGGCCGCCAGTGGGTGAGGAGGTATACCTGGATTTCACGACGGGAAGCGTGGGGAGCGGCGTGTATACCATCACGGGGGCGCCGAGCAGTTCGCAATTTACCGTGACCACGAGCGGGACGGCATCCGCGGCGCTGGCGGGGACCGTGATCATCCCAAAAATGCTGGGGTATGTGTATGTGTCCAACCCGAAGGGATCCACGGCGAGCGTCCTGACACTGGATACGAATTACAACGGGAACCTGAACGTGGGGGACACGGTCTGGCTCCAAGCGAGCAGCGGCTATGAATTGGTGGATGCTCCCTACACGGTCGCCAGCATCATAAGCCCGGGATCCTATACGCTGACCAACACGACGGTGTACACGAGCCTGAACGGCCCGCAGAGCACCGTCTGGCCGTTGCAGCCGCCGCCGCTCTCGCGGGCCGGGATCGTGAACATGGGATCGAGTACATTCAGTGTGGGGAACACGAATGGAAGCCTCGCGCAGACGCCACTGGATTCGCCGACGGTGTTTAATTTCTATTACCCGAACTATCAGTACCCCGGGAGCCTTGCGACAAACCATGTGACGACGCCGGAGTTTCAGCTTACGACGGCATCCAACATCATCAACCTGACCAACGCGGTGGCATCGGCAATCCTGAGCTCGGGCAATACGAATGGGTTGAGCACCTTCCAGAGCGGGGCGGTGTACCTGGACCTGAGCGCTTACATGGGAGCGCCGTATGTGAGCTATAACACCGTGACCACGACCTCCGGGACGAAGGTGACCGAGACAACAACCACCACCGTGAATGCGGCGGCGCTTGTAACCAAACTGGCAAATATCCTGACCGGTGGCATGCTGTCGCAGAGCTCCCAGCAGACGATCATCAACTTCATCACCAACACGACGAATTACCCGATCACCCTGACGGCGACGGGTACGACGACGAACCCGCCAGCCGCGCCAAACCTGCCGACGACGCAGGGGCGGGATATTGTCCGCGCAGCGGTCCAGGCGATCCTCGTCTCACCGGAATACTCGATCCAGCAATAGAATCCCAAGAATCCATGGAACCCCGGAACTATTCCCCACTCCATACGCGGCGCAGCTTCATCCGGCAGGGGATCTGCGCGGCGCTGGGGACGGCGGCGATGACCAATGCGATCCGCGACCTGCGATTCATCAACTCCGCGGTGGCGCAGTCGGTGGGGAGCATCACCGATTACAAGGCGCTGATCTGCATCTTCCTGCAGGGTGGAAACGACTCGAATAACCTGATCATCCCGACGATTCCGGCCGAATGGCAAAACTATGCGACGATCCGGACGCCGGTATTGGCGATCCCGAACACGGATGGAGGACCGGCGACGGCGCTGGCGCTGAATGACCTGACGCAGGATGGACATACCTATGGGATTCACCCGGCGGCGCCGGAGCTGCAGTCGCTCTTTAACAACGGGACGCTGGCGGTGGTATTCAACGTGGGGACGCTGGTGTACCCGGTAACGAAGGCGCAGTACCTGGCGAACTCCGTGGCGCTGCCGCCGCAGCTCTTCTCCCACGCGGACCAGCAGGTGCAGTGGCAGACCTCAATCCCGGACCGGCCGCCGACGACGGGATGGGGCGGACGCTGCGCGGACCTGCTGGATACTTACAACCCGAAGAATGGGAGCAATGACCTGCTCTCCATGTGCATCTCGCTGGCGGGGACGAATACATTTGAGGTAGGGGCAACGGTGCAGCAGTACTCGATCTCGAGCAGCGGGGTGGTGGCGCTGAACAGTGCCCTGGGGCCGAGCAGCGCCCGGACGGCGCAGCAGGCGAACTTGAATAACCTGCTGGGGATCGATGCGGTGCAGCAGAATATGCTGGTGGAGAATTACGCGCTGGCGCTGGAACATGCGCTGGCGAGCGGATCGGGACTTACCACGACGATTAATACGAGCCCAATGGCCAGTTACTGGTCGGCTTTCCCAACCAAGGTGACAGTGCCGAATGGCGGCGGGACATTTACCTCAAGCCTGCTGGCGCAATTGAAGATGGTGGCGCAGGTCATCGAGGCGGGTTACCGGCCCGGCGGGATGGGGATGAAGCGGCAGGTTTTCTTTGTGCAGGTGGGTGGATATGACCTGCACACGGGGCAGACATCGAATGCGGGGAGCTCGACGACGAATAATGCGAAGGTGATCATCGGAGCGCAGGCGAGCCTGTTTGCGGAGCTAAGCCAGAGCATCAACGCGCTGAATAACGCGATGCTGCAGATCGGCGCGCAGTATGGGGACGCGGCATTCCCGCAACGGGTGACGGCGTTTACGTCGAGCGACTTTGGGCGGACGCTGCCGAGCAACAGCCAGGGGAGCGATCACGGGTGGGGCAGCCATCACCTGGTATTCGGCGGGGCAGTGCAGGGGCAACGGACGTATGGGAACTTTCCCGCGCTGGTGGTGGGCGGGCCGGATGACACGAGCACGGGACGGTGGATCCCGACGACGGCGGTGGACCAATACGCGGCGACGCTGGCAAACTGGTTCGGGGTGGACGGCACGAATATGAGCACGGTTTTCCCGAACCTGGGGCGGTTCGCGTCGTCCAACCTGGGGTTCATAGTATAGAGAGGGATGAAATCGCGCCGGATCCTTTTTGCGGTTGCGGCGGTGATCATCCTGCTGGGCGGATGGCTGGCTTGGCGCGCGGCGCACAGGACGCCACGGGGGCCGGTGGCGGGGGGGCAAGTTGCGGTTTTACCTTCGGCAACGCCGAGTGCGGGACCGGGAGTGCAGGCGGCGCCGGAAGCGGCCGGCGGGACGGTGGCGGGGGCTATTGCGACGCCTGTGCCGGCTCTGGGGGCTGGGCCGGTCCCGGGTCGTAGTCCTGTACCCGTATTGGCGGCCGGTGGTGGGGCGGGAGCGGGCGCGCCCCAGGAGGTGGCACCCGATTGGCGAGCGACGGCGATGGTGGAGCTGCAGAAGGTGCATACGATGATCGGGAGCTATCACACGCTGATGGGACAGAACCCGGTGGGTACGAATGCGGAGATCATGAAGGCGCTGATGGGGGGCAACCCGCGCGGGGCGCTGCTGGGGCCGCCCCCGGGACAATCGCTCAATGCCAAAGGGGAGCTGGTGGATCCCTGGGGGACGCCGTATTTTTTCCATCAACTGAGCGGCGACGACATGGAGATCCACTCGGCGGGGCCGGACAAGATCATGGGGACGGCGGATGACCTGGTAATCCCGTGAGCGTGGGGCAAATGGGACCGGAAATTTTCATTTGCCAATGCGAGGGGATGGACGCATGGTTTTGCCCCATTTGTCCGCGGTCCGGACGCAGGGAAAAGCCAATGTAGCTCAGCTGGTAGAGCAGCTGATTCGTAATCAGCAGGTCACGGGTTCGAATCCCGTCGTTGGCTCTCCGTTCATGCTGTGGCACTTATGCATGAAAACGGAACCGGGCCGACCGGCTGATTTCGAATCGAAAATCCCACTCTCCGGGATTTTATAAGTTTTTTGTAAAACCCGGCCTCAAAAAATGAGGTTGGCGCGCCAGGTAGTTTCACCAATAGACTACCTGTGGAACGAATCGAGCGAAACCTCTACCTGCATGAGAATGGCTACTACTACGCCATCCTCCAAAGCCGGCCGCAGTCGCTCGGGACAAAGAAGGTTTCCGAGGCGCGCCGCCTCCTGTCCGGCCTGCGGGCGCAGGTCCTCGCGGCGAAGGCAGTCGCGTCCGAAGCGCCGCCCGCGGGCAACGGCGCGCCCGCAATTGCGGGCACAGTTGCCATCGCAACCGCCTCCCCCGCCGCCAATGGGTGCTCGTTCGAGTCCGCCGTTCCAGTGGTGCGGGAGAACGACGCCAACATGGCCGCCCTCGCCGCCATGGTCACGTCCCTCTCGGCGCAGATCACGGCCCAAAGCGCCATTATTTCCCAGCTTCAGCAGCAGCAGACGCAACAGGCGGCCAAGCCCAGCGATCCCCTTCCCCCCATCCCCTATGAAGACTTCCATGGCCAAAACCGCGACACGCTTTGCAGCACGGGGAAAAAAGACACGAAGCGGATGTACAAGGACATGGCGAAGCGGACCATGTACGCCCTGCGAGTACATCAGCGGTGGGAACGCATGAAGGCTGCGCGAGGTGGCTTGAAAGAGGAGCCGGAATTGTGGGGAGTATTGCGAAAGCTGGGGCCCGGGGGGATATGGGGATTTTGGCGCGACCGAAAGAAAATGGGTGCATCCGGACTCAATCAGCTTCGGTGTTATCTGAGGGGGATGACTGAAGAAGCTTGCGATAAACACTGTCTTGACGGGTGGTACCAGAAACTGGTTGAGAAAGTCCCCCTTCTGCCGGTGGATCCCGCTCTGCCGATGATTCCGGAGACCGATTCGATGGCCGCCCTCTACCGCGCTGTCCGGTCCGTGGATGAAGCTGCGGCTGACCTCGTCGAATGGACTGCCTGTACCGGTCAGCGGCCGTGCAACACGCGGGACATCTGGTGGGAGCACATCGACCTCCCGAACCGGATCATGCGAGTGGCACAGGACAAGCGGCGCCCCCCTGTGGACCTCTCCAACGAGGCCGTGGAGCTATTGCACACGCTCAAAGGCGACGAGGCCAATCCGACCGGTCCCGTCATTCGGCTGACCGACCGCTTGCAAAAGAAAGCCTTAAGCGTTCTGAAGCAATGCGTCTCGGGTCTCAAAGAGGAACACCCCGACCCTGCGACATGACGGACCTGAAAGCCCTCAGACATTACTTTGCCAGCGTATGCGTCATGGCGGGGATCGACTACAAGACCATCGCGGTGTGGCTCGGCCACGGGGATGGCGGCGTCCTGGTCGCAAAAACTTATGGGCATTTGCGGCAGGGGCACACGAAGGAGCAGATGAAGCGGATCAGTTTCTCCGCCCAGCCGGGGGGCACCCCGGATGACTCAAATACCACTTTGCAACACGCCTAAAACACAGAAGAGAGAAAATCATGAATAACGAATCCGAATCACAACCAGACATCCCACCCCCGGAAGATTTCCACGCGATGCTGATGCTTCGACTCTTTGCCGGCGCCCATCTCTCGGAAATAAAGACCCTCCTCTACAGGGACGAACAGGACGATTCCGAGTTATCATGACCGGATCGTTCTGCGTCGCCCGGTTCTCATGGGATTCGCCCCGGTTTCTCGCCTGCGCCGGAAGCACGAAAACCAGATGCCGGGGATCAGATTTTCGACGCAGCCGGGTCGCCCTGGCGCCGATTCACAGGACACTTTCCAACACCAAAACGCAGAAACCACAGAAACAAACCCATCATGAAGAAAAAAGTTGGCAAACGCCGCAAGAAACAGAACTACCATTAAAATGAAAAAGATAACTGCTGCTCCGTTTGATCCCACTGAACTCGTTATCCCCCCGGGGGTGATGAGTGAACTGTTGGCTAACGCTCCTGCTCATTTCAGCATCTGCCTCGCGCTGGCCGGATTTGCTGGTCCGTACCCTTACGAAATCATTGAACTCAAAGGGACGGACATCAAACTCGAAAGCCGAGTGATTAACATGCTTCCCAAGGTGGCATCCCGCTACGTTCAGCGTATCGTTCCGATCAGCGAGAACCTCGTGGAGTGGCTGGCGCGGGAGAAATACGGTGATGGTCCGGTTTGGCAATTCCAGACTTCCTCCTCGGGTTTCTTGCCGGGGAATCTTGATGACTTCGCGCGGAATTTGCGGAAAACGATCACGAACGTAAACATTGCTCGTGAAAAGGCGAAGGTGCCGCCGCTCCTGTGGAAGCGCAACATGCTCCGGCGCTCCTACGGATATTACCGTTACGCCCAATGCCAGGAACTCGCCCGCGTGGCAGTTGAAATGGGAACCAATCCGGCAGGGATTATGTTTCGCCACTTCGGTCCTACCGCCTTCGCTATGGCGGAGGCTAAGGCGTGGTTCTCTCTCGTGCCGGGCGGAAAGGCGGTGAATATCGCCGAGTAGTCAGCGCCCAACCTCGTCGATCCCTCTGGACGTCTTGTGGGGCTCGTAGGCCCCGTACACGTCGCCAGCGGGCTCAGGATTACCATCGATCCGAGCCCGGTGGCGAGAACCCGCGCCTTGCCGGCCAGGCCGGGCGGGTACATGCGATCCGGCGGCGCCGGCCAGGCCGGGCGGGCCACATGCGATCCGGCGGTGCCGGCCAGGCCGGGCGGGCCACATGTGACCCCGGCGGTGCCGGCCAGGCCGGGCGGGCCACATGCGACCCCGGCGGTGCCGGCCAGGCCGGGCGGGCCACATGCGATCCGGCGGCGCCGGCCAGACCGGGCGGGCCACATGCGACCACGGCGGTGCCGGCCAGGCCGGGCGGGCCACATGCGATCCGGCGGCGCCGGCCAGGCCGGGCGGGCGACATGCGACCCCGGCGGTGCCGGCCAGGCCGGGCGGGCGACATGCGAGTCGGACGCTCAGACACCAGAATTCTGCCTTCCGGGGTCCTTGCCAATGGAAAAGCGAATCCCAGGGTAGAGGGAAAGCGAGTACGTCAGACGCCGTTCGTCGCAATTGCGCAAAGTGTGTAGCGAGTCCAAATTGGGCGACCCCATGTGCATTTTTGATAAACCAGGCTGTTCGATCCAAAGCATACAGATTTTTGAAAACGCGGTCTCTTCGATCCAAATGGCCCTCGGTGATTTCGCATCACCCGAAAAAGAACGCGCCATTTCGGCCGTGCGGAATATGCATGCGGGAATCCTTCTGCTCTTTAAAGCAAAGCTTTCGGCGTTCTCGCCAGCCGATAGTAACGACGTGCTCATCAAAAAGAACATCCGCCCTCAAAAGACGCCTGAGGGGAAAATTCTCTTCGTCGGGTACGGCAAAAAGACAGTCGATGTGGCCGACATTCAGGAAAGGTTCAAATCGCTGGGTATTCCGACGGATTGGAAGCGATTCCAAAAGATCAACGATGCGCGAAACGATGTTGAACACCACTTCACCACGCTCCATCCAGACGCGATAAAGGGGATGATTTCGGATACGTTCATGATCATCCGGGACTTTATCACAGATCAACTGATGGCCGATCCGAGGGAGGAACTGGGTGACGCCGCTTGGGGTACGCTGCTTTCGGTTTCCGAAGTTTTTGAAAAGGAACGGAAGGAGTGCAAGGAGCGAATGGAAAGTATCGACTGGGAAAGCAGCGCACTCAGCGAGGCGATCTGTGATCTTACCTGCTTGGATTGTGGCTCGCCCCTGCTTTCACCCGCTGGCGCCGGACGAGATCATGGCGTGACCTGTCGATCATGTGGAAAATTGGAGCCATTCGAAAGTTTTGCCGAGCGAGCGCTTTTGCAAAACCTCGGCGGGCAGAATCACGTCGCCGTCCAGGACGGTGGTGAGGAAGTGCTCATCACGTGCCCGTTTTGCTTTCAAGAAGGGTATGTGGTGGAAGAAAAGTGCTGCGCGCTTTGTGGCGAGAGTTGCCATCATACTTGCGACATGTGTTCAAATGAAATTCCAGTCTGCGAACTGAGCGATGGCCGTCTCTGCGGGTATTGCTCCCATGTCCTAAGCAAAGATGACTAATGAGAATAGTTGAAACTGGCGCGATTGATTACTGGACCGTTCCTCCCGATACCGTCCAGGCTCGGATCATCCAAAGAAGCGACCACTTTTCAGTATCGTTAGGCCGGTTTCGTCAAACAGCATTTCTTAAACTTTTTTCCGCTTTTACACGGACATGGGGCATTCCTCCCTACTTTTACTTTCGCCTTTCGCTTTTCAATCTTATCGCGAATTGGTTCAAGCCCGGTGGGTACTTCCTCTGCCATCTCCTTGGCCACCTTCGCTGCTTCTTCTGGGCTGCTGCCCAGGGCGATCATTTGCTCCTCTAGCGTATTTGTACGCTGCGACCACTCTGGAAGCGAAAAAACTAAATCATCCGAAATCTGAACCGGTCGGGACACATTTTCCCATCCAATCGCATGCAGGCGCAATTGATTCGGATTTTCCATTTCCCGCTCCAGTTCTTCGGCGGTTGGCGTCTCTCCTCCCCTAAGCCTGTATCGATGGCGACGCTGCAACCGGTGACCGCCTACCTGATATTCAGTAATCACGCTGGTGAATCCTTCGCGCAATAAGTGTGACAATGCGGATCCATCATAGATGTAAACCCCATCGGAACGCCCAAAGCTCCACGGCAAAGCATGAAGCACAACAGGTATGATGCGGTTCCATTTGGCTTGCGCACCAAACTGGCCCCGCACAATTTCGGGATGGTCGGTAAAGTCCTGAACGATCCGCTTTACCTGTCTCTTAGCGTCATCTAACGTCAGCGAAAAGTAATAAAGTGAAGGAAGATGCCCCATTGGCAAGCTGCGGTTCTTGCACTCGAAAACAAACAAAGCGCCATCTATCAGCACAGCCACGTCGCAATCGTAGTCTACGCCGTCCAAATTATATTTGAATCCACGCGCTTGCATTCCCATATCGACAAATAGCTGCAAGACACGCTTCTCGAAGGCTTTCCCTTTGTCCTCGAAGGCGCTGTCATTCGCGGGTTCGCCCTGTTCGTCGCGTCTCCGATTCAGGCAAGATATTCTCGACAATATGATTAAGCCTAAAACCGGTGCGTGATAGGCTGGAGCAAAAAAACAATACGAGTCGTCGCTCACTTTCAGGAGAGGGGCATCAAAAAGATCCGCAATGCCTCGCCCGAAAGTTGTAAGGTGAACAAATATATTCGATTGGTCTATTGACAGCCCAACAGAACCCAATCCTTTAAGCAATTCCTCTTCGGATAAACGAGGACAGCAAAAAAGCGGATTTCCAGCGTCGTCGTGCGCCAACTTAGCAAAATAAGCATAACCCCGCATCCATAATTTAAAAGGCAATCCTCCAATAACAATAGAATCGTCATTTATCGGTAGGTGAAAATTCCCGTTGAGTACGTCCTCTGTAAGTTGCTCCGCCGCCGAATCGTATCCCAACTTGGACTTTGGATCATCAACAACCGGGGTAGCCGGTTTGCTCCACTCCCTCATTTCCAAGTCCTTTTGATATTTAAAGAACACCTGTTCAAGGCGGCGCAAAGCAATGCGGTCCCTCAGTTCGGTAATTTCTGCGGAGGTCACTTCTAATACTTTGCAGACACGCGTGCCGCCTCCGTTAATCGGGAATTCTTGCTCACGCATTCTAAACCTTGCCCCTAAAAGGCGTGAACGATCCCATGCGTTTTCGAGGGACCTCCATTGCGATGCCGCGAGGGAGAAATTACCAGCCTTGAATGCAATACCGGCATCAACCTTGACGTCGGCGGGAAGTACAATCGCACCTGTGTTCTTCTCGAACCATTTATGCCCGTAAGCTAGCATTAACAGAGCGTCTCCCGCGTTCTTCACGATTCCGTTAATAACGGCATCGGGACGAACTGAAATTCCATCCTCGCCCCGAATCTTTAGTTGTCGCGGATCGAGGGCACAATCTTTTTGAGTGGCGATTCTTTCGAGTTCCTTGTCGATCTCAGTTTTGAGAAGCGCAAATTCATTCTCAGCCCGGAGCATAATGCCCCATGCCTGTTCGGCCGGTGAACACTTCCAAATGTCGCTTTCGTGGATACTTCGAAAAATTTCACGGTAGCCGAATTCGACAATCCGCGCGTCAGCGACGTGATCCTCGAAGCTTTCCTTCATGTCTGCGTCAGGACATTGAGCAAGCATTTCTCGGCACTTAATCACCAGATCGTCGCGCCGCTGCTCGGCGACCGCATCTTCAATCTGAATCACGAGGCACGACGACCGCCTTATCGCTGTCACGAACTTTCGGGCCACCACCGCGTCATTCAAGCCATGCTCCCCGACGGCAGCAACAACCTCGGCTACATCATGGCGGCGAAGCGCCTTGTTGAGATGGTTGGTATCGAACATTTACGTATATTTCTAGCGGTTGCCCCCAGCCTCGCCGAATCGCATTTTCGTTTCAAGTTCCCGATCTCCACACAATCGATCAAGAGTTTCCGAGACTCAATGACTTCTGAGGGTATTGTCATCCGCAAGCGGGATGGCCGAAATTGCAACCGTTCAGTGGCTCGTCTTCACCCTGGCCATCGCCGATTTAGCTCACTGTCGCGGGGTTGATTGAGCACCACCCAATCGGACACCGCCATCGGAAACCACAACGACGCCTCCCGAGCCGACTTCCACCGCCCTCTTCCCGATCCAGATGATGTCATTCACCCCTCCGCGCACGGGCTCTGCTATACTTGGAAAATGTCGATCAAGAGATTGGATCACGTCAGCGTCGTCGTGGACGACCTTTCAGCCGCTATCGCTTTCTTCACCGCGCTCGGAATGACGATCGAAGGCGAGGCGCCGGTCGAGGGCCCGTGGGTGGACCGCGTCAATGGTCTCGAAGGTGTTCAAGTCAACATCGTTATGATGCGGACCTCAGACGGGCACGGACGGCTTGAGTTGACGAAGTTTCGCAATCCAAAACTGGTCGAGATCAAACCGGCGATCGCACCGCCGAACACGCTGGGCCTCCGGAGCGTCATGTTTACAGTCGAAAGCGTCGACGACACTGTCGCTCGCCTGCGCGACATCGGCGCCGAACTCGTGGGCGAGGTAGCCCAGTACGAGGATAAATATAGACTCTGCTACGTGCGAGGCCCTGCGGGCATCATCGTCGCTCTGGCCGAGGAACTCTTCTGAAGCATTCACCGCGCTCATAATAGAACGCAGCCACCCGCCCGCCCGGGGCCGCGACCTGCCCGCCGGAGCCGCCGGCCCCTCCGAGATTCGGGAAAACTACATCATATTCTTAATGGAATATGCAACCACCCATTATGCCGCCATCCCGTACGCCACGCGCATCAGTCCTTATATCCATTATGACCATCAAACCACACCACACGAACGGGGCGCTCTATGTCGATGTGAACGGAATTCTGATTCCGGTTTCACGGGCCGAAATGTGCCAACTCTGGAACCTCGAAACAGAAACCGAACAGAGGGCATATCTGGAAATCCTCGTTCCGCTTGGCTCCGCATACCGGCGAAAGCTGGATGCGGCTCTGGGAGTCCCCTAGGCTCGGACACTCCGGGGGAGGCTTCAATGCTTCGTCTTTGGGGGGATGTTCTGCGTCCGCAAGACCCCTCCAATTCGAGGAACGCCGCGGTCTTCTCCTCCGCCATCACAACGAACCGCCTCCCGTCGCCCCGATGGGCGTGCGCCACGAATATTGTCCTCCCTCCCCGTCTACTGTGGAGACGCCCCCAGGACCACCCGACCCGGCTCAGGTTGCCCCCGAGGGCCAGAAAGCCGAGGACGGTACCATAGGCGGGCAATCCCCGCGCTCTTCGATGCGTTTAACCCGGATGCGGCTTGCCCCAATGGACGCGGCTGTTGAGATTCAATCGAAATGGATCTGGGTTGCCGTTAATTCCTGATCAGCACGCTCACGACACGGAAGCGTGGGCTGCCGAGGGCGTAGTTCCAGAAATTCAGGATGTCCTTGGACCAGCCCTCCTCGACAAACAGAATGACAAGGTTGGCTATCACGTATTTCACGCCGCCCCCGTGGTAACTCAGAACTACGAGGGGGTCCGCTTTATCAACTTGGTCTTCGTCGAACTTAACCTCATCGATGGTCAAGCCGTTGGCAAAATCGGCAGCCTTGACTCCCTTCGGCAGCAAATCTTGTTTTTGGTTCAAGCAATCAGTGATTGCCTGCTTTGCCCAGAAACGGAATTGCTCCGCCTTCTGTGCGCTTTTGAGTTCGTGACTCAATTTGGCAGCCAGTTCATTTCGGGTTTCCATGAACACGAGGATAGCCCCGACCGAAAATCGCGCAAGGGTACCCTTTGCCGACTGTGAGCATTGAAGTTTCTCGCCGGGGCATTACCATTCAGCACGCCCTTAAAATGTCGCTCATGAATCCCTCCTGCTTCCATTTGCGGGCCAGGATTTCCGCCGCGTTGAAATGCCAGGCGCTGATTATTTGTCTCGTCGTGTCGGCGGGCATTGGCAAAGCGGCTCCCCTGCCCAGCCAGGCGAGCGTTGTGCCCGAGTTGGAGAAAGGTGGGCTGACCGCGCTCGATCAAGGCGATCGGGATGATTGTTCGTTGTTCGCGATTACCGGCGTCGCGGAGCTTGAGAGTTTTCGGCGACCGGCCACTCCCCACGAGAGGCTCTCCGAGGAGTATCTGATTTGGGCATCCCGCCAGTTTTCAGGCAACAAGGACGATCAGGCGATGTTTTACGAGGCGGTCGCGGGGTTGAACGCACTGGGCGTCTGCCCGGCGGAAGCGATGCCGTACGCGCGGAAGCCCGATCTGAGTCTGAAACCATCCCCGGAGGCGATCGAGCAGGCGCGGGAGCTTCGGGAACGATGGAATGTGCATTGGATCAAACGCTGGTCCGTGGATAGCCGGCTGAGTGAACAGGAACTCGACTCAATCAAGGCGGCGCTGGCCAAGGGCCATGCCGTGGCGTGCGGCTTGCGCTGGCCGAAAGATTTGAAAGGGTCAGCCTTGCTCGCGCCGCCGAAGCCGGATCAGGTGTTCGATGGCCACAGCATCATGCTGGTGGGCTACGAAGACGCGCCGGGCGGGAACGGCGGAAAATTTACCTTTCGAAACAGTTCGGGGCCCGGCTGGGGGGAGAATGGCTACGGCACGATCTCTTACGCTTATGCGCGCACGTATGCCAATGATGCGCTCTGGCTGCAACTTGGGCCGCCGGGCTCGGAGGTTCCGGCGAAACGCTATGAAGCGGAGACGATGGCTGTGGCGGACAGAAAGCACTGCGAGGTGCATCCGCAGAAGATGAGCGATTTTGGCGGCAGGATGTGGAGCGGCGGCGCGCAGTTATTCTGCGGCTTCGAGAAGGGCGGGGTCGTGGAATTGACGTTCGATGTGGAGCAGGCCGGGCGGTATCGGCTCCGCGCGCTGGCAACGGCCGCGCCAGATTTTGGAATCGTCCGGGTTGTGATAGATGAGGATAGGATGCCGCGGTTGTTCGATCTTTACTCCGGACGGGTATGTCCGGCGGGAGCGCTGGAATTGGGGACATACGATCTGGCGGTGGGGCGCCACCGGATACGGTTCACATCGGTCGCCAAAAATCCATCGTCGAAAGGATTCGCCATCGGCCTGGATGCCATCGATTTAATGACTCCAAAACAACCCGGATGATTTGGTAACCACCAAAGACCTCCAGGCATCGACTGCCCGTCGAGATTTGAGCGAAAATTCTTTGCAAGATTTTTGAAAACGATCATTGACGATTTTGAACGATTTGATACGTTTCCACACGTAACTACCTGATATGCAATGAGATCGGATTTCAATTCGTAATCAGCAGGTCACGGGTTCGAATCCCGTCGTTGGCTCCACCTGGCAATCATGGTTTGCTGAGCTTTAAGCGTTTAGCCTCGCGGTCTGGGTGACACGATGCGAGAGGCGCTTATTTTTTAAGGGTAAATCAGGGGGGTGCCTTTTGGATGAATTTCCAGCAATCGTTACTGCTGGAATAATAGCCCGGCTGGTTAAAACCGAAAACGTGAAAATGAACAAGTGAAACGCGTGAACAGGCATCCCACGCAAACATGAGGTGCTACACTTCAAAGATGTCATTCAGATGCAGGGACATTCCCCCTTCTTCCAGGTGAAGTAGAAATGTTGCATTGAGCCTGAAGGAAACACCGCGAAGCTGTAATGGATA
>Ga0302319_10015927_pt1 | contig 13885 bp, 10 predicted proteins | sample Bog_T0_2_FD_203319 | JGI IMG/M metagenome (GOLD analysis project Ga0302319, IMG submission 203319) | Peat permafrost microbial communities from Stordalen Mire near Abisko, Sweden - Bog_T0_2 | ecosystem: Environmental > Terrestrial > Soil > Wetlands > Peat | place: Sweden: Abisko, Stordalen Mire...
ACGCCACCGGGAACTCCGTAACCAGGACCCCGACAACCTTCCCCTGAAGCCGCACAGGGGCACTGGAATCCAGGTGGGGAATATGGTCAATGAGTCCGATGCTCCAGTCGGATAGGAACAGTCGCCCGGCTGCGGCCTCCTGGAAATAAGGCCGGAAGCCGTAGTTGTGCCCTATGAATTTTTTATTGGTCGAGGCGAGACAGTCGCCGGTAGAAGAAAGGATGAAAATAGAGGAGATTCCAGGGGTCTGCCGAATCTGGAGGTCCAGCCACTCCTGGCAAGTCTTCTGCCCTTTTTCGCCATGCCCACCCGGGCCCAGGTAGTTCATTACGTCTTGGGTACACGCCAGATGTGCCGCCAGGACCTTGCCACTGGCCAACGACAGGTCGATCCGGCTTGCCAGATCCTTGGAGAGGGCGTGGAGGTCGGCAAGTTCGCGCCGGACCGCACTGCGCCGTTCCTGGACGTAGGCATAGACGCTCATCAGCCCCACGGTCACAAGGACCACCAAGGCGACTGCAATGCTGAGTTTGAGGGACAGGGATCGCCGGATTTTCTGAATATCGGGAATTAACATTTTCCCCCATCGAGCATGAAAGAGATTCCCGGCTCAGAATCCTATAGATTGCGGAAGGGTGAAGAACTTCTTACGGTCGTCCCTTGGCATGATTTACGTTCAAGGTTCATGCCCGAGTCAGGACCCGTCAATGAGAAAATCAACATCTGTCTTTTTGACTCTGTCGGTGCCGGAAGCTTGCTTAGGCTGCACCTTTTTGCCAGCATCCCTGTTCAGGCGCAAGTTCCAAGGAAGTGCTCACGGCCCCCTCTCCCACCGAGATAGGCTCCTCGTTTGAGTCAAACGATGCTACTGCCCAGCCGGTTCCATGATTCCGCAGGGCGCGCAGCGGCGAAAATACTTGCCCCGGGCCGTGGACGGAATCAGCCGCATGGGCTGGCCGCAGGTGGCGCACAGGCCCGCTTCGGGCAGGTTCAGGTCCAGGTCGGCGACCCATTTGGCGCAAAGAGCGCAAACCTTGGCTCCGCCCTTGGTGGTGCGCACCGGACCCTGGCACAGGCGGCAGCGTTCCAGCGGCTTGCCCTCGGGATCGGTATCGTAGGCCAGCCGGCAATCCGGGTCCGAGCCCCCGGCGGAGCATTTCACGTAGTGGCGCCCCTCCCAGTCCCGCAAATGCAGATCTGCCCCACACTTGGGACAGGGCCCCGCCACCGGCCCGAACACCCGCCTGGAAACCTGGGGCGCGGAGCCTTTGATCTGGGCTACCACGTCCTTGACGAAGGTCTGGATGCCATCCATGAACGCCTCCCGTCCGGCTTCGCCCCGGCGAATGCGTTCCATCTGCGCCTCCCACTCCCCGGTGAGCTGGGGACTCTTCAGGGCCTCGGCCTGGATGCTCCGCACCAGTTCGATCCCCTTGGCGGTGGGTTGCAGGATGTTGCGGCTGCGTTCCACGAAGGTCCGCTTGAGCAGGGTCTCGATGATGTTGGCCCGGGTGGCCGGGGTGCCCAGCCCGCAGTCCTTCATCGCTCCCTTCAAGGCGTCATCGTCCAGTTCCTTGCCCGCGCTCTGCATGGCCCCCAGCAGATCGCCCTCGGTCATGCGCTTGGGCGGCGAGGTCTTGCCGGCCTTGGTGGCAAGATCGGTGGTTTCCACCGCTTCGTCCTTGGCCACCGCGGGCAGGGTTCCGGAAACCTCCTCGTCCTCGGCCTCCTCCCCTTCGCCATCCTTCACTTTGGCTTCCTTTTTCGGCCGGCCGTGGGGCGGATCCAGTTCCGACCAGCCCAGGGCCTTGACCACGGTGCCGGTGGTCTTGAAGGTCTCCTTCACGATTCGGGTGACGATGGTGGTCTTGGCTTCCACCCGGTCCGGCCAATGGGCGGCCAGGAAGCGCCGGGCGATCAGTTCGTAGATCCGGGCCTGGTCCCCGTGCAGGTTCCGGGCCGGGCTTTCGGTGGGCACCAGGGCGGTGTGGTCCTCCACCTCCTTGTCGTTGACGAAGCGCTTGTCCAGTTTCACCGGCCAGCGCTTGCGCAGGTCGGCCACGAACGGGTGCAGCTCGGTGAGTTGGCCCTGGCCGATGGCCTTGATCCAGCCCGGGATCTTCAGCGCGTCCGCCTCGGTGAGGCAGCGGGAATTGGTCCGGGGGTAGCTGATGAGCTTGGCTTCGTAGAGGGCCTGGGCCACCTCGAGGGTGTGCTCCGCGGTGAAGCCGAACCGCTTGTTGGCTTCCTTCTGCAGCGCGGTGAGATCGTAGAGCAGCTCCGGCTTCTTCTTTTCGGTCCTGGCGGTCACCGAGGCCACCTTGCCCGGCTTGCCGGCCAGGGCCTCGGCCATGGCCTTGGCCTCCTCCTCCTGGTCGAACCGGTCCCTTTCTTTGCCCTCCGACCTGCGGAACCATTTGCCCTTGTAGCTTCCGTTGCCGGCCTGGAACTGGGCCCAGAGGGTCCAGAAGTCCTTGGGCACGAAGTTCAGGATCTCAAGTTCCCGGTTCACCATGAGCGCCAGGGTGGGAGTCTGGACCCGCCCCACCGAGTAGACCCCTTCCCCTCCCGCCCGGCGCTGAGCCAGGGTCTGGGCCCGGGTGCAGTTGATCCCCACCAGCCAGTCCGCCTCCTGCCGGCACCGGGCCGCGTCCCGAAGTCCCCGGTAGGCTTCGCCCGGCTTCATGCGGCCATAGGCCTCCCGGATGGCATCATCGGTGAGGCTGGAGGTCCAGAAACGCAGCACCGGCTTGTCGACTCCGGCCAGTCGGTAGACCAGGTCGAAGATGAGCTCCCCTTCCCGCCCGGCATCGGTGGCGTTGACGATCTCGCCCACATCGTCCCGGTTCATGAGGGCCGCGACCGCCTGGTACTGGTCCCGGGTGGCCTCGATGGGGGCGTAGCGGAAGGTCTCGGGGAAGAACGGGATCGATTCCATCCGCCACTGTTTCAGGGCCGGATCGTAGCCTTCGGGCGCCAGGGCTTCCACCAGATGGCCCACGCACCAGGTGACGATAAGGCCCTGGCCCTGGATGGAACTGCGGCCCGAGCCCTGGATGCCGAGGGCCGCCGCGATGGCGCGCCCCATGCTGGGTTTTTCGCTAACGATGAGACGGAGCATGGGCTGGGGGTTCTCCTGAAGCCAGCTCCCATTGTAGGCCAAGCGGGTCCTGGGTAGGGGGGCGGGCCGCCAGGGTGTAAACTGCGGATGAGGTTCCCATGTCCTTCACCCCCGGTTCGACCCATGGCCAGATGGCATCCATCAACATGACGCCGCTCATCGACGTGATGCTGGTGCTGCTGATCATCTTCATGGTGGCCGCGCCGATGCTCACCACCGGGGTGGACGTGACCCTTCCCGACAGCAAGACCGGCAAGAACCTGCAGTCCGAAGCCCTGATGATCACCCTGGAGCGGGACGGGCGGATCGAATTCGAGAAGAAGTTCGTCCTGGAGGGGGTGCTCGAGGCCCAGCTGCGCCAGCGGGCCGCGGAAAGCCGCAAGCGGCCGGTGATGATCCAGGCCGACCACAACATCCCCTATGGCCGGGTCATCACCGTGGTGGACGCCATCCGTGAGGCCGGATTCACCCAGGTGGGCTTCGTCACCCAGCCGGTCCCGGTCCCCGCGCCGAGCCCAGCCTCCTGAGCCGCCCTTGAGCCAGGAACTCAACACCATCCTTCGCCAGCGCTCCCAGATGAGGGGGTTGGGTTGGCCCGTATGCCTGACCGTGAGTCTGGCGTTCCACGGACTGGTGGTGGCGGCCATTCTGTTCACCCCCAAGACCGAGCCCAAGCCGGAGGAACCCAAGGTCACCTGGGTGACCCTGCCCTCCGCCGGCGACACCGGCCCCCTGGGCGGATCCAGCCCCATGGAGGAGGGCAAGCAGGGCGAGCGCCAGCGCCGGGTGGAGGAGGTGGCGCCGGTGCACCAGGAACTGCCCCATGTCCGGGTCCAGGCCACGCCTACCCCCAACGCCTTCGGCACCAAGGCCTCCCAGCCCCTGAAGGGCACCAGCGCCAACCCCGACAGCCTGGGCAAGGCCCCGGTGGCGGCCAAAGGCAAGGCCCCCGCCGCAGCCCCGGTGGTGGGCGCCGCGGGAACCGGCACCGGCGGCGGCATTGGCATCGGTTCAGCCATCCCCGGGCTCAAGGCCACGGCAGGCATCCAGGGCGGTTTCGGCCTGATCTCCGACCTGGATAGCAACTTTCCCTTTGCCTGGTATATCCAGCAGATCCAGAGCCGCATCACCGGCAACTGGAACCGTCTGAGCTCAGCCCAGGGCCGGGTGCAGGTCTACTTCCGGATCAACAAGGACGGTACCCTGGAGGGGTTGCGGGTGGAAAGCCCAAGCGGCAACGGGGCTCTGGACCAGAGCGCCCTCCTGGCGGTGAGGCGCTCGGATCCCCTGCCCAAGCTGCCCGATGGCGATTCCCTGGGGGTTCGGTTCTGGTTCATCTACCTGGGCAACTGATTTGTCCCTGGGGATGCCACGCATGCGTGGCATCCCGTCCGCTTGGTTCGTTCCACTTGCCCCATACCCCCCGGGCGAAGCCCGGACATGGCGTCCAGGGTGATGGCTATTTCTGGCAGGGCGTGGGCAGGCCGTTGAAATCCCCGATCGCCTTGGCGTCATGGGGTCCGTTCAGTCCCAGGCCGCCGGCCATGGGATGCCCGATCGTGCCGTAGGCATAGACCAGATCCTTGGCCGGGGTGACCTCGATCACCTGCTGGTTGAACTGGTCCGAGATCAGGGTATGGCCGTTGCGCAGGCGCACCGCCCGGGTGGGCAGCGGATTGGCCACGCTGCCGGGCCGGGTCTTGGTGCTGTAGAGCCAGATCATCTGGCCGGCGGAGGTCACCTCCACCACCCGGTTGTTGCCGGTATCGGCGATGAGCGTATTGCCGTCATGCAGCCGGGAGGCGAAGCAGGGGCCGTTCAACGGGCAGCCGGTCTTGCTGTCGTGGCCATATTCCCAGACGATCTGCCCCGCTCCCCCGAGCCGGTCGGCCTGGGGAGCGACTTCGATGACCCGATTGTTGCCGGTATCGGCGATGAGGATGTGGCCATTGCGGAGCCGATGGGCGCTGGCCGGATTGTTCAGCTGGTTCGGACCGGAACCCGGCATCCCGCTCATCCCATACTGCCAGAGCAGATTGCCGTTCCAGTCCACCAGGATCACCCGCTGGTTGCCCTGGTCGGTGATGAGGACATCGTTGCCATGGAGCAGGATCGCGCAGACCGGCTGGTTGAGTTCGTTGCTCCCGGAGCCGAACACCCCGGCCTGGCCGTACTGCCAGACGATCGTGCCGGTGGCGTCCACGGCGATGACCCGGTTGTCCGGGCAGCCCAGGGGACAGCCCGGCTCCGCCCCGGCCGGCGCCCCGGTGCCGCAGATCAAGGTCAGTCCACCGATCCGCTCGGCATCGCTGGGGGCAACGATCGAGGACGCGCCGGGCATCGTGCTGCCGTCCCCGAACTGCCATACGATATGCTGCTGCGGATCCACCTCGATGACCCGGTTGTTGGCCCGATCGGCGATGAGAATGTTGCCGCGGTTGTTGAACGGGGCTTCCCCAGCCCGGGCCCATGGGCCGGCGCCCAGCCCCAGCAGCACCGAGGCCAGAGCGAGCCGGTTCAAACTGCGCAGAAAATAGTCAGGGAAAAGCATGGAACCTCCAGTAATCAAAATTCCTACAGGGCGTGGTCTCCGGTGCGGAGGCCAACGGTTTCAGATGCCGGAGGAAGCGTTCCGTTACACCCTGGGGCGCGCCTTTGCACGGATATCGGCCCTTGGCGACGAAGCCGGATCCGGCATACTGATTCTCCTCTTCCGCCCGAGGCGCCCCCATTGCCTGTTCTCGCCCTGACCCTCGTGCTGGTTTCCGCCGGTCTCCATGCCCTGTGGAATGCCCTGCTGAAAAAAACCCGCGACCTCCATACAGCTTCGTTGGGGATCCTGGTGGTGTCGCTGCTGGTCACCTGCGCCCTGGTGCCCTGGACCGCCGGACCGGTGTTTCCCAACCGTCCCGCGCTGTTATGGGCGCTGGGAGCCGGAATCGGCGAGGGCTTTTATTTCGTGGCCCTGGCCGTGGCATTGCGGGCCGCGCCGCTGGGCTGGTGCTATGCCTGGATGCGCGGGGTGGGAATGCTGCTGGTGTGGCCGGTCTCCATCCTCACCTTGCGGGAGGGTCTGGGTCCCCTCCCGGCCCTTTCCGTGGCTCTGGTGTGCCTGGGGTTGGGGTTCATGGGCCTGGCCTCGCACCCTGGCCGGGGCACCGGGGCCTTCCTGAGGGCCGGGGCCACCGGCGTATGCATCGCCGGCTACACCCTCTGCTACAAGGCGGCCCTGGTCCATGGGGCCCATCCGGTGGGGCTCTATGGAATGGCCATGGTGGTGGCCCTTCCGATCCAGATCGGGATCAGGATCCGCCGCCAGGGTTTCGCGGCCGGCACCCGGATGCCCGACCAGTGGGGCCTGGTGCTGGCCGCCGGCGTCCTCTGCGCCGCCAGTTTCCTGCTCTACCTGGAGGCATTGGCCCTGGGCGGCGCGGGGGTCATGGCGACCCTGAGGAACACTTCCATCGTTTTCGCCGTCCTGTTTTCCCGGGCCCTGGGTGATCGCCCCGGCTTCCGCAAGTGGGCGGGCGCGGCCCTGGTCACCGCCGGAGCCGTGGGCCTGGCCTGGCCGCCGTAGCGATCCTTCGGCGAAAACCTGACCCGCCAGCACCGTGGGTGCCCTGGCTGGATTGAACGACCGTGCGAGGCACAAGCATCCGTAGCGACGCAAGCGTCGCAACGGATGCTAGCACCAATACGGTTCACTTAAGCCTTGACAAGGCGTAGATACTGCCTATTTTTATAGGCGGGCACACTATGGCTAGAACTGCAGCAGTACTCGAAGGGGGAAGCAGGATTTCCGATTACGTCACGTTGGGAGTCGTGGCGCGGATGTTCCCCGTTGAACGGGTGGAAGCTTCTTTGCGCGAAACAGGGAAGACAAGCCAGCGCCAGCGCGACCTCCCTGCCCATGTGGTGGTCTACTACGTCATTGCTCTGGCGCTTTTTGCGCAAGTCTCCTGCAAGGAAGTACTTCGATGTCTTCTTGAAGGCGTCCGGTGGCTTGGCCGGACCGGCATCGATCTTAAAATCACTGGAAAGTCAGGCATCTCTCAAGCCCGAACCCGGCTCGGCTGGGAGCCCATCCGCAGACTTCATGACGAACTGGTGCGGCCCATCGCTGTGGAGGCGACTCGAGGCGCCTGGTTCCGTGGATGGCGAGTTGTGAGCCTTGACGGTAGCACCCTGGACCTTCCCGACGATCCGGCCAACGATTCAGCCTTTGGCCGTCCAACTGCCTCGCGAGGAACAGCTGCCTTTCCCCAACTTCGATTCGTTTCCCTCGTGGAAAACGGAACCCATGTTTTATTCGGAACCCGCTTGGGCCCGTGCGAGACGGACGAACGCAGCCTGGCCGCAGAAGTCCTGAGTTCCTTGACCGAGGGGATGCTCTGCTTAGCCGACCGCGGATTCTATGGCTTTGAATTCTGGGAAAAGGCCAGGGCCACTGGGGCTGAACTTGCGTGGCGAGTGAAAGCCAACCTCAAACTTCCCAGGGAGGTGGAACTGGAAGACGGCTCCTTCCTTTCCACCGTGTTCGACCGCCATCATCGCAAGCGCCGGCTCGAGGGTGGCGTGAGGGTGAGAGTGGTGGAATACACCCTGGATGGGGTCCGGGATTTCCGCCTTCCCGCAGTTCCAGACGGTGAGCCCAGCTATCGGGTCATCACCACGCTTTTAGACCCAAAGGTCGCACCCGCCAAGGAACTCGCTGCCTTGTATCCGGAACGGTGGGAAATCGAGACAGCCTTCGATGAGCTTAAAACCCATCTCCGAGGTCGACAGACCCTCTTGCGCAGCATGACTCCGGACCTCATTCGCCAGGAATTTTATGGGCTGATGTTGGCCCATTTCGCCGTTCGGGGATTGATGCACGAGGCGGGCCTGGCGGGAGAGGTGGATCCCGACGAGTTGTCGTTCCTACATGCGGTTCGAGTAGTTCGCCGGACCCTGCCGCACTTCGCGGCTCTCTCCCCCCATGGGAGCGACCCGCAGCACACGCCGCCATCATTCGGGAGATCCTGAGCGAAAGGGTGTCCTCCAGCCGATCCAGAACCAACCCCAGGGGCATCAAACGAAAGATGAGCAACTATCCCCTGCGGGACCGCAGCCTGAAGTGCAATGCCAAGACTAACCCGGTGATTCAGATCGTTGGTGCTAAGTGAACGGTATTGCTTCTAGCACCGTTGGGCCCTGGTTTGATGGGTCGGCCGTGCCAGGCACCAGCAGCCGTAGGGTCGCAAGCGACCCGACGGCTGCTAGCACCAATACGGTTCACTTAAGCCTTGACAAGGCGTAGATACTGCCTATTTTTATAGGCGGGCACACTATGGCTAGAACTGCAGCAGTACTCGAAGGGGGAAGCAGGATTTCCGATTACGTCACGTTGGGAGTCGTGGCGCGGATGTTCCCCGTTGAACGGGTGGAAGCTTCTTTGCGCGAAACAGGGAAGACAAGCCAGCGCCAGCGCGACCTCCCTGCCCATGTGGTGGTCTACTACGTCATTGCTCTGGCGCTTTTTGCGCAAGTCTCCTGCAAGGAAGTACTTCGATGTCTTCTTGAAGGCGTCCGGTGGCTTGGCCGGACCGGCATCGATCTTAAAATCACTGGAAAGTCAGGCATCTCTCAAGCCCGAACCCGGCTCGGCTGGGAGCCCATCCGCAGACTTCATGACGAACTGGTGCGGCCCATCGCTGTGGAGGCGACTCGAGGCGCCTGGTTCCGTGGATGGCGAGTTGTGAGCCTTGACGGTAGCACCCTGGACCTTCCCGACGATCCGGCCAACGATTCAGCCTTTGGCCGTCCAACTGCCTCGCGAGGAACAGCTGCCTTTCCCCAACTTCGATTCGTTTCCCTCGTGGAAAACGGAACCCATGTTTTATTCGGAACCCGCTTGGGCCCGTGCGAGACGGACGAACGCAGCCTGGCCGCAGAAGTCCTGAGTTCCTTGACCGAGGGGATGCTCTGCTTAGCCGACCGCGGATTCTATGGCTTTGAATTCTGGGAAAAGGCCAGGGCCACTGGGGCTGAACTTGCGTGGCGAGTGAAAGCCAACCTCAAACTTCCCAGGGAGGTGGAACTGGAAGACGGCTCCTTCCTTTCCACCGTGTTCGACCGCCATCATCGCAAGCGCCGGCTCGAGGGTGGCGTGAGGGTGAGAGTGGTGGAATACACCCTGGATGGGGTCCGGGATTTCCGCCTTCCCGCAGTTCCAGACGGTGAGCCCAGCTATCGGGTCATCACCACGCTTTTAGACCCAAAGGTCGCACCCGCCAAGGAACTCGCTGCCTTGTATCCGGAACGGTGGGAAATCGAGACAGCCTTCGATGAGCTTAAAACCCATCTCCGAGGTCGACAGACCCTCTTGCGCAGCATGACTCCGGACCTCATTCGCCAGGAATTTTATGGGCTGATGTTGGCCCATTTCGCCGTTCGGGGATTGATGCACGAGGCGGGCCTGGCGGGAGAGGTGGATCCCGACGAGTTGTCGTTCCTACATGCGGTTCGAGTAGTTCGCCGGACCCTGCCGCACTTCGCGGCTCTCTCCCCCCATGGGAGCGACCCGCAGCACACGCCGCCATCATTCGGGAGATCCTGAGCGAAAGGGTGTCCTCCAGCCGATCCAGAACCAACCCCAGGGGCATCAAACGAAAGATGAGCAACTATCCCCTGCGGGACCGCAGCCTGAAGTGCAATGCCAAGACTAACCCGGTGATTCAGATCGTTGGTGCTAAGTGAACGGTATTGATGCTAGCACCGTCGGTGCCCTGGCTGGATTGAACGACCGTGCGAGGCACAAGCATCCGTAGCGACGCAAGCGTCGCAACGGATGCTAGCTGGGTTCCTGGTCCATCAGGTCCATCATGTCCTGGGCCACTTCCGCATGGCGCCGTTCCTTCACCAGCACCAGCGTGCTCCCGGCCCCGGTGGTCTCCATCAGGACCGAATCCATCACCTGCTTCATGAAGTAGACCCCCCGGCCGCAGGGCCTGAGCAGGTTCTCGGAGCGGTTGGGATCCGGCAGCCCATCCAGGTCCACGCCCTGCCCGGTGTCGACGATGCGGATCTCGAGCCGCTGAGGCAAGGGGGTGAAGGTCACCTGGATGCTCTTGCGCTTGTCCAGCTTGTTGCCATGGCGCATGGCGTTGCCGATCCCTTCCTGGATCGCGAGCCAGATCCGCTCCCCGTCCTCATGGGAGAAGTTCAGATGCTTTAGGAGTTCCGAGCCTACGACCTGGATGAGGTCAATGAACCTCAAGTCGGTGTTGCAGGTCAGGGTGACTGGTAGAAGCGGGGCAGATGCCATGTCCAAATATCCTTGAGGAGCGGGATCCCTCTGCTTAAAAGGTACTGGGAAATCGGGTTGCCGGGTCATAGAAATTTCAAAGGTTTTACCTTCCCTGCCTTTCACCCCCGTCATGCAGCTTGGCAGGGGTGTCCCATTGGCGTTAAAGTGATTCCTTGACCACGCCGGTCAAGAATAGGAGTTTTTCATGAAGGTGATCGTGGCCAAGACCGCCGGCTTCTGCTGGGGTGTGCGCAGGGCCATGGACGCTGTATTGGAGGCCTCCGCCCGGGGCGGGCCGGGCACGGTCCAGACCCTCGGCCCGCTGATCCACAATCCCCAGGCCCTGGAACTCATCAATCGCCGAGGCGTCTCGGTGGCCGAAAGCCCGGATGCGGTCAAGGACGGCACGGTGGTGATCCGGGCCCATGGCATCCCCATCCAGGACCTGCGGGGGCTCAAGGAGCGGCAGCGTAATGGAGAACTGACCATCGTCAACGCCACCTGCCCGGAAGTGGCCAAGGTGCACAGCAAGATCAAGAAATGGAGCCCCAAGGGCTATTTCGTCGTCATCCTGGGCACCCACGGCCACGCGGAAAGCGTCGCCCACCAGAGTTTCGCCGAACACGGGTCGGCCATCGTCTCCAACATGGAAGAAGCCAAGGCGCTGCCCGATGGATTGCTGGAGAAGGCGCTGGTGGTGGCCCAGACCACCTTCACCGTCAAGGACTTCCAGGCGATCTCCGACTATATCCGCAGCCGGAGCGGCGCCTGCATCGTGGAGAACACCATCTGCGAGGACACCTGGATGCGCCAGGAGGAGGCCAAGGAAATCGCGAGGGCCGTGGACTATGTCATCGTGGTGGGCGGCAAGGCCTCCTCCAACACCAAGCATCTGGCCGAGCTGGCCAGCCACCTGGGCAAGCCCGTGCAATATGTGGAAACGGCTTCCGAGATGGATCTCGCCGCCTTCCAGGGCACCGAGACCGTCGGGGTCATGGCCGGGGCCTCCACCCCCACCTGGCTGGTGGAGGAGGTGGTCGACGTCCTGGAGCAGCACGGCAGCTCCGCCCGGCTGACCCGCCACCTGAACGAGGCCCTCACCACCACGCTCAAGCTGGCGGTGGGCGCCGGTTTCCTCACCCTGGGCATCTGCCATTGGATCGGGCTGCCCCTGTCCTGGCGCTACCCTGCCATCAGCGCCACTTATGCCCTCGCCATGTACCTGCTGACCCCGTACCTGGACCCCCTTGGCCTGGGCTCCAAAGGCCCCGGCCGGGCCCGGCTGCTGGAGCGGAGCCGGACCTTCCTGGTGGGCACGGCCGTGGCCGCCCTGGCCACGGCTTTCCTGCTGGCCGCCTCCCTGGGCCCGGGCTCGATCATGGTCGTGGGGGGCGCCTCCATCTTCGGGCTGGTCTACAAACAGAAGCTGCGGCTCGGCAGGACCGTCCTGAGCCTCAAGTCCATTCCCGGCTCCAAGGACGTGCTGGTGGCCATGGCCCTGGCGGTGGTGGCCCTGGCCCTGCCGCTCTGGCATGACAGCCGGCCCTGGGACGCCCGGGCCTGGGCCGGGGTGCTGCTGGTCACCGCCCTGGTGTTCGCCAGGACCACCACCTTCAACCTGAGGGACATGCAGAACGACCAGATCCTGGGCCGGGAGACGCTGCCGATCCTGTTCGGGCGCCGGGTAACCAAGCTGCTGCTCCTGGCTTGCCTGGCGACGGCCCTGGCCGCCTGCCTCGCGGTCACCTTCCTCCGGCCCACCCCCCATCCCTGGCTGGTGGCCCTCATCCTGATCGCCTGCACCAGCTATCCGCCCTTCCACCTGTGGTTCTTCCAGGAACGGTTCTCCGCCGGAAAATCCCACGCGACGCCCTGGGTCGAGACCAGCTTCTTCCTGGCGGGCCTGCTCGCCCTGGTCTGATCCGGCCCGGGCCCCTCCCGTCCCCATGCGGTCGTCCCCCCTGCCCCCAACCGTCCACCAGCCCGGCCCGCCCTTCCACGAAAATACGCCGAGCCAAGCCTTGGCCATGGCGGGATGGATCGTGCTCTGGCTGGCCGCCGAACGCCTCCTGGCCGGCCAGGGCTTCACCCCCCGCGGGCAGCTGGCCGTCCTGCTGGGGTCCCTGGCCGGACTCGGGGGTTTGACCGTCCTGGTGGGCCGGCGCTGGCTGTTCCTGCTGTTCACCTCGATCCGGTTCGCCGTGACCCAGGGGTGCTTCCTGGCCGCGGCCGTCCTCCTGGCCACCCTGGCCGCCCGGGACATCGTCCATCGACTCTGGTTCACCAGCCTCCTGGCCGTGCTGGCCACCTCCATGCTGACGGTGACCTGGAAGCGGCGTCCCTACACCCCGGCCCGCCTGGGGTTCCTCCTGGTGCACGTGGCGCCGGCCCTGGTCCTCATGGGGCTGCTCTGGGGCCGGCTGGCCGGGGTCCGGGCCGAGGTCCGCCTGAGCCCCGGGGTCGCCGTGGCCATCCTGCCCGGCGCCGGGGGGTCGGAGCAGGTCCACCTGCCAGGCTTCCGCTTCCGGCTGGAGCGTATTGATGGGGCCCGTTCGGAACTGGTCATCCTGGACGACCGGGAGCGGGAACTGGCGCGCAAGGTGATCAGCCTGGGCGATCCCCTGACCTTCCGGGGCTATGGCTTCTATCAGCGCGCCATGGATCCGGGCGACCCCGCGGGGAGCGCCATCCGGGTGGTGCGGGAGCCCGGGCTCTGGCTCATCCGCACCGGGTTCGCCAGCCTCCTGATCGGCTGTGTCTGGATGTTCTACCTCAAGCCCGGGCTCAAGCGGCGGCAAGCCGCCAAGGAGAAGCGGCCATGATCGGAACCGTGGCCGCCCCGGGAGGCTGGAACCTGCTCCACACCGGTCTCCAGGCCGCGGGTTTTCTCTGCCTGACGGTGGCCTCGGCCCTGGGGACAAGGGCGCTCCTGCACGTTCCCGGGAGCCCTGGCGCCGCGGGCCTGGAGGCCGGGAACCTGCGCTGGACCCGGACCGGTTTCCTGGGTCTGAGCGGGGCGCTAGTCACCGGCGCGCTGGGGAACTGGCGGATGTGGGGGGAACTCGGGCCGAGCAGCCCAAGGGATCGGTGGGTCCTGATCGCCTGGCTCATCTTCTTCGTCGTGCTGCACGTGCACCGGGTCAAGGGGTTCAGACCCAGGTCCGCCATCCTCGCGGGCCTGGCCGGCTGGGCCCTGGCCCTGGGCGGGTGGTTGGCTGCCTGGGCAAAATGAACCGGACTTTGCCGGTTCCGTTGCAGAATGGTGCCCATGGGGAGATGAGCATGACCGCAAGCGACGGACGATCCTGGGTGCTGATCACAGGCTGTTCCACCGGCATCGGCCAGGCGCTGGTGGCCACCTGCCGGGCGGCGGGTTGGGGGGTGGTGGCCACGGCCCGCGCCCTGAAAGCCCTGGAACCCCTGCCCCAGGGCCCGGACCTGATGCGGCTGGTTCTGGACGTGACCCGCCCGGACAC
>Ga0302319_10015928_pt1 | contig 13885 bp, 14 predicted proteins | sample Bog_T0_2_FD_203319 | JGI IMG/M metagenome (GOLD analysis project Ga0302319, IMG submission 203319) | Peat permafrost microbial communities from Stordalen Mire near Abisko, Sweden - Bog_T0_2 | ecosystem: Environmental > Terrestrial > Soil > Wetlands > Peat | place: Sweden: Abisko, Stordalen Mire...
TCGGTCTTCTCGTTCGCTGTGGACTGCCGTTAGCCGTGCGGCTAGCGCCATTCGACTCCTAATATCGTTGAATATCTCTGCGGTATATACCGATACCGCAACACGCGACCTTCAGCGGTATCAACGATTTTCCGCGCGCGATCTCACAGGCGAGCGATAGCTGCCACCCAGCTGTACCCAACAACCAAGCGTGACGATGGGCGTGGATCTTGTTTGGCAGAAGGAGAGTATCGATGTTAACGATGCGGGAGCACGACGTTGATGATTATGTCGCGTTGCGCGACATGGACGCCACCGACGTGGGTACGTTGAGCGAGGACGACCGCGCGTGTCTTGACGAGTTAGGCGACTATCTCGTCTCTACTGATGTATTTCAGCGCTTCGCAATCTGGCTGCTGCACAAGCATTTTGAGCCTGCCGCGGGCGAGGTCTTCATGGAGAGCGTCACCACGGCGCCGCGCGGAACCGAAACCACGCTCGTCCAGCGATGCTCCGCGCGGGATTTGAACGCGACTTCGATGCGTTTCGACCCCGACGTCAGCACAGGTGTAGGCCTCATCGGCATGGAGTTCGCCGCCCCGGGCGACTTCGGCTCCACCGCGTCGGTCAACCCCGACGACGAGGTCGCATTGACCGGCATCGCCAAATGCCTTCGGGCCCATGGCAAAACCCAGCGGTTCGGCGTGCGGCTGATTCACAATCCGCTTGGCCTGCTGGCAAACGAAGTGCTCATCGAAACCTGCGACGTCGCACACCGAACCCTGCACTGCAGCGTCGGTGGGCGCGACGGTGTGCGCGCCGGTACCACCATCGAGACACGTTGGCATTGGGCACCAAGCCCGGGCGCGAGCGGGCCTACGGTGAAGCAGTACTGCCTGGCCCAGTGTTCCGCGGACGCCAACAGCGGTGTCCACCAAACCTGGGGCCACGTCCCAACAGGCTAACTACCTCGGGCGACGTTTGGCGCCGGCTCGTGCGCGCGCGGCAGTCTCACTCTGCGGATTCCGGCGATTCGGGGGGTTCCGCCGAAAGAAGCATCAGCAAGGTTTCGCGCAATTCTCCCAATCGCTGCTGCCCGAGGGTTCGTTCCCAACGCTTTTCCCTATCGAGCGCGTTAGCGCGCAGCACGCGCAGTGCTTGCCGACCGCGAGGCGTCAGCTCGATGATTCGGGCGCGGGCATCGGCGGGGTGGGGCGTTCGGGTGACGTAGTCATGCCGTTCCAGCCCTGCCACGGCCTGGGCTACCGCCTGGCGACTGACCCTGAGTCGGTCGGCGAGATCGGATGCGTGCAGCCCCCCGGCCGCCAGCGGTACCAGGGCGACCGCTTGCGCAGGGCGGATCCCGTCGAGTCCCGCCGCGGCGAACGCCGCTCTCAAGCCAGGTGCCCCGGATGCGGCCACCAAGTTCACCAGTGCCGGCACGGTGGGCTCCCAGTCGGCATCCAGAATGCGTCGCATGGCCATTGAGTGTGCCACTTGAAAGCGTTTTGACAAGTTACTTGTCAAATGTCGGCGTGGGTGCCACGATGGGCCCATGCGATCTGGATGCGTTCGGGTACTCACCGTGTTCCTCCTCGGAACCCTGGTTGTCGTCCTCGGCGGCTGCCTTGGCGGCGGCCATGCGCTGGGAACACCTGGTTCCCAGTCGATCCCGGTCGGACAGTCCTCTCAGACCATCCTGGTGGGCGGGGTCAGCAGGACCTATAACGTGTACCGGCCGCCAGGACTGGCCGATGGGGCACCCCTGGTAGTGATGCTGCACGGTGGCTTCGGCACGGGCGCGCAAGCCGAGCATTCCTACAACTGGGACGGCGAGGCCGACGGCGGGCACTTCTTGGTCGCCTACCCGGACGGTCTCAACCGCGCCTGGAACGCCGGGACCTGCTGTGGTGAGCCTCAGCGCGATAACACCGATGACGTCGGATTCATCACCGCCATGGTCGGCGCCATCGAGCAAGAGATCCCCATCGATCGCGCGCGCGTCTACGTCACCGGCATGTCGAACGGCGCCATGATGGCGCTTCGACTGGGCTGCCAGAGTGACACCTTTGCCGCGATTGCACCCGTGGCGGGAACACTTGTGACCGACTGCTCCCAAGCACGGCCGACATCGGTGATGCAGATACACGGCACGGCCGACGACAGAGTGCCCTACAACGGCGGACCAGGAAAAGCGTTCACGGCCAACGGGACCGCCCGCGTCGACGGTCCTTCGGTGGAGTCTGTCAACGCCACCTGGCGCGCCATCGACGCGTGCGGAGCGCCAAACTCAAGTACTTCCGGCGACGTAACGACCCAAACAGCCGGGTGCGCCGACGGGCACACCGTGCAGCTGATCTCGGTGGCCGGAGCGGGCCATCAATGGCCCGGCGGAGAGCCCAGTCCCGTGTTGGAGAAGCTCGCGGGTCTCCCGGCACCATCGACGGCCATCAACGCCACCGACACCATCTGGCAATTCTTCGCCCAGAATCACCGCTGAGCCGGCCAGTTCTCAAGCACTGAAACGCCGCCCGCTCCCGATCCGTACGCTGGTTGATGCTGGCCAGGAAGTCGGGATCGATGGCGAGGTAGCGGTGGTGGTGGTCCGGCTTGCGAAGTATGTACCGCGTGCGTACGCGGTACTCGCCTTTTGCTTGTGCGTTGCCCTGTGCAGTTCGTGCGCCGGTCCGCGACATGCGGGTCACGCTGCGCAGTCAGCCGAGCCATCCGCGGGGAAGCCCCTCCCGCACAGCGGATGTGGCCCGCCGATCACGTATGACGTGTTTCAGAAGGACGCCTTCGGGGTCGACTGGTCGAAGTCCAATGATCTAATAGCCTTCAACGCCAGAGGAACTGACGGTCTTTATCACATCTATACCGTCAAGCCGGACGGCACGAGTCGACAGCAGTTGGGAGTGGGTTCGCCCAGCTTCCCGCAACGTACAACGGGAACTCCCGTCTGGAGTCCGTCCGGGCGATTCATTGCGTTCGTCGCCGAAAAGTCCACTCACCCGGGAAACTCGGTGGGCGCCGCTCCCGGATGGGGCAGCTACTCGGACCTGTGGGTGTCCACGGCCGACGGCTCGCGGGCCTGGCAGTTGACCGACGTCCCCGCCGACAGAGACCACGGCACGATCATTCCGGAGTTCTCGCCCGACGGCCGACTGCTGGAATGGACCGAGCGCACCGCGGCCGGCAAGGTCCTCAATCCGGACCGCTTCGCCGGGTACTGGGTGATCAAAGTCGCCGACTTCAACGTCGGCCCAGACCGCGCCCCGTCGCTGTCCGGCGTTCGCACCGTCTCGCCACCGGGTGACGCGTTCAACGAAAGTGGCGGATTCTCAGCGGATTCCTCGTCGCTGGTGTTCACCAGCGACTTCGAGACACACAACTTCTGGACGAGCCAGATCTACCGCCTTGATCTCAACGCCGGGTCGACCACTCGACTGACCAACGGCGACAGCTACAACGAGCACCCCCGCTACACGCCGGCGGGCCAGGTGCTGTGGATGACCAGTGCCGACAACCCGGCGCGCGGGACCGACTGGTGGACCATGAACGCCGACGGCTCAAATCCACGGCGGCTCAGCAGCTTCAACACCGACCCGCAGATCTCAGGTACCAGAGGCTTTGGGACCAAGCAGGTCTACGCCACCGTCGTTCAGACTGCCAATTGGAGCCCCGACAATCGCTACTTCTACGGCGACGTGGAAACCAACCTGCTGAATTCCGACAGCGTGATCTTGCGGGTTTCACTGACCTGCCAAGGCTCCTGACCTCTCAGGGCTGGTTCAGCATTCCGTCGATCAGCCGATGCAGCACCTGTCCGGTCTCCCTGCGGGCGAGTTTCGGGTCGTCGGCGGTGGCGATGGCCATGGCCGCCTCGTCCAGTGCGCCGATGAGTACATGGGCGAGCGGTCGTGTGGGTTGACGAGCCAGCTGGCCGGTCTTGATCGCCTCGACCAACAATTGTTCGGTCATGCCCAGGCTGTACCGCTGGGCGACGTCACGAAACGCGGCCCAGCCCAGCACGCTAGGGGCATCCAGCAGGATCAACTGGCGCACCTCCGGATCAGCGGACACCTCCAGCCAGGCGTCGACCGCGGCCCGGATCGCGTCCGCGGCTGACACGGCGCCCGAGGAGGCCACCATGGCGCCCATCCGGGCCATCACATCCTGTTCCACGACCTCGACAACCTCACGGAACAGCGCCGCCTTATCGGCGAATTGGTGGTACATCGCGCCGCGCGTGACACCCGCGACCGTGGCGATCTCCGGCGTCCCCACCTCCGCGTAGCCCCGTTGGCCCCAAAGCCCGCGGGCAGCCGCGATCAGCGCGTCGCGGGTCGCCGCGGAGCGCTGCTCTTGAGTGCGTCTCTTGATTTCCATACAACCTGTTGGTAACTTACGAACAGACAGACTGTTTGTAACAGTACCTCTCGGATTAGGAGTCCTCGATGCCGTCGATCGACATTAGTGCCGGAACCATTCATTACGAAGCAACCGGACCTGAAAACGGCAGGCCGGTCGTGTTCGTACACGGGTTCATGATGGGCGGTGAGCTGTGGCGCCGGGTCAGCCAACGGCTCGCCGGTGTGGGTTTGCGCTGCATCGCCCCCACCTGGCCGCTCGGTGCACATTCGGAGGCGCTGCGCCCCGGCGCGGACCCGACCATCACCGGTGTCGCGCGTATGGTCGCCGACGTCCTGGACGCCCTTGACCTCGAGGACGTGGTGCTGGTTGGCAACGACACCGGCGGCCTCGTCACACAACTCGTCGCGGTGCATCATCCCGAGCGGGTCGGCGCCCTAGTGCTCACCAGTTGCGATGCGTTCGAACACTTTCCGCCACCGATCCTCAAGCCGGTGATCCTGGCCGCCAAATCGAAGACCGTATTCCGTACCGCGATCCAGGCCTTGCGGGCACCGGTCGCGCGCAAGCGCGCGTTTGACGGCCTGGCGCACAGCGACATCGACGATCTCACCGAGGTCTGGGTGCGTCGGGCACTAACCGATGCGGCGGTCGCCGAAGATCTGCGCCAGTTGTCGTTGTCGCTGCGCACGGAAGTCGCCACCGGTGTTGCGGCGCGGTTGCCGGAGTTCGACAGGCCCACGCTCATCGCGTGGTCGGCTGACGACGTCTTCTTTGCCCAGGAGGATGGCCGACGACTGGCCGCGACCATCCCGAACGCCCGCCTGGAGGTGATCGAGGGAGCGCGGACGTTCTCGATGCTGGATCGGCCGGACCGGCTCGCCGATCTGCTGTCGACGGTCGCCGTGCGCGCCTAAGAGCACCCGCTGACCTCAGCGGCCAAAGTCAGCCGCCACCGCCGGGGCCGGGGCCGGGCGCGTCGGGCGGATGGTCGTTGGCGGGAGCGGGATGGTGGTGCGGGATGGTACCGGGACAGGTGATGTAGCGGATGCACCCACAGTTGAGGCCGGCAATGCACGCGCCTCCGCCGACGGGAACCACCGGCAAGGCACCGCCACGAGTAGGACTGCTCGGAGCGGGTGGAAGCGCCGGCGCTGCGCTGGAAGCAGCGCCCGTTGCCGTGGCGGCCGGTGGGGGTGCGCTTGGCTCCGCAGCGCCGACAGCCGCAGCGCATCCGACCATTAAAGCGGAGAGCCCCACGCAGGCGCGCAGCGCGATCGCCGACCTTCTTTTGTTCGTCATACCCACGATCCAGATGAATTGCACACGCATCAGAGTCACCCGCTAACGACTACGGGGCCGCGGGAGGGGGAGCATCATCCTGCAGATGGCCATTAGTGGGAGCGGGCTTGTGGTGCGGGATAGTGCCGGGGCAAGTGAGACCACGGATGCACCCACAGTCGAGGCCGATAATGCAGCCACCGGGCTCCGGTAGCGGGGCAAGCCTGGCCGGAACCACAGGCAGGGCGCCGCCACCAGTGAGACCGCCGGGATCCCCTGGGGGTGCAGGCATTTCGCTGGACAGAGCGCTCGTCGCCGGCGTATCCGTTGTCGGCGCGTTTCGCTGCGCACCGACTGCCGCACCGCATCCGACCATGAAGACAAACATGGCTGCAGCACCGCGCAAAGCGATAGCCGTCCTGCCTTTGTTCATCACAACTCCCAAGTGTATGTCCTCAATGTGACGTGCGTATGAGCGAAAGCTCACGACATCCCGCTATGTTGCTTGACGAGGCCTGTGAGTATTTCGTTCAACGGCGTATTTCAACTTGTGATTCGGCACGGAATACCCGTTGGACGGGTTGGTAGCGTTTGGCCCATGTCAGATTTGACGCCACCGCTGCAAGGCCGACGGATCCTGGTTACCGGTGGAGCGACCGGGATCGGAGCGGCCGCCGTCGGGGTGCTCACCGAGGCGGGGGCCGACGTCGTTGCCACCTATCACCAAACCGCACCGCCGGATGATCTGGCCGCGACATGGCTGCAATGCGATGTACGCGATCCGGACGCGGTCTCGGCGACGATGCAACGGGCCGCCGATAACCTTGGCGGACTCGACGTCCTGGTGAATGCCGCGGGGCTGTGGCAGCCCGGGATACCCGGATACATCAGCCCCGACCAAATTTCATTCCTGTTGGACACCAATGTGAAGGCGACCATTCTCACCAACCAGGCCGCCTACGCCTTGATGAAAGGAACCGGCGGCCGGATCATCAACTTCGGATCGTCTGAAGCCGTCATGGGGAGCCCGATCTCGGCCGTGTACGCCGCGACAAAGGGAGCGGTGCAGGCGTGGACCCGATCCGCCGCTCGCGCCTGGGCCGCCGACAACGTCACCGTCAACGCTCTGGCGCCCGCCGTACAGACGCCCGGTGCCGACCGGTTGCGCGAATTCCTCGGCCCGGACGCCGGTGCCCTCATCGACCAGCAGCTCAAATCGATGATTCCGCTGGGCGGGGCGCTGGGAGACCCGGCACGGGATCTCGGACCCGTGCTCGTCTTTCTGGCCGGCGCGGGTTCGGGCTTCATCACCGGGCAACTGCTCGCGGTCGACGGTGGCCTGATGATGGTGGGCGGATAGGGACGGCCGCGTTCACCATATTCGATGTAACTTAGCGGGTGCAATGTTTTAGCATCAAGAACAGCGGGCGGGGTTGGCCTCCCGCCGATACTCAAACGGGTGTGGTGATCTGGTGGTTATGTCGCGACGGGTTGTGCCGACCCGGCCTGCGCACGGCAATCAGGCACGGGCCGAACGCACACGCGCCCTGGCGATCGACGTGACCGTTCGGATCGTGTTGGGGGAAGGCTTTGCCGCCGCCACTGGCCGGCACATCGCCGACGAGGCGGGTGTCACCTGGGGGGTAATCCAGTATCACTTCGGCGACCGCGACGGTCTGCTGATGGCGGTGATCGACCGGGGGTTCGGCGAACTGCTCCACGCCCTGGAGTCTCTGCCACCTGCGACGCCGGAGACGACGCCACGAGACCGAGTGGACACCGTGGTGACGGCGGCATGGCAGGCCATGTCCAGCCCGACGGCGCGCGCCGCCAACGAGATTTTGATCGGGACCCGGGCCGGCCGCGGCGCCGAGGCAGCGGGGCACCTGCGGCAGCTGGCCAATGCGTTCACCACGCTGGGCAGGGTGATCGACAACGATCTTGATCCGACTCGGAGCGCGGCCATCGGCGAGCACATGCTGACCACCTTGCGCGGAATGATCGCGACCCAGCTGATGATGCCGAAGCCCGTCGACACGAACAATGACCGGCGCGTGCTGGTCGACCTGCTCAGTGGCTACATTCAAACGACAAGGTACGAAGAGTGAAAGTTGATCCGAATTCATGACCGACACGATTCAGTCGCTGCTGCAAAAACGCATCACAGATACGGCGGTTGCCGTGAAATATGGCGATCTGGAACGAAGTTGGGCTCAGTATCTTTCGGAGTCAGCCGCGTGTGCCGCGGCACTTCTGGCCGCCGCCGATCAGCACCGGCCAGTGCACATCGGCACCCTGCTGGGAAACACACCCGACATGCTGATCCAGATGGCGGCAGCCGGGCTGGGCGGCTATGTGCTGTGTGGCCTCAACACCACGCGACGGGGCGAGGCCCTCGCCGCGGACATCCGGCGCGCGGATTGTCAGATCGTGGTGACCGACGCTGAACATCGGCCGCTGCTGCAGGGACTGGACCTCACCGGCACGCAGGTCTTCGACACCTCGACACCGCTATGGGCCGAGCTGGTCGACGGCGCCGGCGCCCTGGTTCCGCACCGGCAGGTCGAGATGACGGACCCGTTCATGATGATCTTCACGTCGGGTACCAGTGGAAATCCTAAGGCGGTGCTGGTTTCTCATCTGATGGCCACGGTTGCTGGTCTGGCCTTGGCCGGGCGCTTCGCGCTCACCGAGCGGGACACCTGTTACGTGTCGATGCCGCTGTTTCACTCCAACGCCGTGGTCGCGGGTTGGGCTCCCGCGCTGTGCTCCGGTGCCGCGATTGTGCCGGCGAAGTTCTCCGCGAGCAATTTCCTCGACGACGTCCGCCGGTACGGCGCAACCTACATGAATTACGTCGGCAAGCCGCTGGCTTACATCCTGGCCACGACCGCACGCGACGATGATTCGGACAACCCTCTGCGGGTGGCATTTGGTAACGAGGCCAACGATAAGGACATTGAGGAGTTCGAGCGCCGCTTCGGCGTGCAGGTCGAAGACGGCTTCGGCTCGACGGAGAACGCGGTCATGGTGATCCGCGAACCCGGCACGCCCCGGGGCTCAATCGGCCGGGGGGCCGACGGCGTCGCGGTCTACCACAGCGACACCGTAACCGAATGCGCTATAGCAGAATTCGATGCCCATGGTGCGCTCATCAACGCCGACAAAGCCGTAGGCGAGCTGGTCAACACCTCGGGATCGGGTTTCTTCACCGGCTACTACAACGATCCCGAAGCCAACGCCGAACGCATGCACAACGGCATGTACTGGTCCGGGGACCTCGCCTACAAAGACTCCGAGGGCTGGATCTACCTGGCAGGACGCACCGCCGATTGGATGCGGGTGGACGGCGAGAACTTGGCGGCGGCGCCGATCGAACGGATCCTGTTGCGCCACAGCGCTGTCAGCCGTGCCGCGGTGTACGCCGTCCCCGACGGGCACGTTGGCGATCAGGTGATGGCGGCCGTCGTCCTCAACGACGGCCATACCCTCGACCCTGACTCGTTCGAAGCGTTTCTGCACGCACAGCCCGACCTGTCTCCCAAATCCCGGCCGCGCTACGTCCGTATCGCCGCCGAGTTGCCCAGCACCGCCACCCACAAAGTCCTCAAACGCCAGTTGATCGCGCTGGGAACAGCCGTCGTCGAGGGCGAAACGCTGTGGGTGCGCGAGGCGCGCGGCACCGCCTACCAGGTTGCGCCCTCGATCTAACGGGCGAGGCGAACCCGACGGCGGATCTGCCCCTTGGACCGTCGCGCCCGTTTGGCCGGATCACGGGTTGTGCCGGCGGCGATCTCATCACGCAACTGCTCGATATTGGAAATCTCCGCGTACAAGCCACGGATCGCGTAGTCGAGGACGGCGAAGGAGAAACGCTGCTCCGGATCATCGACGATGCCGAGCTCGCGCGACCGCTGCCGCGACCATAGCGCCTCGTCAAGCCGGGACCGGGTCGCCTCGAGATGCCGCTCCAACGTATCGATGACGTGTTCTGGATCCTCACCACGCGACAACCAGGTCTTGAGGATGACCGGGTGCTTGATGACGACCTGATCCTGACCCGGAAAGTGTTGCACCCAGCGGCGAAGCGCTTCGAGCCCGACGTCCGTGGTCTCGTACAGCGTGATGGCACGCTTGCCGGATTGGGCACCGATCTCGCCGACCATCCCCTGCGCCAATAGTCTGTTGAGTTCGCGCCGCACGTGGCTGACCGACGGCGACCAATAGAAGTGGCCGACCGAAAGTTCGGCGCGCGTCTTGATTTCACCGGCGGTGAGTTGTTCGTCGTTGGCTGCCAGCACACCCAGGACCAGGTAGGCGGTAACGGGAAGGCCGCTGCTGGTGCGCGCCGGGCTCACCGTGGTCTACCCTGCCCCGGTGAAGTACGGAAGTGTCAAGTCTGCACCCACCTCATGGAATTGCACTCGCACGCGCATACCTATCGCCAAATCGTCCGGCGCAATTCCCACGACGTTCGTCAACATCTGGTAGCCCTCGTCCAGTGTGACGATCGCCGGCGCATAGGGCGGTTCGAATTCCGCGGTCACTGGGCGCTGCACCACCGTCCAGCTGTATATCTCGCCGACACCGCCACCCTGCGTCCAGTGCAATTCAGCCGAAAGACATTGGCGGCAGTTCTCCGTTGGCGGGAAGTTCGCCAGTCCGCAAGCCGCACAGCGCTGATAACGCAGCTCCTCCGATCGGCATCCCTGCCAGAACGGAATGCTGACCTGACTACTGGCATGCGGCACCGGCCCGGTCTGCGGCCGCAACGGCTCGGACGTCTCGGAATTCACAGCGGCTCGTCTCCCAGGATCAGCAATGTTGTGAATAGGGCTCCCGCTCCCCCGTTGCTACACAACGCAATATGCGCGTCCGGCACTTGCAGAGCGCCCGCCTCACCGCGCAATTGCTGGACAGCTCGAATGGCTCGCTGCATCATTTGCGGATTCGCACCCGCGTGGCTGAAGGACATGGTGCCCCCGTCCGTGGTGATCGGATGACTCCCGTCGGGGGCGATGTGACCGTCGGCGACGAATGGCCCCCCTTCACCATCGCCGCAGAATCCGAACGCCTCCAGCTGCCGAATGATCTCGAACGAAAACGGATCGTAAAGTTCAAGGACATCCACGTCGTCGCGGCGAATTCCTGCGTGGCTGAAGGCGCGATCGGCCGCGCGTCTGCCCACTACACCATTAACGTGGTCGCCGCGCCGCCCCGAGAGATCCCACGCGGGCGGGTGCTGATACGACGGCCCGTGGAAATCCGCGCCGCTGCCCAGCACGTAGATCGGTCGGTTTGGAAGGTCAACTTTGTCTGCGAATTTTTCTAAGTTGGCCACTACCAGAGCACAACCGCCTTCAGAGGTGGTGGCGCAATCGAGTAGATGAAATGGGTCCGCGATAGGCCGGGACGCGGTGATGTCCTCTGGAGTGAATGGTCCGCGCTGGTAGTAAATGGCTTCGGGGTTTTGCGATCCGTTGTTGCGGATGGTCGCTGCGACCATCGACATTTGTTCGCGCGTCGTCCCGTAGACGTGCATGTGCCGTCGAGCAATCAGCGCGAACTCCGCAGTGGTGAACATTCCCCACGGCGCCACGAATTCGTTCTCCGGCCTGGTCCACGGCGCAGTGGCCTCGTGATCGCGATATTCGCCCGCTTGAGCGGCGACGAGCACCACCACGTCGGCCATGCCGTGCTCGATCGCGGTGGCTGCCTCGGTGATCATGCCGACACCGAAGGCCAGCCCCTGCCACGCGGGGCCGACGCGCAGATCGTAGATCAGCGCGGTCGACAATGGTCCCGCGCTGATCCCGTCTACGTCGTCGAGGGTCAGGCCGGCCTCGCTGAGTGCGCCCTGAATGGCTTTGAGCGCCAGACCGTGCGAGGTCTCGCCGTCGAGGCGGCGTCCCTGTCGGGTGTTGTGCACGCCGACGATGGCTGCTTTAGTTTTCATCCGCAACGACCCCCAGATAGGTTCCTACGACATCGAACCGCCGGCCGTCACGCACGACGGTGCCGATCGTCCTGGTCCGCGGGTCTGCACGTGCAGTGCCCTGCTCGATGACTTCAATTCGAACGTCCACGGGCCGAGCGGTCTGCGGATCGGTGATCTCGACGACCATCGCCACCGCGCGTTCGGCTGCATCCCATTCGACGCCGGTGATCCGATGCCGGGCGGTCAGCTCCATCACCACGGAGTCCTCGCGCACCATAAAGCGGACCGGCGCGCACAACTCGCCGGGGCGCGGCGGCACGCACAGCGTGACGGCCACGTCACAGACCCGCCGGCAGCGCGCGCGTCGGCCCCGACTCGCGCAACGCGACCAGGTCTTTGTCGCTGTGCCCCAACACTTCCGTCAGCACCTCGTCGGTGTGTTGGCCATACAACGGGGGCACCCGGCGAATCCAGCGCCGCGGCTTCCCGGCGAACGCGAACGGCATCCCGGTGCACAGGAACGAGCCGGCGACGGGGTGGTCCACGGTTTCCCAGAACCCCCGAGCCAGCAGTTGTGGATCGGTCAGGAGTGACGCGGGTGCCGCCAGCGGCGCGGCGGCCGCGCCGCGGGAACGTAGCGCGCCGACCGCTGCGTCCACCGAATGGCGCGCGGTCCAGTCGGCGATCAGCTTGTCAATCTCGTCCGGCGCAGGGTCCGGTCGATCGATGAGGTCGGCAAGCGCCTCGCGTGCGTCGTCGTCCAGCGCGGCGACGGCGACCCACTGATCCTCGCCCTCGCAACGGTACACGCCCTGCGGGCTCGCTCCCGGGCCCCGATTCCCGTTCCGGCGCATCTCGATTCCGTTGCGCGAGTGCTCCACCAGCATTTCGGCCGCCACGTTCAGCGCCGATTCCACCATCGTCGATTCGACGTGCATCCCGGCGCCGTCCCGGTCTCGGATCACCAGCGCCGCGATGGCGGCGAACGCGGCGTGTAGACCTGCCATCGGGTCGCACACGCCCCGGGGAATCACCGGTGGCCCGTCGGAATGCCCGGTCATCCAGGCCATCCCGGTCGCCTGCTCCATGGTCTGCGCGAAGCCCACACGGTCGCGCCACGGGCCGTCGAGGCCGAATGCCGGCATCCGGACCATGACCGCAGATGGGTTGGTGGCCGATACGGCATCCCAGTCCAGGCCGAAGTTCTCCATCACTCTCGGTGAGAAGTTCTCCAGCACGAGATCGCTGGTAGCAATGAGCTCTAAGGCGATGGCTCGCCCCGCTTCCGTGCTGAGCTCGACACTGATGCCGCGCTTGTTGTTGTTGCTGCACAGGAAGACCGGGCCCCACTCCCACCATTGGTCCCAGGTGGGTGGGCGCCCGCCGGCGAACCGCAAGCCGTCCGGTCGGCGGACACCCTCCAGCTTGATCACGTCGGCGCCGAGCGAGCCGAGGAATTGGGTGGCCACCGGCCCCGCCCAGAACGCGGTGAAGTCGGTTATTCGGATGTCCGACAAAGGGAGGGCTTCGGCATCGGCGGGACCCGTCCGCCTGCGTCGTGGTGACCAGTCGACGCTTGCGTTGTCGGCGCCCGGCACCGGAGGAGGCCCCGGTGGACTGATTGCGATGGCGTCGCTGCGGTACGGCACCCGCGGCTGCAGCACCCCCAGCTCCGACTCGACGAACACCCCGCGTTGTGCGTAGTGGTCGATCGCCAGCAGGGTGGCGGGGCTCGCGATGGGGGCCACCGGGATTCGGAAGGCCACGGCGATGTCGACGATCTCTTGTGTGGTCCGGGTTTCGGTCCACTGGGTGACCATTGCGAGAAACTCGTCACGCCGCTGGGCTCGGCCGGCGAACGAAGCGAGGTCGGCGTCTTCGACCAAATCTGCGCGATCGATCATCACCAGAAAGTCCTGGAACTGCTGCGCGGTGATGGTGCAGAAGCCAACCATCCCGTCGGCGGTAGGGACGATCGATGGCAGTTCCAGACTGCGTTGATGCAGCAGGGAATCCGCTCCCAAGACGCTGGCCGACATGGCGGACAGGCCACCCATCCCGATCACCATCGCCTCGAAGGTCGAGACGTCGACGATCTCGCCGCGCCCGCCCCGGGCGGCGTGCCGGGCCGCTGCCGCGGCGGCGGCCGCGGCGAACGTGCCCGCCAGCCACTCGCCGAGCCGACCGCCAGCCTGTACGGGTTCATCGCTGGGCCAGCCGCGGCCGGCGATCGAGCTGCATAACGCCTGCAGGATGAACTCGTTGGCCAGTACCTTGTCGTCGACGTAGGGTCCGGTGGTTCCGAATGGCGTCACG